>Ga0208042_1000238_pt1 | contig 20018 bp, 18 predicted proteins | sample Sb_taG_10_FD_187708 | JGI IMG/M metagenome (GOLD analysis project Ga0208042, IMG submission 187708) | Peat soil microbial communities from Weissenstadt, Germany - Sb_50d_7_NC metaG (SPAdes) (version 2) | ecosystem: Environmental > Terrestrial > Soil > Wetlands > Peat | place: Germany... | reverse complement strand
GCGATATCGCGCCCATGACGACGATGGCGGCAGGTAGCCGTCGCGCGGCGCCGGTGATTGCGTCCACGGGATGCGCTTCGACGACGTGACGCCGGGCAGCGGATACCGCGCTGTGACGCAGTGCCCGGTCGAGGGCGGCGCGCGCGGCCGCGCGCGCACGCGCTTCGATGGTCTTGGCCGCGCGGCTGACCGACACGGCGGTGCCGTGCGGGGCCAGGGGCTGCGGCCGATAGGCGTAGACCACATCGATTGCACTGCCCAGCGCGCTGCCGAGGGTCTGGGCTTCACGCAGGATGTTCTGGTCAAGACCGCTGGGCTTCGAGTAGCGATGCAGCGGATCGATGGCAGCGAGAATCCTCGGCCGACGATAGCCGCGGTTCGACTTGACCAGCAGCACCGGCACCGGGCTGTCGCGCAGCAGGCTCCAGTCTGTATAGCCGAGCAGTGTGGGCAAGCGGTGTCGCGCGCGGCATTGCGTCACGATCAGGTCCGAGCCCGCACGCAGGGCACGCCGGATGATCGATTCGTGCGCCGGGTAATCCCATTCCGCCGACGTTTGCACGGTCAGCCCACTCGCACGCAATGGCGCGGCCAGGCGCTCCAGGGCGGCCAGCGCGGCGCGGCGCCCGTCGCGCGTGACCGCCTTGAACGCGGCGGGCGCATCGAAGACTTCGATGAAAACTGGGCTCGATATGTCGTGAAACAATTCCAGCTCAGCATTACAGGCGCGAGCGATCTGCGCGGCTTTGGCTAATGAAGGCAGCGAGCGGGCGCGGGTGTCTTTGATAGCGACCAGAATCTTGCGGATCTTCCGATTCGGGCCCATACACCCATCTCCTCGAACGGTCTTGAAGCTCGCTTACACGCTAGACGCGTCGCGGCTGCGGCGCATCCGTAAATTTGCGTATGCTTCAGGGCTTGGCGAGTAGCAGCACCAGATGTTCCACGGCCAGGCGATAGCCATCGATCCCAAGGCCGGTAATCACACCCGTCGAGGCGGCAGCCAGCATTGACCTGCTGCGCCAGTCTTCACGGCGATAGATGTTGCTGATGTGCACTTCCACGATCGGACATTGGCACATCCTCAAGGCGTCCAGAATCGCGACCGAGTGGTAGCAAAACGCGGCCGGGTTGATGACGATGCCGGCGGCGTGGCGCGCTTCATGCAGCCAGGCGATCATCTCGTGCTCGGCATTGGTCTGGCGCGCGATCAGCTCCAGACGGTGACGATCGGTCACCGCACGGCATCGCACCTCGACGTCGGCGAGGGTGTGATGGCCATAGAGCGCGGGCTCCCGTTCCCCCAACAGATCCAAATTCGGCCCGTTCAACAGGTAGATCCGAGTGCTCATGTATTCCTCGTACCGTGGGCGCCGGTGTCAAGGAGGGGCGGGGGCGCTTCCCCGCAGTGTCAGCATCATGCGCACCAGCTGCGCGAGCGAGTGCGCGGCCATCTTTTCCATCACCCGGGCACGATGGATTTCGACGGTGCGCTGGCTCACGCCGAGCTCATGGGCCATGACCTTGTTGGCTTTGCCCAGCGTCACCAGCTCGAGCACCTCGCGCTCGCGTGGCGTGAGCGACTCCAGGCGCGAGCGGATGCGCTCGGTCTCCTTGAGCTGCGCGCGGTTGGCGGCATCGCGCTCGAGCGCGCGCTGCACGCGGTCGATCAGGTCCTGATCGCGAAACGGCTTCTGCAGAAAATCGAAGGCGCCATGCTGCATCGCCTCGACCGCCATCGGAATGTCGCCGTGCCCGGTGATAAACACCACCGGGATGATAGCGCCGCGCACGTTGAGCTGCTGCTGCAGCTCCAGCCCGCTCATGCCGGGCATACGGATGTCGAGTACCAGGCAGCCGGGCTGGCGCGGGTCATAGCTCGGCAGGAACTGCTGCGCCGAAGCGCAGATCTGGACCGGCAGACCGACGGATTTGAGCAGCAGCCGCAGCGAATTGCGCACCGCGTCGTCGTCATCGATCACGAACACGGTGGCGGACGGTTCTCTCATGCCTCTGGTCCCTGTTCGGCTGGAAGCTTCACGATAAATGTGGCGCCCGAGGGCGTATTGGCCTTATGGTCCAACCTGCCCCCATGAGCTTCCACAATCGTGCGGCTGATCGCAAGTCCCAGTCCGGTGCCATCGATCTTGCTGGTCACAAATGGCATGAACAGGCGCTGCAGCAGCTCGTCCGGGACGCCGGGGCCGGTGTCGGTCACCGTAATGAGGATGTCGCCGATGCCGTCCGGCTCGGTGCGGATCACTACCTCTTTGCGCTCCGGCGGCGAAGCTTCGAGTGCGTCAATCGAGTTGCGCAGAAGATTCAGCAGCACCTGCTGGATCTGAATGCGGTCGAGGCGCAGGCGCGGCAGATCCGGCCGGAGATCGAGGACGATGCGCACGTCGCTCGCACGCGCATCGGCCCGCGCCAATGAACCGAGCTCTTCGATGACGTCGTTGATACTGGCGAGCTCCCGGTCGGTGGCGTGATTGCGCACCAGGCTGCGCAGACGCCGAATGATTTCACCGGCACGCAGCGCCTGAGCGGCGATCTGTTCCAGTGCTTCGTCCACGTCGGTGAGCGCGGTCGGCGCCGTGGACAGCAGCCGCCTGCTCGCCTGGGCGTAGTTGGCGATCGCCGCGAGCGGCTGATTGAGCTCATGCGAGATACCGCTGGCCATCTCGCCCAAGGTTGCCAGCCGCGAGACATGCAGCATGCGTTCGCGGGCTTCGCGCGCTTCGGCTTCAGCGCTGCGAGCGTCCGTGACATCGTCGCCCGAGCACAGCACCCTGGTCGCTGTTTCCTTCGATGCCTCGATCACCACACAGCGCCAGGCGATCTGGCGTCGCATGCCACTGCGCGTGAGCACCGCGTATTCACAATGGTACGGCAGGCGCGGCTCGCGCTGCGCCAGAGCGTCAAACTCCCGCATAGCCGTGGCACGTTGTTCGGCCGGCACGATCGTCTCAAACCAATCCACCCCCAGTAATGCCTCCTCCTCGTAACCGAGCACTTCGCAGCCCTTGCGGTTGACCAGCGTCACGCGATGATTGAGTTCGAGCGCCACCAGCATGGTCTGCGCGGCCTCCAGGTAACGGTTGGCGCGATCGCGCTCGCGCTGTACCGCTGCCAACGCCTGCATTCGCAGCGTGATGTCGTGAATAAAACCGACGAAGCGCGGCGGATCCGAGCCGGCGATCCGGCCGACGGACAGGAATGCCGGGAACACACTGCCATCCTTCCGCCTTCCCTGGATTTCGCGACCGATTCCGATGATGTGGGCGACATTGGTGCGCAAATAGCGCTCCATGTAAGCGTCGTGCTGGTCGCGGTCGCGCTCGGACATCAGCATGCTGACGTTGCGACCGAGTATGTGCTGCGCCGTGTATCCGAACAGCCGTTCGGCTGCACGGTTGAATACCTGCACACAGCCGCCATGATCGATCAGAATGATCGCATCCACCGCCGCATCGAGTACGGCCTGTAGCTCCGAAGAAGGCATCACTGGCTCGTTCATGCAATAGGTATTTCCCACTAGGCTATAGGCACAGCATCGCATGGCACTGTAGCGCGCCGGACGCGAGGATGCCCAGCGATTAATGAAAAGCGTACCCTCAATCCTGTTGCTGGTAGAGCGCGGTGACCAGGGCCATCAAGCGCTGAGCAAGGCGCTGCTGCTGGCGCGTCATTTGTATGCTCGGCTCGATTTATTTCTCTGCGATACCGAGCGTTATTCATTCGGCAGATCGAGCGGCGAGGAGCCTGCAGAGGCCGCCCTGCACGCCAGGGTCGCGGATGCCCGCGAGTATCTGCAGGCGCTGCGCAAGAGCATAAATGCGCCTGAGATCGAGTTCAGCTGCGATGCGGTGTGTCATGTCTCGTTACGCACCGCGCTTGCCGACAAGCTGGGGCGCAGTCGAGTCGATCTCGTGGTCAAGGCGGCGCACACGACCCAGGCCAGCCGGGACGGCCATGGTTCGATCGACTGGCCGCTGGTTGCGAGTTGTGCGGCGCCGCTGCTGTTGACGCGCGGTCGGCCCTGGCACCCGGTACCGCGCTTTGCCGCCGCGGTGGACTTGCAGGATCGGCAGGGCAGGGCGCTCAGCCAGGCAATCACGGCTCTCGGCGAGAGCCTGAGCGATGGCTGCGGGGCGGAGTTGGAGACTTTATTTGCGAATTCACGCCCTGAAGCCGACTTCGAAGCAGAACGGCAGGCAGCGACGCTGAACGCACTCGCGCAGGCGCACGGGCTGGATGCGCGCCGATTGCAGTGCCTGAACGGAGAGCCGACCGAGGTTCTGCCACGCTTCGTGGCCGACCGGGATTATGACCTCGTGGTGATGGGCAAGCCGCGATACGGCGGGCCGTCCGAGCCGTCCCGCGGCGTCGCCGCACGCCTGGTGATGGTCACCGCGGGCGACGTGCTGTTCGCGCACGCGGGCGACGGACCCACCCGCTTGCAGGTGCGCGGGCGGCCAGGTAGCCACCTGCCCTGATGCTGGTGCAGCCGCCGTCGCGTGCCGGTCAGATGATCGGATTGCCGCCGGAACGGGAAGCTAGGATGCCGGGTGCACGAACGATCAGGCCGCTCAGCTCGGAGTAGCAGGTACTTCCAGAGGGTCGGTCGCGGTCGCGGGCGCGATCGCCGCTGCACGAGGTGCGGCCCGTCGCTGTTGCTCCGCGCGAACCTGCGCGATGCTAAGACCTGTATTTGCGGCGATCAGCGCCACCAGACGATGCGCCGCATCGCGCGGCAGCTCGATGGCGTGCAGCTGCTCCCAAATATTGATGCGCGCCTGCGCAGAATTGAGCGGCGAGGCCTGCTCGGTCAGCGCCTGTTGGCGCCGCTCGGCGGCTTCAGCCTGCTGTCTGGCGAGACGTTCACGAAAGTCCGCGGTCGGTTCGCCAGCCAGGGGTAGTGCAGTGCGCCAGGAGTTCATGGCGTGCCCAGTGCGACGATGCGATAGTTGAGCTCGATCGGGCAACCCATGCCGCTGGCGCGATCACGCGCGCGCGCGCCGGCGCAATGCACCTTGGCACTGACTGAGCGGCTGCCGCGCCCGGTAGTGGCAGCGAGCTGTGCGACGCTGGTAGTCAAATCAAATTCTCCGTCGCAGTCGGCACAGGGGCAGCGGAAGCGAAAAAAAGCCTGTGCCGGCGGATAAAAGGCGTGCGATTGCGAGGACGGAACGACTTCCTTCGGGGCAGCGCCGGTCCGATCGCCGAAAGACAACTCGATGTTCAATTGCAGAAGCTGCGGAAAGGCGCTGCGCAGCGCCGGCGAACGGTCGCGATCATATTGGCGCCGGTAGCGGCGCTGCTCGTCGAGTGAGGAATTCTTGCGTGCAGCAATTTTCATGTCTTCGACTCGATCGCGGAACCCTCGGGCGCGGTCGTCTGCCGGTCCGCGCCGTCGGGCGCGGGCACATCATCGCGCTCCAGGCGTCGCTTGAGTTTTTCCGCGTGACGCGTTTTGCGCGCCAGCTCCTTTTGCTTCTTCTGGTGGCGATAATTCGGCTTGGCCAAGCGGGTCTCCGGCCGTCGTTCTAAGGTGCTCCCGAGCGCGAGTGGGTCGCGGTTGCGGCCGCAGCGCGGCCTGCTGCATCGAGAAATCAGGTTGCCACTTTACCACATCCCGACTCCCGACGTTTGGCTTTGTCGACCGAGGATGGGCTCGAACGCCGACGAACTGGCGCTGCCGCCGCAGGGATTTGCCCGTGTAGTCGCGCGGGTTCGACGTTGTGTTCCTCGCTTTGGGACGCCCGGACGCCGTATGGGCGCGAGGGGCATCGCTAACGCGCGCGGCAGGTGATTCGGCCATCACCCTGCGCTGCTGGTCGCGCTAGCTCCTTCCGGCTTGGGTCTCGAGCTCGGTCCAGCGCGCATAGCCGCCTTCAAGCTCGTCGCTGATTGCCGCGAGACGCTGCAGCCGCTCGTGCAGCGCCTCCTGGCTTCCACGATACAGCGCCGCATCGGCGAGCTCCGCTTCGATGCGCCCCTTTTCGGCCTCCAGGCACTGCAGTCGCTCCGGCAGCGCGGTCAATTCACGCTGATCCTTATACGAGAGCTTGCGCGCCTTCGGCGATGTGCCCGTGACCTGATCGATCACGCCTGGTGTCGCCGCCGTCCAGGCGCCACCAGGGGCTGTCGCATCGGGCTGCTCACGCCGATCCGGTTCGCGCTGTCGCCGGTAGCGTACCCAGTCGTTGTAGCCGCCGACAAATTCGCGCACGACACCATTGCCCTCGAATACCAGCAGGCTGGTCACCACATGATCGAGGAAAGTGCGGTCGTGGCTCACCAACAGTAATGTGCCGGGGAATTCGGCAACGTACTCTTCCACCAGCTCGAGCGTATCAATGTCCAGATCGTTGGTCGGCTCGTCCATCACCAACACGTTGGCCGGTTGCGCGAACAGTCGCGCCAGCAACAGGCGATTGCGTTCACCGCCCGAAAGCGCTCGCGCCGGTGTATGCAGCTGCTCGGGGCGGAACAGAAAGTCCTGCAGATAGCCCGAAACATGCCGGCTCCTGCCATTGACGATCAGCTGGTCGTTACGGCCGCTGATGTTCTGCATCACCGACTCATCGAGATTGAGCTGCGCGCGTTCCTGGTCATAGTAGGCGACCTCGAGCCGGCTGCCGCTCCGTACCCGCCCGTGCTGGACCGGGATCTCGCCAAGCAGTGCCTTGATCAGCGTGCTCTTGCCGGCACCGTTGGGCCCGACCAGTCCGATGCGATCGCCGCGCATGATGCATCCGGAGAAGTCGCGAATGACGGCGCGGCCGTCGAACTCGACGCCAAGGTGCTCGGCCTCGAACACCATAGCTCCAGAATCGCCGGCCGTGGGCTGCTCGAGCTCAATGCTGCCGGTGCGCTCGCGCCGCGCGCGGCGCTGCGCGCGCAGCTGGTACAAGGCGCGTACCCGGCCCTCATTGCGGGTGCGTCGGGCCTCCACTCCCTTGCGGATCCAGGCCTCCTCCTGCGCGAGCTTCTTGTCGAATAGCGCCTGATGCTGCGCCTCGACCTGAAGCTGTTGTGTCTTGTTACGAGCGTAGTCATCGAAGTTGCCAAGCGTGACGGTGAGCTTGCCACGGTCCAACTCGACAATGCGGGTGGCGAGCCGGTTGATAAAAGCGCGGTCATGGCTCACAAACAGCAGCGCGCCGGCAAACTCGAGCAGAAATTGCTCCAGCCATTCGATCGCCTCAATGTCGAGATGATTGGTCGGCTCGTCGAGCAACAGGATGTCCGGCTGTGACACCAATGCCCGGGCGAGCAGCGCCCGCCGCCGCCAGCCGCCGGAGAGTTCATCGAAGCGCGCGGTGGGATCCAGCTGCAGACGCGACGATACGGTGGCGACCCGACGCGCGAGTTGCCAGCCGTCGGCGGCATCGAGCGCATGATGCAGCTCATCGAGCCGCCGGCGCTGCGCCTGTGTGTGCAAACCTTGCGCGGCAAGAGTCTGGTACTCGGCCAGCGCCTGCCCCTGCTGTGGCAGTCCGGCGGTCACGATTTGCGCGACGGTCTCGCCCGTGAGCAGGGCGATGTCCTGCGCCAGATGGGCGACCCGGGCGCCTGGCCTGAGCCACAGGCTACCGGCATCGGGCTCGGCCTCATGACGCACGAGCCGCAACAGCGAGGACTTGCCTTCGCCATTGCGTCCGACGAGGCCGACGCGTTCGCCTTCATCGAGCTGCAGCGACACCTGATCGAGCAGGGGCCGCGAGCCGTATGCGAGCGAGACCTTATCTAGACGAAGCAGCACGGATGCACCAATAATGAGCGGCAACGAACGGAGGCGAGCAAACGGCATTGTACCGGCCGCGGCCGCGGGTCGCCCGCGCGGCGTGGGACGCGCACGACTCGGCAGACGAGGCGCTGTGATCGAGCGCAGCGACGAGCGGGGGAGGCGGCATGGTATCGAAGGAAGTCTGGAGCCCGACGCAGCGCCATATCGTGATCGCGAGCTTTCTGGGCTGGATGCTCGATGCGTTCGACTTTTTTCTGGTCGTATTCGTACTCAAGCGTATCGCTGGCGACTTCGGCACCGATCTCAAGAGCGTCACCTACGCGATCTTCCTTACGCTGGCGATGCGGCCCGTGGGTGCATTTTTGTTCGGCCGGGCAGCTGATCGCTTTGGGCGTCGTCCGGCGCTGATGGCCAGTGTGCTGCTGTATTCGGGCATGGAGCTGGCGTCGGCGTTCGCGCCGTCACTGCGAGTGTTCCTGGTGCTGCGCGCGCTCTACGGCATCGCGATGGGTGGCGAATGGGGCGTCGGCGCCTCTTTGGCATTTGAGAGCGTACCGGTCCGATCGCGCGGCATGGTATCGGGCCTGCTGCAGGCCGGATATCCATGCGGCTATCTGCTCGCCGCGATCGTGTTTGGGCTGCTGTTCGATCATATTGGCTGGCGAGGGATGTTCATGGTGGGTGCCGCACCGGCTCTGCTGGTGCTGTATATACGCAGCAAGGTGCCGGAGTCCGCGACCTGGGTCGAGAGCCGCGCCGCAGCGGTTGCCCGCAGCCTGTGGAGTGCGCTGTCCGGTCATTGGCTGCTGGCGCTGTATGCGATTGCGCTGATGACGTGCTTCAATCTTTTCAGCCACGGCACGCAGGATCTGTATCCGACGTTTCTCGAGTCGCAGCGCGGTTTCTCCACGGGCCCGAGATCGATCATCGCCATTGTCTATAACATCGGCGCGATCTGCGGCGGCGTGGTGTTCGGCACGCTGTCGAGCCGGATCGGACGACGCGCGGCGATCGCGCTCGCGGCGGGACTGTCGTTGGTGGTGCTGCCGTTCTGGGCCTATTCCCTGACTCCCGTAGCCCTGGCGATGGCGGCCTTCGTGATGCAATTCATGGTGCAGGGGGCCTGGGGCGTGGTGCCGGTGCATCTCAACGAGCTTTCGCCCGAAGGCCTGCGTGCGACCTTTCCCGGCGTCGTCTATCAATTCGGCAACCTGCTGGCCTCGTACAACGCGACGCTGCAGGCGAGCATCGCTGCAAGCCACGGCAGCGCGGCGCATCCCGACTATGCTTTTACCTTTACCGTGGTCGTCGGCACCGTCGCTGTGATCCTGGTCGTGCTGGCGCTATTGGGGCCGGAACGGCGCGATGTGCGCTTTGGGCTGCAATGAGATAGACTATTAGTTGGAGTTTGTCGCGCGCGGTTCGGTCCGCGTGCCGAGGTTCTTCAGCGTCCCTTCAAGGCCGTCACGGCCATCCCCGGGACCCTATCGCCCCTCCTGCAAGCCCATCGCAGTCCTCGTCTCAAGGCGAGGCCGATCCAATCCATGACAGACGCGCCACACCGATGGGCTGCTTTAAAGCAGCGAGGCCGTTGCGGAGTATTGATTTGTTCAAAGATTTTTCATTGAGTCCGTCGCTGTTGAAGGCGGTGGAGGCGCTCGGTTACACCGAGCCGACCCCGATTCAGGAGCGCGCGATTCCAGTTGTGCTCGCAGGCCGCGACCTGATGGCCGCGGCGCAGACCGGCACGGGTAAGACCGCAGCGTTCGCGCTGCCGCTACTCGAGCGCTTGCTGCAGAACCCCGTGCGTCAGCGCAGTCCGCGGGCCCTGATACTGGTGCCAACGCGCGAACTCGCCGCGCAGGTGAGCGACGCATGTCGCGCACTGGCGCGGAATCTGCCGATACGCGGCGCATTGATCTACGGCGGCGTGAGCGCGAAGCCACAGCTCGACGCGCTGTCGGGCGGCGTGGATCTAGTGATAGCGACCCCGGGCCGGCTGCTCGATCACCTGGAGTCCAGGGCGATCGACTTGTCGAAAATCGAGATGCTGGTGCTCGACGAAGCCGATCGAATGCTCGATATGGGTTTCATCCGCGCGATTCGCCGCATCATCGCCGCGCTGCCGGCGAAGCGGCAGAACCTGCTGTTTTCGGCGACGTTTTCCGAAGAGATCCGCACCCTGGCAAAGTCGCTGCTGCGCGACCCGGTCACGATTGACGTCTCCCCGCGCAATGTACCGCCGGAGCTGGTTGATCATAGCGTCTATCACGTCGACACCTGCGCCAAGCATCCATTGCTGACGCGCCTGATCGTCGACGGCGGTGTGCGCCAGACTCTGGTATTCACCCGCACCAAGCACGGCGCCAACCGGTTGGCCGAGCGCCTGCTGCGCGACGGCTTGGCCTGCGCCGCAATCCATGGCAACAAATCGCAGGGCGCGCGGACTCGCGCACTCGATGATTTCAAGCAGGGCCGGATCCGAGTCCTGGTCGCGACCGACATCGCGGCGCGCGGACTGGACATTACCGAGCTGCCGCACGTGGTGAATTTCGAGCTGCCGCATGTGCCGGAGGACTATGTGCACCGCATCGGTCGCACCGGCCGGGCCGGCTTGCGCGGCAAGGCGGTCTCGCTGGTCAGCCGCGAAGAGCGCGAGCGCCTGCGCGCGATCGAGAAGCTGCTGGGCTGTCCAATACCGGTCGCGGCCTGAGCGAGGGCGCTGGACCCGATCGCTGATGAGCTGCCGCTCGAGGTATCGCCCGAGCTGAGCGGCAACGGCGCCGCCGCGGGATTTGGCGTGCCGCCAATCCACGTGGCCATTCGGGTCGCCAGCCGTGCGCAGGTCGATGCTTTATGCCGAGCATTACTCCATTTTGGCGTTTCGACGCATCGGTGTTATATATATAGGGCTGATGCTTATCGCGGCCTGCGGGCCATAGTCGGAGCAAGGCATTCATGGCCACCGGTCTGGCGACATCATCCCGGCATTCGGTCGAAGCCGGCTTCACTACCGCGCGTCTGATGGAGTATTCGGAGCGGTTCCTGGTCCGCGCCGCACAGTCGGAGCTCCCGCAGGAATCGCAAATCGCCGCGCGGATGCTTCGGGATGCAGCGCTCCATCGACGATGGGAGCACGCGCACGGCCTGCTGATGCACACGGTGGCGGCGCCGTCGCGGCCGGCCGCCAAGGTCATGGAGCTCAGAAAGGTGACGTTTCTGACGCTGCATCGCAAGGCGCCGTTCGAGTACATGCGCGAGCGGCATATCACCGGTCCAGCACGCCGCAAGCTCATCAGGGCGCTGTTCGGGACGCAGGACTACGCGCAGTGCCTGGTGCGGGAACATCTCGCCTTTCTGAATTCAGCCTGCAGTTTCCTTTGCGCCGACTCGCTCTGTGGCGAAGTCCTGGGTGATGCGGCCTTTTGCGAGGCACTGGCGCACTACGAGAACGCTTATTCGGAATACTATCGCGCCTATGGCGACTCGCTGCTGGCGGAACACAGCGGCGAGAGCGCGTCGGCGCAGTCGCTGCTGCCCTATCTGCGCTATCAACTCAAGATCATCCGTGACCACATGCTGTCGGGCAAGCCGCAGCAGAGCGACTTCGCGACTTTGCAGGCGTTGTACGAGGCGACCGGCGACACGCACGTGCTGCCGGTCATGCGCCAGCCCTAGATCTGCCAGGGGACACAGAACAACCGCGGCAATTGCTGGCACGAGCGTGAGCGCGCGTGAGCGCCAGCGACGGTGCCAGTGAGCCGGGCGAGCGCTTCGATCTGAAGCCTGGCGCGCCCCTTAAGGCTCACTGAGACTCTGATATCCCCAGCAGCTCGCGGCTGATGATCAACTTGCGCACCTCGGTCGTGCCGGCGCCGATCTCGAGCATCTTGATCGCGCGATACAGGCGGTTGACTTCCGACTCCCAGATGTAGCCGATACCGCCGTGAATCTGCAGTGCATCGGCCACGACTTTGGCCATGGCTTCGGCCGCGTACATCACTGAGGCGGCGCCCAGCGCGTGAATCTCGCCGCGGCCGCCGCGATCGGCACCGATGCCATCGGTGGCCGCAAGCACGCGATAGATGAAGCAGCGCATGGTCTCGACCCAGACGTACATGTCCGCGATCTTGGCCTGGATCATTTCGAATTCCGCGATCGGACGCCCGAACTGCTTGCGCGTTTTGGCGTGCTCGATCGAGAGCTGCAGGGCGCGCTCGGCCACGCCGAGGCAGATGGGGGCGATCGTGGCGCGCTCCAAGTCCAATCCGGTCATGACCACGCCGAGGCCGGAGTTCTCGGCGCCGAGCCGGTTTTCGATCGGGACCCGGCAGTCGTCGAACACCAGTTCACCGGTCTGGCTGCCGCGAAATCCCATCTTGGTGAGCTTCTGCGCGACAGCGAAGCCCGGAAAATTCTTTTCGACGATGAATGCCGAGATGCCATGCGTGCCTAGTTCCGGCGCGGTCTTGGCGTAGGTCACCAGCACGTCGGCGACGGGACCATTGGTGATGAAGATCTTGGTGCCGTTGAGCACGTAATGATCGCGCTCGCGACGCGCGCTCATGCGCATCGAACCGAGGGCGTCGGAACCGGCGCCGGGTTCGGTGAGCGCCAGCGCACCGAGCAGCTTGCCGCTGCACAGACCCGGCAGATAGCGCCGGCGCTGCGCTTCGTTGCCGTGGCGGTAGAGATTGTTGCAACACAGATTATCGTGCGCGATCCAGGACAATCCCAAGGCGTGATTCCAACGCGAAAAGGCTTGGGCGACCAACCCGGTACTCACCAGATCCAGACCGGCACCGCCGTAGGCCTGGGGAATGGTGATGCCGAGATAGCCCTCCTGACCCAGGCGCGCGAAGGCTTCCGCCGGCCACCATTCCTCGTCGTCCATGCGCCTGGCCAGTGGATAGAGTTCCTGGCGCGCGTAGCGGTCAGCCGCGTCGAGGACCTCAAGCTGGTCGGGGCTCAGATTGAGATCTGATGCTGGTCTTGGTGCGGCTTCGATGGCTGTGGCGCTCTCAAGCATGATAGTCGAGCATGATAGTCGACCTCCGGACTGGCTTGGGGACTAATGAATCCGACTCAGTTATTATAGCAAGGTGCGCCCATGGCCTGCTCGTACTATCGATGCATTATGCTTCCGCAATGCAGCAACAAGCCTGTAACACGCCAATTGCTGCAGCGTGGCGGCCTGCAGCGGCGCCTTCCGAAATGGTGAGTAGTACTCATTAATGCAAAGAAAGCGACATTCGAGGCTGCCGCGTGCGCAGCGCATGCAGGAAATCATGCAGGTGGCGGCGCAGGTGTTCCGCGAGAAGGGTTACAGCGAGGCGCTGACGGCGCAGATCGCGGCGCGGGCAGGCGTTGTCGAAGGCACGATCTATCGCTACTTCCCCGGCAAGCGCGAGTTGTTGATCCGCGTAGTCGAGCGATGGTACGAGCACATACTGGCTGACTACGACCAGCAGCTCAAAAGGCTGCAGGGCACGCGCGCGCGGTTACGGTTCCTGATCTGGCGGCATCTGACCGTGATCCACAATGAGCCCGGCATGTGCCGACTCATTTTCAATCAGCTGCGAGCATGGCCCGAATACCGCCGCACCACGGTGTTCGAGCTGACGCGTGAATACACCCGCCGCACGCTCGAGATCCTGCAGCAGGGCATCGATGCCGGTGAGTTCCGCGCCGATCTGCCGCTGCGCATCGTGCGCGATATGATCTACGGCGGCGTCGAGCACCACACCTGGGTTTATCTGCGCGGCGAAGGAGATTTCTCCCCGGACGCGGCCGCGGATGCGATGACCGATATGGTCTATCGGGGTCTTGCGTGCGCCGCGTCGGCGGCGGCGCCTGCACAAGCCACGCTGCGCCGTCTCGAGGCGGTGGCAAAGCGACTGGAGCAAACCGCGAGCGGGCCGCGCGCGCCTGGGCCGCGGCAGCGGCCGAAGCGCATCGACTAAAGCGCATCGATCAAGCAGCGCGCAGCACGGCGATCGCGCCAGCTGCCGCAGCGGATCTGCTAAAGTTTGACCACCGCAGGAAACTGATAAAGCGGAGTGGGCATGGCGGAGGTCGATGTACATTTCGAGCAGGGACACAGTGCCGACGCATTCGGTCAGCGCGTAGGCATCATGGTCGGCGTCATCGGCATCCTGCTCTCGATCGTGACCATCCTCGGGCATCGCGAGCACAGCGCCGCCGTGGTGCATAAGACCGAGGCGAATGATCAGTGGGCGTTTTATCAGGCCAAGAAAATCCGCGAACACAATGCGCAAATCGGCGTGGCACTATTGAATGCGCTGGCTGCCGATCCAGCCAAGGTGGCCGCCTTCAGCGCCAAGCTCACGCAGGACGGCGAACGCTACACGACGGAGGCCGAGGAAATCAGGACAGTCGCGCTGGCGCGTGACGAGGAGTCGAAGCACGCCGAGCGCCGCGCGCTGCGATTCGATGTTGGCGAGGGCTTTCTCGAACTGGGGTTGGTGATGTCCTCGCTCTATTTCCTGTCGCGTAAGCGTTTTTTTGTGGCACTGGGCGGCGTTGGTGCCGTGGCGGGCACGCTCATCGGCACCATTGGCTGGTTGAGCTAGGCGCCCATCGGCGGCACCGGCAAACCTCCTTGCCGGCGACCGTGGTGCGATAATGCGAGCGTGATCAGCACAGTACCGATGCCGTCGGTCGATCCGCAGTCCGAGGGGCACGCGGCCGCGGCCCGGGCGCGCGAGGCGATCGCACGATTCTGGCGTGCGGATGAGACCGAGTGCCTGCCGCCATTGATCGCCGCAGCGCAGCTCGACGATGTACAACGCGGGCGCACCGCAGTCGTAGCGCGCGGGCTGATCGAAGGCATGCGCCGGCGTGATACCCGGCGCGGCGTCGAGGCGCTGACACGCGCTTTTCCGCTCGACAGCGCTGCCGGTCTGGCATTGCTGTCACTGGCTGAGTCGCTGCTGCGCGTGCCCGACGCCGCGAATGCCGATCGATTGCTGCGTGACCGGCTCACTCGGGTCGACTGGGGCGTGCAAGGCGCCGCCGGCGCATTGGGCGGCGCCCTGAGGCTGGCCACGGCCTGGGTTTCGGGCCCGCAGGCCGATGCGGCGCGGCCGCGCGCGGGCGGCTGGCGTTCGTTGACCACACCGCTGGTGCGCAAGGCCATGCAACTTGCGATCCGCACTCTGAGCGATCAGTTCGTCTTCGGCGAGACCATTGAATCCGCGCTTGCGCGCGCGCGCCGCGCGGCCCGCCAGGGCTACCGGTATTCATTTGACATGCTCGGCGAGGCGGCGATGACCGCGCACGACGCGCAGCATTATTTTCTGGCTTACCGGCAGGCCATACACGCGGTCGGCGCCGCGTATCGTGGTCGGGGGCCGGTCGCCGGCGGCAGCGTGTCGGTGAAACTATCGGCCCTGCATCCACGCTACGTCTATACGCAGCATGGCCGCATCATGCGGGAACTGTTGCCGCGTTTGTTCGAGCTGGTGCGATTGGCGCAACGCTACGACATCGCGCTGGTGATCGATGCCGAAGAAGCCGATCGGCTGGCGCTGTCGCTCGATCTGATCGAGGCGCTGATGGCCTCGAGCGGCCTGGCCGACTGGGCTGGGCTCGGTGTCGCCGTGCAGGCTTATCAGAAGCGCGCACCAGCAGTAGTCGATTACCTGCTGGAGCTCGCGGCTCGGCGTCGTGCAAGGCTGATGGTGCGGCTGGTCAAGGGCGCGTATTGGGACGCGGAAATCAAATTGGCGCAGATGGACGGGCTGGCTGGTTATCCCGTCTATACACGCAAGGCCTATACCGACGTCGCCTATCTGGCCTGCGGCCGTCGGCTACTGGCGGCGCGCGGGCACGTATTGCCGCAGTTTGCGACCCACAACGCTCAGACCGTTGCAGCCATCGTCGAGATCGCGGCCAGGGCGGGTGCCGAGGACTATGAGTTCCAGTGCCTGTATGGCATGGGGGCAGGGCTGTACCGGCGGCTGCTGGAAACGCCCGAGATCGCCCGACCGGTCCGGATCTATGCGCCGGTCGGCACGCGGGCCACGCTGCTGGCTTATCTGATGCGGCGACTGATCGAGAACGGCGCGGCAGCCTCGTTCGTGCACCGCGCCGCCGCGGTCACCATGCCGATCGAAACCCTGTGTGCCGACCCGGCCGACGACGCAGCCAGGCACGCCGGCGCGCCGCATCCGCAAATACCGCTGCCGCGGGATTTGTTCGCTCCCGAGCGGCGCAACTCCGTCGGCGTCGATCTGGCCGATGCCGCCGTGCGCGTGACACTGATCGCGGCGATCGATCACAGCCGCCAACAGGCCATCGAAGTGCAGCCGCTGGTAGCCGGCGCGCCGATCGGCGCGCCCGCCACCGTCGACGCACGGCGCGAGATCCGCAATCCGGCCGATTTGAACGAGCTGGTCGGCAGCGTACTCGACGCCGGGGACGGCGTGGTCGATGCGGCGATCGCCGCCGCCATCGAGGGCACGCGCAGTTGGGCCGAGACCGAAATCGATGTGCGCGCGCAGATACTCGAGCGCGCCGCCGAGCTATACGAGCAGCAGTTGCCGGCACTGGTGGCGCTGGCCGTGCGCGAGGTCGGCAAGACACTCGCCAATGCGGTCGGCGAGGTGAGAGAGGCGGTGGATTTCCTGCGCTATTACTCGGCCCAGATCCGGGCGCAGTTCAACCATGCTTCGCACTTACCGCTCGGAGCCGTGGCCTGCATCAGTCCCTGGAACTTCCCACTGGCGATCTTCACCGGCCAGCTGGCGGCGGCGCTTGCCGCCGGCAACACCGTGCTCGCCAAGCCCGCGGAGCAGAGCAGTGCGATCGCGGCGCGCGCCGTGCGGCTATTGCATCAGGCGGGTGTGCCGCACCAGGCGCTGCAGCTGCTGCCCGGCGATGGGGAGCGCGTGGGAGGACGGCTGGTCGCCGATGAGCGCATCGGTGGCGTCGTGTTCACCGGATCGACCGCCGCCGCGCGTTCGATCGCACGGACGTTGGCGCTGCGCGGGGAGGTGCCGCTGATCGCCGAGACCGGCGGGCAGAATGCAATGATCGTGGATTCGACGGCACTGCCCGAACAGGTGGTCGGCGACGTGCTGCGCTCGGCCTTCGATTCGGCCGGGCAGCGCTGCTCGGCGCTTCGTCTACTGTGTCTGCAGCGCGAGGTCGCCGAGCCGATTCTGACGATGCTCGAAGGCGCGCTGCGCGAGCTTCGCGTGGGCAACCCGGCCGACGTCGCGACCGACGTCGGCCCGCTGATCGACGAGCAGGCGCGCCTGCAGATCGACGCCCACCTGCAGGCGATGCGGGCGCAGGTGCGCTGCCAGAGCCCGTTGTCGGCAGAGTGCGCACGTGGCGTATTCGTCCCACCGACACTGATCGAAATCGAGTCGGTCACCGAGCTGTCGGGTGAGGTGTTCGGGCCGGTGCTGCATGTGCTGCGCTTCGATCGGCGTCGTCTCGGTGCGCTGGTCGACGCGATCAATGCAAGCGGCTACGGACTGACCCTCGGTATCGCTTCGCGCATCGAGAGCACCATCCGCGAGGTCATCGAGCGCGCGCGCGTCGGAAATATCTACGTCAACCGCAACATGATCGGCGCCGTGGTCGGGGTACAACCGTTCGGTGGGCAGGGATTGTCGGGCACCGGGCCGAAAGCCGGCGGCCCGCTCTACCTGCACCGCCTGCTGCGGCAGTCTCCGGGGCCACGATGGCACGCCGATCAGAGTGCGCGAGTGCCGCGGCAGCTGCGGCAATTCATCGCCTGGCTGCGCGACGGGCATGACGCACTGCTGTCGGCGGAGCAGCGGCCGGAGTTGCTCGCGCAGGCCGAGCGTTATGCGGATGCGACGATGCTCGAGGCGCGCATTCCGCTCAACGGCTACGTCGGCGAGAGTAACGAGCTGCGGCTGCGTCCACGTGGCGTGCTACGCGGCACGGCACGGTCGGCGAGCGCGTTGTTGGCTCAATTGGCGGCGGCGCTGGCGACCGGCAACACGCTGATCGCGGACCAATCGGAGCTCGCCGCGACGTTGCGCGAGGCACTGCCGTTGGCGCTTCGCGGCTCGCTGCCGAGCGCCGAGCTGCGTCATGAGGCGGTGCTGGTCGACGCGGCCGAGGCGCGAATGCATCCACAGTGGCTGCGGCAGTTGTGCCAGGCACTGGCGGCGGGGGACGGCCCCATCGAGCCAGTGATCGTGGCGAATGAAGATTACGCTCTTGAGCGATTGCTGGTCGAACAGTCGGTCAGCATCAACACCGCCGCGGTCGGCGGTGACACGCGGCTGCTGGCGCTGGCCGAGGATTGATTGAGCGCACTGGAGCGTGCCTACGCGGCCAGCCACTCCACCAGCGCCGCAGTCACGCGCTCCGGCTGCTCGAGTGTCGACAGATGTCCACTCGCAGGCACCACTATCAGTCGTGCGCCGCGAATGCCGGCGGCGATCTCCTGCGCGCGCGCCGGCGGCGTGAGCTGATCGGCGTCACCGACCAATACCAATGTCGGGCAGCCGATCGCAGCCAGCTCCGGTCGCGAGTCGCGGCGATTCATGATCGCGGTTTGCTGGCGGATGAAGGCCTCGGCGCCGGTTTCCCGGGCCATGCACCGCACCGTCTCGCGCAGCGTCTGATCGGCGTGACGATCGGGATGGACCAGGCCCGGGTAGAGCAGATCGGCGATCTCGCCGTAACGGTCGGCGCGCGCAAGCTCGATCAGTTCCCCGCGTCGCACGCGTTGTTCAGCCGCGTCGGCTCGCGCCGTGGTATCGAGTAAGGCCAGTCGTGCGACGCGCTCGGGTGCCTGACGCAGCAGCTCGAAGGCGATATAGCCGCCCATCGACAGCCCCACCAGCGAAAAGCACGGTGGTGCGTGATCGAGAATGCGACGCGCAATCGCGGCGATGCTGTCGTCGCGTCGATGATCCGCCACCATCACGGGACCGAACTGCCATAGCACGGGCAGCTGCGGCGCATACAGCCGCGCCGAGGCCAACAGGCCAGGCAGGAGCAGTGTCGGCAGGGGCTCGGGCATGCGCTTTAGGCGAGCGAGTGAAACACGCGCTGCACGTCCTCTTCCTGCTCGAGCTTATCGATCAGCTCGAGCGCCTCGGTGGCTTGTGCCTCGGGTAACTCGATCGTCGTGGTGCACACGTAGTCGTGCTCGGCCGATAGCGGCGCAATGCGTCGCGCTTCCAGCGCCTCCTGCAGCTTGCCGAAATTCTCGAAGGCGCAACGCAGCACAAGCTGCGGCTCGCCTTTGTCGCCGCTGCTCTCGCCCATTTCCTCCAGGCCGTAATCGATCATCTCGAGTTCGAGCTCATCCTGGTTGATCCCGGCTGGCTCGAGCCGGAACACCCCCATCTTCTGGAACTGGAAGCCCACACTGCCCGTGGTGCCGAGATTGCCGCCGTGCTTGCTCATGATGTTGCGAACATGAGCCACGGTGCGGGTCGGATTGTCGGTGGCGGTTTCGACCAGCAGCGCGACGCCATGCGGCGCATATCCTTCATACAACACTTCGTGGTAGTTGGTGGCGTCGTGGCCGCTGGCACGTTTGACGGCCGCCTCGACCTTATCCTTGGGCATGTTGACCGCGCGCGCGTTCTGCATGATGCGCCGGAGCGTCGGATTGGAAGCCGGATCCGCGCCGCCCGCCTTCACGGCCATATTGATGTCCTTGGCGATGCGCGCGAACTGCTTTGCCATGCGGTTCCAGCGCGCGAACATGGCGTGCTTGCGAACTTCGAAGATGCGGCCCATGGCTACTCCGGGGTCTGCGGCAATTCGAGCGGAATCGGGATCATGCCATTGCAGCCGGCCTTCTGCAGATCGTTCAGGTCGGCAACGTGGAAGCTAAGGTGCTGCAGGCCGGCGTTGGGCGCCCTGATCAGAAACAGCAGGACGGCGTTGCGACTCAAGGTCGGCGATACCCTCCTCAGCGCCGCGCGAGTGCAGGCTGTCGCGAGCGCGCTCGACGCGGCGGCGGTCAGTATCGAACGCATCTGCGGCGGGGATTTCGGCGGCGCGGGGTCGCGGCTGGCCACGAGCATCACAATCGCCCCCCGCTGCATCAGGAGGACGTGGCGATCCGTCGGCGCGGCGCGATCCAGACATCTTCAGGTACACCGGTGGGTCGGCGACCATCGGCAGCGGTGCACGTGGCGGCATCGCAACCGGCGGGATCTCGATTGCCTCTGGCGGCCCGAGGGCTCGCGCTGCGTCGGCCGCCGCCAACTCAGGCGGTTCCGCGGTCTCCTCGGGC
>Ga0208042_1000228_pt1 | contig 20564 bp, 19 predicted proteins | sample Sb_taG_10_FD_187708 | JGI IMG/M metagenome (GOLD analysis project Ga0208042, IMG submission 187708) | Peat soil microbial communities from Weissenstadt, Germany - Sb_50d_7_NC metaG (SPAdes) (version 2) | ecosystem: Environmental > Terrestrial > Soil > Wetlands > Peat | place: Germany... | reverse complement strand
GGGTAATGTCCTGCAGCGCCCGCACCGTCGCGACCCGCTGCCGCTGCACGACCGCCGCGACATCCGCCACGGCCGACCGCATCGCGAACACCAGCTTGATCGCCATCTCCTGCCGGGGAATCACCTCGCGCGGCACCGGTGTCTCAAACCACCGGCCCAGTTCGCCACGACCGGCCTCGGTGATCTCGTATACCTTCTGGCCGTCGGCATCGGTCCCGGCGGTCACCAGCCCGTCCCGCTCCAGGCGTCCCAGGGTGGTGTACACCTGCCCCACGTTGAGCGGCCAGATATCCCCGGTCGCGGCCTCGAACTCGGTCTTCAGCCCGTAGCCGTGCATCGGCCCAGCGGACAGCAGCGCCAGAAGGCTGTGACGAACCGACATCAGCACTCCCATACCAAGTATGCATACCGAGTATGCCATCATGGCGCGTCCCGGTCAACGGCCCCAAGACCAGAGGATGCGTGACCGTCGGTGCGCAGGTAGCCCGACTATGAGGTCATCGCGGCGACACCGTTACGCTCCACTCGGCCGCCCATAGCGGTTCTATGTGCGGGCCCTTACGAGGGTGGCCACACTCCGTAACCGCTGGCGCTCTCCCGCCCGGCTCGCGCAAAGTCGTCCGGAGGCAATCGGCGTCGGCGACGGTACCTGCGGGGTAATGCGGGCAGCCTGCGGAGGCTACTGGGAAGGGAGGCCGAGCGCTTCGGGATGGGCCCAGCGGTAGTGCTCGGTCAGGACCTCACTGAGGCTGCCGGGCCGGTACGCGACGGTGCGGTGGCAGATCTGGCAACGGGTGACCGGCAGCTTGGTAACGGTCACAGGGAAGCGACGGGAAGGCGACTTGCTCATTTGCCTCTATGATGCCAGCCCAGCCGGAGTGATCTTGCCCTGAGCTTGTGCCGCACGCACTCCACGCGGCATGTGCGGACGACGAGTCAGGGGCTTCGCGATCGATCTGGTCCCGGAGCTCGTCCGCACTGGGCGCGCATGGGGAAGTGGAGCGCAGTCGCCCCGGAACCGTCGCGGTGCCGGATCGCTTACAACCGGCGTACCAGAAAGTCCTCGGAAGAAAATCCTGGAGTTGGACGGCGGGGGCTGTGGCTCGGCGCACTCGATCGCCTCGGGCTCGGGTTCGGCAGCTGAGGTGACCGCGGCGGGATCAGCCGCCAGGCTGGGGGTGACGGGCCGCGCGTTACGGACGGGCGATGTCACAGCCGGAGGCGAGGATTGCAACTAGGGACATGAGCACTGAGGCAAGAGCACCAGTGAGGACGATCCTGGAACGACCGGTCGCGGTGAGGGCGCGGACGCGCGGGCGGCCGGCGAGCTCGCCGCTTGAGGAATTCGAGCAGGTGTACCTGCGCAACGTCGACGTCCTTATGGGCTACTTCGCGCGCCGGTGCCGCGATCCGCACACGGTCGCCGATCTCACCTCCGAGACGTTCGTCCGGGGCATGGATGGCTTCGCCAGGTTCGACCCCCGCCGGGGATCGGACCGGGCGTGGCTGTTCGGCATCGCCGCACATGTGTTCGCCCGCCACTGCGAGCAGTCGGCGGGTGACCGGGATGCGGTCGCGCGGCTCGGCGGCCGCCGGGCGCTTGATGAGGACGAGATCGAGGAGCTCGCCGGGCGGATCGATGCCGAGCGCGATGGCGCCGCGCTGATGCAGCGGTACGCACGGCTGCCCCCGGTCGAGCGGGCGGCGATCGAGCTCGTCGACCTGGAGGGGCTCACCCCGAAGGAGGCGGCGCTGGCCCTCGGCATCTCCGGTGTCGCATTCCGCAAGCGGCTGTCCCGGGCGAGGTCCCGGCTGAGAAAGGAGTACCAGGGCAATGAGTAAGTTCACGGAAAACCTCTGGAGTGATCTCGCCCGCGAGCACGGCGCGGCCCTCGTGCAGGGCAGCCGTCCCGGACCGGGCCGGGCCCGTCGCCCGCGCGTGATCGCGGGCAGCACGCTCGCGCTGGCGGGCGTCGGCGCGGCGATCGCGCTCGTCCTGACCTCAACCTCGAGCACGCCGGCGTCCGCCACCGTTACCGTTGCGAAGGTCAGCGATGGCTCGATACTGGTGACGCTCAATCAACCTGGATCCCAGGCGATCTCCCAGGCAGACCAGAAGCTCGCCGCAATGGGGTTCCACGAGGGGATCGTGATTTATATGGGGTCCGGTCCGGCAGCCGTCAGCGGCCCGGTCACCTGTACGCCGGAGCCGGGTATACCGAACCAGCCAACGGTGAAGGTTCTCGTGGGCACGAACGGCACGGAGGTCATCAACGCGGGCGCCACCCCGGGCAACACAGGCGTCGGCACCTGGCACCTCAAGTCCTGCAACCTCGCGAGTGACAACAGCGGCACCGGCAACACGGGCGCCGGGTGACCTGGTGAGGATCGCCGGCGCTCGCCCGGAACGAGCGTCGGCGATGACCCGGCTAGCGGTCCGGCCCCCGGCTGATGGCGGGGGCCGGACCGCTGTGTGGTGGCCGTGGTCGATCGTCGCCGCCGCGGTCGGGTGGAACCTCGTGAACCTGCGGGCGCTCACGCTCAACGTCGCGTACTTCAACGACAGCACGATGCACGAGCAGATGGTGCGGTTCGCGACGGCGCAGCTGCGCGCCGGGCACCTGCCGCTCACGAGCTGGTTCCCGTTCCTCGGGGAGGGGTCGCCGCAGTTCCTGCATTACCAGAGCCTGCCGGCGATCCTGACCGGGCTGGCGGGCCTCGCGGTTGGCCCCGGCGTGGCGTTCCGCTGGTCGCTGTACCTGCTTTTGTCGCTGTGGCCGGTCAGCGTCTACCTGGCGGCCCGCGCGTTCGGGGCGGGCCGCCCGGCGGCGGCCGCTTCGGCCGCGATGGCTCCGTTCCTGATGAGCGCCACGGGGGTCGGCTACGAGCAGGGCGCCTACGTGTGGATGGGGTACGGCGTCTGGACGCAGCTGTGGGCGTCGTGGACGCTGCCGCTCGCGTGGGGCTGGAGCTGGCGGGCGATCCGCGACGGGCGCGGCTACCTCCGGGCGATCGGTCTGACCGCGCTCACCGTCGCGCTGCACTTCGAGACCGGCTACCTCGCGCTTTCGGTGCTGCTCGTCTGGCCGCTCGTCGCCGGCCGGCCCCTCGTGACCCGGCTGCGGCGGGCCGCGGTCCTCCTCGGCGGTTCGCTGCTCGCATCGGCGTGGGTGATCGTCCCGCTCCTGGCGCAGCGGCCGTGGGCGGCGGTCAACGAGCCGCTGCAGGGCAGCGGACTCGTCAACGGCTACGGCGCGCGCCAGGTGATGCACTGGCTGCTCTCGGGGCAGCTGCTCGACTCCGGCCGGCTGCCCGTCGTGACCGTGTTCGCGGCGCTCGGGCTCGCACTGGCGTGGCTGGCCTGGTCCTCGTCCCCCGACGGCCGCGCCCTGCTGGCCGCGCTCGCGGTGTGCCTGCTGTTCGCGTTCGGCCGCACGACGTTCGGGTCGCTCGTCGACGTGATCCCTGGCAGCGCCGACCTCTTCTTCCGCCGCTTCATGATGGGCATGCAGCTCGCCGCGCTGCTGCTCGCCGGCCGGGGAGCGGCGTGGCTGGCGGCGAGATGCATGCGGTTGCTCGAATCCCGGGTTCCGCGCTGGCGGACCGGCCTGTCCCCGGCTGTCGTTCTCGTCGCGGCGGTCGCGGCGGTCGCGGTGCTCGCGCCCGCGTGGCTTCAGCTCGGCGCCTACGACCGCCAGGACACCGCCGCGATCGCGGCCCAGCGCCGCGCGGACAGCACGGAGGGCGCCGACCTCGATCGCCTCATCGCGGTGATCGAACGCGATGGCGGCGGCCGGACGTACGCCGGGATGCCGTCGAACGGGGGTCAGGACTTCACCGTCGGGTCGGTGCCCGTGTTCAAGTACCTGGAGAGCCGCGACGTCGACGAGGTCGGGTACACGCTGCGGACAGCGTCGCTGATGACCAGCCCGGAGTACTATTTCGACGACCGGGACCCCTCCGACTACCGGCTGTTCGGGATCCGCTACCTCATCCTTCCCGCCCGCGACCGGCCGCCGGTGCCCGCGCGGCTGACGATGCGCTCCGGCCCCTACCGTCTGTGGACGATCAACGGCGGCGGCTACCTCCAGGCCGGCCAGATCGTCGGCGAGATCTCGGCGAACCGGACGAATGTGGGTGCCCGCAGCGTTCCGCTACTTCATTCCGGGCTCGCGGCGGACGACGCGTATCTCGGTGTCAGGTACGGGTCCGGCGGCGGGGATGGCCCGCTGCCGGCGGTGCGAAGCCAATCCTCCGCCGGCACGGTCATCGCGGAAAGCGCCGACCTCGATGACGGCGAGGCCTCGGCGACGGTACGGATGCGCCAGCCCGGAGTCGCGGTGCTCAGCGCCTCCTATGACCCTGGGTGGACGGCAACCGTGAACGGCCGGCAGCAGCCTATCCGGATGGTGGCGCCGGCGCTCGTCGCCGTCGACGTCCCCGCGGGCACAGACCACGTCGTGTTCCGCTACCACGGGTACGGCGACTACCCGGCGTTGCTCTCGCTGAGCGGCCTCACCCTCGCCATGGTCGCCGTCGCGCCGACGTGCGTGGGGTACGCGAGGCGTCGCCGCGACGCGAAAGAAGCGCCGCGTGCCGCTGAAGGCCGGCGAGATCATCAAACTGCCCGGGACTGACGGCTGGTATCTCATTGCGACCAGAGGAAGCCACCGGCTGTACAAACACCCGGATAAGTCCGACGTCTCCGCCGGAACTGGCGGGCCGGGAAATACGCAGCTATGACGGCTTCAAGATCCCATTGGACTACCTAGAAGTTATGGTCACCGGACGCACACCCTGGACTGCCCAGGTCTATACCAACTGAACTGCATGCCACGCCAGGGGCCAGCTGACGGCCACTGCCGGCGAACTCGTCCGGTGAGGCCAGTCAGCCATCCCCGGCGCTGACGCCAGCACCGTGAAACCGGCAACGATGCGGCCCGCTCACGGCACTCAACGGCCAACGCGCACGAACAAATGATCTGCGCACCCAGATCAGCAGCATCAGTTCAACCACGAGCACGCATACTCGGCATCGTTCGGCGCGCTCCCGATGCGAATGACAATGCTGAATTGACGATCGTTGCGACCGTTAGTGACATGCAGTCTGACGCATAAGTATACGAGCTCGAAACGCCCTCTATTCGGCACCCATGAGTAAGACGTGGGGCAGTGCGCTGCGGCTGAGATTGCTGACGGGCGCGCGGGCGCACATCGATCTCGGGCCGCGGCCCGGTGCGGCGGTCCCCGGCGCAGCGCCCCGTCACCCGGTCATGGCTCGTGTCACGGCCGGTCCTGCATGATGCGGTCGTAGGTGCGGCGGGCGCGGGCGCTGCGGGCGCTGGCGCCGTACAGGCGCAGCATCTGCGGGGAGGACCAGCCGTTGAGCTCCATCAGGTCCCCCTCGGCCCCGCCGCGGTCCAGCCAGGTGTGGCTGAAATGGTGCCGGAACCGGTGCGTCCAGGCATCCACCCCGCACTGCCGGCGCGGCGCGCGATCATCTGGTAGTAGTCCGGCCGTCCGGGCCGTCACCGGGCAGCCGGACCGCGACCGCGATCACGTCCTTGCCGACATCGATCGCCCCGCACCGCTGATACACCACCTGCATGCCTGCCTCCTCGGGAAAGGACCACGACACGCACGTCGCCCGCGGAGTTCCGCAGGAAATTAAGGAAACTGATACTCGCGTTCGCGACGCAACCGGGAACACCCGGAAGACACGGACTCCAGCGTCAATCTAGTACACGGTCTCACGAAGCCAAGCTCGGCCGACGTCGGCGGGCCACGTACGCACTGCCATTCTCATCCCCGAGGGGGAGCCGCAGGGTCCCTTTATCTAGTGCCGTAACCGGCAACGTTTACCCTGTCCCGCGAGCCGCGATGAGTTCTGCGGCGTCCGGCGGTCGTACTGTCGAACCCGTTACCGAGGAGGACTTCTGATGCGCAGCGTGACCTATTCGATGGGCGTCTCACTTGACGGCTACATCGTCGGGCCGGACGGCGGCTTCGACTGGACGGCGCCCGACGAGGAGGTCTTTCGCTTCGTCACCGATGAGATACGAGAGGTCGGCGTCCACCTGCTGGGACGAGGGCTGTACGAGACGATGCTGTACTGGGAGACCGCCGACCAGGATCCATCGCTCGACGACTCAATGCTCGAGTGGGCCGCGATCTGGAAGCCGCTCCCAAAGGTGGTGTTCTCCACCACGCTGCCGGCGGTGCAGGGCAATGCCCGCCTGGCCTCCGGCGGCCTGGCGGAGGAGATCGAGCGGTTGCGAGCCGAGCCGGCGGAGGGCGACATCGCGATCGGCGGCGCGACTCTCGCCGCCGAGGCGGCCGCGCTGGGCCTGATCGACGAGTACCGGGCCAGGGTCTACCCGGTGCTGGTCGGCGGTGGCATTCCGTTCTTTCCCCAGCGCGAGCGCCGGGTGGATCTCGAACTCGTCGAGACCCGCACCTTCAGTTCGAGAGTCGTCTACCTCCGCTACCGCGTGGCGCGCTAGCCGGCTCGTCCGCCGAGCCCTGGCAAGAACGGGCCAGCCAGTGGCTTGACCTCAATCACCCAGCCCAGTTCTCGCAGCGAGCGCTCGAGCGATCTCGGTTCAAGCGCCACCTTCACCGCGCGAAAGCGCCGGCCGTCGCGCACTTGCCGCTGGATCGTCGAGGACCCCGGGCCCTCGACCAGCTCGTGGCTCGCGCGGTGGCCATCGTCGGCGAACATCACCCGACCATCCGGCCGGCCGCCACTGCGTGACGGTCGGCGAGACGAACCGGGGAACCCGTGGCATCCGGTAGCAGGCCTGGGCGATGGTCTCGATGACGGGCGGGTCGCCGGGCTTGCGGCGCAGCCGGCTGATCGTGATCCTCCCGCAGTCTCCCGCGCTGCGGGTGACTCACGGGGTTCGCGTGGCACGTACCGATAGGTGTCCTTGGAATCTGACCGGTCTCGGCTTGTCCCGCCGCGTCTCGCGGGCAGATTCGTTTACCGGTACGACCGTGAGCTGGGCTTCCCTGCTCCTCGGAGTCCGCGTCAGGCTGAAAGGCGGGACGGGAGGACGAGCTCGGCGGCACGCGCCTGCAGGTCACTCAAGGCCGCATCGGCGAAGGGCGGGAACGGTTCGTCATCGTTCGCCTTCATCCAGCGCTCGAACGCGACGCTGAAGGCGAGCATGCCCGTCTCCGCCCCCAGTCGCGCGGTAAGTTCGTCTGTGCCTCGCTCGCGCAGGGCAGCGGTGACCGACTGGGTGATCCGGGCGTGCTTGAGTAGTCCCCGCTCCTGCAGCTCGCTGTTCGCCGCGACCACCAGTCTGCGCCGGGCGGCTGCGGGCCGCAGCTGCGGGGTCATCGCGACCCCGGCCGCCGCGAGCGCCGCCTGCAGGCATTCGGTGAGCGTCGCCCCCGGGGGCGCGGCCCGGATGGCGTCGGCGAACAGCCCGGCCAGCACGTCTTCCCCGCCGAAGAGGACCTCGCGCTTATCCGCGAAGTGCCGGAAGAACGTAGCGCGGTTCATTCCCGCGCGGTCTGCGATCTGCGCGACGGTCGTCTCCTCGTAGCCGTTCTCCGCGAACAGGTCCAGTGCGGCGTTTTCCAGGCGCTCACGCGCATTCGGTGCCCATCTGCTCACTGTCACATCCTAAGCGACGCGATCGGATCGCATCACTTGAGAAAGTCGATGCGACGCAGTCGCATCGGCATTGGTAGAGTCAATGCGACTGGATCGCATCGTTCCGGTCGCGGCGCCTGCGCCGCACATCCTCTTCACCTGAAGCACGACCAAGGAGACCTTCCATGCGCATCTTCGTCACCGGCGCTTCCGGCTGGATCGGCTCGGCCGTCGTCCCCGAACTCATCAGCGCCGGCCACCAAGTCCTCGGGCTAGCCCGCTCGGACGCCTCCGCCAAGGCAGTCGCCGACATGGGCGCCGAGGTGCTACGCGGTGACCTGAACGACACCGGCGTGCTGCGCGCCGGCACCCTCGACAGCGACGGCGTCATCCACCTCGCCTTCGTCGTGCCCAGCGTGAGCGAGGCTGCGACGCGGACCGATGCCAAGGCCATCGAGACGTTTGCCACCGGACTCGCCGGCTCCGGCAAGCCCCTGGTGATCTCCGGCGCAACGCTCGTGACACCCGGCCGGCCCGCGACCGAACGCGACGAACTCATCGCCGCCGGGCCCATCGCGGCCCGCATCACCAACATGCAGGCCGCCCTCGCGGCCGCAGGCAGGGGCGTCCGCTCCTGCCTGGTCATGCTGCCCCGCTCGGTGCACGGCCAGGGAGAACGCCACGGCTTCATCCCCCAGCTCATCGCCGCGGCCCGGGCCAAGGGCGTCTCCGGCTACATCGGCGACGGGACCAGCCGCTGGCCCGCCGTCCACGTGAAGGACGCCGCGAGCCTGTACCGGCTAGCCATCGAGCAGGCTCCCGCCGGCGCAGTGCTCAACGCCGTCGGTGACGAAGGCGTGCCCGTCCGCGAGATCGCCGAGGCCATCGGCCGGCACCTGAACCTGCCCGCCCGGTCCCTGCCCGCCGAAGAATTCGGCGGCATGCTCGTGCCCCTGCTCAGCAGGGACATGCCCGCCTCTAGCACCATCACGCAGGAACTCCTGGGCTGGCAGCCCACCCACCCCGGCCTCATCGAGGACATCGAACAGGGCCACTACTTCACCTGACCAGCCCCAGACGCGGTTCCGGGGAATAAGGACGTGGCGTCAGGCCCGTGATCCGGCACGGGCCCGGCGGCCACTTCGGTTCCGGTCGGCGCGGTAGCGCACACGGACGCATAGCAGACGGCGGCGGCCCAGAAACGCGCCTCGAAGCGCGTACGCACTGGTCAGCGGGGTCCACCTCGGGTAGGAGCGACAGGCTGTAAAACCGTTCCCTAGCTGGGCGCCCCGGTCGCCCGACGGTCTCGCGTGGCGAATACGCGGTTAAGCAGGTCATTCTCACAATGGCATATCAGACCTTCCGCAGGTAAGAGCATGCTCACGGGTACGGCCCCGGACTGGACCCATAATCCGTCGTCAGAGGCGCCGTAACGGACGATCTGTGCTCAGGCACAGTGCGCGGTCCTGTCAGTAGCGGCCGATCGTAATCGGCGATCGGCACTCTACGCTCGGAGTCGGCAACGGTATAGAAACCTACTCTGCGTGACCGCAGGCGTTCGACTTTGAGGGCTGTCGGTGGACAGTTCCGGGCAGCAGGGCGTGGTCTCGGGTGCGATCAACACTGATGACGCCCGTGCCCGTGGCAAGTGGCCCGTGCCAGGCGGTCCCGCTGCTGCGCCTATCCAGGGCCCCTGGGGACGTGGGTGCTGCCAGATGGGCGGGTCACGGGCTATCGCTCATGATTCGGTCGTAGGTGCGGCGGGCGCGGGCGGCGCGGGCGCGGGCGCCGTAGCGGGTGAGCATCTGCGGGGAACTCCAGCCGTTCAGCTCCATCAGGTCCCCTCCCGCCCCGCCGCGATCCAGCCAGGTATGGCTGAAATGATGCCGGAACCGGTGCGGGTGCACCTGCACGCCGCACTGCTGGCCGCGCCTGACGACGATCTGGTAGATCCCCGTGGCGGTCAGCGGTCCCCGGTCGCCGGCCCCGAGCCACAGTTGCGGCCGGTGGGCCTGCTCATGCCTGGACCGGGCCCGCAGGTAGCGGTCGAGGCGGCGGGCAGCCTCGTGACTGATACTGACGGTCCGCTCCTTGCCGCCCTTGCCCCGGATCTTGATCTCGCGGCTTTCCAGGTCCAGGTCGCTGCGGTCACAGCCGTCGGGGTAGTAGCGGATTCCGGTCAGCTCGGCCAGCCGGATACCCGTCGCCTTGAACACGGCAAAGATCGCGGCGTCGCGGCGCTGTGCGAATGTGCTGCCCCGGCAAGCCTTGTCCAGTTTCGAAAGTTCTACGCTGGTGAAGAACGGGACCGGCTTCCCGGTCACCTTCGGCGGGCGGAGCCTGGCCATCGGGTCGGGAAGCTCCTCTTCGGCGGCCAGCCACCGGAAGAACTGCTGTAGCGCCCGGTACTGCTGATAGGCGTAAGCCTCGCTGTAGCGGCCCAGCAGGTGCACCATCCACCGCTGGACATCCTGCGTATCCACCTGCTGCCACCTGGTCTTACTGGTCTGGCAGAGCAGGTGGGCGGCGGCGAACCAGCGCACCGCCCCGGTGTAGGCCCTGATAGTCCGTTCCGCCTTGTTCTCGGTGGCCAGGTGCAGCCGGAACGAGGCAACGTCTGCCCCGAGCACGCCCGCATCCAGCTTCCCCGGCCGCAGCCCGCGCCGCGGCGGCACGGCCATAGTTGAAGGGGTGGCACGCACCCGCTGGCCGTCGGACCTGTGAACCCCGGCCTCTTGCACAGGACGGGCAGATCAGACCGGCACGCCGGTGGGTGCCAGAAAAACCTGGGCCCGGCCGGCAGATCGTTTCGCAGGACAACCCGAGCGGCGTCAGCCGATTCGGAGGTCAGGCCGGACCCAGGCTCCCGACCCTACGCCCACACCACCGCAAAACCACGCAGGCAGGGCCGGAAGCACTACACACATCCTCCCTGCCGATTCGGCGCGCACCATCATGCTGAGGGCTGAGATCGGAATGGCGCACATATCGACCGGGTCTGGGCGGCGGCTAGGAGGCAGGTCAAGTAGCGGTCAGGGCAGTCAGCTGGTGGCTGATCGCCCTCGCCGCGGGTCCGGCCGCCGATCACTCGATCGCCGCCGAACCGGCGAACATCACTCACGTTTGGAAGGGCGGGGTGCTCGTCAAGGTCCCCGGCGGGTGGCTGACGTTCACCACCCTCTCTTGCGGGCGACGAGCCGTTCGACGGTGCCGAGCGGGTTGGGGTCCAGGCCGTCGGGGACCAGCCGGGCATAGCGGGCGGTGACCTTGGCGGTCCACCCGTTGTCGGCGCCCGCGGCCTGGTCTAGCGCGGCGTGGGCGCGCAGGGCGTCGAGTTCGTGCCAGGCGAGCTGGTGGCGAGTGGCGAGCCGTAGCGCGGCATCTGCGGCATCGCGGCCCTGGACGAGCAGGTCGGGGCTCCTGGCGGTGGTGGCCTGGCCGGCCCGGATCCGGGCCCGGGCGGCTAGGGCGGCCGACTGGGCGGGCACCAGCCCGCGGGGGGCTGCGATCGTGATCGCTTCGGTGGCGTGCCGGTCGGCCGCGGCCGGATCTCCGGCGGCCCAGGCGTAGTCGGCCAGGTCGGTCAGGGTGGTGGCGAGCTCGGTGAGGTAGTCGCTGTCCCGGAAGCACCGGGTGGCCGCCGCGAGGTGCTGGCCAGCCGTCGCCATGTCCCCGGCGGCGATGGCCAGACGGCCGAGCAACTGGTCACACCGCGCCACGTCTTCGTGGTACTCGCTCCTCAAGCAGATCTCCCTGTTGCGGCTGGTGAGTGCCCAGGCCACGCGGGAGCGCCCGGTACGGGCCAGCCATTCCGCCCACCTGGTCCCGTCCCGTGAATAGAGGTGATCACCGTCTCGGTCGTCGGCGAAGACGAGCTGGTCGGCCTCGGTGAACCGCTTCCCGGCCTCGGCGGTGTCGCCGGACAGCCCGGCCAGCCACCCCAGGCACGCCTGCATGTACTTGGCCTTCCACCAGTTGCCATCCTGCTGGGCCAGGCTGAGCGATTCGGCCGCAGCGGCCCGGGCCGGCTCGATCTCCCCAATAGCGCCAAGGCAGTCGGCCAGGTTTTGCAGGCCGGCAGCGAGGCCTGCCGTATCGTCGGCGTCCCGCAACCGGCTGACCACCATGGGCAGGAACTGCCGTGCCGTGTCCAGGTCTCCTGCGGTCAGCGCGTAGAGGCCGACGAGGTCCAAGTAGCCGGTCAGCTTGGCGGCGCCGAGTTTGGTCGCGCAGGCGCTGCGGCGGGCGGGCGTGCCCACGAACGCGGTGGCCGCGCGCTGTCCGAGCCGGGCCGCGGGAAGGTTCTTCCAAACGCTCCCCCCCTCACTCCGGGCCGTGTGCAGGTCGTGCGCGGGCCGCCACTGGCCCGCGTCCAGCAGCAGTTCGACGGCTTCCACGACCCGCAGCGCGGCCGCCCGGCTGGTCACCCTTCCTCCCGGGATGTCGGCCAGGGCGGTTTGCACCGCAACCGGTGCGGCGTCTAGGACCAGCGGCCGGAACGTGTCCCGGACCAGCGGGTGTGCGGAAATGGTCCCGTCCGGGTGCCAGGTGGCCAGCCCGCCCAGCCGGTCCCGGACCGCGGCCTGTACCCGGGTCGGCGTCCACCCGGCCAGCCGTCGGCGGAACGCGCGATGCTCGGTGACCGCCAGCACCGCTTCAGCCTGGACCGGCCGGGCGAACAGGGACACCGCGGCGAGCAGGTAACGGTCCGGCTCACTCAGCCGGTCGGCGTAGAACGTCAGCATCCGGCCGACCCGCGCGTCCGTGCGCACCGCCGCGGCCAGCCCTCGCCGCAGCGCGGCGAGGTCGCTGGCGGGCGGGCGGGCGGCCAGCAGTCCGGCGAGGACCCCGATCGCAAGGGCGTGGCCGTCCACCGCCTGCACCATGGCGCGCCGCTCGGTGCCGTCCAGCCAGGCCCCGCCGGCCGCGGCCAGCAGTGCCGAGCCCTCGGCCGGGGTGAACGGCGGCACGTCCAGCATCCGGGCGCTGGAGCCGTCGAAGGCCTCTAGGTCAGCGAAGGGGAACCGGCTGGTCAGCACCACCAGTCCGCGATGGCCTTGCTGGCAGGCACCGGCTAGCACCTCCTGCAGCGTGCCGTCGAGCAGCCGCCCGAACCCGTCCCCGGCCCGGCCCTGCTGCAGCAGTTCGAGGCCGTCGAGCACCAACAGGAGCGGCACCCCGCGGAGCAGGGCCAGCACCGCCGCGGTCGGCTGGGCGCCGCCGGTCACCCGGACGCCGAGCTGTTGCTGCGCCCAGTCGAGCAGCGCCTGGGCCCACCGCTCGGCGGACGGGTCGGCGTAGAAGCTCCACCCGAACATTCCGCGCACACCGGGCCGCCTGGCCACCCCGCCGGCCTCCAGCAGCCAGTGAGTGACCAGCGCGGTCTTCCCGGCACCGCCCCATGCTGTCACCCCAATCAGGGCAACCTGCGGGTCAGCGGCCCACCGATCCAGCCGGGCCAGCTCCTCGGCCCGCCCAGTGAAAAAGGCTGTCCGCTCGGCTCCGTGCACCCAGGTCAGCCGAACGCCAGGTGCGCCCGCACCAGTCTTGGCACTCGATGCGGTCACCGGCTGGGCGGTGCGGGTGGCCAGATCTGCGGCGGGCGCGAGCCGGGCGTCGGTCAGCGTCGAGAGCAGCACCCGCAGCGCGGAATGATCACTGCGGGGAGCGGGGTAGAGCACCGCCTGCGCCCCGTAGCCGATCTTCGCCCGGTGGGCCAGGATCCCCGGGTCGTTGTTCTTACCCGCCGGATCCCAGGCCATGAGGGCGACATGACGCGGCGGCCCGCCCGGGTCGGCCCGGGTGCCGGTCCGGTCGGCGATCTCCCGCAAGATCGCAGCGATCCGCTGGTCGGCGAAGCTGAACCCGATCCACGCTAGGTGCCCATCGACTAGCCGGGCCAGCACCTGCGGCAGCTTTCCCGCGTACGCGCGCCGGTACTCTGTGGTGGCCAGCACGATGCTGTCGGGCCGGTTGTACTGGCCGTGGGCGAACAGCACCGGCAACTCCGCCTCGCCGAACACGTCCCCGGTCCGCCACCGGTCCAAGTCCTGCTCGTCCTGCCAGGTGGTAAACCCGGTCGCCGCGGCGCCTGGCCGGATCCGCAGCCGCGCGTCCACGATGCCCGGGTCATAGTTCGTGGTCACCACGGCCTTGAACGCGCACCGGCACACCAGCTCCTGCACTGGTGTCCAGGATCGCCCGGACACCGGGTCGGTCCGGACCCGCAGCACCGCCCGCAGCACTTCCCGGTACCCGTCCGTGCCCAGGGTCTGGCGCACGATCTCCACGACCTCTTCCGGGCTCTGGCTGGCCAGTGCCCGGAGCGTGGCAACCTCCTGCTTACCCATCTGGTCCGCCGCCGCCTCGACCAGTTCCCCGATCAGCCCTTCCCACAGCGGGTACAGCGGAGCCGACACACCCGCCCCCAAGAACGCGACTGCCTGGCCCGAGGCCAGGTACCCGCGCAGCGCCGCCAGGCCCGCGGCATTCACATGGCCCAAATCCCGTTGCTGGGCAGCAGGCAATCCGGCCAGGTAATCCTGGGTCATGACCTAAATACTCCCCGGCCCGACGGACTAAAGCCAGGCCGGAAACCGACGGTTTTCAGCCAGGGCAGGAAAGCGGCGCTCCGCCGTTGTAGGCGACCATGTCGGCCAAACGCGGTCACGATGTCGATGGGCGCGCCGCGCGCCGAGTTCGGCGCAGGCGCGGTGCGGGTGGCCAACGAGCCGCTCGGAATCAATCGCTATGTCAGGCCCGCAGCGCTGCGCGCACCAGACCCTGGAATTCTCCGTCGGGGATGCGCGCGGCGTCCTCGGGCCTTAGCTTGATGGTCGCATGCACGCGGCGGACAGCGACATGCCCTTCCCCTATGACCCGGACCAGACAGGCCAGGACTTCGAAGCGCTCGATGACGCGGACGCGGCCGCCAGCATCGAGGCCTTCAAGCAGGAAATAGAGCACGCCCGTGCTGCCGTGGCCGGAAAGCAGCTTGATGACGTCGTGCCCAGCCACGGGCACCACCCGGAACGCACCCGGGACATCCGCTGGATCTACCTGCACATGATAGAGGAGTATGCGCGCCACAACGGCCACGCCGACCTCATCCGGGAGCGGATCGACGGCGTCACCGGTGACTGACGCCCGCGCAGGCATCGTCGACGCAGGCCCGCCAGGGTCTGCCCGATCTGGTTCAGGTCGATCAGCAGGTCCATCACCTGCTCGCCGCTGCAGCTGTCCAGCGCCCCGGTCGGCTCGTCGGCCAGCAGCACCGCCGGGCGGTTCATCAGCGCCCTGGCCACCGCGACCCGCTGCCGCTCGCCCCCCGCTGAGCACACCCGGATAAGCGTCCTTGCGGGCGGCGATGCCGAGCTCACCGAGCAGTTCCAGCGCGCGCCTTCGGGCCTGCGCCGCCGCGGTCCCGGTCAGCTGCGCGGCCAGCGCGACGTTGTCGAGGGCCGACAGGTCATCCAGGAGGTTGAAGAACTGGAAGATGATCCCGATCCGCCTGCGGCGGAACAGGGCCAGCCCCTTCTCGTCCAGCTGGCCCAGATCCTCACCGTGCACCACGACAGATCCCGACGTCGGCCGGTCAAGCCCGGCGACCATGTTGAGCAGCGTGGACTTCCCGCAGCCCGATGGCCCCATCACCGCGACCGCCTCACCGCGGCGGATCTGCAGCGAAACCCCGTCGAGCGCGGGGTTGGCGTCATACGTCTTCCGCACGTCGTCGAGCTGGACGACGACCTGCGCCGTGCCGTTTTCGGTCTCCATGACTACGGACGCTAGGCGAGGTAGCAGGCCGCGGCGTCCATCCCCGGATGCAACCTCGGCACCGGTTCATCCTGGTGATGTAGGGCGCTGCATCCGGCGATGGATGCGCGCCGCGTGCGCAGATGGAAACATCGAGGACATGGGATCATCCTGGGCTGCCTGGCTGATCGCCGCGCTGGCGGCAGCGTGCGCCGCGGGCCTGGGGCTGGCGCTGGTGCGGGTCCGCCGCCTGCGCCGCACCGCCAGCCAGGACCGGAGCCGGCTCCTTGACCGCGAACGGGAGAACGCCGCACGCACCGCCGTGGACGCCGAACGGGCCAGGATCGCCACCGAACTGCACGACATCGTCAGCCACAACGTCAGCCTCATGGTGGTCCAGGTGTCGGCGGCCCGCGAAGTGCTGGCCGCCGCGCTGCCCGGGTCGTCGATGCCGCCGGAGGCCGCCCGGGCCCTGCGCGCGGTGGAGGACGCGGGCCGCGGCGCGATGACCGAACTGCGGCACCTGCTGGGCCTGCTGGCGCCCTCCCCCGCCGGCGGGGACGAGCAGGATCTGTCACCGCAGCCCAGCCTGAGCCGGCTGAGCCCGCTGATCGACAAGATCGCGTTCGCCGGCCTGCCGGTCGAAGTCCGGATCTCCGGGCCGCCACGCCCGCTGCCCGCCTGAATCGACCTGACCGCTTACCGGATCGTGCAGGAGGCGCTGACCAATGCGCTCAAGCACGGCAACCGGGCCAAGGCCGAAGTCACGATCCGCTACGCCGACCGGTCGCTGCGCGTCGAGGTGCTGAGCACCGGGCCGAGCGTGCTCACCGGCACAGCCGCCCCGCCGGGCGGGCCGGACGCGGGCACCGGCCGCGGGAACGGCACCGGCCGCGGCCTGCTCGGGCTCCGGGAACGCGTCGCGCTATACGGCGGCGACCTGGACGCCAGGCGGCGCCTGGGCGGCGGATACCGGGTCCGCGCCCGCATCCCGCTGGACCCGCCATGACCACGCCCGGCCCGGCCACGGGTCCCGAGCCGTCGCCCCGGGTGCTCATCGCCGACGATCAGGACCTGGTCCGCACCGGGTTCCGCATGATCCTCACAGCCCGCGGCATCACCGTGGTCGGCGAGGCCGCCGACGGAGCCGAGGCCCTGGCCGAAGCGCGCAGGCTCCGGCCCGACGTCGTGCTCATGGACATCCGGATGCCGAACGTCGACGGCCTGCAGGCCACCCGGCGGATCCTGCAGCACCTCCCGGACTGCCGGGTGATCATGCTGACCACCTTCGACCTCGACCGCTACGTCTACGACGCCCTCGCCGCCGGGGCCAGCGGCTTCCTCCTCAAGGACGTCACCCCCGCGCACCTCGCCGCCGCGGTGCGCCTGGTCGGCACCGGCGATGCGCTCCTGGCTCCCTCGATCACCCGGCGGCTCGTCCAGAAGTTCGCCTCCGGCGGTCGCAGCGGTCACCCCCACACCCCGGCCATCCACCGTGACCTGACCGGCCTGACCCCCCGGGAAGTGGAGGTGCTGACCCTCATGGGCCGCGGACTGTCCAACTCCGAGCTGGCAGACACGCTGACCCTCAGCGAAAGCGACCGTGAAGACCCACGTCGCCCGCATCTTCGCCAAGCTGGCTCTCCGTGACCGGGCTCAGGCGGTCGTCCTCGCCTACGAGACCGGCCTGGTAGCACCTGAATCAAACGCTGACGAGCAGCCCAGCCAAGAACGCAAGAACGACCAGGCATCGTGACACCCACGCTGGGCACAGGCCCAGCCCGCGCCCCAGCGACCCTCGGCTCCGAGCCGGCCCGATGCAAGCATCAGGCCGGCAGAGGAATGCCTGCAGCAGGGAAAGGGGCAAGCCGGCCTGGACCAGCACCAGGTCCGGACCTGGCACTCCTTCCGCCGGCACACCGTGCTGTCGATGTGCGCCCAGGCGCTGCTCGCTGTCGCCGCCGCCCGCCCGGCCCCGCCAGGCTCAGACCCTCTGCCCGCCGACAGCAAAAGGCAGCCCGCGGCCTGGCGCGATACCGGCAAGCTGCCCGCCAGCGCCGATGACAAGCCGCCCGGCGACGGCCCCGGCCTGGTCAAGGTCAGCGTCCCCGAGGCACGCCGGCTCCTCCGCCTGGCCACCACCACGCCCATGAGCCGCGCCGCCCGCGACCTCGGCTACGCCTGGTCACGGTGGCGACGACGCCACCAGGCCCGCGCCCGATGGCACCACTACCACGCCCAGCTCAAAGCCGCCCGCGTCACCTAACCATCGCAGGAAGGAAGGGAGCTCGTCATGTAACAAACCGGGACTGTAGTACCGGGCTGCACGGAGGCTGCACGGGGGGAGCGGGAACTGCGACCAGGCTGGCGGCTGGGGACTGGACCCCGGTAAGCAGCCCGATTCAGTCTTCCGGCAGGTCGGTTACCCCGGTTATTGCTGCTTGAGCAGGCCGTGGAGTTGGGCAGATCGGCCGCGCACAGAGACGCGAGGGCGAGTGAAGCCCGCTGAGGTCAGGTCTTCAGTGAGCATGCTGGCCCAAGCAGCTAGCTCTTCGTCGCTCGCCGGGTAAGGAACGTAAACCGTCAGGTCCTTGGAAAGAAGCGCTTGGCGCGTGTACTGGCGTCGCATGTAATTCCGGATGCACTCCGCGACAAGGTTAGAATCGGGATGCATCAATACCTGGCCGTCAGAAAAGACATTGACCATGGGCCGGAAGTAGCGTGTTAGGTTTGCTTCCAGAGCAGTCTGCCGACCTAGCCAGACGTCAAAGTTGTTGAAGACATGCGGTTCAGCCTGACGTATCCGGAGGGAATCGCGGTACAGGCTGGTGATCACGTCGGTCTCCTCAGTCACGGTATGCGCTAGGGCAGCAGAGGTGAGGAGCGAAGGCTGAGGCCATCCCAAAGCCTCACTTATCTGTGAGACGAAACGTTCGTAATCCCGGGACAGGTCACGGACCGGTTCCACCCTCTCCAGGAGACTACTCGCCGCTAGCCAACGTTCAGATGGGTGTATGTCTGCCAGCCAGGTAGACATGGTCCGGTACTGGCGGTGGTGAGGAGGTATCGCAGGATTCATGCAGAGGTCGGCCAGGACGCTGTGCGTAAGTGCGATCGTCCCGATGTCAGCCCCATGGATCCTTTGCGCCGTAGTTCGCAGCAGCCAATCGCCCCTGACCTTGCTGGACAGCAGGCCTGCGGGAACCGGACCTTCTTGCCGCCAGTATTCTGCAGCCCGTGCCGCGCTCTCAATTAGAGGTTCAATGTCACCGATCATAACTCTCAGGAAATAGGCTGCTACGGCTTCTCTCTCGTATATCTTCTCCCGCTTTTCATCAATGGCGGCCAGGTCGTCCGGCTCGGGAGGTGATGCCCGCCCGGTAAGCTTAAGGAATTGACCGAAGTAATGGTCGAGGACAATGAAGTTTTCCATGGCCGGCCGGTGTGCCGAGGAAAACTGCCCGTGTACTAGTTGATTTCCGTAAAAATCCGTGTCACCTTCGAAGAGCATGATGCCAATTTCGGCGAGATACCAGACGGACAGCGCACGTCTGGCGTGCTCCGCATGATCCGACGGCGGAAGCCGCCTAATTTGCCGAGCCAGCGGCATAACGGGCTTTATCCCGAGGCGATCACGTACGTATTCCAGCATCGCGAAAACTAGATCCTCTTGGAAGTCCCGGAGTGCCTGGACATAATATCCGTAGGACGTCGCAGTGGTCTGATAGACATGAGTAGTCTCATGAAGCATAGTTTTCGTTGCTTCGCTGGTCTGGGCCCCGTCAATCCTAATTTCCGTGCCGACCGGGAAGTTGAATTCAGCCGACAGCGCGAGCACGTCAATAAAGCCGTAAGTCTGCCGGAACCTGCGGAAGTCTACTTCGTCCAGGGCGATCGGATCGCCATCGGGTCTCATGAGCTACTCGTCAACCTCACGCGGCCGGAAGGTTGATGCAGTTGCGGGAAGCTCAAGATCCTCCGTATCTGACGTTCCTATAGGGAGAGCGTTCAACGAAAGCGTGACCTTCTGGATCTGCTGCTGTTCATAGGTCTTATCGCCCCCGGCAGTGATCACCTTGAAGTCAACGCCACCCTTCAGGCCCTTTCCCCTTACCACCACAAAATTTACCTCCAGGGTCAGTGTGGAAACCTGGAAGATAGGATCCTGCCCGCCTGCCTCGCGTTCACGCTGTGATTCATAGAGTTCGTCATAGACCCGGCGGATCAAGTCTTTGATAAAAAGTGGCTGCTGATCCTCATCTTCCATCTTGACCTCTGTAAGGATTCTGGTCCGAGCGTTTCTCTGCTGACCGAATTATTAATATGGTACACCTCAGACATGTGCTGGCAACACCCGGCAGAACATAGAGACCTCACGTTGCTTGTTTGGCTCTACCATCCGAGACCACTTGCCGGACGTCTGGCTGGGCAGACTTGATCACCGTAGGCGGAATGCCACGGCGTCAGATCGCACATCGATGGAACGCCCTTTCCGTACCGCCGGCTAGGTGCCATACGCCACGAAGTCTGATATAGAGGGCCTTATGGCGGATTCACCGGAGGTGACCGAGCCCAGCACCTGGTGGACCGGATTCGCGCCAGCCGGATCGGGAGGCCCCGAATACAGTCTTGGGCGGCTGCTCGCCGCTAAACAGGATCCGGCGCATCAGGAGGACGCCCGCGCGTGGTACACGCGAGCCGCCCAAGCCGGGCAAGTCGATGCCCAGGTCAGGCTCGGAATACTGCTAGTCGAGCAGGACCCGCCACAACTAGCCGAGGCCCGCACCTGGCTGACCAAGGCCGCCCAGTCCGGGCAAATCGATGGCCAATACAACCTCGGCGTTCTGCTAACCGGGCTGGACCCGCCACAACTGGCCGAGGCTTGCACCTGGTGGACCAAGGCCGCCCAGGGGGGGCACATCGGCGCCCAGTACAGCCTTGGACGGCTGCTAGTCGAGCAGGAGCCGCCACAACTGGCCGAGGGCCGCGCCTGGCTGACCAAGGCCGCCCAGGACGGGCAGACCAGCGCCCAGGCAAGGCTCGGGTTGCTGCTAGCCCAGCAGGACCCGCCACAACTAGCCGAGGCACGCACCTGGCTGACCAAGGCCGCTCAGGCTGGACACCTCGATGCCCAATACAACCTCGGACTGCTGCTAACCTTGCTGGACCCGCCGCAACTGGCCGAGGCCCGCACCTGGTGGACCAA
>Ga0208042_1000214_pt1 | contig 21173 bp, 19 predicted proteins | sample Sb_taG_10_FD_187708 | JGI IMG/M metagenome (GOLD analysis project Ga0208042, IMG submission 187708) | Peat soil microbial communities from Weissenstadt, Germany - Sb_50d_7_NC metaG (SPAdes) (version 2) | ecosystem: Environmental > Terrestrial > Soil > Wetlands > Peat | place: Germany... | reverse complement strand
CGTCGTCTCGCGCGGCTTTTCGTCCACAATGACTTCTTCTTGTTTTTTAGGCACGTTTGGCATCCGTTTCAGAGGATTTCTTTTTGGCACATCTGCATCACCGCATCTTCCTCGGTCGTTAGTCGGTGGTCGTTAGTCGTTCGCGATCCTTTCCTGCTAACGACTAGCGACCGACGACGATCGACTTTCAATGCACCAGCCTGAAAGTCCTTTCCCAGCGCGTTATCTGGAACAAATGAGTTACCGCGTAGGCAAGGTGATAAAGTCTATCACCCACGGTTGGCGATCCGGGGAGATCATTGTTCAAATTGCCCGACGACCAGTAAATCAAAAGCGGGCGTCCGACGATATTTTCGCGCGGCACGAATCCCCAGTACCGGCTGTCCTGGCTGTCATCGCGATTGTCACCGAGAACAAAATAGTGGCCCTCGGGGATGATCAACTGGTGATCTTCCACCAGCTTCGGCATTTCTTTCCACCATTTCGCATCCACTCCGTAGTCGGGAGAATCGGTGCGCGGAAAGTCGTCGCGATAAACATTGCGCAACGTGGTGATGTACTGCACGTAGGGCTCCTGCAGCGGAGCGCCGTTGATGTAAACGCGCTTGTTGATGAGGCGCAGGCGATCTCCGGGCACGGCCACTACTCGCTTCACGAAGTCCTGCGCGGGATTCACAGGATAATGGAAGACGATGATGTCACCGCGCCGGACGTTGCGGTAAGGCCACAGACGGTTCCACCCGGTGCTGCCGCCGTAGCAAAATTTATCCACCAGCAGGTAGTCGCCGATGAGCAGCGTTTGCTCCATGGATTCCGAAGGGATGGTGAACGCTTGCACCAGAAAGGTGACCACGAAAACGGCAATCACGATCGTTCCCGCAACCGACTGAACGGTCGCGGGCCAATCACCGGCGGAAATCTTCTCACTCCACGACATAAAAATTTGCATTCAATGCCGAGCCCCTAAAGGGGCGTCTGACTTCGAAGAGCTTTCGGTATCGCTAAAGCGATACCCTGATACGAACCGAAATTCCTTATACGAACCTGGGTTCTTCATACGAACCTGGGTTCTTCCGCAGCCTGTTAAGACACGACTACGACGCGCCGCCGTCCTTTGCGGTATTCGGATGCCCTGCGCCGGGCAATGTGGCCAGATGCTCCAGCACCTGGCGCGCCGCTTCCTGTTCGGCCCGTTTCTTGGTCGCGCCCTGGGCGCGCCCCACGAATTGCCCCATGGCAGTCTCCGGCAGTTTCACCTCAACCGTAAAGGTCTTCTTATGTTCCGGGCCTTCCTCCTTTACGAGCGCGTAAACCGGCTGCGGTCCTCCTCTGGCCTGCAGCGCTTCCTGCAACGCGGACTTGAAATCCATCACCGGGATGGCGCTGGTCTCCAGTTTCATGTGGGCCAATTCCGGCTCCACGATCAGGCGCACGATAAAGTCTCGCGCCGCCGGCCACCCGCCGTCGAGATAGAGCGCCGCCAGGATCGCTTCCAGCGCGTCCACCAGCAGGCTTGCCTTGTTGCGGCCACCACTTTTTTCTTCGCCGCGGCCCAGCCGCATGTAACGACCAATGTCAAGCTGTTCGGCTACGCGCAGCAGATGCCGCTGCCCCACCAGATGAGCGCGCAGCTTGGAGAGGTGGCCTTCCTGGAATTCAGGAAAGCGATGAAACAGCGCCTCGCTGGTGACCAGCCCGAGGACGGCGTCTCCGAGAAACTCGAGATTTTCGTTGTCACCGCTAGACAAACCGCTGCCCGCGGCCAGCGCCTCCACCTCGCGCGCTTGCGAGCTGTGGGTAAGCGCCTGCTCGAGCAGTTCGCGGCGCTGGAAGTGGTGACCCAGGCTTTCTTCCAGCGCCATGATTTCGCGTGACTTCATCACAAAGCGGGGCCAATGATCCTGCGGCCCGGAGTGGCGGTTAGTTCTTCGGCGGGCTCTGCGGTTGGGACGGGGCCGCGCCTCCGGTGAGCTGTTGCAAGCGGTCGCGCTCCCGGCGCGCCGGAGTTCCAATTACGGTGTTGTCCTGCGTCATTTCCACGGCGCGGTTGGCCACCTTGAGCGCCTCCGGATATTTCCCCTGTTTATCGAGCGCCAGGGCCAGACGCAGAACCACCACCGGATCCGGGTTGCTGGGGAACACGTCGATGGACTTCTGCAGATTCTCCTGCGCCCCCGGGAAATTCTCTCTCTTGAACTCAATGGTGCCGAGAATCGAATACGCGTTCGAGCGCAGCATCGACTTGTAGGCGTCGATCTTCTCCTGCGGAGTGCCAGTGGGCACTTGGACGTCGGTGTCCACGGTCTGCGTCGCCTTCTTCGCCATCGCGATCGCTTCGCCGTAGCGCTGATCCTTGTCGATATCGGAGTCGTGCGTTCTCTCGGCAATCACCTCGGCGACGATTACCAGAGCCTCGGGATCGTCCCCGTCAAAGCTGAGCACTTTGCGGCCCATGGTGTCGGTTTTCTCGGCGTTGTTGGCGGCCTGGTAGAGTCGCATCGCACTCTTGTAGAGCAGCAAGCGAAGTTCACTGTCCGGAAACTTGGTAGCAAAATCGTCAGCCGCCTTCTCCAGCGGAGCAGCATCGGTATTTGCCGCCGCCGCTTTCCAGGCATCGAACTCCGGTTGGGTTTTGGCTTGCGGTGGACGTTTTGCCGGTGGCACCGTCGCACCCTGCGCTGGCGCAGCCTGACCCGCTGCCGGGGGGGTCTGCTGCGCCGGTTGTCCGCTGCTCTCGGCCTCGGCCCAAACCGCGATGCTCAGTATTCCTAGAATGACTGCTGCTCGCTTCATGCTGTCTCCTGTAACGCAAGATTTCAGACGTCAGATTTCGAACTTTCAAAGATGCCCATAGTATCTCAGGGGTTGTGCGGCACGAGTTAACGCAAAAACCCTGCAACTCTCAACTCTGCAACTCTGCAACTCTGCAACCAGGTTTACTCCGGCTGCTTCGCCACCGGAGGCTCATACGGCTGTTCCAGACCCCGCTGCGCCGCTAGCTTCGCTTCCGGAAGCGTTCCTCCAGCCGCGCTCAGCGCGGCCCGATACTGGTCCAAGGCGGCGTCCCGATTCTCCTTCAAATCAAAAATGCGGCCAAGATAAATATGAGACCACGCGATCACCTTGGGTTCATGCGCCGTCTGCAGCGCCCGTTCAAAGTAGGTGCGCGCGCCTTCCATGTCCCGATTCGCGGTGGCAACTTCCGCCAAAATGAATAGTGCGCGTCCCGAATCTTCTTTCTGCTCATCGAGCGCCTTTTGCGCCAGTTTCTTCGCCGTTTCCGGATCGCCCGCCGCCAGTCGCCGCTCCGCGTTCAGCAGCAGGCTGTCGTTCCGGGGACGCGCCAGGTGCAAAAGTTCGGGCGCCGCGTTGCTCGCGAACTGGATCTGGGACGCCCGCTTCATTTCTTTGCCGACTTCAATCGAGCGGAGCAGGTCAGCATAAGCGTTGCGCAGGCCCGCGGGATCTTTTTCGAACCTGCCCAGCGCGTCGTAGAAATAGCGCGTCAAGACGTACCCTTCCTTGCCGGCTTGATCAATACCCTGGGCTCGCTCCGCCTCCGGAATCTTGGTCAAGCGCTCTTCAATCGCCCGGATCAGGCATTCGTTCACCAGCAGCGAAATGTTGCTCTTGAACGCCTCATCCATCGGAGCGTCCTGCACGGCGCCGAGCAACGGTTCAAGACGCTCGAAGGCGCCGCCGTATTTCAACGCCAGCGGGTCCAGAAGATAATGCAGATACGTGTGCCGAATCTGCTGCAGCTTGATCGCGGTCCCCGAGGTCGGTGAAATCACGACGTAGTAATCCGAAGCATAGTTGCGCGCGTTGGTCTGCCCCGGCGCGCCCATCGCATCCAGATAGACGATGAACTGGCGTCCCAAGTAACCCGCCGAGGGCATCTTCAAATAGATCTCGGTGTCGAACGTCATCTTCGCCAGCGGATCGTGATAGATCTCGGTCAATTCCCTGTAGCGCTCGCGGTGCCGCTCCCAGATGGCGTGCAACCCAATCTTTTGGTAGAAGGCCTGCATCAGCGGCACTATGTCCGCCACCACTTCCGCATCGGGCGGCAGCTCCGTCTGCGGCACTTTCAGTGCGAAAGCCGGCGGCTCCTCCAGATAGAGCGCCAGCGATACATAATGGGACAGGTCGTGTGCGGGCTCCGGCGCCTGGTGCTGACGGTAGAACAAGCACAGCGGACCGACCACGTCCTGAGCTCCGGCGGTATTTTCCACTGCTTTGCCAACTTCCGACCGGATCTGCGCCCGCAGCGGGTCGGAGGCACTCAACTCCTGGTCATAGCCGCACGTGTTGATGGCGGTCAGCACCGTGAACAGCGTCTCGCTGGTTTCCAAAGACGCCTGCGGCCGGTTCTGCGCAAAGCCAGACGCCACGACCAGCACGACCGCCAGGCTCAGAACGAGCGTCAGTCGCACGGGTTGTCCCAGGAAGTTCCTTCGGATATCAGGCATAGACGGATGCGCTAGAAGTAGTGTACGAACTGGTCAATTTGCGGTCAAACCGACAGGGATGAAAATGCACAATTGCTGTAACCCCAGGCTGCTGCCGAGCTTCGCTCGGCCTGGAACGGGCAAGGCCGCCCGTTCCTACACGAGCGTCTTACCGCCGCAGAAGGTTCTTGGCGATGAAGAGCACGTTCGCTGGGCGCTCGGCCAGCCGCCGCATAAAGTAGGGATACCACGCGGTGCCGAACGGGATGTAGACGCGCACGCCCCAGCCATCTTTTACCAGGCCCTGCTGCAGGTCGCGCCGGATGCCGTGCAGCATTTGGAATTCAAAAGCGTTGCGCGGAATGTTCTCTCGCGTGGCGAAGGCCTTGGCTTCTTTAATAATGGCCTCGTCATGGGTCGCTAGCCCATGATAGACGCCACTTTTCATCAGGATCTTCATTAGCTTCACGTAGCTGGCGTCCACCTCGGATTTCTTTTGGAAGGCGACGTCTTCGGGCTCTTTGTACGCGCCTTTGCAGAGCCGGATGCGGATGCGCTCGGAGAGCAGCTTCTCGATGTCGGCCTCGGCGCGCCGCATATACGACTGGATCACCGCTCCCACGCTGTCCTCGTTACCCGGAACCCGGTGGAGCTCGTGAACGAAGTCGAGCGTCCGCTGCGTGTGTGCCGATCCTTCCATATCGACGCGAATAAAATTCCTGGGCGACATGTGGGCCGCCTTGGCGACCAGCCCGCGGACGATGTTGTAGGCCAGGTTCTCGTCCACGTCCAGGCCCATGTGGGTCAGTTTCACGCTGACATTCGCGTTCAGCTTGTCGGCGGCGATTTCGTCGAGCAGATGGTGATAAAGCTGGGCGCTGGCGCGGGCTTCCTCAGCGTTGGTGACGTTCTCGCCCAGATTGTCGATGGAGACGCCGGCGCCAAATTGATTAACCGCGGCGGCGGCGCGAATTGCGTCCGCAACCTCTCTGCCGGCGACGAAGCGGGCGGAAGTGCGCTGGCCAAAGCGGGAGTGTTCGGCAACGGCGCGCAGCGACCGGCTTTCCGACAGCGCAATGAACACTGCCCTCAGCACGGTACACCTGATTTTCGCGGGTTAAGACTGCCAGAGGCGTTCGTTGGCATTACAGTATTTTTACCACAAACGAGAGGAGGGCTGCAGTGCGCTGGCAATCGTCCCTTCTACACGTCGGCGCTTTACACGTTCGCGCTCCAGAAATAGGGAAGCCTAGTCTGCTGTCCTCGACCGTGCGGTGCGCATCCCAGGATGTATACTGCGTGACCTCGGGATCGTGAGCGTAGGGGAAAACGGCGCTGGCATCATCCGTCCGCAGCGGGCGCAGCAAAATCCGCGCCGCAGGGCACAATGATCTTAACCAAGAATTGGAAATTTCAGACCGGCCCGTTTTGGCACTGGCGTGCCGCTTCTAGCGGGGATACGTCCCGGTAATGTAGCCCTCCAGATCCTGAATAGTTTGCGCCTGACCTGAGATGATCCACTTCACCAGATCGCCAAGCGACACCACACCCACTACAGTGTCCTCCTCCACGACAGGCAGATGACGAAAATGGTGCTTGGTCATGATGGCCATGCACTCGTCCACTGTGTTCTGCCGAACCACGAAGAACACCGGGCTGGTCATGATCTCCTGGACCAGGGTCTCTTTCGAGGATCGGCCTTGGAGTGTGACCTTGCGGGCATAGTCACGCTCCGACAGGACGCCAACCAGTTTATTCTTGGATATCACCAGCAACGCACCTATACCCTCCTCAGCCATCTTCTCGATAGCTTCATAGACAGACTGGTCGGGCGTCACGGACAGGACTCTCTTGTCGCTCTTCTGCTCTAACAGCGATCCAATTGTGTCGGTAAATTGCATGAGGAACCTCGCGCGGGAAAACCATGAGCAACGGGTTACCGGTTGCCTAAGGTTGCGTTACGATAAGGCCGTCCACTCGGGCATTTCCGAGCGCGTAAACACTGAGTCGCGCCCACCCGGAATGCGTCTTGCCGTGAATGCCAAAAGCACAATCATGGTACACCCATCTCGCCGGTTCGCGACATCGTGAAACGATTTTTATCGGGAGCACTCCAAGATATTCCGTTGTCGCCAGAAACGTTTATTTAGCGTTGCTTGCCTTTGTCGGTGCGAACTCAATCCGATCCACCGGAACAAAAGTACCCGGAGTCAGACCGATTGTCGTGCTACCTCCTGATAGGTCGCTGGTCTGATCTTTGTCTTTGAGCATTTAGGTTGACCGGACGCAACGTATTTCCAGACTTTTCCGGTCTGCGTATCCAGTAGGAAAACGGTGTGCTGAACTTTTTCTCCGGTCAGCGAATCCACCTGAGCTGGAACCAACTGATAGCGCGATGATGCCGCTGGTTCAGGTTTTGGCGAAGACTTTTGTCCAGCGGCAACGAGTATCAAACAGAGCACGCACAGAGCCAACAACCACGGTTTCACTTTCATTGCATGATTCCTCCCTGAATCGGGGACAGCCTATCGCTCTGCTCCAAGACTTGCACCCGCTGCCACTCAGGAAACAGAGCCGATCAATGATCCAGGCGCCGTCGCCAGAAGTGCCGCCAATCGACTGCGACGGAGGTCACTTGTACGTGGAGGCGATTGTCCGGTTACTACGCGCGCCGCTGCCTTGCTATGATGACAGCTTCTATGGTTGCGCCTTTGGCCAATGTCGCAGAGCGCCGGGACTACGGCAAATCCTGCCGGCAGGTCCTGCACAGTGTTGACCAATGTTACTGGAAGCCGGCGAGAAGCCGGCCCGATCCAGTCGAGCTGCTGATCAGTGCCAGCCGCGACCGGATGCCAAAACTTCTGCCCATCAAGTGGGCTCGCATGGCAGCTTCGCCCTTCGGCTTTTTCCGCGGCGCGGTGCCGCTGATGGCGGCCGACTTGGCCTCGCTCCCCACCACCGGCATCACCGTCCAGATTTGCGGTGATGCCCACGTGCGCAATCTTGGCGCTTTCGCCTCGCCCACCGGAGCCTTGGTGTTTGATATCAACGACTTCGATGAAACCATACCCGGGCCGTGGGAGTGGGATGTCAAGCGGCTGGCCGCCAGTCTCGTGCTCAGTGGCCGCGAAGCCGGCCACTCCGACGGCGCATGCAAGGAGGCCGTCGAAAGCTTCGTGGGTGAATATCGCAAGTCGGTCAACCACTGCTCGGAGCTGACGGTACTGGACATTGCGCGCTACACCGTGTATCGGCACATGGAGGCGGGACCACTTCCAGAGCTGCTCAAGAAGGCTGAGCGCGCCACGCCAAAGCACACTCTCGAAAAGCTCACCCAGAGCCGCGGCGGCGCGCGGCGTTTCAAAGAGGAAAAGCCGCTTCTGACGGCGGTTTCCGACAAAACTCGCCGCGCCGTGCTGACCGCGCTGCAGAGCTATTGCGACACGCTTTCGCCCGAGCGGCGCCACTTTCTCGAACGCTACCAGCCCGTGGACGTCGCCTTTAAAGTCGTTGGGACGGGCAGCGTTGGTACGCACGACTACGTCATCCTGTGCTTTGGCAACGGGAGCGAAGACCCGCTTTTCTTGCAGATGAAAGAAGAGCCGCCTTCCGCTTACGCGCAATATCTCAAGACTCAGGTCCCGCGCAACCAGGGAGAGCGCGTCGTACAGGGACAGCGGCTGATGCAGGCGCAGTCCGACATTTTTCTTGGCTGGACCAGAGTGGACGGACGCGACTATCTGGTGCGCCAACTCGCCGATCACAAGGCCGTCATCGACGCCGGAGATCTCAAAGGCCCCGGTTTGATCGCATACGCCAAGATGTGCGGCGAGGTTCTGGGCAAGGGACACGCGCGCTCAGGTGACGCCTGCGTGTTGGATGGCTATTGCGGTGACGCCGAAAAACTCGGCAGCGCCATAGCCGAATTCGCCGTCGCCTATGCCGACCAGAGCACGGCCGATTACGAACTGTTCACCAGCGCAGTGAAGAAGGGGCGACTCACAATCGCGAAAGGCGTGGACTAAGGCGTGGACTAATGATCGGACCGCGCGGCGCGATCTTCTTGGCCTCGCTGCCGGAACGCTATCCGTGACGTGCTGCTGCGTCTTCTTCTGGAAGTTGCTTCTGGCGAGCCAATTCAGTGCCCGAAGGACATCTCTCCCCGGACGGCCATATCTGTTGACTTCACTTCAAACCGTCTACTACATAGAGGTCAGAGAGCATCCGGCGATAGCCATAGACGTAAGCCTTTCCGTCAGGCGTGGGCAGAATGGGGCCGACGTACTCCACCCCCGCGGGATCGGGAGGCATGAGTTGCTTCCAGAGTGTCCGTTGACCGGTATCTTTTTCATTGGCGACTGTACCGTCTGAAGGTTTGTGCACACGATTAGATTGCAAGAACAATGCCGTCACCAACAGAACAGTCGCGGGCCAGTTAACCATCGCAAATGCACCAGTCTAAGAATTTTGAACGCGACAAATCAGAGTCCAGGACAAATGTATTCGCTACTTCGCTTTTTCTCGCCACCTCGGTCGTTCGCTGGATCAGCGACTTCGAAAAATAGTGGTTCCCGACCGTATCACCACACTGAGCGTGAGCACCCAATAGAGAAGCAGAACAACAAGTGCCGCGGCGGTTGCAGTCACCTGAGGCTTCGAAAGATAGGTGTGGAACGTGCCGATTGAAATGGCGATCCATGACGCAAGTAGCACTAAACTCAATGCGAATGCCGCCACATCTCCATGTTTAAGTATTGTCTCGGCTTTGAGCAAGAAGCATGTTGAGAGTGCCAAAACCGCCGCAAAAACCCAGCACCTGAGCGGCCACGTGCCAAAGTCAGTACAAATTGCCAGCGGTGTAGCCGCTGCGATCAGTGCTGCCCAACCGACAGTCAGTCGAGGCGCCAAGCTACGAATACCCACAACCATGAGCAGGATAGCACTTCCTAACATTATCGGTCCCCACCAGGGAAAAGGACTTCCATTGACGGTCTGCATCATCATATAAAAAGCAGCGTACCCGGTGAGAGCCGCAGTAATGCAGTACAGAATTCCCGAGCGCTTTTTCATTGTTGTTTCTCGAACCCTTCAGGTCGTCAAACGCCGTCACGGAGTATGTAATGCCTACCGTCTCGGTTACGTGATTCTCTCGTAGTTTGTTCTTATAGCGTATTGGTCTCGCTCAGAATGCCCTCCCTCATCGCCACTTTTCCTGTTGTTAGCAGGTCCGGGCGGGCCTCATTTTGCCAACCAGGTGCTCAGGCGATTCGTGGAGAAGAGTCTAGCCCCGCGCGCCGACTTCTTCTTTTTCTCTGGCTGCGTAGTGGGACTCGACGTAGTCGTCGAGAATCTTGATGAACTCGGCTACGATCTTGTCGCCTTTGAGGGTGGTGAACAGGCGGCCGTCCACGTAGACGGGGGCTTTCGGTTCTTCGGCCGTTCCTGGCAGAGAAATTCCTAGGCTGGCGTGCTTGGATTCGCCGGGGCCATTGACGACACAGCCCATCACGGCGACTTTCATTTCTTCGACGCCCGTGTGGGTCTCCTTCCAGACGGGCATCTGGTCGCGCAGGTAGGTTTGGATCTGCTCGGCCATTTCCTGGAAGAAGGTGCTGGTGGTGCGTCCGCAACCGGGGCAGGCGGTGACTTGCGGGGTGAAGCTGCGAATGCCGAGCGACTGCAGAATCTGCTGCGCCACGCGGACTTCTTCGGCGCGATCTCCGCCGGGAGCGGGGGTGAGCGAAACGCGGATCGTGTCGCCGATGCCTTCCTGCAACAGCACGGCCATGGCCGCGCTTGAAGCCACGATGCCTTTCGCTCCCATGCCGGCTTCGGTTAGTCCTAGATGCAGCGGGTACTCGCAGCGCGCGGCGAGTATGCGATACACATCGATCAGATCCTGCACGCCGCTGACTTTCGCGCTGAGGATGATCTGGTCGGAGCGCAGTCCGTGCTGCTCGGCCAGCTTCGCCGAAGTGAGCGCGCTTACTACGATCGCTTCCATGGTTACTTCGCGGGCGTCTTTCGGCTCCGGCAGGCGCGAGTTCTCGTCCATCATCTTCGTCAGCAATGCTTGATCCAGCGATCCCCAGTTCACGCCGATGCGCACGGGCTTCTGGTGTTTGACGGCAACCTCAATCATGGTGCGGAAGTTGTCGTCGTTCTTGCGCCCTATGCTGGCATTGCCAGGATTGATGCGGTATTTGGCCAGGCCCTCGGCGCAGCCGGGGTATTTGGTCAGCAGGAGGTGTCCGTTGTAATGGAAGTCGCCGATGATCGGCACGCGCAGGCCTTGCTTCTCTAGCCCTTCGACGATGTAGGGGATGGCCTTGGCGGCATCGTCATTATTGACAGTGACTCGGACGACTTCGCTGCCGGAACGCGCCAGGGCGGCTACCTGCTTTACGGTGCCGGGGATGTCCGCGGTGTCGGTGTTGGTCATGGACTGCACCATAACTGGTGCATCGCTGCCCACGCGGACGCCGCCGATGGTGGCGGTGAAGGTTTTTCTACGCTGAATTTCGGCCATGCTTAGGGTCTATTTTAAACCAGGCATAGGAAAAGCGCGAGGTGGGTTTCAACGCAGAGAGGACGCGGAGGAGACGCAGAGAGCACAGAGAATTCTTGGCAAAACCGAGTTTCCTCTGCGATCTCGGCGCGCTCTCGGCGTGCCCTGCGTTAAAAGGTTTTGGCTGATAGCTGAAGGCTCCCTTACGGCATCCTTGTGAGCCCCGGCAGGGTTTTGACGAGGTCGTTATAGATCACCATCACGGCAAAAAGCACCAGAAAGACGAAAGCCGCCTGGTAGATGCGTTCTTTGACGGGCAGGCTGATTTCTTTCTGCATGAGGCTCTCAATGAAAAGGAGCAGGATCACGCCGCCATCCAGGATGGGAATCGGCAGCAGGTTCATGATGCCCAGGTTCAAGCTGATGGCGGCGGTGATTAAGAACAGCGGAGTCCAGCCCTCTTCCCGGGCGGCCTGGCCAACCGCGCTACCGATTCCGATCGGACCATCGACCTGACGCATGGATACTTTGCGCTCCACCATCTTTTGCAACAACTCGAGGATCAGGAAAGAACTCTTCTTGTTGTCCGATAGAGAGCGTTTCAGCGCGTCCGTGAAATCGAGCTTCACAACCTTGGTCGGAACGCTGGCTACGCCAATCCGGTAGGCAGGTTCTTGCCCAGGCCCTCCGGGGTCGAGTATCGGCTTCACCGTGAAGGTCTGTTTCTGGCCGTTGCGAAGAACCACAATCTCCAGAGGCTGATCCTTGGTGCGGCTCAACATCTGGATGAGCGCTTCCACCGCGGGAATGTCCTCCCCGTTTGCGGTAAGGATCCGGTCTCCGATCTTGATCCCTGCCTTTTGGGCTGGCATACCGGGTTCGACGATTGTCAAAGTGACGCTGGGTTCTTGCGGCACCCAACCCATGGCACCGTATTGATTCGGTCCGAACGGCTGCGGAACTAAGGTCTTCTCCGTGACTTTGCCGTCGCGCTCGATGCCAAATCTCAAAGGCTGATTCGGGCTGAGCGCATCCGTGACGTCCACTTGCTCCCAATTCGGATTCTCGATGTCCTCGACCCGGACAATCCTGTCACCCTTCTGGATTCCCGCTCTTTCGGCGGGAGTGTTGGGATTCACCCATCCCACAACGGCCGGCTCATCGAGCACGGCGGGGTATTCGTAATGCACCATGTACACGCCGGTGAGCAGGGCGACGGCCAGCATGATGTTCATCGCCGGCCCGGCCAGGGCTACGATGAAGCGCTGCCAGCGCGGATGCGACAGAAACTCCCCCGGATCGCCGGTGCGGTCGTCCATGGGGTTTTCGCCCGACATCTTCACGTAACCGCCCAGCGGAACGGCGCTGATGCGATAGTCGGTACCGCCCTTGGTGAAGCCCAGCAGGCGTTTGCCAAAACCGATGGAAAACACCTCCACCCGGACGCCGAAATACTTGGCCGCGGCGTAGTGGCCGAACTCGTGAATCAGGATCATGAATCCGAGCACGATCCCCATGTCGAAGATGGTATGAAGGATGGACAAAAGCTGCGGCATAGCTCCCCAGATTACTCCACAATTCCTGTTACGAAATGGCCCGGATGGGCGATCCCTTTCGGCGGTACTGTTTCACCATTTCTCTTGCCAAAAGGCGGGCCTCGGTATCCAGCATAAGCACTTTTTGTATAGATTCCAAATGTCCAGCTGGCGTTGCCGACATTGTTTCTTCGATGATCCGCGGAATCTCGTCGAATCCGATCTGCTCCTCGAGAAACGCAGCCACCGCGACCTCGTCGGCGGCGTTCAGGGCGATGGTCTTTGCGCCACCGGCACCGGCAGCTTCGTAAGCCAAGCTTTCGTAGGCTAAACGCAGGCAAGGGTATTTGGCCATATCCGGAGGGCAGAAATCCAGATGCCGCAGGTCCATGACCGAGAAGCGCAAATCCGAAGGGATCCGCTCCGGATACGTTAGTGCATACAAAATGGGCAGACGCATGTCGGTCACGGAGAATTGAGCAAGTATGCTGCCATCCACGAATTCGACCATGGAATGGATGGTAGACTGCGGATGCACAATGACTTGCACGCGGCCGGGCGGCACATGGAACAAGCGGCAGGCCTCGATCACCTCGAACCCTTTATTCATCAATGTTGCAGAGTCGATGGTGATCCTTTTGCCCATTTTCCAGGTGGGATGATTGAGCGCCTGTTGCACCGTAATTGAGGCAAATTCCGACTTGGGCGTCTTCAGAAACGGACCGCCGGAAGCCGTCAGCCAGATACGCTCGACTTCGTTGGCACCCCCGTCCATCCGTCCGCCACGCAGGCACTGGTGGACGGCGTTATGTTCGCTGTCGATCGGCAAGAGCGGCTTGCCCTGCTTCCGCGCCTCGGCGGTGATCAGTTCGCCCGCCACCACCAGGCATTCTTTGTTGGCCAGGCCGACGGTCTTGCCCGCGCGCACCGCCTCGTAGGTCGCCTCCAGGCCGGAGACGCCCACAATCGCGCTGACCACGAAATCCACCTCGGGATGGGTCGCCACCCGCACCGTGCCCGCGGCGCCGTGCATGACTTCAATCTCGTCCAAGCCCGCTTGCCGCAGTCTGGCTTGGAGAGCCTGCGCGGCGGCTTCGTCCGCCAGCGACACCACTCGCGGCTTCCAGCGCACCGCTTGCTCAAAGGCAAGTTCGTTATTGTTGCCGGCCGCGAGCGTCGAGACCTGAAACCGGTCGGGATAGCTCTCGACCACGCTCAAAGTGCTGCGGCCGATCGAGCCCGTCGAACCCAGGATGGCAATGCGTTTCATGCGGGAAGGTCAGTTCTTATTGTAAGGGATGTAGCCGAGTTGTGCGGCGAACCCACGGCCGCAACCCACGCTGGACGAATCGGAAACTGAAAGATGAAGGCTGGGAGGTTCCCTCACGAGTTCGCACGATACACGCTGCGCCAACGGACACCCGCCTTCGGTAACCTGTCGTAACACATCCTTTCGTGCCATTCTCTACTTGCCGTTAGAAGCCCATCGACTGCGACCGCAGCGCCAACTCCCGCTGCGGTCGCGGATCTCAAGTGAGGTTTTTCATGTTGCAGTCTCCGGAATCGAAGTACTCTCCAAACGCAGTCCCGCCCACGAACAGTTACACTCCGGTCAAGCCGGCCGCCTCACCCATGGATCAGGCCAACATCGGACGCTCGCTCGTCATCAAGGGTGAAGTGACGGGTGCGGAATCGCTTTTCATTGACGGACGCGTCGAAGGCACCATTAGCTTCCCCGACAATCGCGTCACCATCGGCCGTAACGGAAACGTCGCGGCGAACATCGTCGCCCAGGAAGTCGTCATCATGGGCAAGGTGCAGGGCAATGTCGAGTGTGCGGACCGGCTGGACGTCCGCAGCGAAGGCATGCTCTCGGGCGATGTGATCACGCATCGCATCAGTATCGAAGAAGGCGCGATCCTCAAGGGCGGTGTCGAAGTGCGCAACCCCGAAAAAAAAGAAAAAGATAAGAAAACGCAGGAGCCGGCCCAGAACAAACAGGAATCGCCCAAAGCAATGGCCGCGACCGCGGGCAACGCATAATTTCGCGCAGTTGAATTCGAACAAAAGTTGAATTCGAACAAAAACGATGGAGGGACGGGCGTTTCGGCCAGCCGGGCGAGAGCCTGCCCTGAGCTTGCCGAAGGGACGCCCAGCGCTCCATCGTTTTCTTTTTTCTGGATGTGCTACTTCTTCGGCTTGAAGTCGAGGGACGCCGAGTTCATGCAGTAGCGCAGCCCGGTTGGCCCCGGACCATCCGGAAACACGTGGCCCAAATGGGCATCGCAGCGGGCACAGCGCGCCTCGGTGCGAGCCATACCATAACTGGTGTCAGTGAGTTCGCGGATGTTCTCGCGGTCGGCGGCGGCATAGAAACTCGGCCATCCGGTTCCCGAATCAAATTTTGTTTCCGAGCCAAAAAGCAGCGCGCCGCAGCAGACGCAGTGATACGTCCCGTCGTCGTGCTTGTTCCAGTACTGGCCAGTAAAAGCGCGCTCGGTGCCGCAGGCGCGGGCCACCTGATACTGCTCAGGAGTAAGCTGCTGCCGCCACTCGGTTTCGGTCTTGGTGATCTTGTCGCTGAGCTTGTCAGTCATGTCGGGTCTCCAGAAAATAAGATGTAGAAAAGATGCGGAAGTTGCAAACCGCCCCGCAGCGTCAGCCTGCTTTACAGCTTGCGGAAAAAACTCTGGTTTCGTATCAGGGTATCGCTTCAGCGATACCGCAAGTTCTTCCGAATCAAACGCCCCTTTAGGGGCTGTCCATCGGTTTTCGCGCAACCCGGTGGAACGAAGCATCGAAGTTCCAGCCCCGGAGGGGCGACCGAGCTTAGCCCAGCGCTTCAGCGCTGGGAAAAGTGGAAGAAATGATTCAAGTCCCGGAGGGACGACCCAGTTCTCCCGCACACTCTCAAGAGCTTCCATCCCCACCGAGCAGACCTTTTTTCATCACAACCAAGCTGTGTGCGCCATCACAGACTCCCAGCTCGCCCAGTGCGACAATGTTCCCTGATTGGGGCAGTCCCGAGGTGTACCCGTCAACCAAGACGGACCTCGAAGCTGCCCCAAACCCATTTTCAGAGCTCTTTGACAACCTAAGTCGTTTGTTCTCAAAGACTTTAGCTGTAACTCCTTTAAATTCAAAGACCCGGCTGAAATTTCCCCCCTAACCCCATGATTCCAAATGGCCGGGGGGGAGGGGGGTACCCGTACTAGTTGGTTACTGCCTTGGGAGTTAATAGCTGGAACCGGCGCGCTGCGGCTAGTGCGCCAAGGGCTGATTCGCGCCGAGCAGCAGGCCGATGCCGGCGCGTTTGCGCAACTCCGAGAGCAGTGCGCTGGCGGCGTTCAGGTAAGTGAGATTGGGATCGGACGTATCAGCCCATACCGCGTCATAGACGATTCTTGCTGCCTCTTTCGTGTCCATGTGGAGAGCCGCTTCCATGCGGTCAGCCTGCTGGCGCGCCTCGCCGTAGCAGCTATGGCAGACCGCGGCCGGTTCGCTGGCCCCGCTGTGCTGGTGTTCGAGAACGCAACGGAACGTGGCCGTGGCGTTGATCTGAGTGTGGGATGCGAAAGCCTGTGACTTAAGCTCTTTCAGGAAGCGCTCGCGGTCGTCATCGATCTGCGTGCCGGTTGCGGGCTGCGACGCGGCGGAAGCCAGGGAATACGCATGCGCCGCCGGTTCGGTGGGCGAGACCCGGTTCGGCGACTTGCAGATCGGACAAACGTGCATGTCAGCGGGATAGTAGGCGCGGCAACGCGAACAAGGCATCCCGTAGCCAATGGATTTGTGCTCGGGCGCCGAACGGACCTCGGGCGCGGGCCCCGGCAGATGCCGCTCTGGGGCGGATAGTGCAGCAGAGAGTGCCGCAGGGTTGATGGATTTCTCTCGGGCTTGTTTGGCAGCGGTGGTTTCCATGAATCGTCCCGGCGGCGCCACAAGCACCGCGTTTTCTGATCATATTTTAGGTTTGTTGGCGTTTGGAGGGCGAAGTACGTAGGTACATACCAAAGGTAACGTCCGATGGTGCATCTTGGGGGAGAGTTACTTCGAGCTTGTGATCAGCCGGACGACCTCCTGCATACGGGCGCGGTAAAGGTTCTGGCTGGGATCCATGCGGGAGGCGATTTCGAGTTCTCCGAGAGCCTCTTCGTATTGGTTAAGAGCCATCAGGCAGGCGGCGAGGGAATAGTGATTCTGGGCGCTCGGTTCGAGCCGGAGAGCCTCGCGAAATTCCTTTTCAGCCTCCGCCAGTTGTTGCGTATTCACGAGGGCGGTGCCGAGATAATGGTGTGCCAGGCCGGATTCGGGATTGAGCAAAACTGCTCTGCGCAGCACGTCCACCGCTTCCCCATCCCTTCCGGAAAGAAGCAGGGCCTGCCCCAAGACGCGGTGTTCGGCCGCTCCGGCGGGATTGGCGGCGATGGCAGCCTGTAACTCGCGAATGGCCGATGGGTAGTCACGCTTGGACATGTAAGCGCGGGCCAGGCAGTTGTGACCGCCTTCCCACTCCGGACTCTGACGATAGAGATCCTTGAATTCCGTGATGGCGCTATCGAAGTCTTCCTTGTCGCAAAAAGTATTTCCCAGGTTGTTGCGGACGCTGGCTTCTTCGGGTTTGAGGCGCTTGGCTAAGCGATATTCCGCTATTGCCTCATCCAGCTTGCCCTGGTCGTGCAGGACGACGCCAAGATTGCTGTGCGCTTCCCAGAAGTCGGGGCGCAGGCTGAGGGCGTGGCGATAGGCGATGGCGGCGCGGCGCAGGTCTCCCTGGTCGCGGTGCGTGATTCCCATATCGAAGTAGACGTCCGCGTTCGCGAGTGAGCCGGCGGGTTCGCGCGCCAGAGATTCTTCGAAGGCGTGCAGGGCGGCATCATAGTGGCCCTCGGCGTAGAGCGCGAGTCCGAGGTAGCGGTAGGCCTCGGCGTTGCCGGGATCCATGCTGAGCGCGGTGCGCGCTTCGGCGAGGGCGTCCTCGGCATCGTCTGTCCGGTAAAACAGGTAAGCAAACTGGCTGTGCGTTTCGGGGAACCCGGGCATCAGGCGCGAAGATTCCGTAATCTCGTCGAGCGCTTCGTCGAACCGGTCTTGCCGGCGCAGGACGGTTCCGAGGACAAAATGCAGCGCAGCATCGTCCGCATCCTCGCGAAGCAGAGCACGGATTTTGTCTTCGGCGGCATCGAATTTCTTTTCGTGAACCAGAGCGGCAACCTGTGCCGCGGGACTAGAGCAGGCGCAGGGGGCGTCGTGGCGGCCGGCTTTCGTCCCGGGCTTCGATCCGGACTTCGGATCCGGACTCTGACGCACGAGGCTCTGAATCAGACCCGAGTCAGCCCCTGCCTTTTGCAGGGCGCGGGTGCATAGCGACGTGGCGTGGCATGAATACGTTCGGGCTTCGTCCCGCGTTTGGGCGTTCTGCGTTTGGACTAGGCGCTGGATCCGTGCGCTCGAAATGCCGCCCGCCAGCCACAGGAAAATGGCGTCGGAAGCGGGCGTGGGCGGAGCTTGTTCAGCCTGCAAGGAGCCTGCCGCCACCAGAAGCAAAAGCCATCTCAGGACACAGCGTTTCAAGAAGCCCTCCGGCGCTTTTGGCGGTTTTGACGCGCGAAAATCGCCCTGTGGCCAAAATAGTCCGGCTGCGGTGTCGCCGATAGGTCACCGAAGTAATTTTTAGGGACATGGCCCAGCGAGCCAGGGAGGGTAGCGATCGTGGCTGGAACCAGAGAGACTGCCGGGGATCAGTTAGAGTACACTACATAGTGGTTATGCTGTCCGGTGCTTTCGGTCGGCATGTCCGGTTCGGAGGCTTTATGTTTGAAGGTTTGTTTCAACCCATGCACCTGCTGGTGATTTTCTTCATCGCGTTGCTGGTGTTTGGTCCCAAGAAATTGCCGGAGTTGGGCAAGGGTCTGGGCGAAGGCATTCGCGCACTGAAAGAGGGTATGAAGGATCACGATGCGAAGCCTGAAAATAAGCCCGAGAACAAGCCTGAAAATAAAGCCTGAGTCCGCGGTAACATCCTGGTTGTCGACGCGCCCGATTGTCGTTAGTTCGATATAATTCCCGCATCCAGACTAAATAGATTGTGCAGTCGGAAGTTCTGTCGCTCACTTCCTGCCTGTGGGATTCTGTTTTGTCCGCAAGCTTGGAGTAGAAATTCCATTCTGTTCTTGAATCACTTGGTGGTCTGCCTTTTTGCTGCTGAGCGGTGGGAGCTTGCGGGGCAGGGGTTTGTCATTCCAGGCGCGATCCGCGCGGCGGCGCGCCGCTTCGCGACTACGCTGAGGCGGCTTCTCGGCTTTGCCCCGCTGCGGCGGGTTTCGAACCGGACATCGGTTTCCGAATGGGCAGAACCTCTGCCTGAGCCGGCACTCGCCGCTCGATTCTTCCGATGACCGGTCGGTCGTGTGCACCCACTGCGGGCATGGGCACGAAGTTGTTCTCGCTCCACAGACGATCAATCAATCGGCGTTGCCAGGGGCGCAGCACTTGTTGCGGCAGGGAGAAAAAATTTCGGAACGTCCAAATCAGATACGCGCGTTGCACGAGATTCGGCTGTACGTATCGAGGCCCGATCGGCGTGTCCAGTTCAAGAACGCCATCGCTGAGTTTTTCAATCCACATTGACCTAGCCCACCTGGAAAAGACGGCCAACTCCGCCGTTGCTTTTGAAGGGGGCCATTATTGCACCAAAGATGGGGCAATGGGAAGCAATCTTTTGTCTCATAGGAGAATTTTTTTACACAGCCTGGATCAATTTGAGAAAAGGTGCCCGATGGCGGCTTGGCAGGGAGCGCGACCCCACCGGCTTTCAGCTGATCTCTGGCAACAACTCGATGCGGTCGAGGGTCGCGGCAACGCCCATGCCCTTACCCTCCGATTCCACCACCCGTAGGACGGAGGCCTCGCAGAGCGTCCATCCCCCGGGTCCCAATCCCAGGCCGGGAGGCAGCATGATGACCAGTTCGAGCTTGGAGCCTGCTTTCACCTCCGACTCGGAATAGAGAAAGATCCCCGACGAACTCAGATCGCGAGTCAAGCCCGCGTCCTCACAACCTTCGTGACGCACCTTGACCGGGACACGAACTGGCACCCGCTGGCGCGAGCGCCTCTCAGTAGTTGTAGTTTTCTCGGTCATACGCTGTGAAAGTTCCTGGCTTCTGGTATATAGCACCATTACCGGGGATCGAGTACTCATAGTCGGAAGCACAGATTGCGAATCTGCAGATTCTAGAAGCTGAAGGCCACGCCGCCGCGCATCGAGCGCGCCGATTGCACTAGATAAAGAGTGCGACCGTCGCGTCCCATCACGGGCACGTAACCCTGCGCGAGAAGATTTCGCAGGTCCATGAGAATCTCCATGTGTCCCGCGAGGAGGCTGGCCGGAATCGGTTGCCGGATGCAGAGGTTCAAATAAGGATCGGACCGGCCCGCCGAAGTATCGAACAGGTCGACCGGCGTCAACGTGCGGCTTCCCGTGTAGCGATAGGAGGCGATCCAGCGCGTCTTCGCCTTAGGCACAGTTCCGCTGAACTTCGCTGCCATAGCCTGGCGTTGCTCGGCGCGAATCCACTCCCGCGCGTCTTGTAGCTGGACGTCGGGTTGCGACAAGTCGAGCACGCCTCCGTAGGCATATTCTAAAGTCGCGGTCAGATCGGATAACAGTTTCCGCTGCAGCACCACTCGCATGCCGCGCGTCGCGTAATCGTTCCCCTGATAGCTGAACGTGCCTGAGTACACATCGGGCAATACTTCACCGGATTCGGCCGTCATTTCGCCAACTCCGGTAAGCACCGGATCGACGAGGCTGTCCGCATAGAATGCGACCTGCACATTGTTCTTGCCGATGCGCTGGGAGATCGACACTTCCTGGTGATGGGCCCGCTCTACCGCCGGAGAAAACCCAGTAATGCTCATACGCGGCGCAGTTTCGCTCAGGCCCGACGAAGCCGAATCGAAACCATCCTCGCCGAAACGATCCTCCAGTCCCATATTCGGGACTGAACTCGCGTATTGATATTCCAGCACGGTGTTCGGCGTGATGTGCAGATCGGCCGATCCGAAGGGTTTGAAGGCGTTTACCCGCCCCATAAATTGGATGGTTTGCAACTCGCTGCCGAGCTTTATCTCCAGCATGTCGCCCAGAACGACCCGATCGGAACTGGTCACCGACAGGGCTTGCAGAGTGGCGCCGGGCATCGTGTTCAGGTCAGGCGAATTCAGCCTGAGGGCCGTAATCGCCACCGAAGGTTCAAAAACACCGTTGAAGCGGTTGGTGTAGGTGGTTCGGAGCACCGCCGCCGGGAGGCCCTGGCCGTCGGGTTCATAACCGAGGTTGCCGTTGAGCTGTAGAGTGCCGCTCGATAGCAGCGACCGCTCCACGGCAAAGCCAGCAGTCATATCCGAGGGACTGCCGAAACCCTGCCCGGGCGATCCAGCGAGGAAGGTCACCGCACCTTTCAAGTCGTGGTCAGCGGCTGACTCCCCGCTCTGCGCGACCACGGTAGTGCCATCTTCAAGCACGCGCAGGATAGGGCGGTTAGCGACCGAGCGCAGCGTCCACTTCCAGTCGTCATCGTCCACCGGACTGCGCAGCGGAACCAACTGGATGGCCTCGAACAGCGTGGTCAGCGTGACATTCACCATCCGCTTCGCGCCGGCGCGCACGCCGATCTT
>Ga0208042_1000197_pt1 | contig 22056 bp, 24 predicted proteins | sample Sb_taG_10_FD_187708 | JGI IMG/M metagenome (GOLD analysis project Ga0208042, IMG submission 187708) | Peat soil microbial communities from Weissenstadt, Germany - Sb_50d_7_NC metaG (SPAdes) (version 2) | ecosystem: Environmental > Terrestrial > Soil > Wetlands > Peat | place: Germany... | reverse complement strand
AAATCCTCGGGAGACGGGGGCAACCCGTGATTAAGCTCGACATCATCAATGAAGTGGTCAACCGCACCGGGATCACCAAGACCAAGGCGGAGCTCGCCGTCGAAACCGTCTTCGAGAGCATGAAGAAGGCGCTCTCCACCGGCGACCGCATTGAACTGCGTGGTTTCGGCGTGTTCAACGTGCGTCCGCGTAAGACCGGCATCGGACGGAATCCGCGCACCGGCGCCGAAGTTTCCATTCCGCCGGGCAAAGCCGTCCGCTTCAAGCCTGGCAAGGAACTGCAGTCGATTGACTAGCTGCTCTCGCGATTGCAGAGGGCAGAGGTCAGATTGCAGAAGTAAACCACACCTCCGCAATCTGGCCTCGAACCTCTGACCTCAGGTTCCTATGTCCGAACCCACATCCCCTTTTCCGACCGCCCTCGAATGGGAACAGCGGCCTCAGCCCCAGGTCTGGGTCATCCGACCGCCGCGCCCGCGCTGGTGGCTGCATATTCTGCTCCTGGCCGCGACCTTCCTGAGCACCCTGGTGGTGGGTGCGCGCATCTACTCCAACTTCGCGCTTCAACAACCGGCTTTCTCGTTCAACGATGAGAGCGTTCCTCTGTTCCCAGTGGAGTGGATGTGGCAGGCTCCGGCAAGACTGATGCATGGGCTCTCCTTTTCACTCACGCTGATGTTCATACTGCTCGCGCACGAGATGGGACATTACCTGTGCGCCCGGCGTTATCACGTGTATGCGACGCCGCCGTTTTTTATTCCATTCCCGAGTTTGATCGGTACGTTGGGAGCCTTCATCCGCATTAAGGGCCCGATTCCCAATCGCGCTGCATTGTTCGATATCGGGATTGCGGGTCCGATTGCGGGCTTTGTCCCCTCATGCGTGGCTGTCCTAATGGGACTGTCGTTGTCGCATCCGCTCATGTTCGGCAGCGCGCCCCTCGACAATGAACCGGGATTCCCCCTCGCTTTTCAGCTTGCAGCCCGCCTCCTGCACCTGGGCGTGCCGGTAACATCGCTGTCCTTGCATCCGGTCGCGGTCGCCGGGTGGGTGGGAATGTTCGCGACGGCGCTGAACCTGTTGCCAGGCGGTCAACTCGATGGCGGGCACATTCTGTTTTCGGTGTTTCCAAAATTGCACCGATGGGTTTCCCTGGCCGTCGTGTTCGCGCTCGTCCCGCTTGCCAAGTACTGCTGGATCGGGTGGCTGCTTTGGGCAGTGGTGCTGTGGCTAACCAGCCAGCATCCGCCGATTCCGAGTCGTCCGGGAATTTCCACTGCGCGAAAGTGGTGCGCTGTCTTGGCGATTGCAATGTTAGGGTTGGCCTTCACGCCGACGCCCATCACCGGCGATTCGGGACGGGAGAAATGGCCGGAAATCCGTGACGGAAGCCGGGACATGTTGCATGGTCTCCGCGACCGCGTTCGTCACCTGCTGCCTCGGAAGTGATTTTGTTCAGGATGCGCAAGCATGTGGTTGCGAGATTCAGCGCCTGAAGGCGAATTCCTTCTAGAGCCATTTTCGGCACGCCTGAAGGGCGTGCCCTGATACAGAGCGCACTTGCACCCTGGATTTTGAGCCAAGAGCTAACAGCAGCTCCTACATCAGCCACACTGCATCCACATCCACGATCACCTGCGTGCGCGGAATCTTCCGCGCCGCCGCTTCCGCCAGCATCGCCCGCAAAAGCGCATTCATCTTCTCGCGGCTGGGAGACTTCAGGATGAAGTGATAGCGGTAATCGCGCTTCAGCCGCGTGATCGGCGCCGCTGCTGGTCCGAGCACGCGAATGCCCTCATGCCGCGTCTTCTCAAACCAGCGCCCAAGTTCGCCCGACCACGTCAGCGCCTCATCCAACTTTTCGGTGCGGATGAGCACATTCGCAATCGCGCTGTACGGCGGATAGTGCATCCAGGCGCGGAATTGCAGCTCTTTTTCGTAGAACCCGGCAAAATCGTGCCGCGCCGCAAACTGCACCGCGTAGTGATCCTGAAAATAAGTTTGCAGCACAACCTTCCCCGGAGACTGTCCGCGTCCGGCGCGACCCGCCACTTGCGTCAGCAGCTGAAAAGTCCTCTCCGCCGCGCGGAAATCGGGCAACCCCAGCGCCATGTCCGCCCCGACTACGCCGACCAGCGTCACGCCGTGGATGTCGTGGCCTTTCGCGATCATCTGCGTGCCGACCAGCATGTCGAGCGCGCCTTCGTTCAGCGCGTTCAGCGCATGTTCAAAATCTTCCCGCCCGCGCACCGTATCGCGATCCAGCCGCCCGATCCGCGCCTGCGGAAACATGCCATGCAGCAACTCTTCCAGCTTCTCCGATCCCGTCCCGACAAAGTAAACGTACTCGCTGCCGCAGAGCGCGCACTTGTCGGGGATGTGCTCGACGTGCCCGCAATAATGGCATTCCATCTTGCGCTCGCGCTTGTGGTGGGTCATGGAGACGGCACAATTCTTGCATTGCAGCGTTTTGCCGCATGCGCGGCACAACACAACCGGAGAATACCCGCGCCGGTTGAGCAGCACCATGACCTGCTCTTTTTTCTCCAGCCGCTCGCGGATTTCCTCCGCCAGTTTGCGCGAGATTACCTGCTCCTGCCCCGTCTCCTGAAACTCCTGCCGCATGTCGACAATCTCGACTTCGGGCAGCGGACGCATCTCCACGCGGTCGGGCAACTCCACGAGCGCATATTTGTTTTTCTTCGCGTTGAAGTACGACTCGAGCGATGGCGTGGCTGAGCCCAGCACCACGACCGCTCCCGCCATCTTCGCCCGCATCACTGCCACATCGCGCGCGTGATAGCGCGGCGTTTCTTCCTGCTTATAAGACGAATCCTGTTCCTCGTCGACAATGACGAGCGCAAGATCGCTCACCGGCGCGAACACCGCCGACCGCGTTCCCGCCACCACCCGCGCCTCGCCGCGTCGTATGCGATGCCACTGCTCCGCCCGTTCCGCATCGGACAGCCCCGAATGCAAGATGGCAACTTCATCGCCGAACACCTGGTGCAGATCCGCCGCCACCGCCGGAGTCAGGCCAATTTCGGGTACCAGCAGGATCGACGACCGCCCCTGCTCCAGCACCTCGCGCATGCACGCCAGATACACCGCCGTCTTTCCCGACCCGGTGATGCCGTGCAGCAGCAGACCGGCGAACTTGCGCGACCCCACGCCCTCGCCAATCTTGCCGAGCGCTTCTTTCTGCGCCGCGCTGAACTCGAACTCAAACGGAGATTGCCGCGGCTTGAGCTTTGAAAGCTCGACCCTTGAAACCGTGAAATCCTGCGGCTCATCCACCAACTCAATCAACCCGCGCCGCACCAGCGTGCCGAGCGTAGTGCGCGGGACATCCAACCCGCGCAAAGTCTCGACGGGCAAGCGTCCGCCGGAAGCAGCCAGCGTCTCAATCAAGTTCCGCTGATTCTCGTTAAGCTTCTTCGCCGTGCCGGTCGTGCCCGTTTGAGGACGGGCGCCTCGCCCGTCCAGCGGAGACGAAGCCTCCGCAGCCTCCGCGAGGAGCAGCACCGCCACCTTCACCACCCGCGCCGCATCCCGCGCCGCCGATACATCGTCGCGCGCAATCCACTTCTTCCGCGTCATGCCCGCGAGCAGCGCCTTTCCAACCCGCGTCGCCCCGCGCAACCTTTCTTCGCGTACACTGTCCCGCTCCGCCAGATAATCGAGCACCCGAAACTCGACCAACTGCTGTTCCGGCGTCCGCTTCGACCGCGCCGGAGACCCCGACATCCCCGCCAGATGCAGCGCCAAAAGCCCCTCATCGGTGATGCGGTAAGTGATCACCCGCTTGAACTCCGCCGAAAGCGGCAGCATGGTGCGAAACACCTCACCCAGCGGCGCGAGATAGTAATCGGCAATCCACTTCCCAAGTTTCAGCAGTTGTTCATCGAGAACCGGCGAGAGGTCGAGCGCTTCGATCACCTTTTTGGTTTTGACCTGCGGCGGACGGTCATGCAACTCAACCACGATGCCCGACAGCCGTTGCTGCCGGAACGGCACCAGCACCCGCCCGCCAACCACCGGCTCCATGCCCGGAGGGACGGCGTAGGTAAACACCATATCGAGCGGCACGGCGAGGGCGACGTCGCAGAAGGTGGGCATATGGGAGGTAGCGCCGGCGTCTCGCCGGCAAAAGAAAATGCTAACACCGGGTCGACTGTGATCCGGTCGCGCGGTGTCTAATGGAGGTATGCGGAGACGCTGGCAACTGATTCTGCCTGCCATCGGTTTGATGCTCTTTGGAGGTGTGACGTACGAATCTCTGGAGGGTCGCCGATACGAAAAGGCTCACGGTCAGTATTTCTGGTGGGCGTCCATTCGTCTTGACGCTCGCCAAGTTGACCACGGCCCGGTCACCACAACTCCTTGCAAGGAGGCGGAGGATAACTGTGTCAACTGGGAGCCCCACGCAATTGAGGATCCTGGCTGGCTAACGAGGGCGCTGATGTTGTCGGCTTTCCCGACATTCCTAGTGGGAATACCGCTCGTTCGTGTTCTTGGGCGTCACGGAGCCAGCGAGATTTGGGGAGATCACGCCCTGCCTAATGTGGAACCTGCCGGGCTTCGCCCGGCTGGACGGACGAATGCGTCCGTCCCTACGTAATTTGTTTCGGCGCTTTCATCCCCAGCTCCTTCATCACCATCTGCAAATCCTTCCACGCTTCGCCCTTTTGCCGCGGATCGCGCAGCAGGAACGCCGGATGGTAGGTGACCGCCAGCTTGCACCCGTCCCAGTTGGGATCGCTACTCCTCACTCCCGCTGGCCTGAAGTCGTAAAAGCGACCGCGCAACTGCATCATCGAAGCATTCATCGCGAGCAGCGTCTTCGCCGCCACCGCTCCGAGCGCGACCACCACCTTCGGCTTGATCACCGCGATCTGCCGCATCAGGAACGGCGAGCAGGTTGCGCACTCCTCGCGCTCCGGCGTGCGATTCCCCGGTGGGCGGCACTTCACGATGTTCGCGATGTACACCTGCTCGCGCTCGATCCCCATCGCTTTAATCATATTGTTGAGCAGTTGCCCGGCGCGCCCCACGAAGGGCTCGCCCTGCGCGTCTTCATCGGCGCCCGGCCCCTCGCCCACGAACATTAACTCCGCCGCCGGATTGCCGACGCCAAACACAATCTGCTTCCGTCCCTGCTTATGGAGCGCGCAGCGCGTACAGTCGCCCAAGTCCTCGCGGATGATCTTCAGCGCCTTCACCGGATCGCTCACACTCTGCTCGGGCTTCAGCGCGATTACCTCAAATATATTCTCTTCAACGACCGGCATCGCGACCGCAGCGGCCTTTCGTGGGCTCATTTCTTTTTCCGATTCCGGCTGATTTGTCGAAACCGCAATTTCTGCTTCGTCCACTACAGTCGCCGCCGCAATTTCCCCGGCGCGGTCTGACAGAGGGCGCCGGTAGAAATCGTAGATTCCCATCTCGTTGTAGTAGCGGATGCGGGCCGCGAGCGCACGGCGAAGTTCAGGGTCAAGAGTTCGGGGCATTGCGGATAAGGATAACAAACCGTGCGGCGCACTCGGAAAACTACTTCAACTCAATCTCCACAATCTGCCCCACGGTCGTGCCTTCATTGGCCAGCGCGTGCGTGACCTTGGCATCAACCCAATGAACGTCCCCAGCCTTCACTTCGTGCGTGACGACTTCCCTTCTGGATCCGTCATCTTCAGCACCAGCGGTGTCGCCGAAATAATCAGGTAGGGACGCTCGTGCGCATGCATTGCAGACGTAGCTCCGGGCGCCAGTGTCCACTTGTAAACCCGCGCGCTTGGATTCTCCGCTTCCAGCTTCCCTGCGGCTGGACCGGAAACATTTGTTGGCCGGCGAAGCAGTTCCACCTCCAACGCTTCAAAGACGGCGTTGCCGGCGTTATGCACCCGGTGGGTGTAAGGCCCATTCGACACCAACGCCGCGACGTCTCCAGGCTTCGTCACCTCTGGCGCGCTTTCCGGTTCGCCCAGTTTTTGCCGGGTGATGGTGGTGTCGGACAAATCAACCGCCACACGGTCGTGCGTGTGCGTGTGAAACAGCGTGCTTTCACCCGGCAGAAGCTTCACCCGCAGGACCATGACAGAATCATTTTTCAGCACGAGATGATGGTGCGGCTCCTCTTCTGCCGGAACGGGCGATTGCTGGGAGGCAACGAGCGTGGACAAAACGAGCATCAAGACGCCGCACAAATAAGTTTTCACGGGATTCTCCTAACGGACAACCGCGCCACGGAGCTTCCGCAGCTTCACTACCTGGTCCAGCACGCGGTGCGCAACTTCCCATTTCGAGGTCTCGGGAACCTCGACCACTTCGCTCTGAGAGATGATCGTGGCCGCGTTACGGTCGGAATCGAAACCGATGCCCTCGCGCGAAACGTCATTGACTACGATTGCGTCGAGCGACTTCGACGCCAGCTTCTTGCGCGCGTTTTCCAGCGCGTTCTCCGTCTCGGCCGCGAATCCCACGACAACCTGGGAAGTCTTGCGGCGCGCGACCTCCGCCAGAATATCCGCGGTCGGTTCCAGTTCGAGCGTCATCTCGCCCTTGCGCTTGATTTTTTGCGCCGCCGCCGCTTTCGGCCGGAAGTCCGCCACTGCCGCTGTCTTGATGACCACCGTACTTTCGGGCAGCAATCTCAAAACCGCCGCCAGCATCTCTTCCGCTGTCTCCACCTGCGTCAGTTCCGCCGCGCCCGGAGCGGCTATCGCAGTCGGCCCGCTCACCAGCAGCACGCGTGCTCCACGCCGCAGCGCCGCTTCCGCAATGGCGTATCCCATACGTCCGCTCGACCGGTTCGTCAAATACCGCACCGGATCGATCTTCTCCCGCGTCGGTCCCGCCGTCACCAGAACCGTTTCGCCCGCCAGATCCTGCGAGGCGCCCAGCGCTTCCATCACCGCCGCCACAATCGCTTCGTTCTCCGCCAGCCGCCCCGCGCCGGTCATGCCGCACGCCAGATAGCCCTTGTCGGGATCGACAATGCGAACGCCTCGTTTGCGCAGGATTTCCAGATTCGCCTGCGTGGCCGCGTGAACCCACATGTTGACGTTCATCGCCGGAGCGACAACCACCGGAGCGGTCGTCGCGAGATAAAGAGTGCTCAGGAAGTCGTTGGCAATCCCCTGCGCGAAGCGCGCCAGCACATCGGCCGTTGCCGGAGCCACCAGCAGCGCGTCAATCGCCTGCGCAATCGCAATGTGCTCGATCGCCGACTCGACATTCGCCTGCGATTCATCCGCGCCGAACAGGTCGGTAATAACTTTTTCTCCGGAGAGCGCCGCGAACGTCAGCGGACGAACGAACTCCTGTGCCGCAGCCGTCATCACGACTTGCACACCAATGCCGCGATCTTGCAAAAGGCGCACAATTTCCGCCGCCTTATAAGCTGCAATGCCACCGGACACGCCCAGCGCAATTTTCATAGGAGGAGGACGGCGGCCAGGGCTTCAACACCCAGCCCCGCCTACAGAATTGATGCCGCAACCTGGCGCGAGATTCAAACCGCGCGTTGGCGGCGTAAGGAAACAAAGCCGGCAGTCAACGCCACTGTCACTGTCATTGCCGGCGGCAGATGTCTATGCGTCTTCCGCGAACACCTTGTTCAGAGTCTCGGTCGCAGCTACTACCGGCAATTTGGGAATCTCCGGAATCAGCCATTTCACCTTGCCGGCCTTGATTTCATCCTGCGCGATGCGGCAGGGTTTGCGCGATCCGGTATCGATCACCGGCGGCGCTCCGCCTTGCAGTTGCCGTGCCCGCCGTGCCGCCACCAGAATGTAACGGTAGTTGCTGTCGAACCCTTCAACCAGCTTCATACTTTCTCCCCTGAAACTTCAAAATGCCCTTTACCGCCAGCGGAAAGAATCCAGAATCGGTTGCACCTGCTCTCGCGCCTTTTCCAACCGGCAAGCCTGCGCGGTCTCGATCAACCGCTCTTCTTCTTCAGAAAGTTCCGCCCTGCTTTTTTTTTTCAACCGCTCCGCCAGCACTATGTCCTTAAGTTGGTCGGCGGATTGTTCAACCACCCTATTTACTAATATATAGTCGTATTTGGAGTAGTTCTCAATCTCACGTCGGGCCGTGTCCAGCCGGCGACGGATTACTTCCTCCGAATCCTCCCCCCGGTTCCGCAGCCGCCATTCCAGATTCTCCCGGTCTGGCGGTAGAATGAAGATGCTTACCGCTTCCGGAATCTTCTCTTTGATTTTACTCGCTCCCTGCACATCGATGTCCAGCAGGAGGTCGTTACCTCGGTTTTCCGCTTCATGCAAAAACCGCCGCGCCGTGCCGTAATACTCGCCGCGCACTTTTTCATCTCCAAAAACCTCCGCGTACTCCAGAAACTCGTCGGCCGCGATCATGGCCTCAAATTCTTCTCTGGATACGAAAAAATATTCCTTGCCGTTCTGTTCACTGCCCCGCGGCGGGCGCGTGGTGTACGAGATCGAGAAGTCCAGATGACGAACCATCTTGAACAGTTCGTTCACCAGCGTGGATTTGCCCGAACCCGAGGGCGCGGAAACAATGTAGACGATGCTCATTCCAGATTCTGCACCTGCTCCCGCGATTTCTCGATCTCCGACTTCATCAGCAGGCCCATCTCGGTAATCTTCAAGGCCTCGCCCGCCAGGCCCGAGGTCTTCGAGAGCAGCGTGTTCGCCTCGCGGTTCATTTCCTGCAGCAGGAAGTCCATCTTCTTGCCCACCTCGCCACCCTGGTCGAGCAAACCGAGAAAATGCTTCACGTGCGCATTCAGCCGGACCAGTTCTTCCTGAATGTCGCTGCGATCCACCAGCACCGCCACTTCCTGCAGGATCCGTTCCTTGTCCACCTGCGCGCCGAGCACCTCCAGCAGGCGCGACTGCAGCCGCTCCGAGTAGCTGCGCAGAATGGTGCTGCGATGGGCTTCCACCCCCGCCGCCGCTTTTTCCAGATTCGCCATGCGAGCGCGCAACTCCGTGCCGATGCTCCGGCCTTCTTCTTCGCGCATCTCATTCAGCCTGGAAAGCGCTTCTTCCACTCGCGCTATCACCGCGGTCTCCAGTTCGTCTCCCGCTCTCTCGGCTCCCGAGTCCATTGCGCCCGGCATCCTCAGAACCACGTTCAGATCGGGCTCACCCTCAACCCCAAATTCATTGGCCGCCGCGCGGAACGCGCCCACGTAGCCGGCAATCAGTTGCCGGTTGAGCGCGACCCCGTTCGGGCCCGAGCGATCCAGGTTCAGTATCACTTCCACGTGGCCGCGAGCCAGTTTCTCTTTCAGAATCCGGCGCAGCTTCATCTCCAGCGAGTCGGTATCGGACGGCAGCCGGAAGTGAAGATCCAGAAAACGATGGTTCACCGATTTCAGCGACAGCGCAAACGCCAACTGAGCAGCGACCTGCCCTTTGACCTGCGCGAATCCCGTCATGGAGCGAAGTGGCATAGAGTTCGTCTCAAATCACGTAGGGACAGCCGGCTGTCCCGCCGCGCGCAGCGCGGCCACCATTCCGAAAGATCGACCTCTGCGGAGCTGCGCTCCGCTGGACAGCCGAGGGCGGCTGTTCCTACGTTTGCACTGCCTTTGGCGCATCCACGTCGGCAAACTGCAATTCGTAAAGCCGCCGGTACGTGCCTAACTTTTGCATCAGCTCTTCATGCGCGCCAATGTCGGCGATCGTGCCGTTTTCGAGCACCACGATGCGGTCCGCGCGCCGCACGGTCGAGAGCCGGTGCGCAATCACAAACACAGTACGCCCACTCATAAGATTTTGCAGCGCCGATTGCACCAGCGATTCCGACTCGCTGTCCAGCGCCGACATCGCCTCATCCAGAATCAGAATCGGCGCGTTTCTCAGGATCGCCCGCGCAATCGCGATGCGCTGTCGCTCGCCGCCCGAAAGCCGTACCCCGCGCTCCCCGATCATCGTGTTGTAGCCCTCCGGAAGGCCGCGAATGAATTCATGCGCTCGCGCCGCCCGCGCCGCTTCTTCCACCTTCTTCTGCGATACATGCGGCTGGCCGTAGGCGATATTGTTTCTCACCGTATCGTTGAACAACACCGTCTCCTGCGTGACGATGCCGATCTGCGAGCGCAGCGACTCCAGCGTCACATCCCGCACATCGTTGCCGTCAATCAGAATCCGCCCGCCGCTCGCGTCAAAGAAGCGAGGGATCAGGTGCACCAGCGTGCTCTTGCCCGCGCCGCTCGAGCCCACCACCGCCAGCACCTCGCCCGCCTTCACTTCCAGATTGATGCCACGCAGCACGTCCGGCGAATCCTGGGCGTTCCCATAGGAGAAAGATACGTCCGCAAACCGGATCGCCCGCGTAAACTTCCCCATCGGCTTCGCTTCCGGCTTCTCCCGCACTTCGTCTTCCATATCCATGAAACGGAAAATTTCCGACGAGGCTCCCACCGCCTGCTGAAAGTTGTTGTTGAACTGCGCGAACTTGCGCACCGGGTCGTAGAGCTTGAACACCGCCACGATAAAAGCCAGAAATGTTCCCGCCGTGAACACGTGCTTGTTGATCTGGTCCCGGCCCATCAGCAGCAGCAGGGCTATGGCAATCGAGCCCAGAATGTCCATCAGCGGAGAGCTGATGGCGAACGCCGCCACCAGCCGAAGATTCGCCCGGAGCAGCCGCCGGGCGGCGGCGCGGAAGCGCTCCACCTCCCAGTTCTCCATGCCAAATGCCTTGACGATTCGGTTCCCCGTAATCGTTTCGTGCAGAATGTTCTGGATCTCGGCCAGTTTGTCTTGTCCGCCCCTTGTCGTGCTGCGCACTTGGCGGCCGATTTTTCTCGACGAGTACAAAATCGCGGGAACGAACAGCAGCAGCACCCACGCCAGCTTCCCTCCGAGCCCAACCACCACCGCCGCAATAAATACAAATGTAAAAAACTGTTGCAGGAATTCCGCCAGCACACTCGACATCGCGAATTGCACCTTCTCGATATCGTTGACGATCGTCGAGAGCAGCGTGCCCGTCGTGTGTTTCGTGAAAAACGCCGCCGAGCTTCGCAGGATGGCGTTATACAAATCGTCCCGCAGGTCCGTGATCATGCCAAAGCCGGCGTAGTTTACGAGGAAAGTTCCGACGTAGTCGAAGATCCCTTTCAATACCGTGGCTGCCACCAGCGCGAAGGCAACCATCGTCCATGGATTGTGGAAGTGGGACGGAACCAGTTGTTGAAGGTTCAGAAAGCGCTCGGTGCCTGGCAGCTTGAACAACGGGATGGTCTTTTCCTGGGAGCCGGGTTTCAATACGCTATCAAAAATCGGCCCGATCAGCAGAACCCGGCCCGCATCGAGCAGCCCCACCATGGCCATCAGTAAGACCGAAGCCAGAAACTGCCACCAATAAGGCAACACGTAACGCAACAGGCGGGTCAGGGGACGGGGCTTGGCCGGTGTCTCATAAATCTTCGCGCCCGCCGCTGTGGAAGTTGCCATGCGTGTAAGCATCAATTCTACATGTGATTTCCCGTAGAGACGCGGCTCGCCGCGTCTCCTGACGCGGAGGGAGACGGGGCAAGCCTCGTCTCTACAGACGTGAAAATGTCCAGCCGCTCGCCTACTTCGGGCTGTCCCGATGCGCGACCTTCACTTGGTATCCCGCTTTGCGCAGCCGCTTGCTGACATCTTCGGCGATCATCACCGAGCGGTGTTGTCCGCCGGTGCATCCGAAACTGATGGTCAGGTAGCTCTTGCCCTCGCGAATGTAGTGCGGCAGCAGGTAGACCAGCAGTTCGGAGATGCGGTTGATGAACTCCTGCGTCTGCGGAAACGATCGGATGTATTTGGCGACCCGAGGATCGCGTCCCGTCAGCGCGCGAAACTCCGGCACGAAATGAGGATTGGGCAGAAAGCGCACATCGAACACCAGGTCGGCATCTTCCGGCAAGCCGTGTTTGTATCCAAAGCTCACGCAGGAGACCAGAATCGTCTGCTGGCTCCCCGACTGCTGTTTGAAGCGGTCGGTCAAGTGCGCCCGCAGTTCATGAACATTGAATTTGGAAGTGTCAATGACCAGGTCGGCAAGCGCGCGGATCGCCCGCAGATGCCGGCGTTCGGCCCCGAGCGACGCCCGCACCGTCGTGCCCGTTCCCAGCGGATGCGGCCGCCGCGTCTCGCTGTAGCGCCGCAGCAACGCCGCATCGCTCGCTTCCAGATAAATCACCCGCGTCGCGATCGTCCGCTTCACCGACTTCAGAATCGCCGGCAGCTTCTCCAGTTGCGAACCCTCGCGCACATCCACCACCAGCGCCGTGCGTGGAGTCTCTCCCGACCGCAAAGCCAGTTCGGCAAAGCGCGGAATCAGCTCCACCGGCAGATTGTCCACGCAGTAGTAACCAAGATCTTCGAAGGCCTTCAGCGCCGAAGCCTTCCCCGACCCGCTCATGCCGGTAATGATGACCAGTTCCGCCGCGGCGTGCGGCTCGCCCTTACGCCCGCGAACCGGCTTTCCCGCCGCGTGCGAGACCTTCTTGAGTTTGCTGCGCAGGGGCATGCCGGAAATCTTAGCATTTCAGGGGGAGTGGGGCCGGGAAGATGGCTGCTTCGCCCCATCAAAGTCAACCCATAACTCAACAAGCGGCGGCAGTTAAGGTCGCAGCCAAGTGCCTCTTGCGTTTCTTACCCTTTTTGCTGCAATTGTTTTGACAGAGCCAACGTGCCTCTCTAGACTGACTGTCATGGAAGTGCACTTTAAGCCTGAAACGGAATCGCGCCTTGCCGAGCTGGCCTCCAAGAGCGGTCGCGCGCCTGATGACCTCGTGGAAGATGCCCTCGCTGGATATCTGGCAGAAGTGGCCGAAGTGCGCGAAATGCTCGATGACCGCTACGATGAGATCAAGAGCGGCCGAGTTAAGCCTATCGACGGCGAAGCTTTCTTTGACAGTTTGCGCCAGCGTGAGAACGAACTGCTCGCGAAGCGAAATTCGAAATGACTGTCAACCAGGGTTTTGAGCTGCACCCTGGCGCTGCCTCGGACATCACCAGCATCTGGGAATTCATCGCTGAGGACAATCCTCTTGCAGCTGGGCTTGTTCGTGAAGACATACTGGACGCAATTCGCAAGCTCGTCCCTTTTCCCCACCAAGGCCACCAACGAACGGATCTAACTTCGCGGCCGCTCAGTTTTCAGACCGTACGCAATCACCTCATCGCCTGTTACAATGGCAAAACCGCAGACCGAGGGCGCTTAACTCAGCGGTAGAGTGCCATCCTCACACGGTGGAAGTCGTAGGTTCAAATCCTACAGCGCCCACCATTTCTCAAATCGTGTCGGTCCTTTCGGTATCTAGCCAGCCTCTTGACCGCCTTCGTCGCTCCCGGTAGCCTCTTTCCATCGCCCCTTCATGGCCGCCTCCGACATCCCCGATCCTTGCTCCGTAACTGATTCACGGGAAAACACTTCCACGCGCCTCCCCGCTCCCGAGGAGGCGCAACTTTCGCCCCCGAACGGGGTTTCTACCAGTGTGAGCAGCGTGGCCATTGATCGCGGATTGCTGGATCGCGGGCTGCTGAACTTTGCGGGAGCGCCGTCTGCGCCCGACGCCATGGCAAATTCCATCGTCAGTTCAGACAACGCCGTTTCCGACGTCGACGTGATGCTGCGGGTGAAGACGGGCGACGAATCCGCCTTCGTGTACCTGGTGCAGAAATATCGCCGGCCGATGGTCGGGTTCATGTACCGCTTGTGCCACAACCCGTCGACCGCCGAGGAACTGGCGCAGGAAGTATTTCTGCGCGTGTATCGCTCGCGCACCAGTTACGAGCCGAGCGCCAAGTTCACGACGTGGCTGTATCGCATCGCGACCAACCTGGCCGTCAACCACGCGCGCGACACGCGCCACGAGCGTCCGGAAAATACCGTGCGCCTCGATGAGCCGGACCGGGAAACGGGCACGACGCCCGACCTAGCCGACGATTCGCTCACCGCCGAAGAGCAGATCTTGAAGCGGGAGCGGCTGGCGGCGATCCGCAGCAAAGTAAATGCGCTGCCCGAGCGCCAGCGCATGGCGGTCATCATGCACAAGTATCAGCAGATGGATTACCGCGAGATTGCGGACGTGCTGAAGCTCAGCGAATCCGCCACCAAGTCGTTGCTGTTCCGCGCCTACGAAACGTTGCGCGAGCAGCTGAAAGAGTTCGTTTCGGGGAAGTAGAGGGAAGCAGTATGAATTGCAATCAAATTCGCGAACTGTTGCCGGGCTTAGCAGCTGCCGCTGGCACGGACGCTTCGACGCCGGAGGTTGAGAAACACATCGCATCCTGTGACGACTGTGCCGCCTATCTGCGCGACTTGCAGAAAACCATGGCGCTGCTCGATGAATGGCAAGCGCCCGAGCCGTCGCCCTATTTCGACACCCGCCTGCAGGCGCGCCTGCGCGAAGAAATGGCGCGCCCGCATGCAGGATGGCTCAGTTGGCTGCGGCGTCCGGCGTGGGCTATGTCGCTCGCTGCCGTAATATTTGCCGGTGCGCTGGTGGTCGCCAACAAGTCTTACATCTCTCAGACCGAAGCCATCGCGACCAAACCTCCATCCCTCGGTCTGCCGGTTGAGCCGGGAACCGCCGTCGGCGATCTGCAGGCGCTGGATAGGAACGATGATTTGTACGCCGATTTCGACGTGCTCGACGAACTGCAGGTGCAGGACGACGTAACCGCGAATCCGTGAGATTCGCAGGCAATGTGAGACCAGTAACAGGGGACTAAGGCATGTTGGGCCGGGCGAGAATTGCGAGCTGTCTGGCAGCGCTTCTGCTGCTGACGCCGTTGTTCGCCCAATCCCCGTATGCGCCGACGCAACCTCCACCGCAACAGCGCCCGCCATCGCAGCATGCGGACGGGCAGTGGCACTACTTTCAGAAAGAAGGTCGTCCCAGCCCCAGCCGCCCCAATCAAGCCCGCCCCCCGCAGAACCAGCCCGGCCACGCCGGAAACTGGCTCCGCCGCTATAAGGATCTGCCGCCCGCGCAGCAGCGCCGCGCGCTCGAAAACGATCCCCAGTTCCGCAGGCTTCCTCCGCAACAGCAATTGCGGTTGCAAAACAGGTTGCAGCATTTTTCCAGCCTGCCTCCGCAGCAGCAGGAACGCGTGCTCAACCGCATGGAAACCTGGGAGCACCTAACTCCTAATCAGAAGCAGCAGGCGCGCCAGCTCTTTCAGCAGTTCAAGCAGTTGCCGCCCGACCGCCGCCAGGCCGTCAACCGGGCGATCCGCGGCATGCGCGGCCTGACGCCCGAACAGCGCGACCAGCTCATCAACTCCGACCAGTACAGGAACGCGTTCTCACCGCAGGAACGCAGCATCCTCAGCGGAGCTTCCCACCTTCCGCTCGCCCCCGGCGACGGCCTGCACGCCGAACCACCCGAAGAATAATTGGATTAGTTCTGGGCAGTGGATCAGTCAGACTGCACCACTACCTAGCTCTGGGTAGTGTCCTAATAGTGCGTTGTCGGAATATTTAACGAATCGTAATCCCGGTTGCGCCGGGCTTTGGCCTGCTGATGCAACCGCCCTCGATGTGAATCGCCCCATTAAGAACAATCTCTTTTTCATTGACGGCCACGCTGCCAGTCTTGCCAATAAAATTGCCCATCACAAGGACCGAGAGCGGATTGAGATATCTAACTTTAAGGGCAATATGCCCCTGCTGATCGTACACCGTCAGTGTGGATTTATCGGATTCTGCGCGGTAATAGTTGTTCGGGTTAATGAAGAACTTGCCTGACACAACCTGAGCGATGATGCGGCCGTCAGGACTTCTTACCGTGGCGTTGATGAGGAGTGTCCCATTGCTTGATCTTTCTAAAGATACTACTGGTTCTGCTCCGACTACCACAGCATCAACGGATGTACCTTGTGTGTAAAGCACTGCCGCGCCCAAGAAAACCTTAAGCGCATTGTCTGGAATCGGATCTTTACAAATGTTCGGCGGATCTGGTTGATCAGCCGGAAGCAGCTCACCTGTCGTCACGGGAATCAGAGAACTGAGATAGGAGACTTCGGCGTGAAGTTGATTCAAGGCACTCATCACTTCTCTCGGATCAAGCCGATCTACCAGAATCTTGTTCAGGATGGCGAGCATCTTCTGGCCCTGTTCCTTGCCGATTCCGCAATTTATGTGGATTTTATTGCCGGTTCCTGTATTGGCAATGCTGCAAGGTTGATTGGTGATGGCTTGTCCGGTTGTAGCTGTTTGACTCAAGCAAGGCAGGGAAATCAACAGTACCAAAACGAGGCTGTATCGCAAAGCTACTCCTTTTTTGGTGGTTTCTTTTCGGGAGGGGGAGATTGATTAATGGTGCTGCCGTTGCCTGTATTTGCAATGCTGCCATTGGTTGCGCTTGCTGCACCGCTGACCTGAGCGGGAACTGGGGCGATAATTGAGACCTGATGACTCTTCTCAACCTGCTTCGCAGCAAATAGCCATACAGCAATGAAGCACACCGCACCTAGAAAACCAACAACGGCGAGAGACGCCCTCGGGTATGGCGTCCCAAAAGTTTCATAGACCGCTTTCAGCCATTCCATCGGATTCATAAAGCGCCAGCGAAAAGATTGACGTTCCATTGTGGCCTCCCAGTGTTACAGCAATGCGGAAGGCTACAACCGAACTCCCAGAGCGTTCCAGCACTCCGGAAGCCTAAAGCCGGTTGGAAGTTGTCGTAATCGCTCGCTTCATCCTACGCCAGGTCGTCCAAACTCCACACATGATTTGCAATCCCCGCCTACATCGCAGGTGTGACCTTCAGTGAGGCGTGGACACGGCAGAAGTTGTAGAACGCGATGTACAGGGCGACAACGGCTTCAAGGTTTGACAGCTTTTTGCTGAAAGCGTTCGTCAATCGCGTCAATCGCCGAAGATGCATTCGGACGCTCAAATTCGCTCTTTCGACAGGTGACGTAGAAATCCGACTCCAGTCAGGTCGTCCAATTTTAGTTTAGGACACTACCCAGCTCTGCCAGCGACAGTCCTAGTTGACATCATCAGTTATAATTAAGTATTAGTAAGAGCCCAACGCGGCTACAGCCGTAATTTTGCCATAAGTTCTTTGAAATCTAAATTTGAGCGACTTAGTAAGTTGTCAACTCCTTGTTTCAAAGACCAGCACAATTCGACCCAGGGAAAATGACATCTAACTCCAATGGTGTCTAGATTTTACGTATAAACCCTTTGGAACCAAAGATTTTGGGGCGAATAACTCCTAACCCCATGATTCCAATAGACACGAGGGGGGAGGGGGGGTACCGTAACCATGTAGTAAACCGCCAACTGTGAGATAGTCGTAAGTTTAGCGCCTCCCAAGAGCCCAACGATCCAATCCCATCTGAGAACTGAGAACTGCTCACGTGAATCCGGTTTCCAGAAAAATACCCACGCATCCAAGCGCCGAAGCGCAGCGCCGTCTAGCCTACTTCAGCGAGCGGCGTGATGCGATCGTCTCGACCATCCGTGAACTGGTCGAAATCGAATCTCCCAGCGACAACAAAGCCGCAGTAGATCGCATCGCGGAGGCCGTCGCGCAGAAATTTTCCCGGCTCGGCGACAACGTCAAGGTCAACGTCCGCTTCCATCCAGCGAAAGACTTTGGCAATCACCTGCAGGTCGACTTCGCTGGCAGGTCCGCGGCGAAGCCGGTGCTGCTGCTCGGACATTACGACACCGTCTATCCGTTGGGCACACTCGCCGCCATGCCATGCCGCACCGTGGACAATAAGCTGACTGGACCCGGCGTCCTCGATATGAAATCCGGCATCGCCCTGATGCTCCACGCGCTCGCGGCCTTGCAAGATTGGCATAAAGAAGATTGGCATAAAGAAGCCTGGCATGGCGGATTGCCGCGCCCCGTGACCGTGCTCCTGGTTTCCGACGAGGAAGTGGGCAGCGACTCGTCGCGAGCGATCACCGAGTCGCTGGCGAAAAAAGCTGCGGCCGTGCTCGTGCTCGAGCCTTCCTATGGATTCCAGGGCGCCGTGAAAACCGCGCGTAAAGGAGTTGGCGGATACCTCGTCAAGGTTACCGGCAAGGCTGCTCATGCCGGCCTCGATTTCCAGAAAGGCGTGAACGCGATTCTGGAGCTGGCGCGCCAAATCGAAAAAATCTCCAGCTTCACTGAACTAAAGAAAGGCTTGACGGTAAACGTCGGAATGGTGAGCGGCGGATCGCGAACCAACGTGGTCCCGGCCGAAGCGGCGGCGCAGGTGGATGTCCGCATCGCGCGCATAAAGGACGCGGCCGGAATCGATAAGAAGATGCGCAGCCTGCGTCCCTTCAATCGCAAATGCAAAATCGAGATCGCCGGAGGAATCAATCGTCCGCCCATGGAACGCACCGCCGGAGTGGCAGCGTTGTACGCGCAAGCCGCGGCCATCGCGCGCGAACTGGGATGGAAGCTCGGCGAAGCCGCGGTAGGCGGCGGCTCAGACGGCAATTTCACCGCGGGTCTGGGGATTCCAACCCTCGATGGTCTCGGCGCCGTAGGCGACGGAGCGCACGCCGCGCACGAGCACATCCTGATCTCGGAGTTGCCGCGCCGCGCCGCGCTCATTGCTGGACTGATTGAGCTGGCCTGATCGCGGCAGGCACTCTTTGACCTGGGGGTCCAACTAACCTAGAATTAAATTTGGGGACCTTGGAGTGATGCTGCGCCCGCGCCGGGCAACCCCGCTGGAGGTTTTTATGCCGGGAAAACTGGGATTGCCTGAGATTCTGCTGATTCTTGCGGTTGCCTTACTCCTCTTCGGACCAAGCAAGCTCGCCGATCTGGGCAAGGGCTTGGGCGAAGGCATCAAGAATTTCAAGTCCGCCATAAAAGAGGGCGAAGAAGGCGAACAGAAGAAACCGTAGTCGATCTGTGTGTCGCGGACACTCCCTTCGACTTCGCTCAGGGCCAGCTTGTCCGCGCAGCTGTTAGGCCAGCCCTTTCTCTCGGAGCATGCGATACACCAGCGCTACCGGCAGTCCGACCACGTTGCTGTAATCCCCTTCGATGCGAGGAATCCAGCGGGAAGCGAGGCCTTGAATCGCGTAGGCTCCCGCTTTGTCCATAGGCTCGCCGCTGGCGACGTAGGCGGCGATATCCTTGTCCGTAATTTCACTCATGGTAACGAGCGTAGTTTCACTGGCAACCGATGGCTGGCCACTGACCACCAAACACACTCCCGTAATCACCTGATGCTCGCGTCCTGAAAGCAGGCGCAGCATGCGCGCGGCGTCAGCGGCATCGGAGGGCTTGCCGAGAAGTTGGCCATCGACGACAACTACGGTGTCGGCTCCGAGTACGAAATCATGCGGACGTTGACGCGCAACCGCGAGCGCCTTGTCGCGCGCCAGGCGTTCGGCACATTCTTTCGCGGCTTCTCCGGGGAGCGCGTTTTCTGGAATATCTGTGGGTTGCACCTCGAATGAAACGCCCGCGCTACGCAATAATTCCTGGCGACGCGGCGACGCGGAGGCGAGCACTAGCATGGAATCATTCTAGACCGCACATCAATAACTTCCTGATTGTCATCCCGAACGAAGTGAGGGATCTGCAGTGTGCCGCTGTCCGAGCAACTGCGGGTCCCTCACTTCGTTCGGGATGACAAGGATATATGTTGGGGAGCGCTCTACTCCAGCGCTTCGGGCTCGATCGAAATGTTCTTCTCGCCTTTTGCGCGCTTTTCCCAGTATTTTTTCACCCAGGCTTCGTAGCTCTTGCCGGCGGCGGTGTCGCGTCCGGTGAAGGCTATGGCGGCGATTTCGGAATAGGGGATGGCTGGGCGCTCGTTGCTGGTCGCCAGCATCAGACGAACGACGGAGGTCGCGAGCGTTGGGCCGATGCGGCGGTCGAAAAGATATCCGGTGACTTGGGAGCCTTCTTTGTCTTTGTCTTTATTTTTGCGGGTGATGGTTACGTCACCGCGATAGTCGAATGCTTTTTCAATGACCGCTCGAATGTCGGCTTCGGTGGCGAGTTGCGGGATCCATCCCTGAAGATTTTCGCGTTCGAATCCGGGAACAACCTCGAGTTCGTCGGCGGCGTGCGGCGCAGCGATGCCCTGCGCGGTGTGGGGCAGCGCAGGATCGTGCCCATGTTCTCGACCGCTCATGCGCGGCTTTCTTCTGCTTGCGGAGCAGCAGCGGCAACGTCAATCTGCGCGTCGATTTGGTCGTTAATCTGAACTAGCGGATTGTAGGAGTGCACCGGGCGCGTCTCGCGATCGAGATCGCTGAGCGCATCTTTGTCGGGATAGAGCGAGAAGGTCGCCTTCACCGTGTCGGCGAATCCGCGCAGCGATCCGAACGTATCGTTCACCGACGAAGGTTCGTAGCCGCAATGCACCATGCAGTTGGCGCACTGCGGATTGCCCGACTCGGTGCCGTAGCTTGCCCACTCCGTTGTTTCCATCAATTCTTTGTAGGATTCGGCGTAGCCGTCCTGCAGCAAGTAGCAGGGCTTCTGCCATCCGAAGATGTTATAGGTGGGCATGCCCCAGGGCGTGCACTTGTAGTTGCGCTTGCCCATCAGATATTCGAGGAAGAGCGGCGACTGGTTGAAGCGCCACGTCTTCTTGCGATTTGAAAGCATGGTGCGGAAGAGGCGGCGGGTGCGGGCGCGGCCCATGAAGTGTTTCTGGTCGGGAGCTTTGTCGTAGGAATATCCGGGCGAGACCATCATGCTTTCGACGCCTACGTCCATCATCTCGTCGAAGAAGTTGCGCACGCTGTTGGGATCGGCGCCATCGAACAGCGTGGTGTTGGTGGTCACGCGGAAGCCGGCTTTGATGGCCTCGCGGATTCCGTCGAGGGCAAGGTCGTATCCGCCTTCGCGGCACACGGAAAAATCGTGGTGCTCTTTCTGTCCGTCCATGTGAACGGAAAAGCTCAGATATTTGCTGGGCTTGAACAGGTGCAACTTTTCTTTCAGCAGCAGCGCGTTGGTGCAGAGGTAAATATATTTCTTGCGCGCGACCAGGCCTTCCACAATTTCGGCGATCTGCGGATGCATCAGCGGCTCGCCGCCGGGGAGGGAGACCATCGGCGCTCCGCACTCATCGACCGCTTTGAAGCAGTCTTCTACAGAGAGATCTTTTTTCAGGATGTGGGTGGGGTACTGGATCTTGCCGCATCCGGCACAAGCCAGGTTGCAGCGGAACAGCGGCTCGAGCATGAGCACGAGCGGATAGCGCTTGCGTCCGGCCAGCTTCTGGCGCAGAACGTAGGAGGCCACTGTCCACATCTGGGATACGGGAACTGCCATTGCTTGTCTTTCCCCTGGAGGATTTCCTTCTATGATACCGGATTTTGGTTGCTGGGGTCGTTGGTCGTTCGTCGATGGTCGTCAGTCGTCAGTTGTTAGCGGACCGCGACCTACCCACACTCTTATTGGGAAGCCTCAGCTTTGCGAGCATGCACCTTTTCGTTCGGAGGCTGCTAGTTGCTTGTTTGCTACCCCCGGCCTGTACCGTACCCCCTCCCCCCACCTATTTCCGCTAAAGTATTGAGTAATAATGACTTAGTTTCAAAGTATTCTGGAATAAGGACTTAGCTTGACTGTCCCCACTTTGGGGGCGGCGGCGGCGCAAAAACTTTAATATCCCGGTCCTCTAGAATCATAGAGTTGGCGTGGTTTCTATATACTTGCCACACGTCGCAAGATCATTCACAATCGGCAGAGAAGGATAGCGATTGCGAATGGAATCATTGCCCACCTCGTCCGAGATTACGCGCTCGCGCTGGCAGGTCTTTATGTCTAGGCCAGTTAATCGGGCGGTTGCGGGCCTACTTTCTGGCGGTGTCCTGCTGGCAATCTTTCTGTTCACATTCGGGGAGTTCTTTTCAATTAGGGGAGTGCAGCACATGCTGACCTCCCGAATATTTCTTGCCATTGCGTCCGTGAGCGCATGGTTGTTGTCTCTACTTGTTGTCAGAATATTTTCGCAGGCGGGTGGCCCGGACTAGCGCAGTCGTTTGAACTCAGAGGGTGCCCCGTCCAAGCTTTTGCTTGGGCGGGGCCGTTGACCTTTTTTTTCATCACAAACGCGATGTACGAGCCATCACAGACTT
>Ga0208042_1000195_pt1 | contig 22151 bp, 23 predicted proteins | sample Sb_taG_10_FD_187708 | JGI IMG/M metagenome (GOLD analysis project Ga0208042, IMG submission 187708) | Peat soil microbial communities from Weissenstadt, Germany - Sb_50d_7_NC metaG (SPAdes) (version 2) | ecosystem: Environmental > Terrestrial > Soil > Wetlands > Peat | place: Germany... | reverse complement strand
CTCGCCAACCCCCGCGTCTTTATCCTTATCCTTGCCATCGCGCGCCAGCATTCGCCCAATAAATGACTTCCGCGACACTCCTGCCAGCAGCGGAAATCCCATCTGCTGCAACTCGGCGAAGTGCGCCAGCAGCGGATAATTCTCCTCGAAACGCTTCCCGAACCCGAACCCCGGATCCAGCACCAGGTGATCGCGCTTGATGCCCGCCAGGGTCGCTGCCTCCGCCCACTGTCGCAAGTCCCGCTTCACCATCAGCACCGGATCGCCAATCGGCGGCAACGACGGCCATTCCTCCGGCCGCCCGCGCGTATGCATCAGCACTGCTCCCACTTTGAGTTCAGCCAGCGTTTTCGCCATCTTCGGATCCCACCGGAACCCACTCACATCGTTCACCACCTCCGCCCCGAGCTCCACCGCCGCCCGCGCCACGCTTGCCTTATAGGTATCGACACTTACCACCGCATCGGGCCGTCGCCGCTTCAAATCCCGGATCACGGGCAGCACCCGCCTCCGCTCTTCTTCTTCCGATACTGGTTCTATCGCTCCGGGCCGCGTCGACTCCCCACCCACGTCAATGATGGCCGCGCCGTCGTCCAGTAACTGCTCGGCGCAGGCCACGGCCTTTTCGGCATCGATATAGAGTCCTCCGTCGGAAAACGAGTCGGGAGTTACATTCACGACGCCCATAATCAGAGTGCGCCGCCCCAACTCGAGGACGCGAGAGCCCACGTTCCACTGAAAAATCGCCCGCATGTTGCCGCTATTCTAGAACGAGCCGATTCTTTCTGGGTGTTACAATCCACTGCATGCTTCGCCGGCGGTCAGTTGCGCCTCTCGTTCCCATCGTCCTTCTGCTGGTCGCGCCACTGCTGGCCGCACCCGTCAGACCATTGCAGGATCGCATTGCCGGCGTGCTCAGCGCTCCCGATCTGGCCCGCGGCTTCTGGGGAATCGAAGTCGTTTCTCTGTCGTCCGGCATAACGTCCGGCACAACGACGGGCCAAACGTTGTACTCGCAAAACGCTGACAAGCTCTTCACGCCCGCCTCGGACACCAAGCTCTTCACCACCGCCGCCGCACTCGCGCTGATCGGTCCCGACTACAAGTTCCGCACCACTGTCGAAACCGCCGGCACTCTCGACCGCTACGGCCGCCTGAACGGAGATCTCGTTCTGGTCGGCCACGGCGATCCCAATCTCTCCGGACGCGAACTCCCCTACGATCTCCGCACCCAGCGCAACGACGATCCCATTCAAGCTCTCGAAGCGCTCGCTGACGCGCTCGTGCAAAAAGGCGTGAAATTCATCGACGGCGACATCGTGGCGGATGACTCCTACTTCGCCTTCGAGCGCTATGGCGAAGGTTGGAGCCAGGACGACCTCGTCTGGGCCGACGGCGCTCCCGTTTCCGCTCTCACTATCAACGACAACGTAGTCTTCGTCAACATTCTGCCCGCCGACCGCCCCGGCGAAAAAGCCTTCGTCAGCGTCAAGCCCTTCGCCGATTACTACCGCCTCGACAATCGCATCATCACCACTCCGGCCGGCACCGGACGCAAGTTCTTCGTCAACCGCGAGCCCGGTTCCATGGTTCTCACGCTCTGGGGCAACTTGCCGCTCGATGACGCCGGCGCCAACGAAGCTCTCGCCATCGAAGATCCCGCCGAGTTCGCCGCCGGGCTGTTCCGTCAGTTACTCGAGAAACGCGGCATCGTTATCTACGGACACCAGCGTACCCGCCACACCGAACTCGCCACCCTTTCCACTCTCAGCGTGACCGCCGTCGCGCCGTCGCGCGGAGGCAGCGAGGAGCAGTCGCGTCCGCTAAAAACCGATCAACCCATCACGCTCGCCAGTTACGAATCGAAGCCGCTGCTGCAGGATATTCGCGTAATCAACAAGGTCAGCCAGAACCTGCATGCCGAAATCCTGCTGCGCCTCCTGGGACGCGAGCGCGGCAACGCCGGAACGGTTGAAGGCGGCCTCGAAGTTCTTCGCGGATTTCTGACTAAGGCCGGGGTCTCCAGCGACGAGTACGTTTTCTACGACGGCTCCGGACTATCACGCCAGAACTTAGTAACTCCCCACGCCATCGTCCAGTTACTGCGTTATTGCTCGACGCAGCCCTGGGGCGCCGACTATAAGGCGACCTTCTCCATCTCTGGCGTGGACGGCTCGCTCACCGAACGCTTCACGTCTCCCCGGCTGCGAAACCGCATTATGGCGAAAACCGGCTCGCTGGGCGGAGTGAAGGCGCTCTCCGGATACGCCACCACCGATACCGGGCAAGTGGTCGCCTTCTCGATTCTCTCCAATAACTTCAATCTGCCGGCTAAGCGAGTTACCGACGCGATCGATGAGTTAGTCCAGGCTATCGTGGATGATGCGCCAGCGGGACACTAGTAGCATGGAGGGCTGCAAATGCTGGCTTCAAGCAAGATCGTTGGCTTCGTTCCCACCAAAGATTCCGCGAACGCAAGAAGCTTTTACGAAGGCAAACTGGGATTTCAATTCGTCAGCGACGACATGTTTGCCCTGGTCATGAGAGCCGGGGAAACCATGATCCGGATTGCGAAGGCCAAGGATTTCACTCCTGCGCCGTACACCGTGCTCGGCTGGGAAGCTTCAAATATCGAGGAAGTCGTCGCCTGGCTTCAGAAGCGAGGGGTCGCTTTTGAGAAGTATCCCTTCGTCCAGGATAAGGAGCTAGGAATCTGGACGGCGCCGACCGGCGACAAAGTTGCCTGGTTCAAAGACCCCGACGGAAATGTCCTTTCCGTAAGCCAGCATAAGTAGCGCCGCCGACTTGCTCGCGGCTTCGGGACTTATCCGAGAATTCCCATCTTCTTCCCCACGCGCTCCAGCACTTCGAGCGCCTGCTGCAATTCTTCTTTCGTGTGCGTGGCGGTCATGATGGTGCGCACGCGCGCTTTGCCTTCGGGGACGGTGGGAAAGGCGATGCCGGTTCCGAGCACGCCTTCTTTGAATAATTCGCGGGAAAAATCCATGGTTCGGCGTCCGTCGCCAATGATGATGGGCGTAATTGGCGTTTCGCTTGCGGGAGTGGTTTGTCCTCCGATGTTGAAGCCGAGCAGGCCGAGTTCCTTCTTCCAGAAGCGCGTGTTCGCCCAGAGCTGCTCCATCCACTGCGGCTCGGTTTCGAGAACGTCGAAAGCCGCAATGCAGGTGGCCGCGACCGACGGCGGATGCGACGTCGAAAACAGAAACGGCCGCGCTCGATGATAGAGATAGTCGATCAAATCGCGCGTGCCGCAGACGTATCCGCCGAGAGCGCCGATCGCCTTCGACAAGGTTCCGACCTGAATATCAACGCGCCCGTGCATTCCAAAATGATCGATCGTGCCGCGTCCCTGACGCCCGAGCACGCCGGAAGCATGCGCGTCGTCGACCATCATGATCGCGCCGTATTTCTCGGCTGCCTCGCACAGCCCGGGCAGCGGACCGATGTCGCCGTCCATCGAGAACACGCCGTCGGAGATCAGCAGCTTTCTTCCCGGCTGGTTCATCACGCTGGCGAGTTGCTCCTCGGCGTGGGCGACGTCTTTGTGGCGGAAGACGAGAATCTTCGCCCGTGAAAGACGGCAGCCATCGATGATCGAGGCGTGATTCAGCTCGTCGGAGATGATGAAGTCGGCGCTACTTAGAAAGGAGGAAACCGTCCCCGCGTTCGCCGTGAATCCCGACTGGAAGACCACGCAAGCCTCTACGTCCTTGAAGCGCGCGATCTTCTCTTCCAGCTCCATATGAATCTTCATCGTGCCCGCGATGGTGCGCACCGCGCCCGATCCGACGCCATACTTGCGCGTGGCCTCAAGCGCCGCTTCGCGCAGCTTGGGATGCGTCGTGAAGCCGAGGTAATTGTTCGAGGCGAGGTTGATGACCCGCTTGCCGTCGAAGGTACAGACTGGCGCCTGCTCGTCTTCAAGGACGCGCAGCTTGAAGTGCGTGCCCTTGGCCTTGAGTTCGTCGAGTTGGTCGGTCAGGAACGAAAGCGGATTGGTGCGCGTGGCAGTGGGCATGGATCGTACCTCGAATCGGTATTGAAAGCTTAATCAGTCTAATACCGGCGCCGCAAGCGAGTGCCGGTGGAGAGCCGGGCGTCCCCGCCCGGCCGCCGAGCCGCTGGACGGGCGAGACGCCCGTCGCTCCATCGTATCGCTCATCGCGCGGTAACGGTCCTAGGTGCTCTTTTTAGGTTCCGCGAGCGCCGCAATCGCTCCTTTGGTGGCGCGCAGATAGTCGGCAGGCGCGACCAGGATCTGTAATCCGCGAACGCCCGCTGAAATGGAAACGACGTCGAACAATTCGATGGTCTCGTCCACGTACACGGGAAAGTCGCGCTTGGCTGCGAGCGCGGTCACTCCGCCGCGAATGTAGCCGGTGAGCGCTTGCAGTTCTTTCACCGGGACGAGCTGAATTTTTCTTTCTCCCGCCGCCGCTGCCGCCGCCTTCAGGTTCAGTTCCTGATCGCCGGGGATGACCGCCAGCGAAGTTCCGTTGCGGTCGCCGCGCGCGACCAGAGTTTTGAAAACCTGCTCCGGCGGCAAACCGATCTTGGCGGCAACCGTTTCCGCGGCCAGGTCGTTGGGATCTACATCGTACTCGCGCAGTTCGTAGCGGATTCCCATCTGATCGAGCAGGCGCGCGGCGTTAGTTTTCTGAGTCGGTTTCACGTTGTATAGTGTCCAAGGTTCGTTGAGGAGGCTTATCGTGCGTCTTCTGCTGCATTGGGTTCTAAGCGCTGTAGCGGTGTGGATCGTTGCCCACGTAGTGCCGGGCATTAGCGTGAGCGGGCCGGTGGCGGCTCTCATCGCAGCTGCGGTCATCGGTCTCGTCAACGCAACCCTTGGATTGCTGCTCAAGATCCTTACCTTTCCGCTGACGATCGTGACGCTCGGCCTGTTCTGGTTCGTGATCAACGCGCTCATGCTCGAGGTGGCGGCGGCGTTCGTGCGCGGATTCCAGGTGCGAGGCTTTGTCGCGGCTTTTCTCGGCGCCATCGTGCTGAGCATCGTGAGTTCGCTGTTGCAGTGGCTGATCATGCCGCGCCGCAGAGCGAACTAAGGCCGAACGCTCCGTGTATGGAAAACGCTGTGCTTCGGCGCCAGGTCTCGCTTCTAGTTCCCGCCCTGCTTGTGTTCTGTAATTTTGCCGACATCCGCCGCGCTGCCCTTCAGCAGATCGCGGAGCACGGCAACTTCGGCGGTGATCCCCGTCCGCAGGGAAGGCTCCGCTACCGGCGCAAACAGCGGTGAGTGGTTCGAGGGCAGCTCTTTGCCGGCGGCCTGCGCCTGTCTTAGCTTCTCCGGATCGGCTACGCCCAGCGTGAAATAGAACGAAGGAACGCCCTGTTCCACAAACACAGAATAGTCTTCCGCGATCATGACCGGGGATTGCACTACTACGTTGCTTTTACCCAGAGCGGTTTCCAGCGTGGCTGCCAGATGGCGCGTGAGAATGGGATCGTTATAAACGGCAGAGGTGGATTCGTATTCTTCAATCAGCGGCATCTTTTCGGCGCCGCCGGCTTCGGCTTCGCCTTTGGCGATTCGCTCAATGGCGGTCAAAAGATGCTTGCGGATCTCCGGTTTGTAAGAGCGGACAGTCAGTCCCATCTGGGCCTGGTCGGGGATGATATTGTTCTTTGTTCCCGCTTGGAAATATCCCACAGTGATCACCGCGGTCTCGCCCGTGCGGATTTCACGGGATACGATGGACTGTATCCTGACGACAATGCTGGCGGCGATCAGTATTGGATCGACGGTCGCTTCCGGTCGGGCGCCGTGCCCTCCCTTGCCGTATACAGTGATTCGCAGCGAATCGGCGTTGGCCCAGGCGTATTCCGGAGTAACCCCAACCTGCCCCGCAGACATACTGTTGGTGTCGTGGAGCGCAACCCCAATATCCGGCTTGGGGAAGCGTGTGAACAGGCCGTCCTCGACCATTCTCTTGGCGCCGCTGATAGTTTCTTCTGCGGGCTGTGCAATCAGCATGAGCGTTCCGTGCCAGGTATCCTTCGTGCGTGCCATAATGGCCGCAGTTGCCCACCATGACGACATGTGCACGTCGTGTCCGCATGCGTGCATCACGGGGACATCACGGCCGCTGTCATCTTTGGTACGGACTTTGCTGGCGTAAGGCAGACCGGTCTGCTCTTCCACCGGAAGCGCGTCAAGCTCTGTGCGCAGCATCACGGTCGGGCCGGAGCCATTTTTCATGATGCCGACCACGCCGGTTCCGCCAACGTTCTCGGTGACATCGTACCCGAGCTGGCGCAGCCGTTGCGCAAGCAAAGCGGCTGTTCGCGTCTCGTGCGACGAGAGCTCAGGATGCTGATGCAAGTCGAGATACAAGGCATACGCATCGGGGAAGACAGACTCCAACTGGTCTTTGAACGGAGTGCTCTGCGCCGAAGCACTTAAAACAGCAAGCGCCACGAACATCGAGAATCGAATCATGCGGAGAATCATATAGGCTCCTTCTAATCAGCCGGGATTCCGATTGTGCACCCCGCGTCGGTGGGCATGCATTACTCTAGCTAAGAAAATCGCGCGCCTTGGGGCAGTTCCAAATTATAACGCGGGACGCTGGCGCAGCTTGTCGAAGACCCTCTGCACCTGCTGCTCGGTTGCATCGAGCGATCCGGAGTTATCGATTACGAAATCGGCGGCTTTGATTTTTTCTTCGTCGGGGATCTGCGCGGCCATGCGGCGAGTTACTTCGGCACGGGCGGCGTCTTCCGAAATTCCGAGGCGGCGGGCGAAACGCAGAATGCGCTGCTCGGGATGGCAGGTCACGACGATCAACCGGTCGAACCGGCTGGCGGCGTCGGCTTCGAGGATCAGGGCAGCTTCGACGATAGCGATGCCCTTCGGATCGTGCTGGCCGATCTCTTCCAGCCATTCGTTTTCTTGTTCGATGACGGCGGGATGAACGATTTCGTTGAGTTCCTTGACGCGCGGTGGCGCACCGCCGGGGCTGCCGAACGCGGCTTCGGCCAGCCGGGGCCGGTTGATGCTTCCGTCGGGATTCAGGATTTCGCGGCCGAAGCGGCGGACGACTTCCCGATAGACGGGGCGGCCGGGATCCATGAGCCAATGCGCGACGGCATCGGCGTCGGTCAGGTGCGCGCCGAGTTTGACAAACATCTCGCCGACGACGGATTTGCCGCTCGCGATGCCGCCGGTGAGGCCGAGTTTTAGCAAGGGGTGCTCACGGTAAATCCGCCGTCGGTCGTCGGTCGCTGGTCGTTGGTCGCTCGCTATTCGTCGTTAGTCGTTCGCTGTTCGCCCCGAGGTAGGTTCGATTGTCTCCCAAGCTCCTACGCCCGGGTCAACTCGGGCTGTCTAAGTCCACGCCGCATCATGGCGGCTTTTAGCGTGTTGGCCATCAGCATGGCAATGGTCAGAGGGCCGACGCCTCCCGGCACCGGCGTGATGGCGCCGGCGATTTCGGCTACCTCGGGGTGGACGTCGCCCACCAGGGTTGAGCCTTTGGCCAGAAATGTTTCTTCGCGCTTTTTGTTTCCGGCCTTGTTCCAGGCAAAGAAGCGGTCGAATTCCTTTCGGTCGGTGATCCGGTTGATGCCGACGTCGATCACCGTGGCTCCGGGCTTCACGTAGTCGCGGGTGACCATGCCGGCTCGGCCAATCGCCGCTACCAGGATATCGGCGCGGCGGCAAACTTCGGGCAGATCGCGCGTCTTCGAGTGGCAGACGGTGACGGTGGCGTTCTGATTCAGCAGCAGCATGGCGACGGGCTTGCCGACTATGTCGCTGCGTCCGACGACCACGGCTTCCTGCCCGGCGATTGGAATCTGGCTGCGCCGCAGAATTTCCATGACGCCGGCCGGCGTGCAGGGCACCAGCCCTGGACGCTGCGTGGAAAGGTAGCCCACGTTCATGGGATGGAATCCGTCTACGTCTTTAGCGGGATCGACCGCCAGCAGAACCTTCTTGGCATCGACGTGCGCGGGCAGCGGCAATTGCACCAGGATGCCGTCGATTTCGTCGCGGCGGTTCAGGCCGGCGACGAGCGCGAGCAGTTCTTCGGTAGTCGCGCTTTCGGCGGGCGTGTGCTGTTCGCTGTAGAGGCCGACCTCCTCGGAGCTTTTCACCTTGCCGCGAACGTAGACCTCCGATGCGGGGTTGTGCCCGACCAGCACCACGGCGAGCCCGGGACGCACGCCCGATAATGCCAGGGCTTTCGCCTGGGCGGTGACTTCCGCGCGGATTTCACTGGCTATCTTGGTACCGTCGAGAATCCTGGCTGCCATCTCACCTCGCTGCGGCTTGCAGTGAATTGAAAGGCGATTCTATCGCATTGCTATGCCGGGAGATGCTCGATTTCGAGAACTGCGCTACGGCTCCCCACTGCCCGCGTCGCTCGATATCACTCCGCTGTACAATGTAGCGGCTATGATTTCTCAGGCTCTGCTCGACATGCTGGTGTGCCCGGTTTGCAAGAAGCCGGTGGTCCTGAATGCGAACGGGGGAAGTCTGAAATGCGGCGAATGCCACCGTGTGTACCCCATTCAGGACGACATCCCCATCATGCTGGTGGACGCCGCCACGATTGACCCGGCCTGAAACCGGAGCCGACCGATCACCCGACCGATCACCCGACAAAGTTCGGTTTTCTCCCGTCACAAAACGACATTTAGTGTCAATCTGGCAACGGGGTGGCGTTGTTATGTCTTCCGGTCGCTTGCTGGTTACCCCCCGCAACCTTTTGCAAGATCTTGGGTTCTAAGAGTTTAAGGCTCCGAAAAGCGTATCTGAAGAGGTACCAAAGTTACGGCATTGCGATTGCATGTAACGAATCGGGTTGCCGATGACTCTAATGGGGCAACGGTAGGGAGGTCGGTGGTGAGAATGGCCATGAAAGAGAGATTTACGGTGACGGAACTATGCGCCCTCAGAAACGACCTGATCCAGGGCGGCATGGTGGATTCCCGCGAAGCAGCGGAACTGCTGCAGGTTTTTTTAGCGGGGCGTGGCTATGGCGTTTCGCAGGCGGCTGCGATCGACGCCGCGGGACGGGTGGAAATGGCGGGCTGTTCCCTGCCGGTGCTGGAGCGTGAACTGGAAGGGCTCGCGCTGGTGATGTGAGGTTTGGCGCAACGCCTTAAGAGGTTTCGCGCAACGATAAAGCGAGGTTAACGGGAAACTGATCTAGCTCAACTCAGCGATTGACAGTTTCTCAGTACGAAGCGCCGGGCTCAATCGCCCGGCCTTTGTTTTTCTGGGGCGTTTTTTCTGGGCCCGAGTAGGCCGCTGTCCATTGAGGTCAGGCAGTTGTGAACCCGGCTGTCGCTCCTAGAACGTGTCCCAAAACGTGGAGCACTGGTGACCAGAGGCAAAGTTGGACTCGACCACCGGCTTCGGTGGTATGAACGATTGGAACTCGTCGGTTGACGCACTGTACGGAGACCAAACCGGCTCACCAGAGGAGTTCGGGTTTCCCGTCTTCGCGAACTGCGTCCAGTAGCTGATCATCGCATTGGAGAGCCGCATTTGTTTGGACGAAAGTGGCGCCGGCGGGATTCCGAAAAAATTGACGCCCTTGAATAGGTATTGAAGCTCTGAAGTATGATAGGCGCCCAATGGAAACGTCAACAACCCGCCAAACGCAGATTGCGGCGGGGGCGCGTTCTCATCATTGAACTCATACGCATAGGTCGTCACAAATTTCGACAGTGACTGATCCGCATTACGCGCCGGACAGCTGAAGACTCCGTCGGTACCTGAGGCGCCCAATGCCTCACCGCCAAACGGGTAACTGGCAAATGGGTACAAGGCGAGGACGTCTGGCGCCAGTCCGCCCCACAGAGCAGTGACAGCAGTATCGTACTCCGCCGAAGTCAATATTGGATTCCCACTGAAGTCATAATCAGAAGCTACAAACAACCTATATTCATCGTGATTGGTGCCCGAAATCACCGGCACTTGATTGAATTCGCCGCTGGCAAATGCCGCGCTGGGCGTCTGTGTAAGCAGGGTTCCATCCACGAACGGATACACGGGGCTTGCCTCTCCTGCGACCATGGTCGAGGCTGGCACGGCACGCAGACACGAAGACGTCTGGCTGGTGCATCCGACACTATCCGCAATCGCGGCGCCAGACGGTACACCTGCGCTGCCCGTCGTTTCCCCCTCCGCCAGCGTAACAATGAAGAAAAAGTAGTCTTGGAATTCCAAATACGATCCGCTTTCCGCTATCGCCCCCTCGAACAAGCCTGCTGCCAGGGGAGATGCGAGCTGGGAATAGACGCTTTGTCCGCCCGCAGACTCACCGAATATCGTTACTTGATGCGGATCGCCGCCAAAGCCCGCGATGTTCCTGCGAACCCACTTGAGCGCGAACTGCTGATCCATCAACCCATAGTTGCCATTGAGATGGCCTTCGGCATCGATCGCGGACTGGGCAAAGAATCCCAAATAACCCAGGCGGTAATTAATGGTGACGACGATCACCCCTTGTTTCACGAGTCGTGTGGGGTCGTAAGGATCGCTGCTCCCACCCGTGAGCGAGCCCCCATGAATCCAAACCATCACAGGCAGGCCGTGGAACCCGCCATTACCCGATTCCCCCTGGGGCGTATAGACATTCAGGAACAGGCAATTCTCGCTGCCCCCTCCAGCTTGCGTGCACTCACTACCGAATTGAGTCGCTTGCAGGATAAATCCGGGGAAGAGCCCGTAAGAACTAGGCGGTCTCCAGCGCCGAGATCCCACCGGCGGAGCCGCGTACGGGATGCCGAGAAATTCGTTTACGCCCTCCGTCCTTGAGCCAATCACGATTCCGCTTTCAGTGAGAGCAATCGGACGGTTGTCGGCAGATGCGGTTAGTACCGAGCCGAGCGTGACCACGCACATAGCCGCCACTTGAAGCAAAAGTTTGGAAGTAAACCCACAGTGCTCGAGCCGCTTGTTCGCCTTCTCGCTGTTTTTCATCGCTGACTCCTCCATCAGTGCTCGACCCGGTTTCTCCGGGAGACCCAGGACATGAGACCTCCTTTAGGTCTGAGCACGAATTTGCTTTTTGATCCCAAAAACGGCGATCAGTGTACACCCATCTCGCCGCTCGCAACAGTGTGAAAAGATTTTCATCTGGAGTGCACCGAATCGGTATGCGATCCGTACCAGCATTGCCGAAATTGCCCAATTTGTGGCCTACCTTTGCAACACCTCTCCTTACCCTGACCCGCTGTAGACGGATTTTCGCTGCCGACCTATACCGGCAACTCCACGGGACGCCGTAGCGGATCAGCTCTCCGCTTTCAGTTATCCGCTTTCAGTTAAAGCGGGCACGCGGCAACCTGTCTAAAACAAGCTTCAAATTCTTGTTCGTAAAGGACACGAAGTTCGTGTTACACTACATTTGTGTCGTCCACTCGTCGTTTACGCAACGTAACCGTAACCCTGGAAGAAGACGTAGCCCAGTGGGCCCGGATCGAGGCCGCGCGCCATGATACCAGCGTTTCGCGGCTGCTGGGGGAGCTGCTGAAGAAGCGCATGTCGGTCCAGGGCGGATCTGCAGCGGAAGCGGCGGAGCGGCTGGCGGGTTTCGGCAAGCGCCACCGGCTCTCTTTGCGGGGGCTCAAAATCAAAGATCTGATCAATGAAGGGCGACAGGAAGGACGCCGGTGAGCCGGTTTGTCCTCGACCCGTCCGTCGTCCTGACCTGGTGTTTTCCCGATGAGAATGCCGCCATGGCGCAGCATGTGGCCGGCATGTTCAAGCAAGGCGACACCGCCGTTGCGCCCTCATTCTGGCCGCACGAGGTTCTGAACGCCTTGCTGGTTGGAGAAAAACGCAAGCGCATTTCTAAAGAGTTGGTGCGAAGCTTCCTCGACGACCTGGCAACGCTTCCCATCGTGCTGGAACAGTTTCCCGCCGGAGTTGTTTTTGGCAGGATCCAGCGCCTCAGCCGCGAACACGGCTTGACTGCGTACGATGCCGCTTACCTTGATCTCGCTCTGGATAGCGGCTTGCCACTTGCTACCTTGGACGAGGACTTGGCGCGGGCATGCCAGAAAGCGCATGTGCGGCTGGTGCAGGTCTGAGCGGGGGCGGGGCGGGAGTTTGTCGAGCAGGAATCTGAGGCCAAGGAAAAAGCGCAAATTAACCCAATCGCTTAGGAATTGTGGTAAAATTTTAACCGGTGCCGACAGTTCTCAGATTTAATGGACTGCGCGTCGTGATTTATCCAAACGACCACAGGCCGGCTCACGTACATGTGATTGGACGGGGCTGTGAAGCTGTATTCACTCTGAACTGTCGGGCAGGGCCGGTGGAGCTTCGGGAGAATTACGGGTTTTCGAGACGGGAACTCACGCACATTCCCACGCACATCTAAAGTGCGTTGCCGGAGCACTTGGACGAGCTTTGCCAAGCATGGGAGGGAGTTCATGGCAGTGCGTGACAATTTCGAACTGGCCAAGCAGCGGGCGAAGGAACTGCAAGAGGCCATTCCCAAGGCCGTGTCGGCGCATTACGACCGCAAGAGCGGTCATATCGTGATCGGCCTCAGCTCAAAACTGATTCTGAGTTTCTCACCTCGCGATGCGCAGGGTTTGGAAAACGCCAAGCCATCGCAACTCGACGAAATTGAGATCACTCCATCCGGTTTTGGAATCCACTTTCCAAAGCTCGATGCAGACCTCTACGTGCCAGGCCTCTTGGAGGGTTTTCTTGGGTCGAGGAAGTGGATGGCGTCCAGACTCGGCCGAGTTGGCGGACAATCCAGAAGCAGAGCCAAGAGAGCGGCTTCCAAAGCAAATGGCAGGCTCGGCGGAAGACCCAGGGAAGCAGTGAGGGGCTAGCGCCGGGACATCGATCCACTTGAGGTTTCGGCGGCCCTGCGTGCGCACTTATTGCCATCCCTTGCACTTTTACTCGTACAAGTTCCACTTGGCGGGGTTTTCACTCCCGTCTCCTGCTCCGCGGGAACTTCACTTCGTGAGGTTCTCAACCGCCTTTTGCAGGGTCCGTGCGATTTCCTCGGGGTTGGTTTCTGGGGCGAACTGCACGGGCTTGCCGATGCGCACCTGAATCTTTCCGGGCGCGGCATATTTTTTCCCGGCGTTCTTGATTTCAAGCAAACCATCGATCCGCATCGGAAGGATGGGGATGCGCAGATTGTTGGCGAGCAGGCCGACACCGGTGCGGAACGGGCCGAGCTTGCCGTCTTCGGTGTACTTTCCCTCCGGAAAGACGAGGACGCTGTAGCCGCGATCGACGGCCTCTCCGGCGTAGGCAAAGCTCTTGCGGAAGCCGGACTGGCGCGGCAGCGGGAACAGGTTCAGCAGGGCGACGCCGAGCGTCCACTGCAGGCGGTCGTAGATTCCGCGGAGCCACGGCCGATCCAATGTTGCGCTCGGGCCGGGCGAGCGCAGTATTTCGAGCGCCTCGCCGCCGGTTGCGGTCGCCAGCTTGTGGCGGATGCGCGCGGGCAGCGCAAACTGGATGAAGCCGACATCGACATCGGCAACATGGTTTGAGATGACCAGCAGCGGCCCGCGAATGCCACGTAAGTTCTCGCGCCCGGTCACGCGGGGCCATCCCAGAAGAAACACGGCCGGGCGCGCCAGCAGATAATGCGACGCCAGGCGCACCCACGTGGCCGGCCAGCGCAGGGCCCAGCGGGGATAGTGAAAAGCTGGATAGTGAAAACCGGGATCATGGAGCTTTCGGCCAACCGCTCGTTCGCTCCGCAGCAGTTTTTCCAGATCGCCGACGGTCGCTGCCTTCGCGAACTTCGTTTCGCTCAGGTCGAGCTGGTAGCGGTCTTCGAGCGCGCTGAGCAGTTCGACTCGCTCCAGTGAGCTTAACCCCAGAGAACTTAGCCCCAGCCCGCTTTCGAGGTTTGCGTCCGGCGTCAGGTTGTGCGCTGCGCGGCCGGTGATTCGCGTCAACAATTCGGACAGCTGACTGACTGTCGCCGGCGCTTGTCCGCGGAGGGCCGCCTCGACCGCATCGCGAATCACGTTGCGGCGTGGCTTCTGCGTGGAACTGCGAGGGAAATCTTCGTCGGGCCAGACGAACCAGGTGCGCATGCGCTGATACTCGGCCAGTGTTTCATTGGCGCGCTGCACGATGGCCTGCACAACATCGCTCGAGACAACGGACGGGACAACGGACGAAGCGTCCGAATTGCGGTCGCGCAGAATCAGGACCGCGCAGGGCTCGGCATTTCCGCCGCGCTCGAGGCCGACGACCACGCAATCCCGAACCTCTTTCTGACCTCGTAAAGCCGCTTCGAGATCCTCGGGATAAATGTTCATGCCCGCGGGCGTGACGATCACTTCTTTTTTGCGTCCCTTGAAAAAAAGATTGCCTTGCTCATCGAGCGCGCCCAGGTCGCCGGTGCGATACCAGCCTTCATCGCTTGCCACGGGTTGCAGTTCGCGTACGTTCCAATAGCCGCTGGCGACGCCGCTGCCGCGCACGAGAATTTCTCCATCTTCCGCCAGCTTGATTTCGCGCCCGGGCAGAACTTTGCCGATGGAGCCGCGGCTGGTGTGGAAGGGATGATTCAAGCTGATCAGCGAAGTGGTTTCGGTCAATCCGTATCCCTGGACGACGGCGTATCCCAGGCGATGCCAGAATTCTTCGGTCGCGCGATCGAGGGCGGCGCCGCCGCTGATCATGGCCCAGAACTTCCATCCGAACTGGCGGTGCAGGTCGCGGAAGGTCCACCAGCGCCGCAGAAAGTGCTGGCTCTCGGCGGCGGCGTAGCGGGCGGCAAAATTCTCGCGGAGGCCAGCGGCATCGGCGTTCTCGAGATCGCGCTCGATTTTCTGCTGCAGCGACTCGATCATGCGCGGGACGGCCACCAGCACCGAAACGCGTTCCCGGCGGATCGTCGCCATGACTTCGGTTGGATTGAATGTGTTCTCGAACACAACGGTCGCGCCCAGCAGCGGGGGAAGAAAAATTCCCAGGAATTGGCCGAAGACATGGCTCAGCGGTAGCAGGTTCAGGAAACGAATCGGATGCACGAGCCGCTCGTACTTCAGGTATTTCTTGATCTCGGTTTCAATCGGGGCCAGGTTGCCGACCACGTTGGCGTGGGTGAGCACGACTCCCTTGGGCTCGGCCGTGGTGCCGGAAGTGAAAACGATTTCGAGGGGATCGGAAGGCTGAATCTGAGCTGGACGAAAGCGTTCGGCCGGATGCTCTGCGACTGCGGCCGCGAGATCGGCGGGATCGATGGTTAGGATCTTCTCCGCGGCGATCTTTTTCGCCTCGATCTCCGTCGCGAGCCCCTGGAAAACTGGGGCGCGCTCACGCGGACACAACACCAGTCTGGTTCGCACCTGGGCGCTGATCCGGCGCGCAAAATCGGGGCTGGCGGCATCGTCGACGGGAACGGCAATGACCCCGCAAAGCGCGCATCCGAGGAACGCCGCCACCCACTCGGCACAGTTCGGGCTCCACAACAACACCGCATCGCCCTTGGCGATGTTGCGCGCCTCGAGCTCCCGGGCAAACTGATACGCCACTCCGGCGACGCGGTGGTAGCCCCAACGCTCGCGCCGGTATCCTCGCGGAAACACGTAGGCGCAGTCGCCACCGCAGCGCTCGAAATCGTCCAGCGAATCCAGGACACTTGCCCGCACACCCTGTTTAGTAGCACAATTCCCAGAACTTTACAGGACTAACCGCGCTCGGGCGGTAGTCTGGGGCTTGATGACAACATTTTTTCCAGTTCGTAGCGTCATAGCTCGGATCACAGTTCGTGCTGTTTTCGCGCTGGGGATATGTGTTCTGATCGCGTGCCAAACACCCGCTTCCACAAACGGGACGACTTCGGAGTCTTCTTCCGCTGCTGGTTCTGTCAGCCTTCGGGTGGAGACCCACCAGACGAATGGTCCAGTGCGCGACCTCAGCCAGGACGAGGCTGCCGGCGGACACATTCTACGCAGGCATGTTGGACAGACCGACCAGCAACTGCGCGAACGCCTGGAGCGGGAAGGCCGCATTACCGGCGCATCGACCTACACCGACCGCGCGGCCGCTGAGCGTGCCGTGGGCGCGGCGATCGCGGAATCGCAGGACCGAATCGAGCGCTGGCTGAACCACTCGGGAGGACATCCTAACCTGGTGCTCGACTATGACAGCCCGGCTCCGATTGGCCGCACTATCTCTCGCAATCGTGGCGAGAGCGAGGCGCGTTCGTGCGCGCACGCGCTGGTCGTACTGAAATACGTTGGGCCCAACAACTACTATGTTTTGACTTCTTATCCGGAGTGCCGCTGATGAAGCCCAACCCGAAACCGGAAATCACCGCCGCCAACTTTCCCGCGCTGCATACGTTCCTGCGAGGCTACTTCCATGAGGATGTTGCCGACGAGTACGGAACTCCTCCGGAAGCGGCCGATCAGTTTTGCGACGACGCCGAAACCGACGAGCGCATTCCAGTTGCGCGGGAGTGGCAGCAACTCCTGGAACTGACAAAGTCAAAGCCCGCCGCTCTGAATGCGGCGTTGAAGAAACTGGGCAGCGCGATTCAGTTGAATGAAGAGGAGATTCCGCAGGTTTCGGCGATCTTCGCCCGTTGCCTGGCCGTGAAATCGCACCGCCGGGTGGCCAACGAGTAAAGGCCCGTGAGGACCAGACGCGGCAATGGTTGGAGAATGCTACCGGGCTTGGCCGGTTGGTTTCGCGGAAACGCCCTCGGAGTGCTCGAATCGGTGATGCACCCGCTCAACCAGATTTTGTCGCGGCAGGCCTTACGCAATCGGTGCCCGGTGCTGTAGCATGATGAGTCGCTACGGGATGCGTAAGTAAACATTCCGTTGTGACGCAGGCTACTGCGTCCCAGTGCCGGCGGTCGATACTATTTGACGCGCGAGGTTCGTCCCGCGTTAAATTCTTTCGCTTGTTATCGTTCTCAGGAGGGTTTGAATGCCGCAAGATACCTTGACAATCACCGACAACCGCACCGGGCAGAGCTACACGCTTCCGGTCGAAAACGGAACCATCCGCGCGATGGATCTGCGCAAGATCAAGACGGGCCCCGAAGATTTTGGCTTGATGACGTATGACCCCGCCTTTATGAATACCGCTTCCTGCCGCAGCGCGATCACCTTCATTGACGGCGATCGGGGAATCCTGCGCTACCGCGGTTATCCCATCGACGTTCTCGCCGAACACTGTACGTATCTTGAAGTCGCCTACCTGCTCCTGTTCGGCGAACTACCTAACGCCAGTGAATTGCACAGTTGGGTGGATGACATCACGCACCACACCATGCTCCATGAATCCACCAAGAAGTTCATGGAAGGCTTCCGCGATAACGCGCATCCCATGGCGATGCTGGTGAGCACGGTGGCGGCGCTGTCGACAGTGTATCCGGAATCGAAGAACATTCACGACCCCGCGACCCGGCTGCTGCAAATCAAGCGCCTGATCGGCAAGATGCCCTCGATTGCGGCCATGTCGTATCGCCACAGTGTGGGATTCCCGTACGTCTATCCTGACAATGACCTCACCTATCCCGAAAACTTCATGAACATGCTGTGGAAGATGGTCGAGCCGAAGTATGTCGCCAATCCGGTGATTGCACGGGCGCTCGACATCCTATTTATTCTGCACGCCGACCACGAGCAGAACTGCAGCACGAACGCCATGCGCGCCGTGGGCAGCTCCCAGAGCGACCCCTATCTGGCCACGGCTGCGGCCGCCGCCGCTCTTTCCGGACCCCTGCACGGCGGGGCGAACGAAGAAGTGCTGCGCATGCTGGATGAGATCGGTTCCAAGAACAACGTTCCCGCATACATCAAGAAGATCAAGGAAGGCAAAGGCAAGCTGATGGGCTTCGGGCACCGGGTTTACAAGAATTACGATCCACGAGCCAAGATCATCAAGTGGGCCGCCGACAGCCTGTTCGAAGTTACCGGACGCAATGCCAAACTTGAGATTGCTCTGGAACTGGAGCGCATCGCGCTGGAAGACGATTATTTCGTGCAGCGCAAGCTCTATCCGAACGTGGACTTCTACTCCGGCATCATGTACCAGGCGATGGGCTTCAAGCCGGAAATGTTTACCGTGCTGTTCGCGATTCCGCGCACCATCGGCTGGCTGTCGCAGTGGCAGGAAATGCTGAACGACCCCGAACAGAAGATCGCGCGCCCGCGCCAGGTGTGGATCGGGCACGACACACGGGAATTTGTGGCGATCGAGAAGCGGGTGAAGTCGCAAGTCGTATTGCAGAAGTGAGGAATTACGTAGCCCGCTAGTGTGGGGACGGGCGTCCTCGCCCGTCCAAGCCGAGCGCAGGTGGACCGCTGCCTGCGGTCACAGCAATTCTGGATTCGCCCTAGCCTCCGGCAATGGCCCCTATGACGATAAAAGGCTCCGCCCCGGACGCGACCGCGTCGGGCAGCGGGGCGTCCGGCGGCTCATGAGATAGATCCTGCTCGCAGGCGAAGAACCGCAGGAACGGACGGCGCTGTTGCGTGGCGTGGTCGCGGATGGTTCCGCGCAGCATCGGATAGCGAGCCTCGAGCGCGTCGAGGACCGAGCGCTGGGTGACTGGGCCCTTGACGTCGAGTTGTACCTCGACGCGAACTTGCGCCAACGTTCGCAGATGTGGCGGGAGAATAACTCGGATCACGTCAGCGTTTGCACCTCGACAGACAGCACCGCCGGAAGATCCCGGACGATGGGGGCCCAGCTGTCTCCGGCATCGGCGGAGGCGTACACCTGCCCGCCGCTGGTGCCGAAATACACTCCGCATTTATCGAGCGAATCCATGGCCATGGCGTCGCGCAGCACGTTGACGTAGCAGTCGCGTTGCGGCAGGCCTTTTGTGAGCGCCTCCCACTCGTTTCCTCCGCTGCGGCTGCGGAACACGCGCAGCTTTCCCTCGGGAACAAAATGCTCCGAGTCGCTCTTGATGGGGACGACGTAGATGGTTTCCGGCTCGTGGGCGTGCACGTCGATCACGAACCCGAAGTCGGTCGGCAGGTTGCCGCTGATTTCCTGCCACGAATCGCCCGCGTTGTCGCTGCGCATGACGTCCCAGTGCTTCTGCATGAACAACACGCCCGGGCGCGACGGGTGCATCGCTATGTGGTGAACGCAATGACCGATCTCGGCGTTCGGGTCGGGGATGTACTGCGAACGCAGCCCACGGTTGATCGGCTTCCACGTTTTGCCGCCATCGTCGGTACGGAAGGCGCCCGCTGCCGAGATGGCGATGAAGATTCTGTTGGGGTCGCTCGGATCGAGAATAATGCTGTGCAGGCACATGCCGCCCGCGCCCGGCTGCCATTGAGGGCCGGTGCCGTGGCCGCGCAGTCCGGCGAGTTCCTGCCAGTTCTCGCCGCCGTCGTTCGAGCGGAACAAGGCGGCGTCTTCGACTCCAGCGTAGACCGCGTCGGGATCGGTGAGCGAGGGCTCGAGATGCCACACGCGTTTAAATTCCCAGGGACGCTGCGTGCCGTCGTACCACTGATGAGTGGTGAGCGGCTTGCCGGTTTCCGCCGACGCGTCGTAGACGAACTTGTTGCTTGCGGCCTTCGGGGGACCTGGGGCGGGCGGCTCCCCGGTCGGCGTTCCGGGCTGGTGCCAGGTTTTGCCGCCGTCGTCTGAGCGTTGAATCAGCTGCCCGAACCATCCGCTTGTCTGCGACGCGTAGATGCGATTGGGATCGGCGGGCGATCCTTTCAGGTGATACATCTCCCAGCCCGCGAAGTGGGGGCCGCTAACATCCCATTTTTCGCGCTTGCCGTCTGACTCTAGAATGAATGCGCCTTTGCGTGTGCCGACCAAAACTCGTACTTTGCTCATACCGCGCTCCTTTCTTATTTCATTCACCCCGATAAGCTCGCTTCAGCCCTGCAATGTCGATCTTGGTCATTTGCAGCATGGCTTTGAAGACCCTTTGCGATTTCACCGGGTCCTTGTCCTGCATCAGTTCGAGCAGAGCCCTGGGGACGATCTGCCACGAAACGCCAAATTTGTCTTTCAGCCATGCGCATTGCTGTTCTCCTCCGTCCACGGAGAGCTTCTCCCACAACTCATCTACTTCTGCCTGCGTCTCGCAGTTTACAAGGAACGATATGGCTGGTGAAAAGGTGAAATGCGGACCACCGTTAAGCGCCATGAAGTTTTGCCCTTCGAGTTGGAAAGTCACCGTCATTACTGTTCCTTTCGGTCCCGGCCCCGCTTCTCCGTAACGGGCAATGTTCAGGATCTTCGAGTTCTTGAAAATGGAAGTATAAAAGTTTGCTGCCTCTTCGGCCTTGCCGTCGAACCACAAGAATGGAGTGATTTTTTGCACATCGTTCTCTTCTGCTGCACCGAATCTTTGTCATGCTAAATCTGAGCCTGTGCCGCGGAAGCCGGGTGTGCTCCGCGTCACAGGCTCGCTATTTGCCCTCGCGCCCGAACCAGGCTCTAAGCTGCTTTTGCAGGCTGAGGGGCGCATCTGTTTCATAAACTCGCGCATGGCCGCGATATGACCCGGAGAGCGGCTTTCGATCCAGGCTTCGTAGCGCTGCGCAGCTTTTTCCAAGTGCGCGAGGAACTGTTTATTCACAAACCGCTCCCGGGCCTGCGGAACGACGGGCTTGACGCGTTCCCAGACCCCGAAAAATTCGCCACTGGTCTCAAAGAATAGATCTTCGTGGAGCAGACCGTAGTTGAGCATGGCGCAGGCTTGATCCCAATAGCTGAGCACCATCATCGCGAACGCGCCCGTTTCCGTTCCGGGCGCCGCGAGTCGCATCCAGTCCTCGAGATTGTCCACGAAGTAGTTCTTGAAGAACCAATCGCGGGCTTGGCGCAGCCGGGCCTCGCGGCGCATATCATAGATCTGCAGGTGGAGTTGCGCTTGTTCGTGCGTGGGTTTTGCATCCATGGTTGTCTCCTTTTTCTTCTATTGTTTTTTGTGAATCGACCAGGTTGAACTTCGACCTCATCTTTTTCTCGGCATTGTCTTCTCTGCATTGTCAGCGGCCTCGGTGAGTGGCCATGATTCAGATGTTCGGCAGCACGCCACCTGGGCTGCATAGGATAGAGAATATCCCCACGGCGAGAGATTATGGAACATATTACTTGTTAAATGCAAGTTAAAAATGTATGATCAAAATATGCCGCAGAAGCGCAATGCCAAGCGCCGGTCGGAGTGTCCACTGAACGTTTCCGTGGAGATGTTGGGCGATCGCTGGTCGTTGTTGATCATCCGCGACATGATGCTGCGAGGGTTCCGGACGTACAAGCAATTTATGGAGTGCTACGAGGGGATCGCGACGAACATCCTGGCAGATCGCCTGCGCCGGCTGACTTCGAATGGAATCGTCACCGCGGCACCAGACCCGCGGGACGGACGGAAGCTGATTTACCTGCTGACAGCGAAAGGGATTGACCTGGCGCCGGTTCTCACGGAAATGGTCCTCTGGGCGGCCGCGCACGAAGATACCGGTAATCAAGCGCTCGTCCGACAAATGCGAGCGGACAAGAGGAGGTTTCTCGCTGGAGTGCGGGAACGCTGGGAAGAGCGCAAGTCCACGGGGAGTTAGTCAACGTTCAAGCCTCCCCGTAAGTTCAAGCCTTGGTGGGCTTGGGTTTTAGCGTTTCAACATATTCGTAGCTGAGTTCGAGGTACTTCCGCAGTTCTCTCGTATTTTTCAATAATGCGTCTGGAACGGCTACATATTCCTTCATGACGGCGCCGTAGGCCTTGAACAGCGTGGTTTTGTGCTTCTTCAGAAATTCCTCGCGCTTATCCTCGGGAAGCCAGATAGCCAATGAGCGCGATCCATGCAACAAGGTAAACATGTGACCATTCAGGGAAGTGTAAGGGTTGGCATCTCCCTTGCGTTCGATCTCAGGATGGGTTGCGATGAGCTTGTCGTAGAGATCCACTTTGTTGGCAGGGACTGGGCTCTTTTTCGATGAGCTCATAGTCTTTCCTCAATTGCGAAATTGAGAGTGCAGGGGTAGCAGAATACACCACATAGGGGCGGTGTGGCATCTGGGCGTCGTTTGTTTGCTCCCATTCTGGAGGCGGGAGGCGGTTTTTTCCGCAACCGGACGTACACTCCCTTTCGGTAACCCCCGGTAATCGTCGGTAACCATCGAACTGAGGGTGCCCGGCCTTACAATCAGCTTACTC
>Ga0208042_1000179_pt1 | contig 23049 bp, 16 predicted proteins | sample Sb_taG_10_FD_187708 | JGI IMG/M metagenome (GOLD analysis project Ga0208042, IMG submission 187708) | Peat soil microbial communities from Weissenstadt, Germany - Sb_50d_7_NC metaG (SPAdes) (version 2) | ecosystem: Environmental > Terrestrial > Soil > Wetlands > Peat | place: Germany... | reverse complement strand
GTTCCAGCGCCAGCAAGCCGAACCGTCCTACATATGGCGCCCACCGCCGCAAGTGGCGGGTCAGATTTTCTTCCAACTCGTCACACCCAATCTCTTCGCCGAGGTGGGCGAACGCTCCGGTGGATTTCCCGATGCGCGTCCCTCCCGCATAATTCGCCGGCGGAATGTAGGGCCGGTTGTGGTCGAGGAAAGAGCGCACGTGGAGCAGATCGTGGACGTCCAGGTTCAGTTCTTCCAGGTCGCTCGCCAACTGCGCCGGCCGGTTAATGTCACCCGGGATTACGTGATAGACGGGAATGCCAGCTTTCCGCAGCGTTTGCTTGGCGACCCTGCGCGCCACCTTGTTGAAATCGGCGCCGACGAGGATTAAAGGATGTTTGTCGAGCACCTTGCCGCGCTCGGTTTTGTTCTTCACGGCGAAGTACAAATGTTCGAGAAAGCTCCCGTCGCCGCAGCCCATGTCGCAGATGCCCCGAGGCTGCAGATGCAGCGGCCGGTTGAAGATCTCGACGATGATCTCGTCCACTTTCTTGAAATACGTGCGATGCGCACCGCCGCTGCCCCAGACATTCATGCCGCGGTTGACGAGCAGTTCCACTCCGCTTTCGTCCATACGCGGGATGCGGGAATTGCCGAACAAGAGGGTACTCACATTGTCGAAAAGCGGGAGGTACGAGACGGTGACCCCGTAGGAAGTCGCAATCTGGGCGGCGTAACGGCCGCACGCGGTCAGGCTCACGGAATTCTTGTCGCGCGCGACCCATCCCTGCGCGGCCAGCAGGTCGAGGATGCAGGCAAGGCTCGCGCGATTCGCGGCAATGTCACTGAGGTCCACCGGCCGTGGCTGGAGTTGAGCCAGAATCTCGGCGCGCGCCAAGGCAACCATGGCTGGTCCGATGAGCAGGCCATCGAGGTGTTCGCGAATTTGATTGCGTACCCGGCTGACAACGGGGTCGGCGTCAGGTTGCAGACCCCAGCGCTCTTTCGACCGGCGAACCAGTTCTTGCAGCGACGGGAGGACGGGACGGTCGGATGCTCCAAAAAGAAAGTCTTCCAGGAAAACCGCCTTCGCAACAAAAGAGAGCACTTCGCCGTACAGAAGTGGCGCCGTGCTCACTGCGACTCTTCCTTCGGCCGTCAGTGCGTAGCGTGGGGCGTGTCCGCTTTCGACTTGCTGTTTCAGCCAACCGCACGATGCCAGCAGGCGCAACGCGACTCGCAAGTAACCGCGATTGGCACGAGTCTCTTGCGCGACCCGGTCGAAATCCACCCACTCGCCAGCGGATCCGAAGAGATCGAATACTCGCCGGTCCCATAGGGCTTTCACCGTGGGCGCCAGAACAACACCCGCGAGGTGACCAAATACGACGGCGCGAACCTGTGCCTTTTCTTCTTCGCCGATGAATGAGGTTGTCACTGCGGGTTGCATTTCTTAGCCTTGTTCTGAAACTCGACTCCCGGCATGGCAGCGGCCTACGCCCTGCCCTCGAACAGATTCCTTCCCTCGACTAGCGCGCGCATCTTGCGATCCGCCACACTGCGTTGCAGCATCCAAAATCCGCAGTCGGGATGGACATAGTGCAAACGCTCCGCGCCCAACGTCTTCACCACCCGCTCGATGCGCGAGGCCACTAGGTCGGGCGATTCCACCTCGTTGTCTTTGATATCGATCAGGCCGATGCCAAGCGCGATTTTCGGATCCAGATCGGTGAAGACCTCGAGTTCGTCATAGCCGCGCCGCGCAAATTCGAGCACGAGATGGTCGGCATGTAGCGAATTGAGGAAGGGAACCAGATCGCGCCAGAAGCCGCGGAGCACCGGCTGCCCACCGTAGTTGCCGAAGCAGATGTGCACGGCGCGCTTGTTCAGGATGCCGTCGAGAACGTGGTTGATCGCTTCCGCGGCCCAGGATGAATCCTGCGGGTAGCCGGCGATGCAGGCTTCATCGAGCTGGACCGTATCGGCTTCAATTGATTCCAGCTGGCGGCGCAGCACGGCGGCCAGATCCATGGCCAGGTCGGGAATGTCTTTGTAGTAACAGTTCGTCACCATGCGCGACAGCATGTGGGGGCCGGTGCAAGTGAACTTCAGCGGCATTTTCGTGAGCGGCGCTACAAACTCGTAGTCGCGGGGCAGATTCAGCGTGCCCTCGCCGATTTTGCCGGCCACCATGCCTGCGGTCAGCAAGCGAGCCGCCGAGGCACGATCGGAGCGGAAGCGGTCGAAATCCGAGAGCGCAAAATGGCTGCGGATTCCTTCCATTTGCGAGACGAAATAATCCACCATCCCGTTAGTCTCCGGATGGCTTGGGTCGAAGCGCATCAGTTCACCGTCGGTCAACAGGTCCAGACCGGCGAGCTCCTGGATCTTCAACACCGCCATCACCGCATCTCGAAGAACCAGCCGCGAAGTATTACCGACCAGCCACGAGGGCACCGGATAACTTCCCACAACAGTAGCTTTGATATTCGGATTCATGTCGACTCCTGCTTCGCGGTGCAGCTGCCGGGTGGAGCGCCATCATACTCCCGTGCAGCGCCCCTTCGTAAAAGGCACTTTAAAGTAACCAAGTAAGGGCACGTAAAAGTAACCAACTAACTCGTAACATACCACTTCTAAGGCCAATAGTTTTCACTTGTGGTCTGGCTCGGACTGGATTACAGTGATGCCGCTTTCTTACCCTCGTGTACTACGGCGAGGCGGAGTGAGGCCGTCGAACCAAGTTGTTTCGATGATGCGCCATTCGTGGAGGTTGCCGTGTACCGCAGTGATGTAGTCGGAAGTCTTTTGCGTCCCGCGTATCTCAAGGAAGCCCGCGACCTGTTCGCAGCGGGAAAACTCACGGACGCCGCGTTCAAGAAAGTGGAAGACCGGGCGGTCGATGAATGCATCGACCTGCAGATTCTCGCAGGCATGGAAGTGATCACCGACGGCGAGGTGCGCCGCTACGCTTTCTATGGGCACCTGATTGACGCCGTCGAAGGATTCGACAAATACGGCGGCTGGGCAATTCCTTTCCGGGATGAGAAGGGCGAGCAGTTGGTTTTGCCGCGTCCGGTGGTCGTTTCCAAGCTGCGTCGCAAACGGCCTCTCTGCGCCGAAGAATTTACTTACGTGCGCGCGCGCACCAAGCACCCGGCCAAAACCACCATGATCAGCGCGCAGCAGGCCTCGGCTTACTACGACAGCAGGAAATCCACCGGGGCTTATGCCACCGTCGACGCCTACCTCGCCGATTTGGTCGACATACTGCGCGATGAAGTGGAAGAGTTGATTCGCCTGGGCTGCACTTACATTCAGATCGACTCGCCGCAATACACCGCACTACTGGATCCGGAGCTGCGGGAGGGGTATCGGCAGCGCGGCAACGATCCCGACCGGCTGCTGGATTTGTCGATCGAAATGGACAATGCGGTGATCGGCGATCATCCCGGCATCACCTTCGGCCTGCACCTCTGCCGCGGAAACAACCAGAGCAAGTTCTACGCCGCCGGCGATTACGGACCGATCACAAAAGTGTTTCGCAATACAAAGTTCCAGAGATTCTTGCTGGAGTATGACGACGAGCGCTCAGGCGGTTTCGAGCCGCTGCGCCAAGTGCCAGCAGACCGTACCGTTGTGCTCGGTCTGGTGAGTTCCAAGAAGCCAAACTTGGAGAGCAAGGACGAACTCAAGAAGAGGATTGAAGCCGCCTCCGCCTTTGTTGCGCTGGAGCGGCTGGCCCTCAGTCCGCAATGTGGTTTCGCCTCCACCATTGAAGGCAATGCCGTGACGGTTGCGGACCAGGAAGCGAAGCTGCGCCTAGTGGCGGAAACGGCGCAGGAAGTGTGGGGCAGGTCCGTCCCGCTGGCGCGCAGAGCTTGAGGAGATCGATGGGGCACGGCCTTCGCACGGAATGGTCCGCCTCCGGGTGAGGGCGTTGTGGGTTTTGAATGGTGGGTTGGGTCAAGAATCCGGTTGTGATTAAGGTTGTGGGGCAAACTCCGTGTTCTGCGGTCGGAGGAAGGGTTGTTTTGCAGCGCAAATCAAACGTACGTTCGCTCGAATGACAGGAGATCTATGAAATCACGTAGGTTGTCTGCCTGCTTGTGTGGCCTGTTCCTAGCCTTGGGCTTGACTCAATACGCGACAGCCCAAGCTACGATCAGCTATGCCCTGCTGAATGGAACCGTGACGGATGAGGCGGGGCGAACAATTGCCAAAGCCACGATCACGGTTCGGTCGCGGGACACCAACCAGACCTTCACCGCGCTATCGAGCGACGCCGGATTTTACGCGGTGCCCGGTTTGCCGCCAGGGCGCTACGAACTCTCAGTGAGTTCCACCGGCTTCGGGAAATACACGCGCACCGGCGTGGAGTTGACGGTCGGTCAAACCGCCACCATCAACGTGACTCTCAAGGTGGCTGGGGTCAAGGAAGAAGTTGTCGTTAGCACTGAGGCCCCAGTCGTGGAGACGACCCGCTCCGAGGTGAGCCAGGTCATCGATACGAAGCAGATCGCGAATCTGCCCATCAGCGGCCGGCTTTTCACCGACTTCGCTCTGCTCACGCCCAGCGTCGCCACCAGCCGAACCAGTCTGGGAACGACCTTCACCGAGTTCGAGGTCACGCAAATCTCCTTCGGCGGCATGCGCTCGTTCAGCAATGAAATCACGGTGGACGGGGCCGATTTCGTCAACACGATTAGCGGCGTGCAGCGCGCCACTCCCCCGCAGGATGCCGTGCAGGAATTCCGCGTCGTGAACAACAGTTTTGGCGCGGAATACGGCCGTGCGCTCGGCGGCATTGTCAACATCGTGACCAAGTCGGGGACGAACGAGCTTCACGGCTCGCTGTACGACTACCTCCAGAACAGCGCCACCGACGCACGCTCGCTGCTCCAGCCGGCGCCGTTGCCTCACGCCTTGCGCGAGAATCAGTTTGGCGGCACCCTCGGCGGCCCGATCCAGAAGAACAGGACGTTCTTCTTCATGAACTACGAGGGGAGACGGCGCGGCGCTTCTCCCACCTACGCCCCGGATCTGTACGCCAACATTGCGGGGATCGATTTGGCCAAGAGCTATCTGGGTCTTTCGCCCGAGGGCTGCAATCTTAAGCCCGCGGATTGCATGGGATCGCCGTTCTCGTATCTGCAAGGGGTTCTGAAGACGGTCGACAACGACTACGGCTTTGCGAGACTCGATCATCAGATCAACAACGCTAATCGCTTCGCCCTGCGCTACGTCGTGGAGGATGCGCGCGACCTCGGCGAACTCATCGGCAACACTGAAGATGGCGGCGGCATCGGCACTCCAAGTGGGGCGCGTAATCTCTTCATCCGCGACCAATCGCTGGTGGGTACGCTGAACTCGGTATTAAGACCGAACCTGGTCAACACCGTGCTGGGACAGTACTCCAGACGCCACTACAACTTCCCCGGAGGCACAGGCGAGCCGGACCTGAGCGTCGTCAACGACCTGGAGTTTGGACACAACTTCGGCACTTATGACGCGATCTACGAGAGCCGGGCACAATACTCCGACTCCATCTACTGGGTCAAAGGCAATCATGTCGCCAAGTTTGGCTTCGACGGGAATTATGTCTGGGGTCAGAACAACTATCCCGGGTTCACCCCGGAAAGAATCCAGTTCCCCAATCTGGATTGCTTGGGCCAGTTTGCCACTTTCGTCGATTTTGGAGGCGGCCCGCCTCTTCCTCAGTTAGGCAATCAGGCATGTCCCTTGGGCCCGTCCAACGAGGGCGTCTCCTTCCTCTATTTCGGCGTCGCGCTGCCCCGAACCGGTTTCACAAATGGCTATAATCCACCCGCCGCGACCGGTGCGGGATTCGGAGGCGGCTGGCCCAGTGCATTCCCAACAAACATGTACTCGAACTACACCTACACCCTGAACCACGGCTATTGGGGCCTGTTTGCGCAAGATCAGTGGCGCATTATGCCCAAGCTGACACTCAACTACGGCTTGCGGTGGGATGTCGAAACGGGCCTGGGGAGCACGATTAACTCGGACTACCACGGCTTCCAGCCGCGAATCGGGCTAGCCTTTTCTCCGGACGCCAAAACCGTGATCCGCGCCGGCTACGGAATGTTTTTTGATCGCCAGAACCTTACCTTCTTCTTCACCACCGGAAACCAGAAGACGATCCCCGGGTTCCTCTGCTATCCGGCGGGTGTGGACCCCAGTTGCGCCGCAGCCGGAGCCACGTCCGTCAAAGTTCCGATGATCCACACCGGAGCGCAGAACGGCGGCTGGCAGTTGAATGGGCTACCGGGTGAGCCGGGAGCTCCGGCACAATTGGTCGCCGAGAGCATCCTGGCGGGGAATCCGTACGGCCCGCAAGCGCTCTCGGGCGTGTGCCCCCCGGCCTGCGGCGTGGGCGCCGGCGGCATACAGCGCAATGGGGGCATTCCCTATGCCTACCAGGCCAGTATGGAGATTGATCATGAATTTGGAAAGGGATTGACCCTGCAGCTGGGCTACCTCTTCGTGGGAGCCCACAAGCTGGTCCGGGGAAACAACATCAACGTGCCCTGCCCCCTGGGCACCAGCAAGCCGGGAAATCCTGCTGATGTCCAGGGCTTGCTCAATCCAGACGGCAGTCTGACTCCCTGCCAGGGCACGCCTACTGTCGGACCGCTTGGTCTTGGACCATTCTTTGCGGCCATTCCTTTCCTTCCCGTCCCCGGAGCCACAAGTACGTGCCCTCTTGTATTCCAGAGTCCCATCCCCGATCCTGGAAGTCCGACGGGGTTTGCCTGCATCGGTAATCCCACCGGCCTGCAATTCGCCGGGCCGCCGTTCAACCCGACCGGCCTCAGCGCCGGCCTCATGGACTACAACAACAACGTGGCCAACGCCGTCTACCACGGCCTGACTTTCACCGCGCTTGAGCGCTGGGGGAAGTATTTCAATCTGACTGCCAACTACACCTACTCACATACCATCGACAACGGAAACTTCACGACTTTTATCAATCTTCCGGAGAACCAGTTCGACTACGCTAACGAGCGAGCCAACTCCAATCAGGATGTTCGCCACCACTTCGTCGCCAATTTCACTGCCAACGCACCCGAGCGTAGTTTCCTCCGCAACTTCCAATTCAGCAGTATCGTCACGTTGCAGTCCGGGCGCCCCTTCACCCTTTTTGCCGGCAGCAACGTTTTCGGGGACGTAGCGGGCGGCGCCACCGACCGCGTGGGAGGTCCGCCGTTCGCGGGAACTTGTGCCTCGGTCTCGAACTGTTCCACCACGGTGAGAAGGAACACCTATGTCGGTGACCCACTCTATACCTGGGATGCACGCGTATCCCGCTACTTCCAGGTCTCGGAAACTCTCAAGCTCACTTTCTCCGTGGACGCGTTCAACCTTCTGAATCGGCCGAACGTCGACGAAGTCACTTCTGTCTACGGCTCGGCCGTGTTCTGCGGGGCCAGCCCAGCTATTCCGCAGCACTACAAAGACGCAGTGAGCCGCTCCATCCAGAATGGAGCAGTCTCTTGTGCTACGCAACAGGCCGCTGCCAATCCTGGAGCCTTTGCCGCCCTTGGCATCTTGCCCGTAAGCATTCCGGGTAATCCGAATCCCGCATTCGGAACGCCGCGGACCATGTTCAACCCGCGGCAGTTGCAGTTCTCGTTGCAGTTTTCGTTTTAAGGGGGCGCACACGCTGGCCGTTCGATCCTGAGCGGCCAGCGTGGCTGTCGTTTCTATTTCAGTTTTCTATCTCAAGCATGGGTCGCGCGAGGATACCAGAGCGAAACAGAACCCGCGGGGACCACAGGAGGAATCTATGGATATGCGCTATTTCGCTTGCTGGGTGACGCTGGCCTTCGCCAGTGTGACGGTTGCCACGGCACAAGACGCAAAAACTGAAGTGAAGCATGGTACGGCGCCGGTAACCTCTCCCGTATCGGGCAAGGAAATGTTCGTGAGTTACTGCGCCTCCTGCCACGGTAAGGACGCCAAAGGCAATGGACCGGCCGCAGCTTCACTCAAATCTCTGCCCGCCGATTTGACCACTCTGGCCAAACGCAATGGCGGGAAGTATCCTGCGGACAAGGTCACCACCATTTTGCGCGGGCAAGCCAATCTGGTACCTCACGGCGATCAGGAAATGCCAGTGTGGGGCCCGGTGTTCTGGCGCATGAGTGGGGGCCACGAGGAGCTGGTGCAGGAACGCATAGCGAATCTGAATCGCTACCTGGAATCGCTGCAGGTGAAGTAGGCCCGGGCGTTGGCTATTTGACGAACTGCCGGTAGAGACGCGGCTTGCCGTGTCTCCTGTGTGTCCTCGGCCCGTTAGTTCGATGCATCCCAACCGTGAATTCGCTCGATCAGTACGCGATGCAAGGAGATTCGTATCAGGGTATCGCTTTAGCGATACCACAATTCTTCAAAATCAGACGCCCCTTAGGGGCTGGGCGATTTGCGGTATGCCTGAAGGCATACCCTGATACGAATCACCCTTCCCACTTCCAATCCTGGAAGCGGCGTCGCAGTTCTGCCTTCAGGAGTTTCCCTGTGGAGGTATGCGGCAACTCCTCGACAAACACAAATGCATCCGGCAACTGCCACTTCGCGAACCTCGGCGACAGGAACGCGCGCAGCGCCTCCGGAGACAACACGGCCCCGTCCTGCGCCACGATCACGGCCACAGGCCGCTCCTGCCACTTGGGGTGGGCGACGGCGATCACTGCCGCTTCGCGAATTTCCGGATGCGCAATAAGAGCATTTTCCAGGTCGACGGAACTAATCCACTCGCCGCCCGACTTAATCAGGTCTTTCGTACGGTCCACGATTCTCAGATAGCCTTCGGCGTTCACCGTTCCGACATCGCTGGTGCGGAACCATCCGTCTTCGGTCCATTTGTCGTTTTCCGCCGGCAGGTTGTAGTAGCTGGCGGCTACCCAAGGCCCGCGCAGTTGCACTTCTCCCATGGTTTGTCCGTCCCACGGAACTTCGTCCACTCGACCTTCGCCCTGCTCGCTGACGACTCTTCTCTCCACGAACGGAACCGGGATTCCCGCCTGCGTCTTGATTTCGCATTTCTTTTCTTCGGGCCAACTCCTCATGTGCGCTTTGAGTTGGCTCGTGGTCGCTTGCGGACTGCTCTCGGTCAGCCCCCAGCCTTGCTCCAGGCTCCATCCATGCTGCCGCAGTCTCTTAACGAGCGCGAGGGACGGCGCCGCGCCGCCCACGAGAACTCGCATGGGTGGCAGCTTCCACTTGCCCGGATTGTGGTCCAGGCACTCCAGAATGCTGTGCCAGACCGTGGGCACGCCTCCGGCAACGGTGACACCCTCTTTTTCGCAAAGCTCCAACAGACTCTCCGCCTTGAGGTGCGGGCCGGGCAAAACCTGTTTCGATCCCACCAGAGTTGCGGCATACGACAGCCCCCAGCCGTTGACGTGAAACATGGAAACAATCGGCAACACGGTGTCGGCGTTGCATATGCCGAAGTTGTCGACGGTAGTGAGCAGAAACGAATGCAGCATCACGGACCGGTGCGTGTACACGACTCCCTTCGGAACTCCAGTCGTGCCCGAGGTATAACACATGCACGCGGCTTCGTTTTCGTCGAGATCGGGATAACGGAAACTGCCGGAAGCAGTGCTCAGGAACTCCTCATAGTCATCGAAATGGCCTTCGAGCCCCGGTTCTGTGGTGCGGCCCGACCACCCCACCACGATGACGCGCTCAAATCGGACCGAGTCTCGAAGTTTTTCGTACAAGGGAAGCAGAATGTCGTCGACGATCAGGAATCGGTCCTGCGCATGATTGGCTATGTAGGCGATCTCTGTCGGCGCCAGCCTCAGGTTCAGCGTGTGCAACACACCGCCGGCGATCGGGATGCCAAAGTAGGCTTCCAGATGCGCGTGATGGTTCCACATCAGAGTTGCCACGCGATCGCCACGCTTCAGCCCCGCCTTCTGGAGGGCTTCCGCCAGAGCTCGCGCTCGCTGGTACAGGCCGGCATAGGTGTAACGGTGGAGCGCATGATCCGGACGCCGAGAAACGATCTCAGCATTCGGAAAAAACTTGCCCGCGCGCTCCAGGCTGTGAGAGAGCGTCAGCGGATAATGCATCATGGTTCCTTGCATGCGCGGTTCCTTATTAATCAGTACTAGTACCGTGACCGCGAGATGTTTACTGCAGGCCGGTAAATTGTAGCGCCGGCATCTTGCCGGCTGTCCCGAGGGCGTCGCGCCCTCGGCGCGGCGGGCGGGGATGCCCGCCGGACAGCCGCCGGGACGGCGGCGCTACAGTCATAACACATCGGGCCGACTCAGTGGTAGAGATCACACGGTCACGGTACTAGTTGACCGCAAAGGTGTTCTCGACCAGCAACGCGATGCCTTGTCCACCTCCGATGCAGGCCGAGGCAACGCCGTAGCGCGCGTTCGAACGCTTCAACTCCCGTGCTAGCGTGATTGCCAGCCGGACTCCAGTGGCTCCGAGCGGATGCCCGATGGCGATTGCGCCTCCGTTGACGTTGAGCTTGCTGCGGTCAAGGCCAAGCTCGCGCTGGCAGGCAAGAACCTGCGCGCCGAAGGCCTCGTTGATTTCGAAGCGATCGATTTGCTGCAGGCTCAGGCCCGCCAACTCCAGCAGGGCTTGAATTGCCGGTACCGGCGCGATGCCCATGATCTCTGGGCGGACGCCAACCACCGCCCCGGCCACCACTCGCGCCAGGTGTTCTTTCTTGTGCTGCTTCAGGTACTCGCCCGAAGCCACCAGCGTCGCCGCCGCGCCGTCCACGATTCCCGAGCTATTCCCGCCGGTCTGCACTCCGCCAAATGCTGGTTTGAGCTTGGACAGAACTTCCAGCGGCGAAGGCCGGATGTGAGTGTCTTCACCTAACTTCTCGACGCCGCGTGGCAGCCTGATTCCGCGCGGCGAATAGCCGGGAAGCTCGAAGACTTCACTCATCAGCGGCGCTATCTCGCCGCTCAGGAAGCAGCTCTTTTGCGCCGCAATTGCGCGGGCGAAGCTCTCGGCGGCGAATTCGTCTGCATCTCCGCGAGTGATCCCGTACTGTTTCGCCAACTTCTCGGCGGTTCCACCCATGGTTTCATTCGGACAGGGATCGAGGAGCGCCTCCCAGAGGAAGTCTTTGAACTCCACCTCGCCCATGCGGAATCCGCCGCGGTGAGTGTAGGCGGCGATCGGGTTGCGCGACATGGACTCGGTTCCGACGACGAGCGCCAGGTCGGCTTTCGCCAGCTTGATATTGTCGGCGGCTTGAAGAATGGCCTCGACGCCGGTACCGCAGACACGCTGCACCAGGTGTGCCGGCACCTCGATAGGGACGCCAGAGTAGAGCCCGATGTGCCGCGGCAGCACATAAGCATCGAAGGAGGCCTGGGCCATGTTCCCGGCGACTACGATGTCCACGTCGGCCGGCGGCACACGGCTTCGCCGGAAGACCTCTCGAGCCGCCTTGATCCCGAGGTCGGTGGGAGACACCAGTCCAAGAGCCGTGTTGTACTCCACGAAAGGAGTGCGCACGCCGTCGAGCAGGAAGACGTCATCGTAGCTCGAAAGCAGAGCTTTGTGGCGAGAACTCATAACGATGCTTTGCTGTCCCGGATCTCATGGCCTGCGACAACGAGGCGCGGCAGCTGCGAATCCACCGGTGGACCCGACACTATCGTCTCTACGGGGGTGCAAGGCGGTTCAGGCTTTTGCGGGCGCGCCGTCGTCAAACCGTATCGGGCCCGATGCCTGGTTCCCCATGCCGACATTAGCTTCAGAATCGGCTTCAGGCTTTCTCCGTGACGGGTGAGCGAGTACTCCACGCGCGGCGGCACCTCGGCATAAACTTTCCGGTGAACAATTCCGTCGCGCTCCAATTCCCGCAGGTGCTGGGTCAGCATCTTCTTGGTCAGCCCGGGGATGAGCCTTTGCAGTTCGCAGAACCGCCGGGTTCGGCCTTCGAGATGGAACAGGAGCGAAGGTTTCCATTTCCCGCCAATGATGGAAGCCGTCAACTTCACAGGGCAATTGGAGTGATCCATCGGATAGCCCCCAACCAGGTATCAGGTTACCGAAACGTGCCTACTAGCAAAAAAGTTACTTTTGCCTAGAATTAGCCCTCGGTCCCGAAAGCATACCTGATCCGGCGTCGACTTGGAAGTAGTTGTACTCATCAGGTACCAAGTGTCGGGACGATTCCAGCGCGAGGCCACAGAATGAGCGACAAAAAGCCGGTGGTAGTCTATGGCGCCAATGGTTTTTCTGGCCGCTTGATAGCGGAATTTCTTCGTGAATACAATGTGCCGTTTATTGCCGCCGGGCGCAGCCGCGCACGGCTTGAAGACGTGATGAAGCACGTGCCCGGCATCGAGACCGCCAACTATGAAATCGTCGAGACAAGGGGCTCGGTCGAAGAACTCACGCAGCTTTTTGCGGGCGCGAAAGTGGTTTGCAATACAGCCGGGCCTTTCATCTACAACGGCCCGCGGGTGATCGAAGCTGCGCTGAATGCGGGCTGCCACTATCTGGACATCGGCGGGGAACAGGCGTGGGTGCGCGAAGTGTCGGACAAGTGGGGCGGCAAGTTTGCCCAGCGCGGTCTGCTCGCCGCTCCCGCCACCGCCTTCATGTCGGCGGTGAGCGACGCCGCGATTCGGATGTGCCTCGAGAGCAACCGCGCCATTGACACGCTGGAAGTGCTCACCATGTTCAAAGGCAACCCGACCTTCGGCTCGACCCAGACGATCTTCGCCGTCATTCAAACCGACGCTTACTACCTGGAGCAGAACACGTACAAACCCTGGCCCCGCGCCACCCGTTATGACGTCGTCGTGCCCGGCTGCATCCAAACTCAGCTCGCTCTGGCTTGGGGAGGTTTCCCCCATCCGGTCTGGTACAAGGATCATCCGCAGGTAGCGAACGTGCGCTCGTTTGGCGGACTGCTCGACCGGCAGATTATGGAAGGCGTAGCGGCAACGGAGAAATTGTTCGAGGAGCAGATCCGTCCCCTGCCCCCCGCCGAACAGGAACGACGGCTCGGTGAGATGGCGAATGCGGTGCAGGGTGGCACACCGCCGCGGGAAAACCCGCGTGAGCATCGCACGATTGACGTGATCGTTGGCCGTGGCAGCACAGACTCCGTGCAGTGTGTGGTGTTCGGCACGTGCTGCTATCGCCAGACGGCACTCATTCAAGCGTTCGCGGCCCACAACCTGGTACACGCTGCTCCGCGCACGGTGGGCTTCGCGTCAGCGGCGCAAGCCTTCGGCCATCGCGAAATCCTTAGCGTTTTGGAAACGCATGGTCTTTCGAAAGCGAAGCTGTCGTCGTAGTTGGTGGAGAGCCGGGCGTTCTTAGGAAAACGATGCGAGCGATCGACTATTTCGACAAGAGCGCGGATCTCCATGCCGACCGGATCGCGATCCTCGACGGGGATGCTCGGTATTCCTACGATGAGACGCGCACCTTCAGCGAGCACATCGCCCGCGGGATGTGGGCTCGCGGCGTCAAGCGCGAGCAGCGCGCGGCCATTTACTCCCACAATCATGCGGCGGTTCTGTTCTGCATGTTGGGTATCCTGCGCGCCGGAGCTGCCTGGGTACCCATCAACTTTCGCAATGCCGCCGACGCCAACGTGGAATTTCTGAACTACTCCGAGACGGCGTGGCTTTTCTATCACAGTCGCTTCCGGGAGCAAGTCGAGGAGATTCGCAAACGCGTTCCCTCGCTGCGGCATCTGATTTGTATCGACGGCCCGGACGGCGGAAATCTTTCACTCGCAACCTTCATGGAGCCGGGAAACGCAGGCAATGATGATAATGACCTCGACTGGGCCGATGCCCACGGTAATCTCGACCAGATGATGGGCCTCGTTCCTACCGGCGGGACGACCGGCCCGGCGCGCGGTGTGCGCGTTACCAACCTGGCCTGGGGCACGATGACCGAGATGGCGACGCGCTACTGGAAAGGCGACGTCGTCGATCCTGTCTGCCTCTGCACTGCTCCGCTTTCACACGCCGCCGGCGTAGTTGCCTTCACGATGTTCGCTCTGGGCGGGACGAACATCGTCTTACCCGGATTCGACGCAGCTCAGGTGTTGCGGGCGATTGAGCAGCATCGCGTGACCCACCTCTTCCTTCCTCCTACGGCGTTCTACGCGCTGCTCGCCCATCCGGACGTGAGTAGGTTCAATTACTCCAGCCTGCGCGTTTTTCTGCTCGCGGGTTCTCCCGTCTCGCCTGACAAACTCAAGCAAGGTGTGGAAGTCTTCGGCCCTTGCATGTGCCAGTCCTACGGCCAAACGGAAGCGCCCATGCTGCTCACCTTTCTCGATGCGCGCACCGTGGCCGCGGCGGCGGCCGGCGATCATCCGGAACGCCTGCGCAGTTGCGGGAGGCCGACGGCATCGGTTCGGCTCGCCATCATGGACGATGCTGGCCACATCCTACCCCCGCACCAGCCGGGAGAAATCGTAGCCCGCGGCACGCTCGTCACCGCCGGCTACCACAACCTGCCACAAGCGACCGCCGAAATCCGCAGCCACGGCTGGCATCACACCGGCGACGTTGGATACATCGACGAACATGGATATGTTTACATTGTGGACCGCAAGAAAGACATGATTATCAGCGGTGGCTTTAATGTCTACAGCGCGGAGGTCGAGGCGGGCATCATGGCCCTGGCGCAAGTGCAGGAATGCGCCGTCATCGGCGTGCCCGACGACAAGTGGGGAGAGGCGGTCAAGGCGCTCGTCGTTGTGAAACGCGGCGATTCGCTTACGGAGAATGACGTCACTGCCCACTGTAAGGCGAAGCTTGGAGGAGTGAAGTCTCCGAAGTCAGTGGAATTCGTGACGGAAATTCCCAAGACCCCAGCAGGGAAGATTGATCGCAAGGCTATCCGCAAACAGTTTTGGGCAACTGTGGACCGCGAAGTCCATTGACCGGGAGGCATTGTCATTCTTACGACGTTGAAAGTCCCAAAGACGGGCGGGATACCCACGACGAAGGCCAGCGTGTTGCGCTGGCTCAAGAGCGAGGGAGATCTTGTGCACGTCGGCGAGGCAGTCGTGGAGTTGGAAACGGAAAAGGTGAGCTACGAACTGGAGTCTCCGATCGCGGGCGTGCTTCTCAAAATTGTTGCCGGGGAAAGCGTCCAGGTTCCAGTAGGCGGACCTTTATGTCATATCGGCCAGCCGGGAGACTCAGTCCCTGCCGAAAAGGAGTGATGCGATGTCAGAGGAGAACGAGCTCGGGAAAGATCGGTTGATCTGGATCTACATCCAGATGACGCGGATTCGTGAATTCGAGGAGCACGTCAAGCGCACCTTCCTCGAACATCCCGGAGCCATGCGCGGCCACACCCATCTTGCCGACGGCGCGGAAGCTTCGATTGTGGGAGCGCTCGCCACGCGCAACGCTACCGACTTGGCAATGCCCAGCTACCGTTGCCATGCTCAGCCCATCGTGCTCGGCACGTCTCCCAAGAAAATGATGGCTGAACTCTATGGCCGGAAAGACGGGCTGTGCAAGGGTTTTGGCGGCTCCATGCATCTTGCCGATCCCGAACACTACTTTCCCGGCACCTCGGCCATCGTCGGTCAAAGTATTGCCCACGCGGCTGGCGCCGCTTTGACGGCTCAGGTCAAGAACACCGGACAGATCGTCTACTGCTTCTTCGGAGACGGAGCGAGCAAACAAGGAGCGTTCTTCGAGACGCTAAACCTGGCGGCGGTTTGGAAATTGCCCATCGTGTTCATCCTGGAGAACAACGAATACCAGGCCTACACACACGTCAGCCTGGAAGACGCCAATGCGCAAGCCGGTGAGCCGCTTTCCAGGAAGGCGGCCGCATTCAGTATCCCAGGTTCGACGGTTGATGGTACGGATCCGCTGCTGGTCTACGACGAAGTCGCTAAAGCCGCAGAACGAGCCCGCGCCGGACTCGGTCCCAGTCTCATTGAGTCGAAGTTCTACCGGCTCAGTGCGCACGGCAACGCCATCACGGTGCCTCCCGTGCCTACGCAGTTCCCCGAGCACGAAGCGATCGGAGTGTACGGCAACAAGGCGGAGTATCGGGCGGCCAAGGATAGGGATCCAATTCCGCGCTTCCGTGCACAGTTGCTGAGCCAGGGCATCCTTAAGGAGGGGGAACTCCGGCGGCTGGATGACAGCGCGCGCGCGGAAATGGACGCGGCCGTCCAGTTTGCACTCGCCAGCCCGCAACCCGAGCCCGAAGAAGCCACGAACTACGTTTACGCTTAGGAGGCCGTAGTGCAAGTACGATTCACATCAGGACGGTGGAAGTGCGGTTTCGTATCAGGGCACGCCTTTAGGCGTGCCGCAAGAGCCGCGTTATGGACGCGCCTTTAGGCGCTGCAATTTGACCACAGGCCATGAGGGGGTCGGAATGCCCAAGGAAATGATGTACGGAGAAGCAATGGCTACCGCCATTGTCGAAGAAATGCAGCGGGATGCGGACGTAGTTTTCTACGGTCAGAACATGGCCATGACCAAGCGCGACCCCATGCTGAAGATGTTCGGCAAGAACCGGGTTCGCATTGCACCGATTTCCGAAACTGCCGAGATTGGCATCGCCGTGGGCGCCGCCGTTACGGGATTGCGTCCCATCGTCGAGCTTTGGATGAGCGAGTTCATGCTGGTTGCCATGGACCAGGTGCTCAACGAGGCTCCCCGCCTGCGATACATGTCCGGGGGGCAGGTGAAGGTTCCGCTGGTGCTGAAGGCCGGCTACGGATTCGCCGCCGGCTGGGCTGGGCAGCACTCCAATTGCCTCTATCACACGATGATGGGAATTCCGGGGCTGAAAGTGGCGCTTCCGTCCACGCCCGCCGATGCCAAGGGACTCATGGCAGCGGCCATTCGCGACAACAACCCTGTCGTGTATCTCCACCACTACATGCTGACGCTCGACACCGGCGACGTGCCCGAGGGCGAGTACGTCGTGCCCTTCGGTGTCGCGGACATCAAGCGCGCCGGCAGCGACGTTACGGTTGTTGCCACAGGGTGGATGGTCAAGAAATCGCTGGCCGCGGCCGAGCAACTGGCGCGCGAAGGGATCAGCGCTGAAGTGATCGATCCGCGAACCCTGGCGCCTCTCGATGTGGACACCATCATCAAGTCAGTGAAGAAGACATCTAGGCTCGTGCTGGTCGATCAGGCTCCGCGCCATTCGTCGGCTGCCGCCGTGATCGCCGCCGAGGTGGCGGAAAAGGGTTTTGAGCATTTACGCGCGCCGATAGTCCTGGTGACAGCTCTTGATGCGCCGGTGCCTTATAGCGAGCCGCTCGAAAATTATCTGCTGCCAAATGAAGACAAAATCGCCAAGGCCGTCCGATCGTTGGTAACCGAGCGCGTGCGTGCAAGCGCCTAGCCGAGAAGAAACCACGACATCAGCGGTAGTGGGTCAACTTGAATCTGTCTTGAAAGGGCGTGGCTTCAGCCGCGCCGTAGGCTGAAAAACCCAATTCTGTTCTTGCTCTTGGGTGGCGCAGCGGTTTACCGCTGCGGTAACTGTCCTGCTTTCAGCATAGGCCTTACAGATTGCTGAAAAACTGGGCTTTGTATCAGGGCATCGCTTCAGCGATGCCGTAAGCTCATGAAAATGAGATGCCCCTTTAGGGGCTGTCCTCCGAAAGCCGTGTTTCAGCAATCTGTTTAGCCGCTGAGGGAACGCATCTTTCAAACTGACCACCACCAAATCAGCGGTAGTGTCCTAATTTGGACAAATTAGGACACCACCAAATCAGCCGAGGAGTTGACACACGGAGTTACAATAGAAGATAAGCTAAGAGTCCAGTGTGACGAAAGCTTAATTTCACTAAGTTCTTTGAAATCTATATTTTGGACGACTTAGAAATCATAAGTCACTGATTCTAAATGCAGCCAGGAATCCGGCCTGCCAATAACTCCTTTGTTTTGAATATTTTGCAAGTAACTCCTTTAAACGCAATATTTTACGAAAAATTAGGGGGGGAGGGGGGTACCCCGCCCTTTGCGCCCTCATTCCATCGGAAGGCCGACGTAGTTTTCCGCGAGCGCTTGGGCTGCGGCTCGAGAACTGGTCACATAGTCGAGTTCGGCGAGTTGGCGACGGCGGTCGAAGGGATTCTCATCGGGGAAGCGATGGAGCATGGAAGTCATCCACCAGGAGAACCGTTGCACTTTCCAGACGCGCCGCAAGCAGACCTCGGAATAGCTGTCGAGCAGCTCCCGACTTCCAGTAGCATAAAAATGCTTCAGGCCTCGCGCAAGTATCTGAACATCGGCGACCGCGAGGTTCAATCCCTTGGCTCCGGTTGGCGGAACAATGTGCGCCGAGTCTCCGGCTAAGAAGAGGTTGCCGTATTGCATGGGCTCGACCACGAAACTGCGCATGCCCGTCACGCTCTTTTGGAGAATCTGCCCTTCGGTGAGTATCCATCCGTTCGAGGCGAGGCGGATCTGAAGTTCCTGCCAGATTCTGTCATCACTCCAGAGATCAACGTTTTCATCTGGCTTGCATTGCAGGTACAAGCGGCTGATGTGTGGCGTCCGCATGCTGAGCAGCGCAAAACCGCGATCATGGTAGGTGTAAATCAGCTCATCCGACGAGGGAGGCGCTTCGGCGAGGATGCCAAGCCATCCAAAGGGATACACTCGCTCATACTCTGTGAGCACTCCCGACGGAATGCTGGGGCGGCAGATGCCGTGAAACCCGTCGCACCCGGCAATGAAGTCGCAGATTAATTCGCAGGCGTTTCCATCTTTCTGGTACCGGATCTTCGGCTTGGAGCCATCGAAATCATGCACACTGACGTCTTCCACCTCAAAAAAAAGTTGGCCACCAGTCGCGACACGGGCATCGTTCAGGTCTTTCAAAACCTCATGCTGCGCGTAAATCGTGATTCCCTTTCCACCCGTGAGATCGTGAAAATCAATACGGTGACCGCGGCCTCCGAAGCGCAGCTCAATTCCATGGTGAAGCAGGCCTTCGGTTTTCATCCGCTCGCCGACGCCCATTTCCGTAAGCAGGTCGACGGTTCCTTGCTCCAGCACGCCGGCGCGGACGCGCTGCTCGGAATATTGACGGCTGCGATTCTCGACTATGACGGAGTCAATCCCCTGCAAATACAAAAGGTGAGAGAGCACAAGACCGGCTGGTCCTGCGCCAACGATTCCGACTTGGGTTCGTTGCGAAGTCGGCATGAAACAGCTCTAGAAAGGATAATGCCGAGGAGTTGTCTGGATCGTGATCCAGCGCAGCTCGGTGAATTCATTAACTGCGGCCTTTCCTCCAAAACGGCCGTAGCCGCTGGCCTTCACACCGCCGAAAGGCATCTGCGCCTCGTCGTGCACGGTCGGTCCGTTCACGTGGCACATTCCAGAGTCGATCCGCTTGGCGACTTCCACGGCGCGAGCAATGTCGCGGCCGAAGACCGCGGACGAGAGTCCGTACTCTGTGTCATTTGCCAGTGTGATCGCTTCTTCCAAGGTTTTGAAGCGGGTGATGGAAACCGAGGGTCCAAAGGACTCTTCGCGGAAAATCTGCATTTCGGGAGTGACGTGGTCGACGATCACGGCTGGCATGATCGTGCCTTGCGGGTCACCGCTCAGAAGAACTGTTGCGCCGCGAGACACCGCATCTTTCACAAGTGCGCGTACTCGATCTACCGTGGGCATGCCGACGACAGCGCCGAGGACAACGTCACCTTTTCGCGGATCCCCGCAAGGGAGAGCCTTCACCTTGGCCACGAATTTCTGCGCGAAGGCGTCCGCCACTTTTTCATCAATGATGATGCGTTCCGTGGACATGCAGATCTGGCCCTGGTTCATGAATGCACCGAAGGCAGCGGCATCCACAGCGGCGTCGAGATCGGCGTCGTCGAGAATGATGAGGGGAGCTTTACCTCCCAGTTCGAGGAGAATCGGCTTCAGATGTTTTGCCGCAGTAACGGCAAGAATCTTTCCCACACGCGTGGAGCCGGTAAAGTTCACGCGACGCACGGCGCGGTGGGCGATTAGGGTCTCGACAATCGCCGAGGCGCTGGCGGCATCGTGAGTCAAGACGTTGACCGCTCCGTGACCCAGCCCAGCTTCGCGGAGGACCGTTCCAATCAGGCGATGCGTGGCGGGACAGACCTCCGACGCTTTCAGCACCACAGTGTTGCCGCACGCGAGTGGCATGGCGATTGCGCGTACCCCGAGAATGACGGGAGCGTTCCAGGGGGCGATTCCGAGGACGACGCCCACCGGTTGCCGGATGGAGAACGCGAGGCTCCCCGGAATCTCCGAGGGAATGACCTCGCCTGAGACTTGGGTGGTCATCGATGCCGCTTCACGCAGCATCTGGGCCGCGAGGTAAACGTTGAAACCCGCCCATCCGGCCGTGGCGCCGATCTCGTCCATCATGACGGAAATAAAATCGGGCGTGCGGGTTTCGAGCAAGTCAGCGGCGCGCAAGAGCTTCTTGCGCCGTTCGTGAGGGCCGAGAGCAGACCAGGCAGGGAAGGCCTCAGCGGCGGCTTCCGCGGCGGCGATCGCATCGTCGGCGCCGGCGGCGGCCGCGCGCGTGGCGACTTCACCCGAGATCGGGTTTTGCCGGACAAACGTTGCCGCACTTGTCGCGGCGGCGTCACGATCACCGATAAGAAGCTGTACTTCAGTCATGACCGTTTCCTCTTCTTGGAATTTGTCTTGGTTTTGCCGTCCATCTCTTTGAAAACGTCGGCTGCGATGTGAAAAGCGGAGTTCGCCGCTGGCACGCCGCAATAGATGGCGGATTGCAGCAGGACCTCTTTGATCTGGTCGCGGGTGACGCCATTGTTAAGAGCGGCTTTCACGTGCATGCGGAATTCCTCGCCACGATTCAAAGCGACCATCATCGCCAGTGTCAGCAGGCTGCGAGTATGGCGGGGAAGGCCGGGGCGCGTCCATATCTCGCCCCAGGCGTTGCGAGTGATGAAGTCCTGGAAATCGCGGTTGAAGTCTGTTGTGGTGGCGACGGCCCGGTCCACGTGTTCATCGCCGAGGACAGCACGCCGGATTTTCATGCCTTGCTTGTAGCGCTTGGTGTCATCCATTGGCGTCATAAATAGTCCGTCGCCTCACCTGGCAAGGAATTTACTCACAGCCTCCGTGAACGCGTCGGCCTGCTCGACATTCGAGAGGTGAGCGGCGGCGAGTTCAACCTTTACAGCTCCCCGGATTCGGTCGGTGAGGAACTGAGCGTCGGAGTCGGGTGTGACCGGGTCGCTTCCGCCGTAGATCACGAGTGTCGCGGCCTTGATCTGCGCAACCGCTTCGCGCTGATCCATATCGCGGATTGCGGCACAACAAGCGGCATAACCCTCTGGCGGCGAGTTCTCGAGCATGCGCTGTGCCCGGGCAACCCTTTCCGCGAACGATGCGCGAAACCCCGGCGTAAACCAGCGCTCGATGACCGCGGCCGCAACGGACTTCATTCCATCCTTGCGTGCGGTTGCGATGCGCGCGTTCCACATCTCTTTTGTACCGATCCGAGCCGCAGTGTTCGAGAGCACCAGACGATGGAGCCGGTTGGGCGCATGAACTCCCAGCCACATGCCGATCATGCCGCCCATCGAGAGCCCGCAGAAATGCACGCAGTCGAGGTGAAGCGAATCCAGCAGACCGAGCACGTCGCGGCCCAGTTGCTCGATTGTGTAATCGCCTGGTGTTACCGAAGACTGTCCGTGCCCACGAGTGTCGTAACGGAGGATGCGGAAACACCGTTGCAGTTCGGCCACCTGCGGATCCCACATGGAAAAATCGGTGCCAAGAGAATTGGAAAACACCAGCACGGGCTCCTTGTCACCCGTGAGCGCGTAATGCGTCTTCAGTTCTCCAACATCGACAAACGGCATGGCTTGCCCTTCCAGCGATGACTATCAATGTCAGCGCTTGCGGCTGGCATCGATGACACGGTCCACCAGCTCTTCGGCGACGCCCAGGTAGTTCTCCGGAGCGAACAGGCGATCCAACTCCGCTGGAGTAAGACGCTCGGTTAGGGTTTGGTTTTGAGCCAGCACTTCGCGGAGATGCTTACCCGACTCGCGCGCCTGCCGGCTCGCCGCTTCCACCAATGCATGAGCGGCGGATTTGCCGATATGTTTTCCCATGGCCATGGTGACGGCTTCGGCGAAAATCAGACCGTGCGTCGCGTCGAGATTGCGCCTCATGCGCGCCGCGTCGATTTCGAGATGAGGAACACTCGTCGCCATTTGATGGAGCGCTCCGGCAGTCAGACGGAAGATTTCCGGGAGCGTCTCCCATTCTGCGTGCCAATCGCCAAGGCCGCGCTCATCTTCCTGTACCAAGGCGCTCAGCATGGTGCTGACGAGGCCGGGAACCCGCGTCGCTGCCGACAACACTATTGCGGCACTGACGGGATTGCGCTTGTGCGGCATCGTCGAGGAAACGCCGCGGCCCTCGCCCACAGGTTCGAAGACTTCCGCGATCTCGGTTTGCATGTGCAGAGAAATGTCGCGGGCAATCTTGCCTAAGGTGCCTGTGCAAAGGCCTAATGTGGTTGCCGCTTCCGCCACCCGGTCGCGCTGAGTATGCCAGGGCATGGTGGGCAGCCCGAGATGGAGTTCTGCTGCCAACGCTTCGGCCACCTGCAATCCTTTTTCTCGTAGAGCCGCCAGCGTTCCAACTGCGCCGCCAAACTGCAAGACCAGCACCCGTGCCCGGGTTTCCGCGAAGCGCTCGCGGTGGCGATTCATGGCGTCCAGCCACCCGGCAACCTTGACACCAAAAGTCGTAGGCAGGGCATGCTGCATGAGCGTGCGACCGGCGATTAGCGTGGAGCGGTGCTTCCTCGCCAGTTCGCTCAGGCCTCCGCAAAGGGCAGCCAGATCAGCTTCAAGTATGTCGAGAGCTTGCCGGATCTGCAGAACCAGGCCGGTATCGTTCGCGTCTTGGCTGGTTGCGCCCCAGTGAACGAACCGCGCTGCCTCAGGATCGTCTTTCGCGACCAGCGCTGTGAGTTGCTTGACCAGCGGAATCGCGGGATTAAGCGAAGCGGCGGCCGCAGTGGCGAGTGCGTTAGCGTCGA
>Ga0208042_1000176_pt1 | contig 23188 bp, 9 predicted proteins | sample Sb_taG_10_FD_187708 | JGI IMG/M metagenome (GOLD analysis project Ga0208042, IMG submission 187708) | Peat soil microbial communities from Weissenstadt, Germany - Sb_50d_7_NC metaG (SPAdes) (version 2) | ecosystem: Environmental > Terrestrial > Soil > Wetlands > Peat | place: Germany... | reverse complement strand
AAACAAAGTTTACACCTACCACGATCCCTGCTACCTGGGACGTCACAACCAGGTTTATGACGATCCGCGTGAGGTGCTCGATGCCATCCCGGGTTTGAAGCGGGTTGAGATGAGCCGCTGCAGGGACCGGTCGTTCTGCTGCGGCGGCGGCGGACTGATGCTGTTCTACGAGCCGAAGGAAGAGCAGCGCATGGGCGTTAAGAGAGTCCAGATGGCTGCGGAAGCCGGGGCCAATGTGATCGTAACGGCATGTCCGTTCTGCATGGTGAATCTGGAAGATGCGATCAAGGTTGCAGGTCTGGAAGGAAAGATGACCGCCATCGATCTGGTGGAACTGGTGGACCAAGAGATGGTGCGTGAGGGACAAAAAGCGGTGTGAGGAGTGGAGGCGAATGTGGAGATTCTAGTTTGCGCAAGACGAGTGCCCGATACATCGGAGAACGAGATTGAACTCAACAGCGCCGGAAACGACATCGAGCGTGACGAGTTGGTCTATTCGATCAACGAGCCGGACAACTACGCGGTTGAAGAGGCGCTGCAGATGGTGGCCCGAATTGGCGGAAACGTCACCGTGGTCACGGTTGGCGGCGAAGACGACGAAGAGATCCTTCGCCGGGAGATGGCCATGGGCGCGAACCAGGGCGTGCTGATTAGCGACGAAGCCTTCAGCGGATCGGACGCCCGGGGTATCGCAACCATCCTGAAAGCCTTTGTGCGGAAGGGTAACTACGACCTGATTCTCACCGGGGTGCAGGCCGAGGACGGCGGCGCGCAGGTTGGCGGGATGCTGGCGGCGATGCTCGACTACCCGTTTGCTTCGCTGGTCAATTCCATCGAGGTGCTGGAAGGCCGGAAGCTGAAAGTCAGCCGGGAAATCGAAGGCGGCAACAAGGAGATGAATGAGATCGATCTCCCGTGCGTGCTCTCGATTCAGACCGGCATCAATGAACCACGCTATGTCGGTATGCGAGGCATCCGCGCCGTGGCTTCTGTGCCCATCCCGACTTTCGGGGTGTCAGAGCTCGGCGTTGACCCAGGTGCTGTAGGGGAAGCTGCCGCGAAAGTGAAGCGCGTGGACTACTTCGTCCCCGCGCTCGGCAAGGGGGCCGAGATGCTCAAGGGCAGCCGGGAAGAAAACGCCGACAAAGTTCTGGAGTTAGTCGCAGCCAAAGGAGGATTGAAATAATGGCTCGCATCTTCGCTTACATCGTGCACAAGGCTGGCGTGGCTGACGATTCCGCAGCGCAACTGGCGGCCGCCGCCAAAAAGATCGACCCCGCGGCCTCGCCTACCGCCCTTCTCACTGGTTGGGGCGCGGACCTCGCTGCCGCGTGCGACGCCGTCCGTGCTTCCTACGCTGAGATATGGACAATTTCCAACGAAGCTCTTGCCTACCCCAATGCGGAATTGATCCGCAAAGCCCTGGTTAAGGTCGTGCCGCCGGGCAGCATTGTGCTGGTTGCCCACGAGCATTTCGGAATCGATCTGGCGCCGGGTCTTTCCATCAAGCTGAATTCGGCTTTCGTCTCCGACGTGTTGGACATTGGCGGTGTTGAAGGCAGCGATCTCAAAGTCGTCCGCCAGGAATTCGGCGGACAGGTGAGCGCTCATGTTCGTTGCGACATCTCGTCGGGCGCGGTGGTCACTGTGCGTCCAGGGGCGTTCAAGTCTCTGGAGAGTGCTCCTGTGGCTGTGACCGTGGTCGACAAGTCATCGGAGGTTGGTGCGCTGACAGCTGGACGGCGTTACCTGGAGACGATCGTTGCCGAGGCGGGTGATGTCGATATCACCAAGCACAACGTTTTGGTTTCCATCGGCCGTGGCATCCAGAAGCAGGAGAACGTGGCCATTGCGCAGGAACTGGCCGAAGCCCTGGGCGCGGCAGTGAGCTGCTCGAGACCCGTGGTTGACGCCAAGTGGCTGGGGAAATCGCGTCAGGTTGGGTCGTCCGGAAAAACCGTCAAGCCGAAGGTCTATCTGGCATGCGGCATCAGTGGTTCATTCCAGCATCTGGCCGGCCTCAAGGGCAGTCCGTTTCTGATCGCCATCAACAAGAATCCCAGAGCACCAATCTTTCAAGTGGCGGATGTTGGGATTGTGGACGACATCCTGGAGTTCTTGCCGGAATTGACCAACAAAGTTCGCGAAATGCGCAGCGTCGCAGCAAAGTGAGGCACCGACCATGATTGCAAATAAGACACTGAAGCTAAGTCTGAAGTCGCTCAGAGATTTTGCCAAGAAACGCCTGACCGACGAAAGACTCCTGGAGCTGGATGAACGTGACGAATGCCCGCTGGAGATCGTCCGGCATATGTGCAGCCCGGACCAGTTGGGCATTCAACTCCTGTTCATCCCCGAAGAGTGCGGCGGTTTCGGCGGGGGCGCCTTCGATGTGTATGTGGTCTGTGAAGAGATGGCGCGCATCGATCTGGGCGTCGCCACGGCCGTGCTGGCTACGTTCCTGGGCAGCGATCCGATCACGGTGGGCGCCACTCCGGAGCAAAAGAAGCACTGGCTGAGCCGCATTGCGGAAGAGGGATTGCTGTTCGCCTACGGCGCCACCGAACCGGAAGCGGGCAGCGATCTGGGCGCGCTCCGCACTACCGCGGACCGAGTCATGCAGGACGGCCGAGTCGTCGGCTACAAAATCAACGGGGCCAAGCAATGGATCAGCAACGGTGGAATCGCGGACGCTTACACCGTCCTGGCCAACACGCCCGGTGGCCCGAGTTGGTTCATCTTGGAAAAGGGCGCCAACGGTTTCAGTCATGATGAACCGGAAGATAAGCACGGCATCCGGCTGAGCAACACGGCCGCGCTTGCGTTCAGCGACACCTACGTCGATGCCGACCGCCTGATCGGCGGGGTGGAAGGCCAGGGATTGAATCAGGCGCAGGCCGTCTTCGGCTACACGCGGCTGATGGTGGCGGCGTTTGGCCTGGGGGCCGGCTGGTCCGCGCTCGATCGCGCAATTCCGTACTCCACTAAGCGTATCCAGGCGGGAGCACCGCTCTCGGAGAAGCAAGGCTACACCCACAAGCTGATCGTGCCCCACGTGACGCGCCTCGAAGCCGCGCGCTCTTACATCGAAGAAACCGCGGAGCGGATCGACGCGGGGACCGAAGGCAGCCTGAACACGGAAGGCGCCATTGCCAAGTACATGGCGACCGAGGCCGGAAACATGGCAGCTGACGCCAGTATTCAAGCCCTCGGCGGATATGGATACACGCACGAATACATGGTGGAGAAGATCAAGCGCGATGTCCGGATCACCACTATTTACGAAGGCACCTCCGAGATCATGGAGATGACCATTAGCCGCGACCGCTGGCAGCTTCATCTGAAGACGCGCGGGCAGTACTACCACGAACAGGCCAAGAAATTCGAAGAGCTCCATGGCCGCCATCCGAACGTGGGCGCTGACAACGCGGCACTGGCTTTGCACGCAATGGCCGAAGTGATGGAGAAAGCCCGGGTCGCGCGCCTGACCCGCTATCAACACATTCTGCTGCGTCTGGGCGAACTGATCGCCTACGCCGAGTGCGCTGGCAGTTTAGCTCGCCGAGCCGGGTTGATGGATGAAGGCAAGCTCAACGAGAAAGCCAACCGGCGCTTCGACGCGACAGCACTGGCGGCGCTGAGCAGAGTCTTCGCCCGCGAGGCCGCGCTCAAGGTCGCCGAAGAAGGCTTGCGCTGGGTCGTCGGAGCCGGCGGTGTGAGCGCTGCCGAACTGGCCACGTTTGAAACAAGCCTGGGACTGCCCGCAATTCACCGTGCGCAGGCAGGACTGATTTCGGATCTGGATTACATCGCAGACGTAGTGTACAGCCGCGCGGCGAAGCGCACGGAACTCGCCGCGTAGCGCTGAAAGATGAAATTTAAATGGGCTTTAACAGGCAAAATTCTTCTCTCCGCAAAGGAGCGCAGTCATGGAAAACACTTCTTATCGAGCCATCGCCATTGTAGGGGCGGGAGCCATTCTGCCCGATGCCCCGAACGTCCCGGCTTTCTGGGAAAACATTAAGAACGGCCGTTACAGCGTCACCGAGATTGATCCCGCGCGTTGGGATCCGGCGCTCTACTACGATCCCGACCCGAGCGTCCCGGATAAGACATATTCAAAAATCGGCGGCTGGGTTCGCGACTACGTGTGGGACCCGATGAAGTGGCGCATGGCCATTCCGCCGCGCGTGGTTGATGCCATGGATGGGGCGCAAAAATGGGCCATCGCCTGCACCCGCGAAGCGCTGGAAGACTACGGCTATCCCAAGCGGCCACTGGACGCGAATCGCACGGCCGTGATCCTGGGCAATGCCATGGCCGGCGAGAAACACTATCTCACGGCGCTGCGCATTTACTTTCCGGAATACGCTCGCGAACTGGCTGAAACCACCAGTTTTGCCGCGCTCCCGGAAGCGCTGCGCCGCGACATCACGCGCGAATTGCACGAGCGGATGGACAAACACCTTCCTGAGATTACCGAAGACAGCATGCCTGGTGAATTGGCCAACTGCATTGCTGGCCGCATTGCCAACATCTTCAACTTCCACGGTCCCAATTACATTTGCGACGCGGCTTGCGCCTCGGCGATGGCGGCCATCAGTTCGGCAATTGAGGGATTAGTGGAGAACGATTACGACGCGGTGGTCACCGGCGGCATTGACCGCAACATGGGCGCTTCGATGTTCGTCAAGTTCTGCAAGATCGGAGCGCTGTCGGCGACCGGCACTCGTCCTTACGCCGAAGGAGCGGACGGCTTCGTCATGGGCGAAGGCGCTGCGATCTTTTTGCTCAAGCGCCTGGCCGATGCCGAGCGTGACGGAGACAAAATTTACGCCTTGATTCGCGGCATGGGCGGCGCGAGTGACGGCAAGGGCAAAGGGATCACTGCCCCCAACCCAATCGGCCAGAAGCTGGCCATTGAACGAGCCTGGCAGAATGCCGGCCTATCACCGGGTACGGCCACCTACATTGAAGGCCACGGCACATCAACCCGGGTGGGCGATGTGGTCGAAGTACAGAGCATGGCCGATGCGCTCAGCAGTGCTCATCTCCCGCCGCAGTCAGTAGGCCTGGGCTCGGTCAAATCGAACTTCGGACATCTCAAAGGAGCTGCGGGCGCCGCCGGATTGCTGAAAGCCGCTCTCGCACTTCGCGACAAAGTGCTACCGCCCAGCGTGCACTGCGAGCGCCCCAATCCAGAGATTGACTTTGCGCATTCCCCGCTTTACGTCAACCGGGAGCTGCAGCCCTGGACGAAGACAGTAGATGGCGTGCGGCGCGCCGGCTTGAGCGCTTTTGGTTTTGGCGGTACCAACTTCCATGCGGTACTCGAAGAATACATTCCCCACAGGCTGAATGGAAACGGCAAGCGGTCGGTTGCGGTAAGCGAGATGCCCGCGAGAATTACAGAGGCAACTATGAACGCGAAAGATGTTTCCCCCACTTCTCCATCTTCTTATAAAGCGCCACTGCGCGGTGCGCTGGTCATCGGCGCCGCATCAGAGGCCGCCCTGCTCGAACGTTTGCGCGTGGTAGAGAGCGAGGCCAAGGCGGGCCGCGCACCGGCTCCTACGGCCCCGGCTGAATCAGACCTGCGGGCGCCCGAACGCCTGGCTATCGACTACGCCAACGCCGCCGACCTGGCAGAGAAAGCGCACCCCGCACTCAAGGCGCTGGCGGCCAGTCAACCCGCGATTTGGAAAGCCCTGCGCGCGCAAGGCATCTTCCGCGGCCACGGTCCCGCGCCCAAGGTGGCGTTCTTGTATCCCGGCCAAGGCTCGCAGTACGTGAACATGCTGGAGCCACTCTGCGCAGTCGAGCCGATTGTGGCGGAAATTTTTGCCGAAGCCGATCGGGTGATGACGCCGCTGCTGGGCAAGCCGCTCAGCGAATTCATCTTCGTGGACAAGGCCGACGCCGCCGCTGTGGCCAAGGCCGAAGACGATCTGCGCCAAACTGCCATCACTCAGCCTGCCGTGCTGGCGACCGATCTGGCGCTGACCCGGCTCCTGGCCGCTTATGGCATCACGCCAGACTTCACCATGGGACACAGCCTGGGCGAATACGGAGCGCTGCTTGCGGCCGACGCACTTCCCTTTGCGGACGCACTCGAAGCCGTCAGCGCCCGCGGCCGCGAAATGACCCGCTTTGCGCCGGAAGACAAGGGCCGCATGGCCGCAGTGTTTGCCCCGCTGGAGGAAATCGAGCGAATCCTGAAGACTGTGACCGGCTACGTGGTGATCGCCAACGTTAACAGTAACCGGCAGGCGGTCATCGGCGGCGCGAGCAAACCCGTCGGGCAGGCCATGGAAGCTTTCCAGAAAGCCGGCTACGACGTGACGGAATTATCGGTCAGCCACGCGTTCCACACCACGATTGTGGCTTCCGCCAGTGAGCCGCTACGGCGAGTGCTGCAACGCCTGCATCTCGCGTCTCCGCGCCTGCCCATCGTCGCCAACACCAACGGCGAGTTCTATCCCACGGGGCGGGACGTGGTGCCGCAGATGTTGGACATCCTCGCACAACAGTGCGCCGCTCCTGTGCAGTTCGTCAAGGGCCTGCGCACGCTATACGAGGCGGGGGCGCGAGTCTTCGTGGAAGTCGGTCCGAAAAAGGCATTGCAGGGATTTGCTGAAGATGTGCTCGGCGAGCACGGCGACGTGGTCTCGCTTTTCACCAATCATCCGAAGGTGGGCGATATCCCCGCGTTCAATCAGGCGTTGTGTTGCCTTTATGCGGCGGGATTGGGCCGCGGGACCCCGGAAGCCGCGCGTCAAACAACGCCGGCGTTCGTGCCGGCAGTTTCCGCACTAGCGGAAACCCCTAAACGAATCGGTCTGGCCGCGCCCCCAGCAGTTACTGCTACCGCACCGATGGCGGCGATTAACGACAGTCAATACAAGGACGGTCAATACAAGGACGGTCAATACAACGACGGTCACTATAACGACGGTCAATACGTCGAGCTCGGCCGATTGTTGGGCGATGTTCTCGAGCGCGGCTGGCAGATTGCCCACGGCCAGAGGCACGCTCCAATCGACCCTGCGGTCGCGATCACGGGAGCAGCTTTAGGCCTACCTGGCACCGAGCGTATCTTCGATGATGGCAACATCGGCCGCATCTTGCGCGGTGATCAGTTCATTGACACCATCCCCACGCGCTTCCGTCGCGCAATGCTTGACAAACACATTACGCGGCTGGTGAAGAATGACAACGGCGGCACCTTTGAGACTATTAATAATGTTGCGGACGTCATCAAGCTGGCAGGACGCGGCGGCGCCTTCGATCTGAAAAACGAATTTGGCGTTTCCGCCGAACGCATTGCCGCTCTCGACCGCACCACCCGGCTCGCCATCGCGGTGGGCCTCGACTCATTGCGCGACGCCGGCATTCCGCTGGTTTTGCGCTACAAGACCACCACCAAAGGGACGCAGTTGCCCGACCGGTGGACATTGCCCGACGCTCTGCGCGATGACACGGGAGTGATTTTTGCCTCTGCGTTTCCGGGCCTGGACTCTTTCGCCGACGAAATGGCGCGCTATTACGCGGACCGCGCCCACCGCGAGCAACTGGCCATGCTGGAAAGCTTGCGCGTCCGGGCGGCCGAGGTGAATGGCCATTCCATCCTGGGGCAGGAGATTGAGCGGCGCATCGACGAGTTGTGCGACGCCATCGAGAAAGAGCCGTATGTTTTCGACCGTCGTTTCCTGTTCCGTATCTTGTCGATGGGACATTCGCAATTCGCTGAATTCATCGGCGCGCGTGGTCCTAATACAGCCATCAATGCCGCCTGCGCGAGCACCACACAAGCGGTGGCGCTGGCCGAGGACTGGATCCATGCGGGGCGTTGCCGCCGCGTGATCGTGGTCGCAGCCGACGACGTCACTACCGACAATCTGATCGACTGGATGGGCGCCGGCTTTCTGGCCAGTGGAGCAGCGGCCACCGACGACGTGGTCGAAGAGGCCGCCATTCCCTTCGACCGCCGCCGCCACGGCATGATCATCGGCATGGGCGCCGCTGGCCTGGTGGTGGAGAGCGCGGAGTCAGCCCGCGAACGAGGTATCCAACCCATCTGCGAAGTGTTGAGCGCGGTGACCGCTAATAGCGCGTTTCACGGCACTCGTCTCGATGTGCAGCACATCAGCCAGGTGATGGAGGATCTGGTGAGCAAAGCGGAAGCTCGCGGCGGCATTCGCCGTCATGAGATCGCTCCGCAAACGGTTTTCATCTCTCACGAAACCTACACCCCCGCGCGCGGCGGCAGTGCTGCGGCGGAGATCCATGCGCTGCGTCGCGTTTTTGGTGACAGTGCGGACAAGATTGTGATCGCTAACACCAAGGGCTTCACCGGCCACGCGATGGGTGCAGGCGTGGAAGATGTCCTGGCTGTGAAAGCGCTGGAAACGGGCGTGGTGCCGCCGGTGGCCAACTTCAAGGAAGTTGATCCAGAGTTGGGCACGCTGAACTTGTCGAAGGGCGGCGTTTATCCGGTTGAGTACGCGTTGCGGTTGGGTGCAGGGTTCGGTTCGCAGATCAGTATGACACTGTTGCGTTGGATAACGACGAAGGACGGCGTCCGCAGGAATCCGAATGCACTGGGCTATGCCTATCGGGTGGTTGACCCGAACGCCTGGAACGCTTGGCTCAGCCGTATGGCCGGCCGGCCGGCCGCCGATTTGGAAGTGGTCCACCGCACGCTGCGGGTGCGTGATCATGTTCGTGACCAAGGAGCGGCACGGATCGTGGAACCTGCTTCGGAATTGCGGGCCGCGGCACCAGCGCCAACGCCCCAGGCAATGGCGCCCACACCAGTTGTTAACACGAGACCGCCGGATACGAAGCCAGCAACAGCGCCCGTGAGCGCGGCCCCCGTGCCGCAGGCGAAGGTGCAAGCCGCTGCGTTCGCGCCCCCTGTACCGGCACCGCCGCAGCCCGCCGCGAAGACGGAAAGTGAAGTCAAAGTCACCACATCGGCAATCACGCTAACACCTACCAACAAGGATTACGCCGGCGATCCCGTGAAGGAGCGCATCCTGGCCCTGGTCGCGGAAAAGACCGGCTATCCGCAAGATATGTTGGACTTGGACCTCGACCTCGAAGCGGACCTCGGAGTTGACACGGTCAAGCAGGCCGAGATGTTCGCGGGCATCCGCGAGATCTACAACATCCCTCGCGACGAGAACCGCAAGCTGCGGGATTATCCGACATTGACGCACGTCATCCGGTTCGTGTATGAGAAGCGTCCCGACCTGGCCGTCGCGGCCCCAGTTCCGGCAACACCCAAGGCAACGGAAGAGATCAAGCCCATCGCTCCGGCACCTGAGGCCGCTCCTCCGAAAGACGGCGCGGGAGATTCCGTGAAAGAGCGCATCCTGGCGCTCGTCGTGGAGAAGACCGGCTATCCCGAAGATATGCTGGACCTGGACCTCGACCTCGAAGCAGACCTCGGAGTTGACACTGTCAAGCAGGCCGAGATGTTCGCGGCCATCCGCGAGATTTACAACATTCCGCGCGACGAGAACCGCAAACTGCGCGACTACCCCACGCTGGCGCATGTGATCCGCTTCGTATATGAGAGGCGTCCCGACTTGGCCGTCGCGGCCCCGGTTCCGGCGACACCGAAGGCAACGGAAAAGACCGAGCCCGCCGCTCCGGCACCTGTGGCCGCTCTTCCTCCGGCCGCTCCTGCGAAAGACAGCGCGGGAGATTCCGTGAAAGAGCGCATCCTGGCGCTGGTCGTGGAGAAGACCGGCTATCCGCAAGATATGTTGGACTTGGACCTCGACCTCGAAGCAGACCTCGGAGTTGACACGGTGAAGCAGGCGGAAATGTTCGCGGCCATCCGCGAGATTTACAACATTCCGCGCGACGAGAATCGCAAACTGCGCGACTACCCCACGCTGGCGCATGTGATCCGCTTCGTATATGAGAGGCGTCCCGACTTGTTGAGCGCTGCTCCATCGTCGCCTGCAGTCGCGGAGCCGCCCGTACCCGCGCCGAGCCCGGTCACGGACGTCTCTATTGCCCAAGCCCCCACGGACGACTCTATTAAGGAGAAGGTGCTGGAGATCGTGGCTGAGAAGACTGGCTATCCCAAAGATATGCTCGACCTGGACCTCGATCTCGAAGCAGACCTGGGCATCGACACCGTCAAGCAAGCGGAGATGTTCGCCGCAATCCGCGCCGCATACAACATTCCCCGCGATGAGAATTTGAAGCTGCGTGAATTCCCAACCCTGGCCCACGTGATTAAGTTCGCACACGACAGGTCCGGATTAATCGGGGCATCCACTTTAGTCCCGCCCGCTACGCAGGAGAAATATGAACCGACGGCGGAGAAACCATCCTCATCTCCTGCTCCCACACCGCTCAAGGCCGCACGTCCGGCCCTCGCCAGTCTGGATGCTGCGAATCGCGTTCCACGGCGGATGCCGGTGCCGGTCCTGCGCCCGGAGCTCAGCATCTGCAAGCCAACGGGTGTCTCGCTGGAACGCGGCCGGCGGGTGGTGGTCATGGCCGACCAAGGTGGAGTGGCAGATGCACTGGCGCAGCGTTTACAGAAGGCGGGCGTGGAAGTTCTCCGTATCGAGAACGCGCCCGATGCCGAAGCACTGGCCAATCGCCTGAAGGAGTGGAGGGCTGCCGGTCCGGTGCACGGAGTCTACTGGCTGCCCGCTCTCGACAACGAGGGCAACCTTCGCGACCTGGATCTTGCCACCTGGCATGAAGCCATGCGGGTGCGCGTCAAATTGCTTCACGGCACGATGCGCGCGCTCTACGAGCAGATCGCGCACCCGGGCACGTTCTTAGTGTCGGCAACTCGGCTGGGCGGACAGCATGGCTACGACGAGGCCGGGGCAGTAGCCCCGCTCGGGGGCGCGGTTGCAGGCTTCAGTAAAGCGTATAAGCGAGAGCGGCCGGACGTTCTCGTCAAGACAGTCGATTTCGAAGCGCAGCGCAACGCGGAGGAAGTGGCCGGCATCCTGCTCGAAGAAACCCTGCGCGACCCGGGTGCTGTCGAGATCGGCTACAAGGCAGGGCTGCGCTGGACGATTGGTCTGCAGGAACAACCTGCGGCCGACGGACAACCTGGTCTGACGGTCGACGAGAACACTGTATTCCTGATCACCGGCGCAGCGGGAAGTATCGTCTCGGCCATCACTGCCGATCTGGCAGCCGCTTCCGGCGGCACCTTCTACCTGCTCGATTTGGTGCCTGAGCCTGATCCGGACAATCCTGACCTGAAGCGCTTCGCCAGCGACAAAGAAGGGCTGAAGCGCGAGCTGTTCGCCCGCATCCAGGCACGCGGCGAACGGGCCACACCGGCGTTGGTGGAAAAGGAACTGGCGGCCCTGGAGCGGGCGCAGGCTGCGCGCAGCGCGATTGACGCGGTGCTCGCCGCTCGGGGCACGCCGTACTATTTCAGCGTCAACCTCGCCGATGCGGACGCTGTGGACAAGGTGATCCGCCAGGTGCGGCAGCGCAACGGGCACATCGATGTGTTGCTGCACGCCGCCGGCCTGGATCGCAGCCATTCCCTGGCAGACAAAGACGCGCGTGAATTCGACCTGGTATTCGACGTCAAGAGCGACGGCTTCTTTAATCTACTGCGCGCCATCGGCGACATGCCTCTCAGGGCGACGGTGGCGTTCAGCTCCATTGCGGGACGCTTCGGCAACGTCGGACAGACGGACTACAGTTCTGCCAACGATCTGCTGTGCAAGATCACGTCGAGCTTCCGCACCACCCGGCCGGCCACACGCGGCATCGCCATTGACTGGACTGCGTGGGGCGGCATCGGCATGGCCACACGGGGCTCTGTCCCGAAAGTGATGGAATTGGCGGGCATCGATATGCTGCCATCCGAAGCGGGCGTTCCACTGATTCGACGTGAACTGACTGCGGGAGGGACGCGGGGCGAGATTGTCATCGGCCAGCGTCTCGGTGTGCTGCTGCATGAATTCGATCCCACTGGCGGCGTGGCGGAAGTCTCCGCTGAAAAGCGTTCGCCGGCGCAAGGGCCAGCGGGCTGTGGAGTGATGATCGGCAAGATCGCGAGTGCGGGACTCTACAGCCCGCTCACGATTGAGACCATGCTCGACCCGGCCATTCAACCGTTTCTGCACGACCATCAGATTGACGGCACGCCGGTGCTGCCCGGCGTCATGGGCATCGAGGCGTTCGCCGAAGCTGCCCTGTGCCTGCTTCCGGGCTGGCATGTCGAGGCGATTGAGGAGGTAAACTTCCTGGCGCCGTTCAAGTTCTACCGGAACGAGCCACGCCCGGTGACGGTCGAGGCAGTGATTCATCCGCAGGGAGACGGCTTGATCGCGGACTGCCGGTTGCTTGGGTGCCGGCCACTTCCGAATCAGACCGAGCCGCAAGTGACCACGCATTTCACGGCGCGCGCGCGACTGGTGAAACACACACTCGCGTTGGTGACCGTGCCGGCCCTGGGCCCACCAGCCGGACACATCATTGAAGCCGCCGACATCTACCGCCTCTACTTCCACGGCCCCGCGTACCAGGTTGTGGAGCGGGCATGGTGGGATGGAAGGCGGATTGTTGGCCTGATGGCCAAAGGCCTGCGTAACAATCACCACCCGTCCGGCCTGCCGACGCTCATGGCGCCGCGGCTGATCGAGCTGTGCTTCCAGACCGCCGGAGTATGGGAAATGGGCGTCGAGGGCCGCATGGGTCTGCCGCAGCACATTGATCGCGTCTCCTTATTAATGCGCGATCCCGAAGAGGCGGAAGGCCAGTTGTATGCCGTGGTCACTCCCAACCCGTTCGATGGAAGTTTCGATGCGGAGGTTGTGGATGCGAAGGGAAACCGCTACCTGCAACTCAGCGGCTACCGCACGGTGGCGGTTCCCGGCGCCGTTGATGCTGGGCGGTTAGAAGCGCTGCGGGCGGCAATGTCATTGGAAACGGTCGCGGCGTGATCCCTGGGGCTTGATAGTCAGTGATGATCTGTCGAGGCATTTATGAATCTCGAATTCCAGCGTGTGGCGATCGCCAATCGCGGCGAGGCCGCAATGCGGTTCATCCACGCGGCCCGCGAGTTCAATCAAGAGCATGGCACATCTTTGCGTACGATCGCGCTGTTCACCGAACCTGACCGCCATGCCATGTTCGTCCGCGAGGCGGACGAGGCGGTGTGTCTCGGCCCAGCTCAGATCCTCGACCAAAAAACGCAGCAGCTCAAGAGCAGCTATGTGGACTATGGCCAGCTGGAACGGGCGCTGACGGCCGCGCGTGCGGAAGCGGTTTGGGCGGGGTGGGGCTTCGTCGCCGAGCACGCCGAGTTCGCGGACCTTTGCCGCGATTTAGGCATCGTGTTCATCGGCCCGGATGGTGAGGCGATGCGACGCGCGGGCGACAAGATCGCCTCGAAACGCCTGGCTGAGCAGAAGCAGGTCCCGGTAGCGAAGTGGAGCGGCGGCCCGGTGGAAACGCTCGCCGATGCCGAGCGCCACGCTGAGCGCTTGGGCTATCCACTCCTTATTAAAGCCACCGCAGGGGGCGGCGGTCACGGGATTCGCCGGGTGCTTTCGCCCAGCCAACTTCCAGAGGCTTTTCAGAGCGCCCGCGCCGAAGCGTACAAGGCCTTTGGAGACCCAACTGTTTTCATGGAGCAACTGGTTCAGGGAGCACGCCACGTCGAAGTGCAAGTAATCGCAGACCACCATGGAACAACGTGGGCGGCCGGCGTGCGCGACTGCACAATTCAACGCCGCCACCAGAAAATTCTCGAGGAAGCGCCTTCGCCGGCGCTCTCTCGGGAACAAGATCAGACGTTGCGCGAAGCGGCAGTGCGCCTGAGCCAGGCCGCGGGCTACTACAACGCCGGCACCGTGGAATTCCTGTACCAACCGGAAAGCCGGCAATTCTTTTTCATGGAGATGAACACGCGGTTGCAGGTCGAGCATCCCGTGACGGAATGCACCACCGGGCTCGATCTGGTCAAGCTGCAGATTCACGTCGCGCGGGGCGGTCACCTGGAAGGCGAGCCACCGCGCACCACCGGTCATGCCATCGAGGTGCGGCTGAATGCGGAGGATCCGGACAACGGCTTTGCTCCCGCCCCAGGAGCAATTGAGCGGTTCAGGATTCTGACGGGGCCGGGAGTGCGGGTTGACACCGGCGTGGCGGAAGGCGATGCCGTCCCCTCGGAGTTCGATTCGATGATCGCCAAAATCATCGCCTACGGGCAGAACCGGAAGGAAGCGCTTTCCCGGCTGCAGCGAGCACTGCGCGGCAGCGTTGTTGTCATCAAGGGCGGTGCAAGTAACAAGGCGTTCTTGCTGGAATTGCTGAATCACTGTGATGTGCAGCGTGGAGAAGTCCATATCGGATGGCTGGACCAGGTGGCGGCGACCGGAGAGCACATCTCCAGGCGCTACGCCGACGTGGCTCTGGTACAGGCCGCGATCGAGGCCTACGACGCCCAGTTGGCCATCGAGCAGACCCAGTTCTATGCCTCAGCCGTGCGCGGACGGCCGCAGGTGCGGAGTGAGGTAGGCCGGACTACGGAACTACGCTATCGCGGGCATTCCTACTCGGCCAAGGCGTACCGCCTGGGCCCGCAACAGTACCGCGTCGACGTCAATGGATCGCGCATCAATGCCCACCTCGACCGTCTGCGTCAGTTTGAATATTGGCTCACCGCGTTCGGGCGGCGTTTCCACGTTGTCTCCGTGGCCCAGGGGTTGAGTTACCGCATCGAGGTGGACGGCGTATCGCACCAGATCGACCGCGATGACGGAGGTGTCGTGCACGCGCCGGCGCCGGCGGTGGTAGTTTCCATTGCTGTCAAACCGGGTGACACAGTTTCGGTCGGAGACCGCCTGGCGGTGCTGGAAGCGATGAAAATGGAGATGCAAGTCGTCGCCCCATTTTCCGGAAAAGTCCGGCAAGTGATGACCATGCGCAACGTGCAAGTGGACACGGGAGCGCCACTCCTGCAGATTGAACCCGATGCCGGCGACGATACCGTGGCCGCAGCGGAGCATGTAGTTTTTGGCGCGTCACGCGCCTCGGACGGAAACGAGGAAGCCATCCAACCCAGCTGCCGCCAGAGCCTGGAAGAACTCCGCCAGCTCATGCTGGGCTTTGACGTGGACCCCAAGCACAGCACTCGGCTGCTCACCGAATGGGACCAGAACTGCCCCGTGGACAGCGACGAAATAAGGCAGGCAGAAGACGAGATCCTCAACATCTTTGTGGACATCTGCTCATTGTTCCAGCGCGACCCGGAGGTAAACCGCCGGGCCAGCAGTGAAGAGCCGAGCGCTGAGGCCTATCTGTTCTCGTACTTGCGCATGCTGGAGACGGGCGGCGAAGGACTCCCACCGGCCTTTGTCAGCGCGCTTCGTCGCGCTCTGTCACATTACGGCGTTCAAAGTCTGGATCGCTCGCCGGAACTGGAAGAGAGCCTGCTCTGGATATACAAATCGCACCAGCGCGTGGAGCAGCAAATCGCCCCGGTCATGGGAGTGCTGGAACGGCGTCTGCGGTCCGTTCAGAGGCTTGCTCCGCAGGCTGAGGAATCACTGCGGACGCTCCTCGACCGGATGATTGTTATGAGTAACGGGCAGTTCCCGGCGGTCAGCGACTTGGCCAGGGAAATACGCTATCGCTACTTTGATGAGCCGCTGTTTGAGCAGGCGCGCAAGCAGGTCTATGAGCAGGTGGAGGAGCAACTTGCTTACATGGCTGCCAATCCCGATGCCGCCGACCGCCACGAGCGAGTCCGTGTGTTGTTGGAATGTCCGCAGCCTCTCGTGGCATTGCTTTCCGCCCGGTTCGCGGCTGCCGACCCCGCCATGCGCAGGCTGATGTTGGAGGTGATCACGCGGCGCTACTATCGAATCCGGACGCTCGAAAACGTCCGCTCTCTGGAGGTGGATGGGCAGTGCTTCGCATCGGCCGAATACGATCATGAGGGCAAGCGTATTCATGCCTTTACCACGCACGCGGAGTATTCGCGGCTCTCTGAGGCGATGCGCGCGATCTTTCCCTTGATCGCGGAGGTGCCGGCCGACCACGACATCGTCATTGACCTCTACGCTTGGCATTCGGGACGGCTGGGCGATCCCGAAGTCACGCAGCAGGAAGTTCAGTCAGCGCTCAACCAAGCCGGCTTCCCCCGTCCCATCCGGCGCATCGTGGTGGAAGTCGCTGGGCCCGTCCACGCCCAAGGCGCGGGCGGAATGCAGCATTTCACCTATCGCTTCAGTGGGAATGCATATGAAGAGGAGAAACTCTATCGCGGGTTGCATCCGATGATGGCCAAGCGGCTGCACCTCTCGCGGCTCAGCAACTTCAACATTGAGCGGCTGCCTTCGGTGGAAGACGTTTACCTGCTCCATGCTGTCGCCCGCGATAACCCAAAGGATGAGCGGCTCATCGCGTGCGCGGAAGTACGCGATGTAACGCCCTGGCGGGATGAGACGGGGCGTATCGTGAAATTGCCGCATTTGGAGCGCATGCTGACGGAAGCAATTGCCAGCATCCGGCTGTTTCAGTCACGGCGGCCAACCAAGCAGCGCCTCTATTGGAACCGGATACTCCTATACGTGTGGCCGCCACTCAATCTTCAGCGTGACGAGTTGCGCGACATGGTGCGCAGACTGGCGCCCGCGACCGAAGGCCTGGGATTGGAACAAGTGGTGGTGCGTGTCCGTATTCCCAGTCCGGCGACCGGGGAATTGCGCGACATGGTGGTGCGCATTGCGAGTACGGCCGGCGCCGGGATGCTCATTACTTTTCGGCCCGCCGGCCAATTACCGCCAATCAAACCGCTGGCCGAATACGAGCAAAAAGTTGTCCGCATGCGCCAGCGCGGACTCATCTATCCGTACGAAATCATCAACGTGCTTACACCCGCCCAGAAACACACGCGGGCCGAATTTCCTCCGGGTGATTTTGTGGAGTACGATCTCGACGCCGACGGCGGTCTGGCTCCTGTCGAGCGTCCCTATGGTCAAAACAAAGCGAACGTCATTGTTGGCGTCATCCGCAACTTTACGAGCAAGTATCCCGAGGGCATAACGCGGGTTATGTTGCTGGGAGATCCGAGCAAGGATCTCGGCGCGCTCGCTAAGCCGGAATGCCAGCGCATCATCGCAGCCTTTGATCTGGCCCAAGAAATGGGTGTGCCGCTGGAGTGGTTCCCCATCTCGGCCGGCGCCAAGATTTCGATGGACAGCGGCGTGGAGAACATGGATTGGATTGCCCACGTCCTGCGCCGCATGGTGGAGTTCACCCAGGCAGGCGGGGAGGTGAATCTCATTGTTAATGGGATCAACGTGGGGGCACAGCCCTACTGGAACGCCGAGGCCACCATGCTCATGCACACGCGGGGCATTCTGGTCATGACGCCGAAGGCAGCGATGGTGCTTACGGGCAAGCGCGCCCTTGATTATTCAGGAGGCATCTCGGCCGAAGACAATCAGGGCATTGGCGGGTACGACCGCATCATGGGCATCAACGGCCAGGCGCAGTACTGGGCACGGGACATTGATGAAGCCTGCCACCTCCTGTTCCGCCACTACGACCACACCTACGTAGCGCCGGGCGAGCGGTTCCCGCGGCGGGCGAAGACGACCGATCCCATCGGCCGTGACGTGCAAGCCTATCCTCACAGCGGCGAGGAAGGCTTCACATGTGTGGGCGACATACTGTCGGACGTGACCAACCCCGGGCGCAAGAAATCTTTCGACGTTCGTACAGTGATGATGGCGGCCATCGACCAGGACCATGCACCCCTGGAGCGCTGGGCTGGCATGCGCGCAGCGGAGACGGCGGTGGTTTGGGATGCACATCTCGGCGGCTATCCCGTTTGTCTGATCGGCATCGAATCTCGACCGGTGCCACGGCTGGGATTTGTTCCAGCCGACGGGCCCGATCAGTGGTGCGCTGGAACGCTCTTTCCGCAATCGTCCAAGAAAGTGGCGCGCGCGATCAACGCGGCCAGTAATAACCGGCCGGTCGTGCTTCTGGCTAATCTGTCGGGGTTTGATGGCTCGCCTGAGTCGATGCGCAGGCTGCAGCTTGAGTACGGCGCCGAGATCGGCCGGGCGGTAGTGAACTTCAAAGGCCCGATCGTGTTTTGCGTGATCTCCCGTTATCACGGCGGTGCTTACGTGGTTTTCTCACGGGCGCTGAACGAGAATCTCGAAGTAGCTGCTTTGGAGGGCACGTACGCCTCCGTCATCGGCGGCGCGCCGGCGGCGGCCGTTGTTTTCGCCGGTGAAGTCGACGCCCGAGCCCGCAAAGACCCGCGTCTCCAAGAACTGAGTGGGGCGATGGCCAAGGCCGAGGGCGCGGAGAAAGGACGGTTGCACGCGCAGTGGGAAGAGCTCTTTAAAGTCGTACACTCCGAGAAGCTGGGTGAGATGGCCGCCGAGTTTGACCGCGTGCACAGCGTGCAGCGGGCCCTCGACGTAGGCGCGCTGAATTGCATTATTCCGCCTGCGAACTTGCGGCCTTATCTCATCGATGCAGTGGAGCGGGGAATGGGACGGGAAAAGGAAGGGAGATTCGAGAAGCCAAGAGTTCAGGCCGAAGAATTGGAGAAGTCAAAAGTTCAGGCTGAAGCAGCGGCCTAGGTGGATTTGATGGAGGTCCATTGGCTCGAACAGAACGAAGCAGATGTGCCGGCGGAGAATGCCTGGCTCAGCGCCAACGAGATAGCGCTACTAAACGGCATGCGCTTTGCCAAACGGCGCGACGACTGGCGGCTGGGACGTTGGACGGCGAAACGCGCTTTGGCCTCTTACCTGAATCTGCCCGCTCATCCCCACGTCCTTAGGAGAATAGAAATACGCCCGGCGACGTCCGGCGCACCCGAGGGCTTTCTCGCCAACAAACCAGCCGTTGTGACTATTTCACTCAGCCACCGGGCCGGCAGAGCTATCTGCGCGGTGGCACCATCCGGCGTCGAGTTGGGTTGTGACTTGGAAGTGATTGAGCCGCATGGCGACGCCTTCCTCTCCGACTATTTCACGGCCGAAGAGCAGGCGCTGGTTGCGCGGGCACCTGCTACGGACCGGGCTCGGCTTTTGACGCTGCTGTGGAGCGGGAAGGAGAGTACGCTCAAAGCACTGCACACCGGACTTCGACTCGATACTCGAAGTGTGATCGTTAGCCCCGACGACGCTTCATTCGACCTCAACGGCTGGAGCCGGTTGCAAGCTCGTTACATCGACGGCCGGATCTTTCATGGCTGGTGGCAGCATATCGATAACATCATGCACACTGTTGTCGCCAATTCACCACCGGATTCCCCGATTCCCTTGAAGATCCCGGTTTATTTTCCCGACAGGGCTTCCCTGTGCGTGTAGAGGCTGGTGATATGCATGACCGCGAAGATCCATTTCTCTGGTCCGGCTCGCTACCGGCTCCGGAGCATAGCGGAGTTGGGCGAATCGATCCTCGAAGTGTTTGTCCGCCGGATGCTCAAGGGCCCGCGGCGGCCAAGCTGGAACTGGTTCGTGGAAGTGGCCACGAGAATGATGAAGAAGCGGGTAAATGCCGCCTTCAAAATGCGCGATGTAAAGGAGGCACGCCGTTATTTGGATTCGGTGGTGTTCAGCTCACCGGCGTTGTCAGAGGTAACCATCAGTTACGTTGTGCATGAGAAGTTCAGAGGAAGCTGGTTCTCCCGCAAGAACGCGGAGTCGCCGGTGACTGTCTTGTATTTTCATGGCGGCGGATACTCCTTTTACCCGCAGGCTTACACCAGCTTTATCGCGCAGATCACATTGGCGGCAAAATCGAGGACGTTTGCCCTCGATTATCGTCTTTCTCCGGAGCATCGGTTCCCGGCGCAGCTTGACGATGCGCTCAACACCTACCATTGGTTACTGGAGAGCGGCACCGATCCTGACAATCTGATCCTCGCCGGAGACTCGGCTGGTGGCAACCTGGCGCTGGCTTTGCTCCTGCAGGCACGCGATTTGAAACTCCCGCTGCCCTCGTTAGCCATTGCTCTCTCGCCGCCAACGAACTTCGACAGCGAAATCGTTGGCAATGAGTTTGACTGGATCGACAAGCCAGCGCTCCTGCGGTGGAGGGACTGGTTTTGTGACCCGGCACAGCGTCGGGACCCGCTCGTCTCGCCGCTATGGGCTGACCTGCACAACCTTCCACCTGTTTATATACAAGCTGGGTCCACCGAGATTCTGTACGACAGCATTCGGGCATTCGCCGATCGCGGCAAGAATCAGGGAGCGGATGTCGTCCTCGAAAGCTGGGAAGACATGAATCATGACTTCCAGATCTTCGGACCCGATTTGTCGCAGAGCGCCGATGCGCTGCGGCGGTTTGGTGAAGTCATCGATGCCCGGGTTCGAAGGCGGGAGAAAAAGGAAACTATTTCGTGCTGAACGGGAGACAGGATTTGGACTGCCAAGCCTTAAATTGTCGCTTTGCTGGAACCATGAGCCGCTTCGGCCCTGCGTATCGCCCTTTCGTGCAACTCCCACGACTGAATGGCTTTCTGACATCCTTCTCGCGCCAGGTCCGTATTCAATTGTCTCTCCGCTTCGTCGAAGGTGTCTTCCGCAGCCATTCTGGCCCGGTAGGCTGCGTCATCCGCTTCTTTCACCTGCTTAGCGAAGAGTCTAACTTGAGGATCGATGGCCTGAGATTCCGGTTCGCCTTGCCGGCGTGGTCCAGCGCCACCTGCTCTCGCCGTCAACTCTTTGTAGGCGGCTTTCACGTCACTGCTCCAGCGCGCCTTAACCGCTTGGTTCAATTTGTCCAAGGCAGCGTTGGCTTGGTCTGCGGTCTCTCGTACTCTGCGCTTTTCAAACAGCCACCTGAAAACCGACCAGTCCACCGCTTCAATCATCAGCACCTTGGCCTCTTCGACTTCGGGGAGCTTTCGCACGGCGGACTGACCATAGTCCGCCACAACGGAAAAGTCCAGCGCGACGGCGTTTCACCGGGGAAGGCAATCGCAGTAAGCAGATAGTTATATGACGCTCCGCAACGATCAATTCGATTTCGACTTTATCGTCATCGGATCGGGCTTCGGCGGCAGTGTTTCAGCCCATCGGCTCGCGGAGAAGGGCTACAAGGTTGCCGTCATGGAGATGGGCCGCCGCTGGACGCCGGCCAATCTCCCGCGCACCAGTTGGTCCATCCATCGCTGGTTCTGGCGCCCAAAACTCGGCCTGCGCGGCTTCTTCAACATGCGGTTGTTCAGGCATGTAGCCATTTTCCATGGCTGTGCGGTGGGCGGCGGATCCATCACTTACGCCGGCACCTTGCTTCCGCCTCCTGAGAAAGTGTGGGAATCGGGAACGTGGAGTGGCTTGGCCGATTGGAAAGCGGAAATGCCCCGGCACTACGAAACCGCCGCGCGCATCCTGGGTGTTACGGAAAACAAAATCCTCGGCCCTGCCGACCTCTTGCTGAAGCGAGTTGCAGAAATCTCCAGGGCTGGGAACACCTTCTACCCCACGAAGGTGAGCATCTTCCAGTCTGCGGAAGGGGAACCGGCCGGCCAGACCTTTCCTGATCCATTTTTCCAGGGAGAAGGTCCGCCGCGAACCACCTGCATCGCCTGCGGCGGCTGCATGATGGGTTGCCGCTACGGCGCCAAGAATACGCTGGATCTTAACTACCTTTACCTGGCTGAAAAACACGGGGCCCATGTCTTTCCGGAAACCGAAGTTGTGAACGTGCGAAGGTTAGATGGTGCGAGCGATGGCAGCGCCGGATACGAAGTTTCCACCGTGAAGTCCACCGCATGGATTCGCCGCCAGTCCCGCCGGTTCACCTGCCGCGGGGTGGTCTTCTCCGCATCTTCCCTAGGGACGATGGAGCTTCTCTTTCAGCTTAAAGAAAGAGGGTCATTGCCGGCCATCAGCAGCGAACTGGGCAAACACGTACGCACCAACTCCGAATCGCTCATTGGAGCACGCGTACCGGGCTGTAAGCAGGACTTGTCGCAAGGCATCGCCATCGGCTCTGGCATCTACATTGACGAGCATCTGCACATTGAAGCCGTCCGCTATCCCAGTGGCTCCGACGCCATGGGCCTTCTCACCACCATGCTGACCGATGGTTGCCCCGGTGCGCAGCGGATTGCGCTCTGGCTGAAGAATGTAACGGGCTCTCTGCTGCGCCACCCGTTTAAGACTCTGCGCCTGTTTCGGCCCTGGGGCTGGGCGCGCGAAGCTGTGATTCTGCTTTGCATGCAGGCGCTGGATGAACAAATCGAGATGTGCTGGCGGCGTCCCTGGTTTTGGCCGTTCAAGAAGTTTCTCGTCAGCTACGGTGAGAAGGTGCCCACCTACATTCCACAGGCCAATGAGTTTGCCAAGACATTCGCACAGGTCGCTGGGGGAACTGCCATGAGCACGCTGCCGGAAATCCTCTTCGACGTTCCAGGCACTGCGCACTGTATCGGAGGCTGCGTGATCGCCGATTCACCCGACCACGGCGTTGTGGACAATCGACACCGCGTGTTCGGCTACAAGAACATGTACATCTGTGATGGATCAGTAGTGGCGGCCAACCTCGGCGTCAACCCCAGCCTCACCATTACCGCGCTGGCCGAGCGGGCTATGAGTTTCATCCCGCAAAAGGCGGAGACACGTTGGAACGATGCGGCTTCAGTCCCCGCCGTTCATGATGCGAGTTGAGTCTCCGAACCGGCTGGGAGCAGGCGATCGAGTATTGCCTGTTCGCCCTTCAGCCACAAACGGCTGGCATAAAGTAACGCGCTGCACTGCAGGGTGATCCAGTCCCTAGCCTCCAGAGGGGAACGGAACTCCTTGCGATTACTTATCCAATGCTGGGCTACGTGACGCGCGATGGTCAAACTCACCCCGATGTCGCCGCCTCCGATATCGGCCAGGATCCCATCCAACGTCAACATCACCTTGGACAACATGACCAGCGGACCAGGAAACTTGATGCCCTCTAGCGCAATGTGTTCCAGGAGGAGCATGGCGTCCACACCGCTGGAAAGACGCCCTACCGGCAGGTCGTCAAGAAAGCGCGTGACCAACAGGCAAATCATCCGCCCCCGTGGTGAAGTCGATTCGATGCGCTGCTGACTGAGCGCCAAAACTTCGTTGCACGTGCCCACCGGGTCGCGCAAGCTCACCATCAGAAATAGGAGCGCGAGATGCCGGCGCTGCTCGCGGCTTAAGCGTTCTCT
>Ga0208042_1000168_pt1 | contig 23736 bp, 20 predicted proteins | sample Sb_taG_10_FD_187708 | JGI IMG/M metagenome (GOLD analysis project Ga0208042, IMG submission 187708) | Peat soil microbial communities from Weissenstadt, Germany - Sb_50d_7_NC metaG (SPAdes) (version 2) | ecosystem: Environmental > Terrestrial > Soil > Wetlands > Peat | place: Germany... | reverse complement strand
TGATCTTCACCACCTACGCCGGCATGGATATCGGCCGGGACAACGGCGGCGTCGTCGACCTCAACTACGAGGACAAGGCCCCGTACGCCTTCACCGGCACCATCAAGAAAGTGGTCTTCGACCTCAAGCCCGCGACTCATGAAGACGAGAAGGCCCTGCACGAGCACCACTCGAGGGAGTCCGTCGCGGCCGGGGTCGCCGGCTGAGCATCAGGCCGCCACCACCCAGATCGGTATCCGGTGCCGGATACCGGCGCCTTGCCCATGCCGAAAACCTCATCCGCCAGGTGGGAGTAGCTATTCGGTTTCGGCGGATGCCGTATGAGCTGGTTGCTCTCCAGAGGTCCGCTCGCTGCGGCATGATGATCGGCTGCGCTGCTTCGACTCGCCTGCCTGGCTGTGACCAACGTGTTCGCGTTACTGCGGCTGCTTCCGATGAGCGACCGGGACAAGGACGTGGAAATCCTGGCGCTGCGTCATCAGGTCGCGGTGCTGGAGCGGCAGCTGGGTACGACCCGGCCGCGGTTCTGCCCTGGCGACCGGGCGTTCCTGGCCGCCCTGCTGCACCGGCTCCCACGCGACGTGCTGGGCCGGTTCCGGCTGCTGATCCGGCCCGAGACGGTGCTGCGCTGGCACCGGGATCTGCTGGCGCGCCGGCACGCGGCAAGGTCGCGCCCAGGTCGCCCGGGCCGGCCGCGCACCGTCCGCTCGATCCGTCTGCTGGTGCTGCGCCTGGCAGCAGAGAATCCGTGCCGGGGCTACCGGCGCATCCACGGCGAACTGCTCGTCCTCGGGATCAAGACTGCCGCCTCCACGGTGTGGGAGATCCTTCGCGACGCCGGGATCGGCCCGGCGCCCGAGCGTGCCTCCGCCACCTGGGCCAGTTTCCTCCGCTCCCAGGCCGGGGCGCTGCTTGCCTGCGACTTCTTCGAGACCGTTACCTTGACTGGGGGCCGCCTGTATGTGCTGGCGGTGATCGAGCACGCGAGCCGGCGGATCCGGATCCTGGGCGCGACCCCTCATCCCGCTGCCTCCTGGGTTGCCCAGGCCGCGAGGAACCTCGTCATGGATCTTGAGGATGCCGGGAGCCGGGCGCGGTTCTTGATCCGGGACCGTGACGGCAAGTTCCCCGGCCTGTTCGACACCATCCTCGCTGACGCGGGCATCGAAACTGTACTCAGCGGGGTCCAGATGCCGAGAATGAACGCGGTCATGGAGCGCTGGGTGCAGACCTGCCGCCGCGAGCTGCCCGGCCGCACCCTGATCTGGAACCAGGTCCACCTGCTCCACGCATTGCGCGAGTCCGGGCAGTTCTGTAACTCCCACCGGCCGCATCAGGGAATCGCGAACGCCCGGCCACTACGCCCATTGCCCCCACCGATCCCCGAGCCAGACGCCGCCACCCGCCTCCACATAGACAGACGCGACCGCCTCGGCGGCATCCTCCACGAGTACCGGCACGCCGCTTAACCTGCACGGATGAGATTTTCGGCGAGCACAAGGTCGCCGTGCTCCAGCGCAATGCCGGGGTGCCGGGGCTGTCGTGGGCTGACCGGGCGGTCCTGGCCGCGCTGGCCCGGCTGCTGCCCAGCGCCCAGCTCCGCCAGCTGCGCCTGATCATCTCCCCGCGGACCTTGCTGCGGTGGCACGCCGGCCTGGTCCGGCGGTGGTTAGTACGCCAGTAATCACCTTCGTCGACACAGAGCGCCGGTTAGCCTTTTCTGGCCACTCCGGCGAGGACGGTCAGGAAGTCGCTGGGGTTGACCACCACCTCGCTGTCCGGACGCCAGTCCCAGACATCGACCAGTCCTGGTTCCGCCAGTGTCAGGTCACCGAAATACGCGGCGATCTCCTCACGGTTGCGGACCGGGCCCAAGGGTGTCTCTTCCAGGACCTCCCTGAACTCGCGCGCGGTATCCGACAAGGGCACGTTACCGGCGGCAACATGGGCGGGTGACACCTCGGAATGAGTGATCACCACGTAGCTGCCGGGGGCCATCGCTTCCCGCAACCTGGCCACACAGCCGTAGGTGTCGAAATCGTCGGAAATGTAATGCAAGATGGCCACGAGCAAGAGGGCGACCGGCTTGCTCAGGTCGATCAGACGGCGGATCTCAGGATTGTCCAGGATCTCATCGGGCCGGGTCAGGTCCCCCTGAACGGCCGTGGTATGCGGGGTGGCCAGCAGCGCCTGGGCGTGGCTGACCACCACCGGGTCGTTGTCCACGTACACCACGCGGGGATCCGCGATGACCTGCTCGGCGACCTGGTGGACGTTCTGGTTGGTGGGCAGCCCCGAGCCGATGTCGAGGAACTGGGTGATCCCGGCGTCCGCGCAGAACCGCACGACGCGCCCGAGGAATCCGCGGTTCTCCCGGGCGAGCCAGGGCAGTTGCGGGACAAGCTCCACCGACCGCTCGGCCGCTTCCCGGTCTGCAGCGAAGTTGTCCTTGCCGCCGAGCCAGTAGTCGTACATGCGCGCCACATTCGGCACCGACACGTCAACCGCTGCCGGGCTCTGTCTTCTCCCCACCATGCTTGCCGAGCGTACCGGACATATCCGCCGATCGAATACTCGCTTGGCTCGCTGACGTGTGCTTCCGCCGGCAGGCTTGACGTGGTGATGGTTAGCTTGCCGGGTGCTGCTCAAGATCGTCTACGTGTTCACGTGCCGGGTGCTCAGCCTGGCCGTCCTGGCGTTCCGCGGTGACCCGGCGAAGGATGCCGGGCTGCTGGTGCTCCGGCATGAGAACGCGGTACTGCGGCGGCGCGAGGAAGCGGCGCAAGCCGGTGAAATCGATCCCTTCCCAGCCCCGAAACCGACCAGCCAAGCCAATCGAAAGAGGCATTGACAAGACATAGGAGCATCGTTCTGTAATTGCTTGAGCCAATGACAATGCATTCGTTTGTCACGTTGCGTGACCAGCTAGGGCATTGTTCATCGCGGCGCGAGCTCATGTTCCTTCGTTTGGGTCAGTTCAGGGTGGGCCAATCTCAGCAGGCATTGACCGGCCGCTGCCGGTGGGGCCCGTCCCGGTACGCTTGGCCTGGAGTGCTGGATCAAGCGGGTCCTCGGCTGCCGGGCCTTGCGGTCCGGCACCGGCTGATGACCTGCGGGCTGTCCGGGCGTGGCTGGGTCCTTTGCCGGGTCGGGAGTGACATTGGGCCTTTGTGCGCCCGGGCTCTGCCGCGGCAGCCTGCAGCGGTGGTTGCTGAATTGACGGCTCGCGGTCATCTGGGACGGGAAATGCCCAGCTGCAAGGGCGGGGACACGCTTGAGGCATGGGCCGGGCGCACCGGGCGCCGCCGGGCAGCCGGCCATGGCCGCGGCGGCCTGCGTTTCGCGTTTTACGGGCGGGTCTCGACCGAGGACTGGCAGGATCCGGTGACATCGCGGGCGCGGCAGCGGGACCAGGCCGCCGCGCTGGTGGCCGGGCACGGGCGCATCGTGGCCGAGTTCTTCGACACCGGCTACAGCCGGACGCTGGCCTGGGCGCGCCGCCCGCAGGCCGCGGCCTTGGCCGCTGCGCTGGCTGACCCGGACCGCGGGTGGGACGCGGTCGTGATCGGCGAGTACGAGCGCGCCTTCTACGGCGGCCAGTACGCCTCGATGGCGCCGCTGTTCGAGCACTACGGCATCCAGCTATGGACCCCGGAAGTCGGCGGCCAAGTCGACTGGCACGCCGACGATCACGAGGAGACGATGCTGGCGCTGGGGCTGCAGTCCAGACGGGAGATCGCGCGGACCCGGATCCGGGTCCGGACCGCGATGGCGACCCAGGCGCGCGAGCAGGGCCGCTACCTGGGCGGCCGGCCGCCGTACGGGTACCGGCTGGCCGACGCCGGGCCGCACCCGAACAAGGTCCATGCGTCCTGGGGGCGGCGGGCGCACCGGCTGGAACCGGACCCGGCGACCGTTCCGGTCGTCCGCTGGATGTTCGCCCAGCGACTGGCCGGGCACAGCGCCGCGCGGATCACCCGAGCCTTGAACGACGCCGGCATCCCGTGCCCATCCGCCGCCGATCCGAAACGCAACCCGCACCGTACTGGTGCGGTGTGGACGCTGCGCACGGTGGCGGCGATCCTGGCCAACCCGCGCTACACCGGGCGGCAGGTGTGGAACCGGCAGCGCACCGACTTCGACCTGGTCGACCCGGCCAACACCGGGCTCGGGCACCGGCAGGTGCAGCGGTGGAACCTGCCCGAGGGCTGGGTCATCTCCCGTCATCCCGCGCATCCGGCGCTGGTCAGCGAGGCCGACTTCATCGCCGCCCAGGACGCCACCGCGCCGCGCGGCCCGGCGGGGCCGGCCACGCGGCGGTACCTGCTGGCCGGGCTGCTCGCCTGCGGGACCTGCGGGCGGCGGCTGGAATCGGCCTGGTCCAACGGCAAGCCCGCCTACCGGTGCCGCCACGGCCACACCAGCGCCGCCCGCCCGGAAACTGGCCGGCCCAAGAACACCTACGTGCGCGAGGACCAGATCCTGCCCCACCTGGCCGCTGTCGCCATCCTTCTCGCCCGCCGCAGCCAGGCGAACGGCGACGGCACCAGGCAGCTCACCACCCCCGCCGAGACCGCTGGCCTGGTCGACCAGCTGAGGACCGCGGGTGTCATCCTCACCTACGACCCGGACACGCTGACCATCTGCACCCGTGACGACGACCCCATCGCGGTCACCATGGGCCGGAACCGCTGACACCCCGGAAAGGACACCTCGGGAAAGGAGGCAGAACATCAGATGAAACACCCGCCGCAGCCGGAGGCTGGGCCTGGGTGACGATCCGGCATGCCCAAATTCATGCGGTTATGGGGTATTATTAACGTGTCCGAGCACATGCTGGTGGCGCGGCACGGGCAGCCGGGCTGGGTCGCCGCGCTCACGCCGCTTTCGGTGGACGGGATGATCCTGGCCGCGTCCACGACGCTGCTGGCGGACTCGCAGGTGCTCATCCTCGTCGAGTGGGAATTCAGGGCGGCCTTCGACAGCTACCGGCACGATCCCGCGCTGGCCGACCTGCACCCGCACCGGGAACGCGGCTCGTCGGCGTACGTGTGGCACTTGTTCGACCGGCTCGATGACCTGCGGCCACTGCTCAGGCCATGACCTGAACCGCGGGAATTCGGGTGAAGGGGCCGGCCAGAGAGCTGGATCAGTTGTGCGGTCAGCCCAGCGCCTGCATGACGAGTGCGTACAGCTGATCCCGCGCTCCGGGGAGCGGCCGGCCGTTGCTGGCCATGACCGGATCCGGGGCGCCGGGCAGCAGGCCACGCCCGCTGGCCCACCGGGACAGGCTGGTGAACCGCGATGGAATATCCAGGCGGACCCGCCTGGATGCCCGGGTGGCCAGCTCGTGGATGAGGGCCCGGGCCGTGGTGTCGTCGCGTGCGACGACCAGGCCGGGCGGGTAGCGGGTGACGGCCACCGCCCCAGCCAGCACGCCATCAGGGGCGTCGATCCCGAACCCGTCGCCGGCCGCCAGCACCAGCCGCCACATGGCTTCCCCGGCCGACCACCCGCGATCGCGGGTGAGCTCCACCAGCGCGGGCAGGTCACCGGGACCGACCACGCGTACGGCACCGGGGAGCCCGCGATCGCGTACCTGTGCCACGCAGCCGAGGATAACCTCGAGCGGTACGAAGGCGGCGAGGAAGCCGAAGTGGGCGTCTGCCTCTTCGCGGGAAATGCTCACGACCGGCAGGTTCAGGTGGCGGCCGATGACTTCGGCGATGTCCCCGGAAGGGCACGCCCTGGTCGCCGACCCCGTGCAGCCGCGACCCGGCCGGCGCCGCTTCCAGGGCTAGCCGGTACAGGTGTGCCGCGTCCAGCGTGTGCACCCCAGGCCAGCACGGAGTCGGTGGCGCATCGGGTACGTAAGAAGGTACCCAAAGTGCCATCGACTCTCCTGGGGGCAGGCCCGCGCAGGCCGGAACCCCTCGTCCGCTTCCCGAGTATCAGGTGTCGGTGCCGCGTGGTATGCCGAGGGTGGCGAGGAGGTCTTCATGGAACTGGATCCACACGATGTGGCACGAGTCCCGGTCGTGACCGTCGACCCAGACGTTGTCTCCCGCCTCCGCCCTGGCCAGCGCTGAGGAGTACCGGTCGGCGTAGCCGTCGAAGCGCTCCAGGCTCCGGGAGAGCTGGTCGCACAGGCGCCTGAAGGACATGCCCACGGACGCCAGCGTCCACAGCACGCGTGCGTCCCAGCGCCAGTCGGTGTGGTCGTTGAAGGCCATGGGATCGGTCGGCGTCGGCCGTATCTGCCAGTTGCTGCAGGCGGTGCCGAGCTGCCGGTTGAGCGGCCCGAACGTCTGGTGGGCGCTGGTGACGGTGTCGCGGGCGCCGGAGTGGTCGAGTTCAGCGGCGAGCCTCCGTTCGTTCTCGATCCGGCCGGCGTCGGTCAGGGACCATCCGGAGCTGCAGCCGAAGGTCAGCTGGCGGACCCAGCCGCAAGCCTCGAAGTCCAGCAGCGATTCCTCGGCGGCGTCGGCGTCGAGGCCATAGCGGACGGCGATGCGGGAGGCTGTCGGGAAGCCCAGCACCCGGACACCATGAAGCGCCAGATCGTGGGGAGCGGACACGTATCCCACGTCACGAACTCCCTCGGTTCCCGGTACGGCCGGCGATCCGGTCGAACCGTTGCTGGGCTGCCTGGGGTGACCCCAGCCCCATCGCCCGGGAGATCCGCGACCACGACAGGCCATGGGCACGTGCCGTGAACAGCAACGCCGCCTCGACCTGATCCGCCTCGGCCCGGGCCGCGGGAAGGAGGGTCAGCGCCGCCAGCAGATCACCCTCGCCCACGCCGGCGGCATGACTGCGCCACACCGCGAACTGGATCAAGTCGGCCGCGGCCGGAGGCTGCCGCCCGGCCAGCCAGGGAGCGCGGGGGAGCGACGCGGCCCCCGCGTCCAGCAACCTCCGGCGCGCATCCGCCTCGCGAGCAGCCTGCCCCTGGTCAGCGTCCGCGTAAGCCATGCCCGCACCCTAGAGTTTCAACATGTTGTTGTCAACAACACGTTGAAGAGAGGCGGGCCGGTCGTATCGGATCAACCCCGTCGGCTGACGAGTTCGGTGATCGCCACCGGGGGACCACGGAATGGAGACGTTGACGGCGGCGACGACCTCACCGGACCGTGAGCGCACGGGCACGGCGATGGACCGCAGGGCGCTTTGGAGTTCCTCGTCGTTGACGGCTATGCCGGTGCGGCGCACGTATTCGAGCTCTGGGGAGCGCCCAGTCGTTCGCCCGGCTGTTCCTGGCTCCTGGCAACGGCCACTGCGGCGACAGCACCGGCCCGGTCGCCTCGCCGGCCGGTGAGCTCACCGCCCGCACCACCTGGGTCGAGCACGGGACCGCGCCCAGCACGCTGCTGGCCAGCGAGACGAACTCCAGCCGCGCGGTCACCGAAACCCGCCCGCTGTGCGCCCACCCCGACGGTGCCGTCTACAACGGGTCCGGCACCATCAACGACGCCGCCAGCTTCCACTGCGCGCTGGTCTTCCACGGCCCAGGCCGCTGACCCGGCGGTTCACCGTGACGCGTCCGATGATCTAGGTACCTAACGAGGAGGGCTAGAGCATTCCCCCCCGGCTCCCCGCTCAGCTGCGCGGGCGCCGGGCCAGGTTGGCGTGGCAGGCGTGCAGGTTGCGGCGCAGACTGGAGACCTGCGCCCTGGTAAGGTCGGCGACCATCTGTTCTTCCAGCGTGTTGACCTGGTCCCGGTAGCGGTCGAGCAGTTCCCGGCCGTCGGCGGTCAGCGCGACGACCAGGCGGCGGCGGTCTGTCCCGTCACGGTGCCGTTCGATCAGGCCGCGTCCTTCCAGGGTCGTGATCATGTCGGCCATGGACTGGGCGGTGACGAACGAATTCCGGGCGAGCTGGGCCGAGGACAGGTCGGGGTGGCGTTCCAGCACGGTCAGCGCGGTGTACTGCAGTGCGGTCAGCCCGGCCGGCCGGAGCAGGTCGTCCAGGTGTGACCGGATGGCCAGTTCGACCTGCTTGACCAGGTACAGCAGCATCGGCTCGGAGCGCACGCCTGCGGCCAGGCCGGCCGACGTCCCCGCGATCGCGTCGGCGGCCGCGCCGTCCTCACTGCGGGACGTCATGCCCGCGCGGCGTGATCGTCAGCATATGCCGAGGTTATCGCCCCGGCTCCGATCGGCTGTGCGGGCGCCGCGAGGGCTACGGACGTGGTCCCCGCAGGATGCCGGCGGCACCGGTAAGGGGGCCGGGCCGGTAGCTGGTGAACCGGGCCGGGCCCAGACCGAGGCCGGCGGCGACCTGCTCGAGGCTGCCCAGCTCGGCTACCGAGTCCCAGCGGCCGGTACTGGCCCGGTGGCTGATCGCCAGGACACCCGCGACGAGTTCCGCGGGGCTGAAGTTGCAGTGCCCGACGCTGGCGACGTAGGCCTGGCGGAGCAGGTAGCCGTCGCCAGCCGCGGCGACCTGCCCGGCGTAGTAGCTCTCCTGCTGGACGGGGACGAGCTGGTCGGAGATGGTGTGCAGGTCCAGTTCCGGGACGGCCAGGTGCCCGGTCGGGACCGAGGTTTCCGCCAGCGACCGGACCGCGCCCGGGTCGGCCGTGATGTCGGCGTGGCGGGTCAGCGTGTTCAGGTCCGTGCCCAGGCTGAGCCCGGCCGCGCGGTACAGCACCGTCACCTCCCGCCGGTACGGTGAGCGGGCCAGGACCGCGGCGAAGTCCACGCCGCTGGTCCAGGTGGCGCTGCCGCCCGCGGCCTGGTCGATCGACGGCCGCCCGGCCTCGATGAAGTCGAGGGTGGAGAACGAGCCAGTAAAATTCCACCTGGTACTGGGCTGCCTCCTGCGCCGCGGGGTCACTGTCGGGCGGCGGTGCCGCCTGCCCGGCCGCCCACGGCGGCACGTTGATGAAAGCCAGCGCCAGCGCCAGGCGGGCCCGCCCGGTGGCGGTCGCCTGCGCCTGCACGGCGGCGCCCTGGAGGATCGCGGCGGTGGCGAGCGCGCCGGTTGCGCCGCTGAAGCGGACTAGCTGGACCTGCTGGCCGGGCAGCAGCAGCTGAGCCAGGGCGTACTCGCCGTCGAGCTGGTAGTTATTCAGGTTGACCGCGCCCGCGACGATGCCGCACGTGGTCAGCGCACCGTCGATGAGCCCGGCTCCGTCCTGCGCCTCCAGCGCGCTGACCGGCCCACCCATCGAGGTGCCGAACGCGAGCACCTGCCGGGGCTCGCCGGGCAGCACGGTCCGCTCCACTGCCCGGAGCGTCTGGAACTGGTCGCGGACCGCGCTGTCCAGTGCCCACTCCGAGCCGTTCGGGTCGTACGAGGATCCGGCCAGCGCGTAACCGCGGGCCAGCAGCGCCGCCGATGTCGCCGGATCCGGCGCGTCCGCCGCGGTCAGCGGCCCGAAGCCGTGGCTGTACAGCAGCAGCGTCCCGTTCCACTGCGCGGGAAGGTCCGCTACCCAGCTGCCCCCGTCGGGCAGCGTGCCGGTGACATGGCTGCCGCCTGGCGGCGTTGCCGAGGCTGCCGCCGACGCCGTCGCGGGAACGGCGAGGGCCGTCGCCGTCGCCAGCAGGCCTGCGCCCATGGTTGCCGTCAGGGGTCTCACGCCTACCTCCTCGTGGCGGTCACACCCCTATGTGAGATGTACAGGATTCCTGATGATTTTTCTACAGGAAACCTTAAGAAATTAGCACCGGCTAGCCGATCATCTGGCTGACGTTGAATGTCTGTTGGATGAGACCGAACCGCTGCATCGCGTCGGCGACGCGCTGCAGCCGGGCCCGGTCCACGCCGAGGGGGAATTGGGGGACCGCCATGACCGCGGCCGTCTGCGGTGACACGCCCAGGAATGTCACCGCGGCCTGCTCGACGGCGGCGCGGCCGGAGTCGGCCGCGGCCTGGCCCTGCTCCAGGGCGCGGGTGAAGGCGGCCGCCGTCCGGGGGAATTTCTGCTCCCAGGCCCGGGTGACGGCATAGCCAACGATGGGGAAGCCCGCCGTCCCGCCCTGGTCCAGATCGCAGATCTCCTGCGCGCCGATCTGCTGCTCGGCCGAGCTCAGGAACGGCTCGGGCATCCACGCCGCGGTGACCTGGTGATCCTTGAGCGCGGCCATCATTAGGGGGAACGGGATCGGGACGAGCTTGACATCACGCAGCGGGAGGCCGATCGAATCCAGCGCCGACCCGATCAGGATGGTGCCGATGTTGTTCCGCACGTTGACGGCGAGCGTCGCGCCCCTGAGTTGCGCCAGAGTGGTGATCCGGGACCCCGGCAGGGTCACTAGCTCCTGGTTGGCCGGCTGCATCACCGACCCCTCGGCGATGATGCGCAGGCCCGCGTTCTGCTCCGCATCGGCCTCGATGTAGGAGACGTAATTGCCGAGCGTGACGTCGAAGCCGCCCGAGACTTGCGTCTTGATCGCATCCTCGGCGCTCACGATGTTCACGATCTTTACGTGCAGGCCCGCCGCGGCGAAGAAACCCCGCTGCTGCGCGAGATACAACCCGGCCGCATCGGCCGCCGGGACCGCGCCGACCACGATGCTGGTCTTCTCCGGGCCGCCCGGCTGGTTCGAGCCGCCCGGACTGCTCGTGCAGCCTGCCGCGAGCGCGGCCAGCCCGATGACCGCGATGGCTGTTCCTGTCCCGCGTCTGGCCGCGCCCAGATTGGCCATGAGATGCCTCCCCCACCAGGTCCAATCTGATGATTATTCATCAGGAACCCTGATCGCGTCGGGGGTTGAGCGCGATGTCCGGAATGTGTCACCGTGTCGCGCGGAGCCAGGGCCAGCGCATGCCCCGGCGGCTGGTCCTGGTTACGTCGGTGCGGGCCAGTACCTGTGGGGTGCCAGAAGTCTGCGTAGCCTGTGAGCTGCAGCGATGGGCAGGGGTCAGGTGTGCGGCATGATGATCGACCGTGTCCCTGCGCCTGCTCTATCTCGTCTTCGTCCGGCTCAGCGGCTGGCTGGTCCTGCTCGGCCGTTCATCGGCCTCCAAGGACGCTGAGCTGCTCGTGCTGCGGCACGAGGTCGCCGTGCTGCGCCGGACCCATCCGCGGCCCCGGCTGGACTGGGCCGACCGGGCGGTCCTCGCCGCGCTGATCCGGCTCCTGCCCCCGAGGCTGCGGATGCATCGGCTGGTCACCCCCGGCACCGTCCTGCGCTGGCATCGCCGCCTCGTCGCCCGCAAGTGGACCTGCCCGCATCGGGCGGGACGGCCGCCGGTCAGCGCCGATATCGCCGCGCTGATCGAGCGGCTCGCCACCGAGAATCACGGCTGGGGATACCGGCGGATCCAAGGCGAACTGCTGAAACTCGGCTATCGGGTCAGCGCATCCACCATCCGCCGGGTCCTCAGGGCGCTGAAGATCCCTCCGGCACCGCAACGGCGCACCGTCACGACCTGGCGGAAGTTCCTGCACACTCAGGCAGCCACGATGCTGGCCACCGATTTCTTCCACGTGGACTGCGCGATAACCCTGCAGCGCCTGTACTGCCTTTTCGTCATGGAGGTCAGCTCTCGCTACGTGCACGTCCTCGGGATCACCGCGAACCCGGACGGGCCGTGGACCGTGCAGCAGATCCGCAACCTGCTGATGGATCTGGGCGATCGCGCCGCGGGGTTCCGGTTCCTGGTCCGGGACCGGGCCGGGCAGTTCACCGGCACGTTCGATGCGGTGCTGGCTGGCGCCGGGATCGAGGTGGTGAAGATCCCGCCGCGGAGTCCGAGGGCGAACGCTTATGCGGAAAGATTCGTGCTCACCGCCCGGACCGAGGTCACCGACCGGATGCTGATCTTCGGCGAACGGCACCTGCGGACGATCCTGGCTGAGTATGAGGCCCATTACAACGGACGGCGCCCTCATCGCAGCCGCCAGCTCCGCCCACCGCGACCCGATCACTCCGTCGCGGACCTCTCCAAGGAGCGGATCCGGCGTCGGCCCGTCCTCGGCGGCCTCATCAACGAATACGAGCGGGCCGCATAGAAGCCCAGGTCAGGGCCGATGGCCGAGTTCTGAAACCCCACAAGCCGCTGGAACCGTTTCATCGCCCGCAGCGTGATCGAGTGACCCAGGTGCAGGTCCGGAGCGGTCGGGTCGTACCCGGTGCAGACGCGCAGCGGGCGGCGCTCGCCGGCGGCTACCGGCAGACGGGCCCGCAGCCGGTCCCGCATGGAAGCCTCGAGCTGAGGGTCTCCGAACTCGCAGCCTTCCATCAGCATCCCGGCTTGCTCGCCGGAGGCCGCGGCATTGCTCATCGGCCGCACTTGACGGCCTGCAGGGTGTAGCTGTGCGGCAGCCGCCAGGGCTGGTCGGCCAGCCGCCACTCACCGCCGCCGATGCGTTCCATCTTGCCGGGCAGGGCCTCCCACGGCACGCTGTCGTGCTCGGTCAACCCGGTGATCTGCATGCCCGCATCCAGCAGCGCGGTGACGATCTCGCCCAGGCCGTGGTTCCATTCGTGGGTGATGGTGTGCCGGAACACCACGTCGGTCTGGACGTAGGTGCTGGCGTCATCGAAGACCACCGGCTCGTCCCGCTCGAAGTAGGGGTACCGCACCACGAGCAGGTTGTCCTGGCGTGCGTCGTCCAGGGCCCATAGCATCGGGTGGCCCTCACGCAAGAACAACCGCCCGCCCGGCCGCAGCAGGTCAGCGACCACCGCGGCCCAGCGGCGGATGCCCGGCAGCCAGCACAGGGCGCCGATACCGGTGAACACCAGGTCAAAAGCGCCGCGCCCGAGCACCTCGACGGCGGAATAGACATCAGCCTGCACGAACCTGGCATCGGCGCCGATCCGCCCGGCCAGGCGCCGCGCCTGCTCTACCGCCGGCGCGGAGAAGTCCAGCCCGGTCATCGACGCGCCCAGCCGCGCCAGCGATACCGTATCGGTGCCGATGTGACACTGCAGGTGCACACCGCGCAGCCCGCTGATGGCGCCCAGCCGGGGAAGGTCAAACCGGACGACATGGCTGAGGAAACCAGGATCGGCGGCATACCGCTCCAGCTGATAATCCGGGGATGCCGCATGAGCCGGAACGCGCTCATCCCAGCTGGCCCGGTTAACGCTCCGGTAGTCCTCCATGCCGGTACGATCCCACCCGCCCGCTGCCGGGAAACATCCCGCGTCGCGGATCCGCCACGGGATGGCAGTCAAGGCGGACAGCCGCCTGTCACGTACGGTGAGTGTCCGCCAGGCACCAGCGCCAGTGCTTTAGCGCCGCCGGATCCGAGCTAGCGCTTGCTGCGGGGATTCATGGGCGATGGCAGGCATATCATCCAATACGCGCTACAGCGATCGCCGAGATCCCGGAGCTGAGAGCCGCGCATAACGGCGGTTCACGTCGCGGTCGGTTGCTGTGGTCGCGACTCTGCGCTCGCATTCCGGTCTCTGCTGGCTGTGTGATGTCAACTCACGGTGGGATCGGTGCGGCCGGATCGATGTCGGTCTCTTCACGAGCGCCGCTCAGGCGTACTGTCATCTGGTTGTTGTTGGCAGGCGCGAGCCGTACTTCGATACGTCCGTCTCGGCCGGTGTCGTACCAGGTCCTGAGTTCGCCGAGATTATCGAGCTTGGCCGAGTGAGCGATCTCGGTGACCCATCCGAGGGAAACCTTGCCACCAGCGAACTCGAGGGTTTCCTGGCTACGGTTGAAGAAGGTGAACGCTTCGCCGATCTCGGCGGTCTCCTCGAGGAAGAAGCGCACCTGGTCGCGGTCGCACTGAGCGGTAGAACCTGGCCAGGTGATCTGGACGTCCTCGCTGCGGAGGAGCTTGCTGGCGTAGTCCATCCAATACTGGTCTTCGGGCTCGAACGCGATCGGCAGCGGGAAGAAAGCTCCCGCCCGTTCTTGTATTTCGGCGAGCTGGCGTGCGCAGCGCAGGTAGCCGTCGCCGTCAGGCCAGTTCAAAGGGCTGAAGGGACCAGAGCCCAGCGCGAGGATCTGACCGTCGAGCGTCGCGATTGCCATCTGCTCGCCGGCCACCAGGGCATTGCACAGAGCTAGGACCGGGACCACGTCCTTGGGCAGCACCTGGTCGTTGAACTGGTAGCTGAGTTGCGCGTTGTAGGTCGAGGCCGCCGGATTGATGCGCATGTCGAGAGTCAGAAGCCCGGCCCGGTCCTGAGCTTGCAGCCTGAAGCCGCCGGCTGGCCCTTTGCTTCGGCGCGGGATGTCCATCGTCAGGACATGCCTGACGGGCGGGACTGGGGGTACTCGCAACACAAGGTACTTGGCTTCGGCCGCGTCAGCGGCCGCGATTTTCCCGTCAAGTGCCATCGCGCCGCCAGCGAACTGGCTACCCAGGCCCCCTGGCATGTCGATGCTGAGGCCGCCGATGTTCTCGGCCGGGATCTGGACCGGTGATCCGTACAGCATGAAGTCGTCGATTGCCGCGCGGAGACCCGGCGGCGTCGCATCATCGAGCTTGAGCTGAGCGCTGAACGAGATGGGCCTGTCCCGGAGGGCGTCCGGATAGCGCGGTCGGCACGATACGACAGTCCGGTCTTCGGCAATCGTGAAGTCAAAGGTGTAGTACGGGTCGATTTCGTTCAGTCGAGCGACCGTTGAGCTCATGCGCATCGCGACGCCGGCAGCGTCTGAAGGCAGCGCGTCTTCGCGCGCAATATCCTTCAGGATCTGTACTACCTCATCCGATGCCCCGGCAAAGTACCGGCCGATGTCGGGATGTGCCGCCAACTGCTCTTCGAGCCAGGTTTTGTCGAGCCAGGTGAGTGTAGTGGTAGTGGTAGCAGATGCCAAGGAGTCGAACCACTCCTGCTCCTTCGGCGTGGCGTCTATCGGCACGACCAGCGACCATGTGCGGGGAGATCCCTTCAGGGCACGCTGGAGAGATCTCACAACCTGCTGACGTCGTACATCGTTCATCCGGCCGAGGAAGCTCTTGAGCTCGTAGGCGTCCGTGCCGTTCTCGTCGCTGAAGTAGCAGTCACGGCCGCCGTCACCGCCGCTGCCGTCGACGCGGTGGGTCTGCCTGATCCGCGACAGCAGCACGGAGATCATGTCCTCGTACTGCTTCGATGACAAGCGTGAGAAATCAACCCGTGGCATGGCCCAAGAATGTCAGAACCGTGTGACACTAGCATCGAAATCAAGGCCGCCTGCCCGCCGAGTTCTGGCAGCCAAGCTAATCCTACCGGGTTCCCTGGAGTGGACGCGCTGCTTGGAGAAGTCGAACAACCTATCCTTGCCGACCGCCGAATGCGAGGTACACCCCGATCCGTAATCGATCCACCGTCTCGGCCACGATCAAAACATGCTCCATACCGATTTTGCACTCTGTGCGGTTAACTGACTTGTCCCAGTTTTGCCGCCCCGATCAGCCTGTTCTGAGCCGCTAGTCTGGCCAGTACCCGATCGTCCTGTTTCGCTGCCCGGATGCTTCCCGTCGGTCGTCTGCTCGTGCAGGGCATATATAGGGTGGCTATGGCGCAGTTGGCATTATTGCCGGAGAGGATTGGGGTGGTTGGTGGCTGACAGGCTGCTAGTGGAGTTGGGTGCAGACCGGCAAGTTTCGGTGGGAGCCTGGCTGGATGGTGAGCTGGTATTCGGCAGTGAGCCATTCATGCTGGCCTGGCTGCCGGGTGATGGGGAGCTGGAAGATCTGCGCTGGTATCTGGAGGACTACCTGCGGGCACCGTTCGGCGTATATGGGGACCGAGGTTCGGCGCTTGAGGCGCGGCTGGCCGACTGGGGCGCAGCGGCGTTTGACGCGGTGTTCGGATCCGGGCTGGCGCGGGAAGCGTACGTTCAGATACGGGCCCGTCAGCAGTTGGCAGAGATAGTGTTCCGGTCGGCATCTCCTGAACTACTCAGGTTGCCCTGGGAGTTGATGCGCGATCCATGCCGCCCCATGCCGCTGGCGCTGGATTTGGGTGGTATAAGCCGAAGCCTACCGGTATCAGAGGCTGCGTGGCCCGTGCCGACGCCGGGCGGGCGGCTGCGGGTGCTGATGGTGATCTCCCGGCCGGGTGGCGTAGGCGATGTGGGGTACAGGATGATCGCCCGGCCGCTGCTGGAGAGGCTGGAGGCGGTACGCGGTCAGATCGACCTGGTTGTGCTGCGACCGCCGACCTTCGATGCGCTGAGGGAGACACTCGCGGCGGCGGAACCCTTCCAGATGGTGCACTTTGACGGGCACGGTGTGGCAGGTGGCCACCGCGCCGCAGGCTCGGGTGAACAGGAGACACGCCAGGAGGCCGCGCTGGTTTTCGAGAAGCCTGGGGGTGGAGCGGAGGCTGTCCCCGCATCGCGACTGGCGCAGGTGCTGAAAGAAGCCATGGTGCCAGTGGTGGTGCTGAACGCCTGCCAGTCCGGTGCGATCGGCAAGAACTTGGAAGCGGCGGTAGCGACCCGGTTGCTCCAGGAGGGCACCGCGGCTGTTGTGGCGATGGCCTACACCGTGTATGCAGTGGCGGCGGCCGAGTTCATGGCCGCGTTCTATGAGCGGCTGTTCGCGGGCGACCCGGTCAGTGCTGCGGTGACCGCTGGGCGGCAACGCCTGTTCCAGCGCCCAATGCGGCCTAGCCCGAAAGGAGACATGGCGCTGGCGGACTGGCTAGTGCCGGTGCATTACTTGCGTCGGGATGTCAGCTTTCCGCAGGCTAGCATCGGTCGGTCTGCGGCGCTGCCGCTGCCGATACAGCTGGACCAGCTACGTGATCCTGACATGGCCGCAGGGCACGGCGATACGGGGGAACTGGCGCCGGAGAACTCGTTCGTCGGCCGTGATGACCTGTTCCTTCAGCTCGAAGCGGCTTCCCGGTTGCAGAAGGTGGTAGTGCTGCACGGCCCAGGAGGGACTGGAAAGACCGAACTGGCCAAGGCGTTCGGCCGCTGGTGGCGGGACACTGACGGCGTGGAGAACCCGGACTGGGTGCTGTGGTATTCGTTCGAGCCGGGCGTGGCCTCCTTCGGCCTAGACGGTGTGATCACCCAAATCGGCCTGCGGGTGTTGGGCAGCCAGTTCGCCGGGCTGGATATGGAAAAGCGCCGCGCGGAGGTGCAGAAGATGCTGCAGGCGCGGCGCATGCTGCTGGTCTGGGACAACTTTGAAACCGTCCGGTCCATGCCCGACCCGGCGGCGACAACCGAGCCACTGGACAATGCGGCCTGCGATGAACTGCGGGAATTCCTCGAAACCCTGGCCCGGAGCGGGCGAAGCGCAGTAGTTATAACCAGCCGGACACGCGAGGACTGGCTCGGTGACGTGTATCGCATCCCGGTCGGTGCCCTGGCATCGCATGAGGCTGCCGAATATGCCGGGAACCTGCTAGCCCCCTACCCGGGCGCTGGGCCGCGGAGGGCCAAGCGTGCGTTTGGTGAGCTGATGGAATGGCTCGATGGGCATCCGCTGAGTATGCGCCTGATCCTCCCGCGACTCGAAACCACCGAACCGGATACGTTGCTGGAGGACCTGCACGGAGCGACGCCGCTGCCCGGTGGCACTGGAGAAGGACGGACCACTTCCCTGTCGGCAAGCGTCAGTTACTCGTTCGCCCATCTTGCTGAGGGTACGCGTCGGCTACTTCCAGTAGTCTGCCTGTTGCAGGGAGCTGCCGACGGCTTTGTCCTCGCTGCCTTCTCTGAGACCGATGAGGTCCCCGAACGGTTCCGCGGTGCTACCGCTCACGATTGGCGCAACGCACTGGACGACGCGGCTCGTGTTGGGCTGCTGACCTGGGTGGAGCGCGCCACGTATCAGATTCACCCTGCGCTGCCGTCATACTTGGCCGCCCAGTGGCGTAGCGAAGAATCCGAAGACCACGATGCTCTTCGCGATGCCTCGACCCGGGCACTCGTGACCGCTTGCCGCACATATGGCGGCTATCTTTATAGCGAGGTCGAGTCTGGTGACGCCGAACTTGCCTTCGCAATTATCGGCTGGCAGCGTCGTACTTTCTGCAACCTGCTGGGCTACGCGCTGGACCATGGCCTGTGGGACCGTGCGGAGATGATCGCTCTAGCGCTCAATCAGTTCTGGAAAGCGCGGGGTCTCGATGAGGAGGCGAGAGCATGGGCAGCCCGGGCACGCCTAGCCATCGAAGACGCCGACGGAAATCCGCCTCAGGGAGACAGCCCCTCCTGGGGCCTGTGGATATTCTTCGCCACTAGCGAGATCAACCGCCAACTGGGCAGCAGGTTGCGTCTCCACGATGTCGAGCTCACCTGCCAGCAGATCCTCGCAATGGTCCAGACCCAGCCTGTATCACCCGACCAGCAGCGGCAGCTTGCATTGACTTATCACCAGCTGGGCTGGGCGGCTTACGCCCAAGGAAAGTGGGAGATGGCTGGGGATTGGCATCGTAAGTCTCTGGCCATCAGAGAGCAGTTGGATGACCAGCCTGGTATCGCCAGTACGTATCACGAACTCGGCATGCTCGCTGAGAAGCTGGGTCAGATGGAGGAGTCCGAGGACTGGTGCCGTAAATCACTGGCCATCAGCAAAGCACTCGGCAACCAACGTGACATGGCCATCTCCTACCACCAACTGGGCTGGCTCGCTCGGTTGCTGGGTCGACTGGACGAGGCCGGGGACTGCTACCGCAAGTCATTGGCCATCAACGAGGTACTCGCCAACCAGCGTGGCATGGCTGCGGACTATAAAGCGCTTGGCGCAATCGCTCGGGATCGCGGGCGGCTCGATGATGCCGAGAAGTGGTGCCTCAAGTCGCTGATCATCCTGGAGGAAATCGGTGACCAGTCTGAGCTGGCCGATACGTATCACATGCTCGGCTTCATCGCCTGGAGCGGTGAACGGCTCGATGACGCCGAAGACTGGTATCACAAGTCACTGGCCATCAGGAAAGAGTCCGAGGGCGAATGGGTTGCCATGACCTACCAGATGCTTGGTGCAGTCGCCGAAGTCCGAGGACGGCTGGACGATGCCGAGGATTTGTACCGCAAGTCTCTCGCCATCAGGGAAGGTCTCGACAGTAAGCCCGCCCTCGCTTGGAGCTACGGGCAACTTGGCGGGCTCGCCGCACGCCGAGGGCAATCGCAACAGGCCCTGGACTGGATGATCAAAAGTGTGACCCAGTTCGATGAGTTTCCCCATCCAGCCACTCAGCCAGCACCCGTCATGTTGGCGATGCTTGCTTTCCACCTGGGAGTCAGCGTTCTTGAGCAGGGCTGGCAGGATGCCACCGGCAGCCCGCTCCCCGCAGCAGTCCTTGACTATGTCCGTTCTCAAGGGCCCAGTGCTCAGGCCATATTGAGAAGAGGCCGATGAGAAATTCAATTCTTGACAGTACCGTCATTAGACTCTAGGCCATTTGTCCAGTTGAGCATGATGTTTATACCCGGGCGAGAGCTGGCTCTGACTCGCCAACCGGCAAGCGGTCTACTTTGGAGCCAATCCGTGTAGAATCGTCGTGCGACAACTTGACCCGGAAAGAGGCGTCAGATATGGTCGACCCCATCGCTACTAGCAGCCGAGCAGCGGCAGACCGATTGGTTGCTGTTTATAATCAAGAACTGGTTGGCCAAGTAGAAGCAGCCCTGCGCGCCCGTGGATCGGCGCATCGGCTCGAACAATACGTGGATCCGGTCTCCGTTGGGAGCCTGATCGTCAGCGTCGCCTCCCTGGCTTGGACTATTTACGCTGGCTTGAAGAAGCAAGCATCGAACCCTACGCGTGAGAATGTGATCGTCGCGGTAAACGCCGAATTGCACGAAAGGGGTGAGGCTGTCTCTGCGACGGAGCGTCAGATGATCGAGATAGTGGTAACCGAGGTTATCCGAGCCGCAGGCGACTCGGCCTGAGCCCAGTGAGGTTTTCCCACCAAGGGTGAGTCGGGCAAACGGAGCGTAACGGGATATCAAGGCAGACACGCGGACATACGCGGAGATCGCCGGGAAGGCGCGGAGCCCCCGGTAGAAGAAGTCTCGCCAAAGAACACCCGCTACGGGGGAGAGGCTCCGCGTGGTCTCCTATGCTGTCACGCTCGACGTTCCCAGGGACCTGATCTGGTTCGTTTCCGGGCTGCTGGCCGCTCGCCGCCGCCAGATCGGGACGCGGAAGGGAACCCGCAGGCTGGGCTGCTATAAGCAGGCGGTTTTCGGGCTGGCCTGGTTCCGGGACAAGGGCGATATCCGGCGGCTGGGCGCCGGGTTCGGGCTGCCGCAGTCCACCGCGTACCGGTACCTGGAGGAGTTCACCGGAGTGCTCGCCGCCCGCGCGCCGGGCCTGGCCAGGCCCTGGAGCGCGCCCTGGCTGAAGGCGCGCCGTACCTGATCCTGGACGGCAAGGTCGTGGACACGGACCGGTGCCGGGAGAAAACTCTCAGCCGCAAGGGGAAGACGATCGATTTGTGGTATTCGGGGAAGACCCATGATTTCGGCGGGAACATCCAGGCGCTGTTTTACCCGTCGGGGATCCCGCTGCGGGTTTCTGATGTGCTGCCGGGCAATGTCCATGACCTGGCCGCGGCCCGGGAGAATGTCCTGAGCGTGCTGCGGCCCTTCCTGGACGCGATGCCCGTGCTGGCCGATCCCGGCTACGAAGGCGCAGGCCACGGCGTCCACGTCCCGGTGAAGAAGCCCGCCGGGGTCAAGGAACTCGACATTGATACCCGGGCCCGCAACGCGCTTTTGCGCTCGGTCCGCTGCCTGGGCGAGCGCGGCTTCGCGCTGCTGACCCAGCGCTGGCGGACGCTCCAGCATGTCACCGCCAGCCCCGGGAAAATAGGCCTCGTCGCCCGGGCCGCGCTTGTCCTGGTGCTATTCGAGCACAAAATGATCACGTGAAAGTCGTTGGGAAAACGTCAGTGAGGCCCACCGCATTTGACCGATTCTTGCCGCCAAGCCGTGTCTGTCCGGAGAGTTATCCCACCGGATCATCCGACGATGACACCAGCCTCCATCAGTTCATCGCCAGGCATGGGAGCGGGCGCAGAACGTCCAGATCTGCGCCCGTCGCGGGCGGCGGCGTCATCCGCCGTCCGTCGTGCATAACGGCGGCAGTGTGCGCGTTTCTCCAGACGAGGGCTCATTACGCAGCGTGGCGAGGAGCGTCCCGCCTCCGGGATGCTGATCGCCGATTCCGGGCGGCTTTGATGTGCTTGTTTTCGGCGTGACTCTTCGCGCAGAACATCCCGCTATGCGGGCCATCCACGGCTCCGCCGATCATGGGTGGGGCCAGGCGATGGCCGCGTTTCAGGGAGAAGCCGAGCGGGCGCCACCTGTGCACTGGCCCGCAGCCCGGCTTCCTACCCACGTGGCCCGTCTGAGCAGTGCGAGCCCGCGCGCGGCCTACGGCGTGCGGGCGCGGGTGCGAGGGTCTTTGCTTGTGCCATGCTCTGGGCCAGCGGGCTCGGCAGCCCCGCCTGGTGCGCGTCGGGTCCACGGCCAGGAGCCGCAGCCCCACCTCCGGGGCGTGCTCGGCAGCTCGGCATCCGCAGCCGCCAAGAACCGGCCACCGCCACAGGGGCCTGGCACTAATGCCCGGGACGGCAAATCCCATTCCCCGCCTGCGGCAGCATCGACAGCCCAACCCGGCAGGCAACGGAATGGCCGCCGCTGCTGCCGGGTTATAGCCGCCATGGCCACCGCTCAGCAGGCGGGCGGCGCAAGCCCGGTGGACTTCGCGGCCTTCGGCGACTACGGCGACTTCAGGCGGCAGCAGCCCCAGCCAGCGACTGGGGAGTTCGTGCGGCCGGCCTACCCGTTCCGCGGCCGGATCACCGCAGATGGCTCCAGCGGGTACCCGGCCGTGGCCGGCCGGTACCACCTGTACATCTCCTGGGCCTGCCCGTGGGCGCACCGGACCGCGATCGTGCGCAAGCTGCTCGGCCTCCAGGAGGCCATCTCGCTGTCAGCGGTTGACCCGGTGAGGGACGGCCGCGGCTGGGCGTTCCGCGAGGGCCCCGGGCACTCGCTGGACCCGGTCAACGGGTTCTCGCTGCTGCGCGAGGCCTACGAGGCGACCGAGCCCGGCTACGACGGGCACATCTCCGTCCCCGTGCTGTGGGACCGGGAGACCGGCCGGATCGTCAGCAACAACTTCCCCGACATCACGATCGACCTGGACACCCAGTTCGGCGCGTTCTCCAGCGGCACGGACCTATACCCGCAGGCCCTGCGCCCCGAGATCGACGCGATCAACGCCGTCGTCTACGAGACCGTGAACAACGGCGTGTACCGCTCGGGCATGGCCACCTCCCAGGAGGCTTACCACGACGCGGTGTCCAAGGTCTTCGCTACCCTGGACGACCTGGAGCAGCGCCTGGCCGGCCGCCGGTACCTGCTCGGTGACGCGATCACCGAGGCCGACGTCAGGCTCTGGGTGACCCTGGCCCGGTTTGACGCGGTCTACCACTACCACTTCAAGGTCAACCTGCGCCGGCTGACCGACTACCCGAACCTGTGGGGCTACGCGCGCGACCTGTACTCGCTGCCCGCCTTCCGGGACACAACGAACTTCGACCACATCAAGCGGCACTACTACACCACGCATCCGCACATCGACCCGACCAGAATCGTCCCCGACGGCCCGCTGCTGGACTGGGCCGCGCCGCATAACCGCGCCCTGTCCTGATCCGGATCGTTTCTGACCTGGTCACAACCCCCGTGACGTGCGAAAGTGGGGGCAACGGCCGCTGCCTATGGCCAGGTGAACGGGAGGGGACCGATGGGCAGGGATGCCCTACGATCAGCGTGAGCCAGCAGGACCGGCGTGCCTACCAGGAGAAGGTTCGCCATTGCCTGGATGTGTTCGCGCGGATGCTACGCGAGTCCAGGTTCGAACCGAGCCCCCGCAGGTGGGCCTGGGATCGAGCTGAACCTGGTCGACGAGTTCGGCCTGCCCTCAATGAAGAACACCGGAGTGCCCGGCGCGATCGCCGACCCGAGCTGGCGAGTGTGCTCGGCCAGTTCAACCTGGAGATTACCGTCGCGGCGGCGCCAGCGGCGAGAGCAACATGGACAGCGATTGCGTGCGTTCCGGCCACCGGTTTGGCTCGCAGCGCCGACCTCCGCCCGATCCAAGCCTGGCGAACGCAGCCTAGCGGCCAGATGGGTGCATATCTGTAGGTACGGCGTCCAGCGTCAGAGCTCCGCTGGTCGACTAGTACCACGCATAGCGGATATCGCGCGATAGCCGCAGCCAGCGATTATGACGCAGCGTGATAACCGCTCAGTACAGTGAGTGACGTGATCGAGTCGGCGTGCGCTGGGCGTCACCTTCTCGCCGGGGGGACAGCGATGCAGATCAGGTGATATAGCGGCTTTACTCCGACGCCAGCCACGGTCGCATGTGCGCCCGCACAACGGAGCCGGCCGCCATTGCGAGGCTGCTGCTGGACATAATGGATGGATGGCACCGGTCAGCTCCTATGTGACGCGGCCGCTCAGTCCTGACACCTGGGACGACTTTGCCCGTCTGGTGGAGGCTAACAACGGGGTCTGGGGCGGCTGCTGGTGCATGGGTTTCCACCCAGAGGGCGTCGGCAAGGGCCATACCGTTTCCGGGAACCGTCTGGCAAAGCAAGCCCACGTTCGCAACGGAACGGTGCACCAGATTCTCGTTTACGACGGCGGTGAATGCGTCGGCTGGTGCCAGTACGGGCCGCCGGCCGAGCTACCGAACATCAACAACCCGAAAGCCTATGCCAACGGCCTGGGCGAGATGCCCGACTGGCGGATCGGTTGCATCTTCACTGGAAGCGGGCACCGGCGCAGTGGGGTTGCGCGGGCGGCTCTCGGCGCCGCGCTGGCCGCCATCCACGATGCTGGAG
>Ga0208042_1000166_pt1 | contig 23803 bp, 24 predicted proteins | sample Sb_taG_10_FD_187708 | JGI IMG/M metagenome (GOLD analysis project Ga0208042, IMG submission 187708) | Peat soil microbial communities from Weissenstadt, Germany - Sb_50d_7_NC metaG (SPAdes) (version 2) | ecosystem: Environmental > Terrestrial > Soil > Wetlands > Peat | place: Germany... | reverse complement strand
CAATCGAAACCCTGAATGAAGGCCGCATCGGAATTGGCGCGCAGATGCTGGGCGTAGCCCGCGGCGCCTGGGAATGCGCTGCCAAGTATGCGCAGGAGCGCACACAATTCGGCAAACCCATTTCGGAATTTCAGGGGATCCAGTTCCAGATCGCACAGATGGCAACCGAGATCGAGGCGGCGCGCCTGATGGTTTATAACTCCGCCCGCATGAAAGACGCCGGCGTAAATTTCGTGAAAGAAGCCGCCATGACCAAGCTGTTCACGTCGCAGGTGGCCGAGCGCGTGACCTCGCTCGCCATCGAAATCTACGGCGGATACGGTTATACAAAAGATTATCCGGTAGAGAAGTATTGGCGCGATGCGAAGATCGGAAAAATCTACGAAGGCACGTCGAACATGCAACTGGCAACGATCGCGAAGCTGGTGCTGGGAAAGTGACACAAGGTCAGAGGTTAGAGGTCAGATTGCAGAAGTGAAAACCGCGATGCGCTGGTTCTCAACCTCTGCAATCTGACCTCTAACCTCTGACCTCTCGATACTGGCTGCGAAAAAACAGCAGCGGCTCCCCTTCCCGAACCACGACCTCTTCCACTTCCGCGATGAAGATGGTGTGGTCGCCCGCAGTCTGCGTCGAGTGTAACCGGCACTCGAGGTAGGCGAGAGCTCCTTGCAGCACAGGCGTGCCGTGCGCGGTGCGATCGAAGCGGGCGCCCGCCGCTTCCGGATGCTGAGGAGTTTCCGCCGCGCTCGCGTAATATTCCGAGATGGCCTGTTGATCGCTGCGCAGCACGTTCACTCCAAATCGCTTGCGGGCGTGCAGATGAGCGTGCGTTCGCGCCCGGTGATCCACGCAAACCAGAACCAGCGCCGGATCGAGCGAGACCGAGGTGAAAGCATTCGCCGTCATGCCGTGGACTTCGCCGTCCTGGTCGACGGTGATGACCGTGACCCCGGTTGCGAAACATCCCATGGCCTTGCGGAAATCGCTCGCGCTCAGGCTCATGTGGAAACCTGCGGGCCCTGCTGTTGAGTGGCTCCGTGACAGACACGACGGGACAGGGATTCGCCCCGTCCGCTATCATCGTTGCCAGTGCCCGACGCCAGTGCCCGACAGAATGTGCGGCGGGTTCGGATGAAACGAGTTTGAAGCCGAGACGTATGGCGACCTTTCTCCCAGATACGCTGTCCGCTACGGCGGCTGAGTTGGCGAACGCCGGTGCGGAGCCGATCTCTCGTGAAGCGGCTTGCCTGCTGCTGCGAACGGACGACGACATGCTACCTTCCCTGCTCTCGGCGGCGCAACTTGCCCGTGCGAGATTCAAGCCGGGAATCATCACCTATTCACGCAAGGTGTTTCTTCCTCTGACGAATCTTTGTCGCGACTACTGCGGCTACTGCACATTCCGGCGCGATCCCGGCCAGCCTGGTGCGCACACCATGTCGCCAGACGAGGTGATGGAAGTAGTGCGCGCTGGAGAGCGCATGGGATGTACCGAGGCGTTGTTCAGCTTGGGAGACAAGCCGGAGCTGCTTTTCTCTGAGATGCGCGATACGCTGCGGCGCTTCGGACACAAATCCACGCTTCATTATCTGGAAGCGATGTGCGAGAAGGTGCTTCGCGAGTCGAGCCTGCTTCCGCATCCGAATCCCGGGCTGATGAGCGCGGAATGGCTGGAGCGGATGTCACGCGTAGCTCCGAGCATCGGGCTCATGCTGGAAACGACCAGCGCGCGGCTGCTCGCGAAAGGCGGCGCTCACGACAACGCTCCCGACAAAGAACCGGCGAAGCGCCTGCGAGTAATTGAGGATGCGGGGCGGCGCAAAATTCCCTTTACTACTGGAATTCTGATTGGAATTGGCGAGACGCCGGAAGAGCGCGTGGATGCGCTGATCGCGATCCGCGACTTGCATGAGAAGTACGGGCACATTCAGGAAGTGATCGTGCAAAACTTTCGCGCCAAGAGTGGGACGCCGATGGCACACTGGCCCGAACCGGACCGCGGGGAAATGCTGCGCACGCTGGCCGTGGCGCGCCTCCTGATGCCCAAGATGAACATTCAAGCGCCGCCGAATCTCTCCGATCCGAGCGATGGTTTGCACTATGCCGATCTGCTCGATGGCGGCATCAATGACTGGGGCGGAGTTTCGCCGCTGACGCCGGATTTCATCAATCCGGAAAAGCCCTGGCCGCATCTGGACGAATTGCGACGTCGGACCGAGGCAAAAGGATTCGAGTTGCGCCAGAGGTTGCCGGTTTATCCTGAGTTTGCAAAACAGTTCGCAAGAAAGTTCGCAGAACAAGCGGCGGCACCGAGCGATTTGCTGGCGCGGCGATTGAGCGCCGCTGCGGACGCTGCGGGCTACGCTCGGAGGGCGGCATGATCACGGTTCTGACCGGCGGCACGGGCGGCGCCAAGTTCGTGGATGGACTGCGGCAGATTGTTCGTCCGGAAGAACTGACGATCGTCGTAAATACCGGCGACGACTTGCTTGTGGTGGGGCTGTACGTTTCGCCCGATCTCGATTCCATCACTTACATGCTGGCTGGCAAACTGAGCCCGGAGCGCGGGTGGGGCGTAAAGGGCGACACTTTCTTTTGCCTGAATGCCATGGGACAGCTGGGACAACCGACGTGGCTTCACACCGGCGATCGCGATCTGGCCACGCACATTTTCCGCTCGAAGCTGCTTGCCGATGGCAAGACGCTGAGTGACGCCACGTCCGAGATCGCGACCAGACTTGGAATCAAGGCACGCATCCTGCCGATGAGCAATTCGCGCGTGGAAACGCGGGTATTGACTCCGGCGGGAGACTTGAGCTTTGAAGAATATTTTGTCCAGCGCTGGTACCAGGATCCAGTGGAATCGGTGCGGTTCGCCGGCGCCTCGGATGCGGAGCCGGCGCCGGGAGTGATCGTGGCGATCCGCTCGGCAGATCTTGTGCTACTGGCGCCGAGTAATCCGGTATCCAGCATCGGTCCGATTCTCGCCGTGCCGGGAATTCGCGAAGCCCTGCGCGAAAGCCGCGCCCGCATTGCGGCCGTGAGCCCGATTGTGGGAGGAGCCGCGGTCACCGGACCCGCAGGAGCCCTCATGGCGGCGCAAGGCTTCGCCGTATCGATTGCCGGCATTGCCGACTTCTATCACGACTTCCTTGATCTGCTGGTGGTTGATTCCGAGGACGCGGCAGCTGCCGAAGAGTTGCGCAAGACCGGCATGCGCGTGCATTGCACTCCGACCATCATGCGAAAAAATGAAGATAGAATCGCGCTGGCAAAGAGCGTCCTGGAGGCGGCGATGCAACCTCCGTCGGCTCAGGCTGCGGTGGAGCAGCCATGATTCTGGTTCCCGTAAAAAACCTCGTCGACGCCAAGCAGCGGCTGTCCCCTATTTTGAGTCCGGGAGAACGTTTTGCGCTGGCGCAGGCGATGTGCGAGGACGTGCTGCAAGCGCTGGCGCGGTGGCAAAGCCGACCCGCCGTTGCGGTGGTGACGAGGGATTCGTTTGCGCGCGACTTGGCGGCGCGTTTCAATTTCGAAGTCGTTGCGGACGACAACTCCGGAGAGACCAGCGCCATCGAGATGGCAACGGCGGTGTGCAGAAAGCGTGGAGCAGACAGCACCCTGGTGGTTCCGGCCGATATTCCTTTGATTGACAGTTCGGAACTGCAGAAGATCGTGGACAGCGCACCTCCCGGTGGTGCGGTGCTGGTGCCGGACGCGGCGGGGCGCGGTACGAATGCAGCCTGGCGATCTCCAGGTGATTTGTTTCCGCTTCGCTTCGGGAACGACAGCTTCCTGCCGCATCTGGCCGCGGCGAAGGCAACGGGCCTGCCTTGTGTTGTGCTCGAACTGCCGGGGATCGCGCGGGATGTCGATCGTCCCGAAGATCTCCGCGAACTGGCGGCTGCCAGCGGAGAGCGGCGATCGCAGAAGCTAGTGCGAAGCTGGAACCTCGGCGGGCGGATTCAGGCCTGACATGGCCAGATCTAACATGGGGTCCGGCGTCGCCAGGCACGCGGGTAAGCGCGCGGCTGGGGAAGTTCGCATTCTTCCGGTCGCCGTCACCGGAGAAATCCGCGCTGGAGAATCACTGTGCGCACGGTTGTTGGCGGCGGCGCGCAGCCTGGGGCTGCGCTTTCAGAATGGCGACATCCTGGTGGTGAAGCACAAAGTTGTTTCGAAGGCGGAAGGCGCGCTGGTCGCGCTGGATGAGATCCGGCCCTCGGCGGCTTCGCGGGTTTGGGCTCGACGCTATGGGATCGATGCACGCGTCTGTGAATTGGCGCTGCGTGAGAGTCGTCGGATCGTGCGGCGAAAGCGCGGCGTGCTGATCACCGAGACGAAGCACGGCTTCGTTTGTGCGAACAGCGGCGTGGATGTTTCGAACGTGGATGGTGGGCGGCACGCGGTGTTGCTGCCGGTGAATCCTGATCGTTCCGCGGCGAGGTTGCGGCGGGAGTTGAAGCAGCAGCTTGGGATCGAGATCGCGGTCATCGTCAGCGACAGTTTCGGGCGTCCGTGGCGGGAAGGCTTGACGGAAGTGGCGATTGGCGTCGCCGGGATGCGGCCTCTGGTCGACTACCGCGGACGCCGCGATCCGCACGGGTACTCGCTGCATGCGACGGTGGACGCGGTAGCGGACGAGCTGACTTGTGCGGCGGGACTGGTCTGCGGCAAGCTGGCAGGCACTCCAGCGTGCATCATTCGCGGCTACTCTTACTTCCGTGAAAACCGCGGAGGAAGCGGCGGAGCGCGGGAATTGATCCGGCCCGCGAAGAACGATCTTTTTCGCTAGAACTTTCTATGAATTGTCATCCCGAGCGAAGCGAGGGATCTGCATTTTGCGGCGGACTGCAGATCCCTCGCTTCGCTCGGGATGACAAAATCTGGTGGAGTTGTAGGCTGGTCCGCGCCTTCGCTGCGAACCGATAGGAGAGTGTTATGGCATGGCAGGCTTCAGAACTCGAGCAATTCCCCGCACTGACCTGGGATCAGATCGCACCACAAGCTTCCGCGCCAATTCGCAGCGCCCTGGAGCGCGTGCTGGCAACACAAGACGGAGCATGTCTGACGGACGCGGAGCGCTACGCCTTGGCGAACTGCGAGAGTGCGGATTTACTCGCGTTGCTGGTGGCCGCGGATACTCTTCGGCGCGAACTGGTCGGCAACATCGTCAGCTACGTGGTAAACCGCAATATCAATTTCACGAACGTCTGTTTCGTGGGGTGCAAGTTTTGCGCGTTCAGCCGCGGGCCGCGCGAAGCCGACTCCTACTTTCATTCGCTGGAAGTCATGGTCCGCAAAGCGAAAGAGGCGTGGGAACTGGGCGCTACCGAAGTCTGCATTCAAGGCGGGCTGCCGCGCGATCTGCCGCCGTTTTATTATCGCGACATTCTGCGCGCCGTGAAGAATGCCGTGCCGGGTATGCACATCCACGCCTTTTCTCCGATGGAAATTGTGTACGGCGTGGAACTGACCGGCATGACACTGCGCGACTATCTGATGATGCTGCGCGATAACGGACTGGACACGCTGCCGGGTACGGCGGCTGAGATCCTGGATGACGAAGTGCGTCATGTACTGTCGCGCAACAAACTTTCGTCGGCACAATGGCAAGAGGTGATCCGCACGGCGCACGCTTGTGGCATTCCGAGCACTTCGACGCTGATGTACGGGCACAGGGAAACACCCGACCACTGGGTAAGGCAATTGTGCTTGTTCCGGCAGATTCAGGGTGAAACCGGCGGCTTCACCGAGTTCGTGCCGCTTGGCTTCGTGCACCAGAATACGCTTTTGTTCCAGCAGGGACTGGCGCGCACGGGGCCGACGCTCGCCGAACATCTCAAAATTCACGCGCTGGCCAGAATACTGCTCGCCGGCTCGATCCATAACATCCAGGTCTCATGGGTGAAGCTGGACCGGAAACTTTCGCAGCTTTGCCTGCACGCCGGCGCCAACGACTACGGCGGAACGCTGATGGAAGAAAGCATCTCGCGTGAGGCCGGAGCGACCGCGGGCGAGTACACCAGTCCGGAAGATTTCCAGGCGTTGATTCTGGAGATCGGGCGCATTCCGGCGGAGCGCAACACAAAATATTCGCGCATGAAGATCAAGCTGCCGGTGCCATCGGCTGCTTCCGAACAGGCGATGGCGCCGGATCTCGCATGAAAGATCGCATGAGCCGCGCCATCGCAGTTATCGGGGGCACCGGCCCGGCTGGTATGGGGCTGGCGCTGCGCTGGGCGCGCGCGGGAGAGACCGTCATCATCGGCTCGCGTGATGCCGCGCGGGCACAGCAAACGGCAGAAGCAATCCGCAAGCGGGCGGGCGCAAACAGTCAAGTTTCCGGTCTGGAAAATTCGGCCGCCTGCGCGGCCAGCAATCTGCTGGTGCTCACCGTTCCGTTCGCAGGGCAGGCAGCGCTGCTGAAGCAGTTGAAGCCTGCGATCCGTCCGGGCAGCGTCTTGATTGATGCCACCGTTCCGCTGGCTGCGAGCGTGGGCGGACGCGCCAGCCGCACCATCGGCGTGTGGCAAGGTTCGGCTGCGCAACAGACGGCTGAACTGGTTCCGGAGGGCGTTTCCGTCGCGGCAGCATTCCAGAACGTTTCGGCGGAAGTACTCAATGGCGACGATGATGTCGATTGCGACGTCATCGTATGCAGCGATGATCCCAACGCCACGCAGATTGCGATGGAACTCGCGGCGAAGATCGCGGGCGTGCGGGCGATTGACGGCGGAAAGCTTGAGAACGCGCGCATTGTCGAGCAGATCACCGCGCTGCTGATCGGTCTCAACGTCCGGCACAAAGGGCACGGTGGAATACGGATCACGGGGCTGCCAGACGGCGCGTATAAGACGTAGGCCCATGATCTCTCCTCGCGGCGGCGCAGCGGCCATCGCGTGCGGCGTACGCTGGTATCCCTGGCAATATTCCGGGGGTGTTAACCATTTGGTACCGATACCCCCCTCCCCCCCTGCCTAGTGGAATCATCGGGTTAGCGCGAAAAATTCCGTCCGGTCTTTGATTCTAAAGGACTTAGAGTAAAGTATTCCGGAATAAGGACTTAGCTCGATTCTTGGCCTAAATTCCTGTTTTGGGGCGGTCTTTGGGGGTGATGATGCCAGTCTTGTCGCCGCAAATTTAGTTATCAAAGAGCCACTAGCGAACCGGGCCGTACGGCTTCTCGTGCCGTCTCTGGAGACGGGCACAGCTCGAACCTGCCCTAATCAACAGAATTTTCGCACGGGGTGGTTGGGAAGTCTGTGATGGCGGTACGGGTTGTTTGTGATGAAAAAAGTCAAAGGACCCGCCCAAGCGAGAGCTTGGACGGGGCACCGACTCGTTATCACGATCCATCAATGAGTGTAATCGGGATTTTGCGACAACAATCGATGCTAAGAGCCTCTCACCGCGTGCGGAATCACATCACAGCGAACGGTGATGCCTGCATATTGCAAAGATTAGCCAAAGGAGTAACCTTATTTGCGACTAATCGTCCCGCCTCTCCGAAGAGCAGTTCCCGCCCGTTGAGACGCAGCACCCCCTGAGGCGAATGCCCCGAATTCTCGGGAAACGCATTTCGATCAGACAAATTGTTAGGGAGAGGAGAAAGTCCACATTCCCTACATGAATCGCAGGACCAAACAGAACCCTGAACAGGAAAATGACGACGTCGTTCCGGGGAACCGTGATTATGGAGCGCTTGTTGATCTGGACCGAGGGCGATGCAAACGGATGGGCCTGCTCGAATTGTCAATGGAGATTCCCCATCCCCACGCTGCTTAGCGGAGAAGAGGCTATAGTCGCTTACAACCGCCTAGCCGCTGTGAAGTTTCGCGAGCACAAGTGCGTGGCCAGGGGCGGCCTTTCTGCGGCGAGCCAGGAACCAAAACGGGACGCTGGCAACGCTTTCGGAGAACTGACGATGGATCAAAACGAAAAGCGGGAAAAACGGAATGTAAAGCTCCACCAGTTAGATGCTGAAATAGCGGTTCTCCGAAAACGCACTCAGGAAATTAACGCAAACCCTTCGTCCACGGAGGACGAGAGAAAGCAACGCGACGTGCTTGGGTTGCGTCTCAAGAAAGCCCTCCACGAGTATGCCAATCTCAAAAGCGGCATGGTTGACCCCTAGGCCACGTGGCCCCACAGTGCAGCCCGTGCTGTCTAAGAAAATGGGGGGAGACAAAGATGCTCACAGGAACTTTCGTAGGCTCTTAGTCATTCAGTTCCCAATTTCGGTCATTCTTTTTCTTCGTATTCATCCGATTGCTCAAGAAACAGCTCACCCCAGACCTGCCTTCCGGGCTCCAAGCACTCAGCCCCGATTTGCTTCTCCGAGGAGTTCTCGCGAGCGGTGATCCAAGCGACTCGGAATTGCGCTTGCGTACGGCGGTATTGAATTACAATCTCGTCTCCAACCTTCATCTCGCCTTGATAACCACCCAACTGCACACCATGGTTGCTGACATCGAGAGTATGCGCGAGATGAATATCTTCACTCCCAGCGATCAAGAGTCGCACTGGCAAGACCGCTTTGGTTCTCTTCGACCGCCGTTTCCCTTTGCGCAATCGAGGCATGTTCCACGCTCCCTCCCAGTGGCCTTCGTCCTACAGTGTCATCTTCCTCGCCGCCGCTCCTTCAACAGGAGCCAGACGAAGTGGACGACGTTCGGCCAACCTTCTTCACCACGGCAGAATACATCAAGAATGCCCCGAGTCAGACACTGCTGATCGGGGTTGGCCAATGGCACACTTCGTACCCTTGGCAAGGTAGTCATTCCCAATCGGAGGGAAGCGGCTTCTTTGTGAAAGAACTCCAGTCTGGGTACACGAAGCTGCCAGTTTCAGGAAAAAGCCTTCCTCGTCGCTTACTGTCTACCGATAGTTGCTGCAATCGGGCGATTACACCAACTATCCCGCACGCCATTATGAGACGGGTTTGATAGCCTCCAGCCTTCCGCGCTGCCGTCTGACCGCAGCGGCTAAAGCCGGAATCATTTCCAGCGGCTCGCGGTATGCCTGAAGGCATACCCTGATACGAAGCACGAGTTTTTCTGCGTCCTGTGATGCCGCACCCCTTCGAGGAACCGATTAAAACACGCTGTACTTCACTCTTCCACCGGCTGGGCGTTCAGTTCCTGAGCGGGTTCGCCTCCGGCCAGGCCCTGGGCGATGATGAGGCGCCGGGCTTCGATGCGGAGTTCGGGCAGGGCGCGTCCGAACCAGATGGCGCCGAGGACGCAGGCCGCTCCTCCGGTGGCGACCGTGATGGGCGCGCCGATGCGGTGGGCCAAGGCTCCTCCAAAGAAAGCTCCGAAGGGCGCCATCCCCATGAACATCATCGAATAAACGGACATGACGCGGCCGCGTAGCTGGTCGGGGACCATAGTCTGGATCAGCGTGTTCGAGCAAGCCATCTGCAACATCATCGAATAACCGGCGGGCAACAGGAGCGCGGCTGACAACCAGAATGAAGTCGAGAACGAAAAAAGAAACAGGCTGATCCCCAGGCTCGCACAGCTGATTGCCACCCAACGCCCGAGCCCTTTTATTCCAGTCTTAGCGGCCAGCGTCAAGGCGCCGAACAGCGCGCCTACGCCGGTGGCGCCCATCAGGATGCCGAGGCCACGCGCGCCGCCGTGTAGGATTCTGTCGGCGAAGACCGGCATCAGCACGGTGTAAGGCATGCCGACCAGGCTCACCATGCCAATCAGCAAAAGCAGCGCACGAATGATCCGCGTGTGGTTGACCCAGCGAAAGCCTTCGATGATGTCTTCAATCGGCGAATGTTTGCTGGCGCGCGGGGCGCAGTGCACGTGCATCAGCGACAGGCCGACGATCACGGCGATGTAACTGATTGAATTGGCGGCAAAGCACCAGCCTTCGCCGATTTTCGCCACCAAGATTCCGGCTATGGCTGGGCCGATTACGCGCGCGCCATTGAACATCGAGGAATTCAGCGCGATGGCGTTCATCAAGTCCTCCTTGCCGACCATGTCGACGAGGAAGGCTTGCCGGCAGGGAATATCAAACGCGTTCACCACCCCGAGCAGGGCCGCGAGCACGAAGATGTGCCACACATGGACGCGTCCGCTTAGCGTGAGGAAAGCCAGAATCCCCGCCAGGGTCATGGCAGCGGTCTGGGTGGCGATCACCAGGCGCTGGCGATTGACGCGGTCGGCGGTAATGCCTCCGAAAGGCGCGATGAGGAAGACGGGAATCTGGCTGGCAAAACCGACCGAGCCGAGCAGCAGGGCAGATTTCGTCATTTGGTAGACGAGCCACGCCTGGGCCACGGTCTGCATCCAGGTGCCGGTGAGAGAAATAAGTTGTCCGCCGAAGAAGAGCTGAAAATTGCGGTGGCGCAAGGCGCGCAGGGTTGTGGCCCATTTCGGCAGGCGCGCCGTTTTCGCAGCCGCTTCTTCAGCCGTGGCGGAATTTGGCGACCGAGTCACGCTTTTAGAACTTTTTCACATCTTTCGGATGACGGCAACCGCCCGGAAGATGCCGGGAGGAAGCCGACCGGATCATTCGGTCCGCTGCCGGGCTATGGCTGTTTACTTTAGGCGGAGATTTCCACAGCTCAGGCACCGACTTGGAACTTCCCCGCCGGTTCGATCCGCGATAGAGTGAAGGTTCACCGATTCGAGAGCATCGGATACGGGAAGGATGAACGATGAGCACAGATCCTAATCGTCTTGAACGCCGAGGCGCGCAGCGTTTCGAACTGCACCTGCCGTTGGCGGTTCACTTCGAGGGACGGACGGTGCCCGGATTTACTCAGAATTTAAGTGGTCGTGGAATTTTCTTTTACACCGAGACGGCGCTCCCGGAAGGGGCGGTGGTGGAGTTGACTTTTACCATGCCCTCGGAAATCACCTTGGGGGAAAACATGCCTGTTCGGTGTCGTGGGCGGGTGTTGCGCGCCTCGGCTTCCCCGGCCGGTCAACTTAACGGGATCGCCGTGCAACTCGATTCCTACCAGTACTTGCCCTCCGACGAGCCAATCTCTCAATTCGTGCGAGTTTCGGCCGCAAGTGCCGCCGGAGCGACCTTCGGCTTGGCACCGCGCTGAGGCCTTTCCGAGGCCTTGGTAGCGGGTCAGATTCCGAGTGCGCCGTCATATCGGGCCCCGTGAGCCAGGGGAGGAGGGCTTTAGATTCATCGCCGGCGGGAATATTTTTCCATCAATGTTTCTTCAATCTATCTTTCTTCAATCCGTCTATGAAGGCGACGAATTGGGAATTCACGAACCGAGCGCTGGTCTTCGGGCTGATCCTTGGGTTCTCGTTTCCGCTCTACTTCTTGGACCCTCAAAATTCGACCGCGGCATTGGCCAACTGGATTGGGCCCAAGTTGCGGATGGATGCGGATCTGGTCGCTCGTCTCCTTTTTGCTTTGGCCGCACTTTTGCTGTTTGTGGCTGCTCTCATCCGCACCTGGAGCTCGTCATATCTTCACGCGGGGGTTGTGTATGGGGCCGAAGTGAAGACCGAGTTGCTGGTTGCCGATGGGCCTTATCGGCAGGTCCGCAATCCGCTTTACTTCGCCAATGTGCTAATGGCCATCGCCATGGGTTCCATGATGAGCCGGACCGGGTTTTTCGTAGCCGTGCTGGCCATGCTGGTGTTCTGCTACCGTCTGATCCTGCGAGAAGAAGACGAACTGCAAGCGCATCAGGGCGAACAGTATGAAGGCTACCGAAAAGCGGTGCCGCGCCTGTGGCCCGCTCTGCGGCCGCGCATCCCTTCCGCCGGACGCCCAGCCAGATGGACTGAAGGATTTAAGGCGGAATCCTGGTATTGGGGATTCGCGGTGGCGCTTGCTGCCTTTGCCATAACTCCAAAACTGGCGCTATTTTTCGCGATACTGGGGGCAAGCCTGGCCTGGTTCTGGGTATCCTCGGCGGCTCTTCAAAAGAAGAGAAACTCGCAAGCCTGACCGCACCATTGGGCGTAGTCGGGAACTTGGAACTAACCCACTACCCAAAGCTTCGGTAGTGGGCTGCTTTGAATTTCTGTCGGAATTATCCACTTGAGAGACCCATGTACTTCTGATTTTTCGGTATTGGTATTCGAGGTGTAATGTGAAGAAACCGCGCTGGGCGGGCTTTCTGTAGGATTTGGTTGCCAGACGTGGTAGCGCCCTATTCCCCAGGTCTCGCCCAACGCGCCTTCGTTGCCTGCTTTTCAATCGCTGGCCTTTGCCTTACAATTACGTAACCCGGTAGTCTAGAGGGTTGTTTCCCACTGATTGAGGAACCCGCTGGCGACCTGCCGCTTCGTCTGAGGTAGCCTTCGATTACGAAGGTCATTTGGCCCCGACGCTGGAAGTCCGTAGCATGACAATGAACACAGAGAAACGAGCTATGCCCGGAATCGCCGTCGCCCTCCTTACCGAAGACCGCGAACAATCCGTCGTACTGAATAGCCGGGTGGAGAGCACCAATTTGGCCCGTACGGTATTGAGCCATGTCGGTTTGCCGGCGGGACCGACCGACGCCGTTTTGCGTCAATTGCAGGATCAGCGCACCGAAGTTGTCCTGGTGAACATTGATCCTCAGAATCCGCAGCGAGCCATCCGCACCATCGAACTGATCCACGCCAGCATTCCCGAAGTCACGATTTTTGCCGTGGGCGAAATGAACCAGCCCACGAACATTGTTTCCGCCATGCGAGCCGGGGCGCGTGAGTTTCTGGATCATGCCGCCAGCCGCGAAGCCCTGATCGAAGCCTTCACGCGCTTCACGGCCACGTTGAGCCGTGCGCAACGCAGTTCCAGTAAGGCCCGGGTCTTCACTTTTCTAAACGCCAAGGGCGGAGCCGGCGCCACCACCGTCGCGGTGAATACCGCAGTCGCGTTGCAGGAGGCGCACGGGCGCACGGTGCTGGTGGATTTCGCTCCCATCGGCCACGCTGCCCTGCAACTGAATCTGCGGCCGCAATTCACGCTGATCGATGCCTTGCAGAACCTGCATCGCATGGACGGTTCGCTGCTCGATGGTCTGATGACGCCCTATCGCAATGGCCTGCATCTGCTGGCCGGGGCGCAGCAACCGCACAACAGTGTCCCGAGCGCATCGGAACTGGCTCGCCTCTTCGACCTGCTGGTAAACCAGTATCACTTCGTGGTGCTCGATGGCTCAGGCCGGATGGATGGCACGATGCAGATGATCTGCGATCTCTCGAACGCGGTGCTGCTGGTGGCGCAGACCGATGTCGTTTCCCTGTGGAGCGCGGGCCGGATTCAGGCGTTCCTGCAGGAAGGAGCGGGCCGCGATCGCCTGCGGGTCGTGCTCAACCGTTACAAGAAGATTCCCGGCTTCACCGATGACGATGTGGAGAAAGCCACCAATTGCAAAGTGCTGTGGAAGGTGCCCAACAATTACCAGGTCATCGGACCGGCAATTGACAAGGGCAGCCCAGTGGCCTCGCAGGGCAATCACGATATCGGCCGCTCCTACCAGGGTCTGGCCGCGGAACTCGCCGGCGCGACTACGTCCGGCGAAGGCGCTCTCTCCCTGCTTTACCAGCAAGACAAGGGCGACGGCAAGAAACGAGCCGGCGGCCCACTGATCGTATCGCCCATGCGCGCCGGGCAATAGACTCCATCGCAATGTCAAAATCGACGCAAACGATCGTTCGGCCCGAAACCATGAGCGCTTTCCGCAAATCGAAGGAAAGGAATCGTAAGCTGCTTCGGATGTTGGCGAAGCAAACGGCCGGTTCCGCTGCAAAACCTGCCCGCTAAAATCAACGCAATTTCCAAGAACACGTTTTGTTTTGGGCCGACCCTGACTGGATCCCTGCCCACGTTTAGGCCCCTGTCGTAGCTCCATCTGACTTCTTCCCTCGGTAAATTTCCGGCCTTTGTTAGAATCAGGGTTCGCCAATGACGCCGAGAATCGTTGAAATTCTTTATCAGATGATCGCGTTCCTGTTCGCGATCAGCGTGCACGAGTCCGCCCATGCCTGGACCGCGTCCCGCTGTGGCGATCCCACGGCTCGCATGCTGGGACGGGTTTCGCTGAATCCGATTCGCCACATCGATCTGTTTGGCACGATCATACTGCCGCTGGTCGCGGCCTTCAGCCACATACCATTGCTCGGCTGGGCCAAGCCGACGCCGGTCGATCCCCGGAATTTCCGCAATCCTATGCTGGACGACATTCTGACCTCAGTGGCCGGCCCAGTCAGCAACTTCATCGTCGCCACGGGCGCGCTGCTGCTGCTTGGCGGCATCTCGCTTTCCTCGGCCTCCGGACACGCTCTTGTCATGGGATTGGCAAGTGGTTTCGGCGGCGTTGCTTCCGATTCCGCGTTGACGCCCGCTGCTATGCTGCTGTATGCACTCATGATCATCAACATCGTTCTGGCGGTCTTTAATCTGATCCCCGTCCCGCCGCTCGATGGCAGCCACGTGCTGCGGCATTTCTTGCCGGATTCAGCGCGAATGGTGTACGACCGCATCGGCATCTTCGCACTGCTGGCGCTGGTGTATCTCGGCGGAGGACTCCTCTGGAGCTTGATCCGCCCGTTTATCGATTTTTATCGTTCGATGCTGGTGAAATTCTGAATGGCCACTCCTTCCAAGAAACGCGTGCTGAGCGGCATGCGCTCGACTGGCAAACTGCACCTGGGAAACTACGTTGGCGCGCTCGAAAACTGGGTCCGTATGCAGGAGCAGTATGACTGCTTTTTCTGTGTCGCCGACTGGCACGCACTAACCACCGACTACGCCGACACTTCGCGTCTGAAAGAAAACTCGATCGATGTGCTGCTGGATTGGCTGGCGGCGGGGCTTGATCCCGCGAAGTGCGTGATGTTCATCCAGTCGCATGTGCCGGCGCACGCCGAATTGCACTTGCTGCTTTCGATGATCACTCCGCTGGGCTGGCTGGAGCGCGTCCCGACCTACAAAGAGCAGAAGGATAACATCAAGGGAAAAGACCTGGACACGTACGGGTTTCTTGGTTATCCCGTGCTGCAGTCGGCGGATATTTTGATCTATAAGGCGGACTTCGTCCCGGTCGGCGAAGACCAGGTGGCGCACGTTGAGTTGACCCGCGAAATCGCGCGGCGGTTCAATGCATTCTACGCGTTCGCGCAGCCGGTGGTGACCGAGACGAACGGCTTGACGCCGCAGCAAAGGGAGCTTCTGATTTCCAGTGGAACGGAAATAACGCCGGATACCGATTACATTTTCCCTCGAACCGTTTTCCCCGAACCGCAGTCCCTGCTCACGCCCGCTCCGCGCCTGCCGGGGACCGACGGCCGCAAGATGTCGAAGTCATACGACAATGCGGTCATGCTCACCGATCCCGAGCCCGTGGTGCGGCAAAAACTGAAGACGATGGTCACCGATCCTGCCCGGGTGCGGCGCACCGATCCCGGCAATCCTGATGTGTGTCCGGTGGGCGACCTGCACAAAATATTCAGCGGCCAGGAAACGATCGCGAAGGTGAACGAAGGCTGCCGGTCGGCTGGAATCGGCTGCATCGAGTGCAAGAGCTGGGTCGCCGATGCCCTGGTAAAGATCCTCAACCCCATGCAGGAGCGCCGAAGAAAATACGAGGACAATCCGCGCCTCGCCTGGGATATTCTGGAAGCGGGCTCGGCCCGCGCTCGTGAGGTCGCAGGCGCCACGATGGACGAAGTCCGCAAGGCGATGGGGCTGGACTATAGTCCGAGCGCCAGTCCGAGCGCCAGTCCGAACGACAGTCCGAACGACAGTCAGAACTGTGAGTCGGCGAAGGATTCCACGAAGTGACGGATTTGTCTCAACCCATATCAGAACAGGCGCCAGTCGAGGCTTCTGGGCAGGGCGCGGCTCCGCCCGTGTCGGCCGCCAGATCCGCCCGAGACGATGCCAGCGATTTCCCGTTCGCTGTCGCGCTCGGCGAAATCTATGAAGGCCCGCTTGACCTGCTGCTCGACCTGATCCGCAAGCAGGACATCAACATCTACGACATTCCCATCGCCAAAATCACCGCGCAATACCTCAAGTATGTTGAGCGCATACGCGAACTCGATGTAAACGTCGCTTCCGAGTTCATCTACATGGCGGCGGTGCTGATTCACATCAAGTCGAAGATGTTGTTGCCGCGCGATCCGCTTGCTCCCGCCGACGCGCAGGAAGACCCGCGCAACGAACTCGTCAACCGGCTGCTTGAGCACGAAAAGTTCAAATCCGCGGCACAAATGCTGCTGCAGAAGCAGCAGATTGAAGACGCCGTGCTCAGCAATCCAGCGATCCGAGAGTTCGTGGACGCCGAAGGCATCGAGCCCGAACTTGCCGCCGATGTGATCGACCTGGTCAAGACCTTCCAGCAGATCCTCGACCGGGCGCGCAACCGGCCAATTCTGGAAGTGGAGGACGAGACCGTAACCATCGGCCAAATGATCCAGTACCTGCACCGCCGGCTCGCCCTCGAGGATCGCCCCATTCGCCTGAAGCAGATACTCCGCAATGTGCCGTCGCGACAGGCGCTGGTCTGCATGTTTCTGGCATTGCTCGAACTGGTGCGGTTGCAGGCGATCCAGGTGCGGCAGGACCACGTCTTCGGCGAGGTGCTGGTGCGCAAGCATTCCCACTTCGAAGAAGTAATGACGGAGCAAGCTGCCGTGCGTGATGATTGGAAGTGAAAAAGAAGTTGCCGGTTGCCAGTCGCCAGTTGCCAGTGAATCCGCTGTTCGCGCCCCTGGTTTTTACTGGCCACTGACAACTGGCAACTGGCAACTGACTTATGAGTCTTAGACCCCAACTCGAAGCCATCATTTACGCGGCGGAAACTCCCATTTCGCTCGACCAGATTTTTTCGCTGGTGAAAGAGTCGTTGCTCGCGGAAACTCCGGGAATCGATCCGTCGGAAATCAAATCGCGCATCCGCGCCACGCTTGAAGAACTCATCGCGGATTACTCTGGCGCAGAGCACGGAATCGAAATCCGCCAGGTTGCCGGCGGATACCGTATGTCCACCAAGCCCGAGCAACACGACGTGGTGCGCGCCTTCGCCAAGAGCCTGAAACCGCCTTTCCGGTTGTCGCTTCCGGCGCTCGAAACTCTTGCCGTCGTCGCCTACAAGCAACCGGTCACGGTGCCCGAGATCAGCGAAATCCGCGGCGTCGATTCCGGCGGAGTCATCGCCACCCTGCTCGACCGCAAGCTGATCACGACGGCTGGCAGAAAAGCCGTAATCGGCCGACCCATTCTCTACAAGAGCAGCAAGGAGTTTCTGCTGCGCTTCGGGCTTAAGGACATCAACGAACTGCCCAGCATGGAGGAATTCGAGAAACTGCTGGCGGAGTCGTTTCAGAGCGACTTGCTTCCGCGCGAGGGCACGGCTGCGGATGCGTCTTCCAGTTCGCCGTCGACATTGGACGATTCTTTCGAAACAGCATCCGAACCGGAGACTGCCGCTGAAATTGCCGGGGCGCCCGAGTTTGAACCCGCCACCAACGAAGAGGAAGCCGAAACGCCAGCCAGCACCAAACCGGAGTAGCCATCCATGCCAGCCGAGCGTCTGCAAAAGATTATCGCTGCGGCCGGAGTCGCATCCCGACGCAAAGCTGAAGCCCTGATCGTCTCCGGCCGCGTCGTGGTCAATGGGCAGGTGGTCACCGAGCTCGGCACCAAGGCTGATCCCGAACAAGACCACATCCGCGTGGATGGCAAACTGCTGCAGGGACCCGAACGTTACACCTACGTCGCGCTCAACAAACCCAAGGGATATGTGACCACGGTCAGCGATGAGAAAAAGCGGCCCACCGTAATGGACCTGGTGCAGAAAGTGAAAGGGCGCGTGTATCCTGTGGGCCGTCTGGACTGGGCAAGCGAAGGCCTTCTACTGATGACCAACGACGGCGCACTGGCCAACGCTCTGATGAAAGCGTCTTCCAATGTGGCGAAAACTTACGTCGTGAAAGTCGCCGGCCAGCCCGACGAGGCCAAGCTCGACAAGCTTCGCCGCGGAGTTTCCATCGCCGAAAAAGGCGGACGCCGCGTGCGCACGGCTCCGGCGAAGATTCGCCTGATCCGCGAAGGCGATAACCCGTGGCTCGAAGTGACCATTATTGAAGGCCGTAACCGCCAGGTCCGAAAAATGTTTGAAGAAGTGGGACACCATGTGGAGAAAATCCGGCGCGTGCAGTACGGTCCCCTCGCGCTCGACGTGCCGCCGGGAGATTGGCGCAACCTTACTTTGCTGGAAGTCGCAAAACTGAAAACCGCCGCGTCGGGACCGAAAATTTCTCTTCCGCCCAGTATGCCTACTCCGCTGCGCGCACCGAAATCGCTGCGGTCATCGAAATCATTGCGCTCACCTAGACCGTCGCACTTGTCGCGAGCGCCGAAATCGCACGCACCGAAGCACCCGCGCAATTGAAGCGAATCCAATGTCTGTCGGGATCACAGACAGCTGCCGAGCTGCGCTCGGCTTGGACGGGCGAGGGCGCCCGTCCCCACACAATCCCCCGCACTAACGCTTTGCTTCCGCAATCATCGGCAGCCGGGCCGCGCCGTACAAGCCGGCATCGCTGCCCAAGAGCGCGCGGGTGATGATGGTCTTGTGGCCGGGGCCAGCGACCACATGCGCGGAAGCGCCCTGGTTGGTGGCCGAAGCATCGGGCGGCGCGGTGGCGGCGTACACGATGGAGCGCCGCCGCAACTCCTCGAAGATTGAAGGCGCAAAAGCCTCCCACGCGCTCGAAACTCCCCCGCCAATCACGTAAATCGGCAGGTTCAGGGAATTCACGAGCGACGAAAGCACAATTCCCAAACAACGGCCTACGTAGCGAAAAATGCGGCGCGCATCCTCATCGCCTTGAATCGCGAGATTGTAAATCGATTTCGCGCTGAACTCCGGGTCGGAGTGGGCCGTACGCGCCAGCGCCGACGCGCCGTTGTTCGCGATCGCTTCCCGCGCCATCCGGACCACTGCCGTCGCCGAAGCGTATTGTTCCAGGCATCCTCGATTCCCGCACCCGCAAGGATGCCCGTCCGGTTCAACGGTCGTGTGCCCGAACTCCCCGGCCATGCCATTCGCGCCGCGCCAGATCGCACCGCCCAAAACCAATCCGCCGCCCACACCGGTACCGAGGGTCAGTATCGCCACGTCGGAATAATCCTTGCCCGCGCCCAGCCATTTTTCTCCGAGCGCCGCGACATTGGCGTCGTTTTCGAGGATCACGACCGTCTTCAGGCGCTGCTCAATGGCGGCGCGGGCCGGATAGTCGACAAAGCCCGGCAGGTTGGGCGATTCGCGCACCAGGCCAGTTTGCACGTCGATGATGCCGGGCACGCCGACGCCAATCCCGATCAGCGGGGCGGAGTTCCTGTATTTCTCCGACATGCGCTCGATGGCGTCGCACATATCGCCGATGACGCGATCGGGCCCTAGGGAAATCCTGGTGCCGAGTGCGACTTTCTCGACCAGTGCGCCTTGCTCGTCCACGGCTGCGATGCGCAAGTTCGTGCCGCCGAGGTCCACTCCAATTGAGAATTTATTCATAGAATTTATTTATAGAATCTATCCATTATGACCGACTCGGTAGTCCGTTCGACGGGGCATTTGCGCCCTGCCCTTTCTTACGGTGCGGGTATCAATTCGTCAATACTAAATCGTTCTACTAGGCTAATTTTGACACTTTGAACAGTAGTGACTGCTGCGTCCGGCCAGGACCACGCGCCGGATCGCGGTCCTGCACACCAGACACGGCTCCCCCTCGCGGCCATACACTCGATGCTGGAGCTGGAAGAACCCTTCTTCTCCATCGGCGTCCACGTAATTGGAAATTGAAGATCCGCCCAGAGCGATCGCCTCGCGCAGCACTTCCCGTACCGCCCGGTGCAGCTTGCCCAACTGCTCCCGCGTGATGGCCGCTGCCCGCCGGCGTGGACGGATGCCAGCCCGAAACAACGATTCGTCGGCATAGATGTTGCCCACGCCGCGCAGCAACTTCTGATTCTGAAGCGCGCTCTTGATCGGAGTCTTGCGCCCGCGAAAAAGCGCGATGAACCGCTCCTCGGTCACCTCCAGCGGTTCCACTCCACCGGGATCGAAGCCTCCAGCATGAACGCTGAGCTTGCCAAACATCCGCGGATCGATAAACCGCAGTTCGCGCCCCGACGCGAGCTTCGCGATCAGGTGAGTGTGCTTTGCGACTTCCGCAGCAGGTTCGCAAACGACGATGCGCCCAGTCATTCCGAGATGGACGATCCACTGCGCATGAGCATCCGACTGATGTAGAAACGCGGCTTGCCGCGGCTGGCTGCGACCACTGCGTTTGTCTTTCTTTGTCTGTGATGAGGTCGTTACGCGTGCGGCCCTCTCCAGATCGAACACGATGTGCTTGCCCGCCCGGCTCACGCGTACGATTCGCTTGCCTTCCAGCGTCGCAGCGATGACGCCGGCAGGTGACTTGAGCGGTTGCTTCCTGGATCCGATCCAGACCGATTCGACGGTGTCCCCGGCAACGCGCCTGTCGAGGCCTCGCGCAATGGTTTCGACCTCGGGGAGCTCGGGCACGCTGTCAGGATACAAGATCGGCGTGAAGAGAATCGCTATTGGCTTTTAGCTCTTGGCTTTTGGCTAAGAGCCAATGGGCCAAGAGCTAAGAGCGATTTCCCGGTTTGCTCCTCCACAGCCCGATTCGGTATGCTAGAGCGTACACACCAAGCTCCGCGGATCTCCCCGGTTTTCCAGTCTTTTCAACAGCAGCGGAGCAACCCGTGTGTGCGACCCTGGGGCGGGCTTCGGTTTGCGGCCGCGCAATATTCCAAGTGGAGTTGGCATTGAGCAGAAGTAAAACGAGCAGAGGCAGAACTGCGGTCATAGTCGGAGCCCAGTGGGGCGACGAGGGCAAGGGCAAGATTGTCGACGTCCTCACGCAGACCTTTTCGGTCGTGGCGCGCTACGCCGGCGGCCATAACGCCGGACACACCGTCATCATCAACGGAAAGAAATTCATTCTGCAGCTCGTGCCCGGCGGCATTCTGCGGCCCGAGTGCACCAGCGTCGTCGGCAACGGCGTGGTGATCGATCCGTTGGCCTTCCTGAAGGAAGTCGCTTCGCTGCGCGCTGCGGGCGTGAAAGTGGACGGCAATCTTTTCGTCTCGAATCGCGCGCAGGTCATTCTTCCCTACCATCGCATGATGGAGCTGGGGTCGGAAAACGCTCCCGGCCGTGTGAAAATCGGCACCACTTCACGCGGCATCGGCCCCGCTTACGAAGACAAAATGGGACGCCGCGGATTGCGCGTCGCCGACCTGCTCGACAACCAATTACTGCGCACGCATATCGAGAACGCATGTCGCGAGAAAAACATGATCGCGCACGCGCTGTTCAACTCCGATCCGCTCGATGCCGACAAAATGTTCCGGGAATACGCCGACGCCGCCGAGAAAATCGCTCCCTTTGTCCGCGACACGGCACTCCTGCTGAACCGCGCTCTGGCCGAAGGCAAGTCGATCGTCTTCGAAGGCGCGCAGGGCACCATGCTTGACATCGATCACGGCACCTATCCGTTCGTGACGTCTTCGAGCTCCACTTCCGGTGGCGCCGCCACCGGCACCGGCGTGCCCCCTACATCGATTGACACAGTTATCGGCATCACCAAAGCCTATTGCACGCGCGTCGGCAGCGGCCCGTTCCCGAGCGAACTCCTGGGCGCGCAAGGCGAAGACCTGCGCAAGCGCGGCAACGAATTCGGCGCCGTCACGGGACGTCCCCGCCGCACCGGCTGGCTCGATTTGCCTCTGCTCCGATACGCTGGCATGATTAACGGCATCTCCTGGTTGGTGGTTACTAAGTTGGATGTGCTCGACCACCTGAAGGAGATTCCAGTCTGCGTGGGGTATAAGGTGGACGGCAAGGAAACCGACGAAGCTCCGGCGCAGGCATGCGGTTATGAAAAAATCGAATGCATTTACCGGAACATGCCGGGCTGGGCCAGCCCAACCCAGGCCATTCGGACGGTCGAAGCATTGCCCAAGGCCGCCCGCGAATACCTGGCCTTCATCGAAAAGGAAACCGGAGCGCGGGTGGGAATGGTTTCCACGGGCCCCGATCGTGAGCAGACGATTTTGGTCCCCGACTTCATAAGCGAGTTGGGCCTGGAGAGCGGCTAGGAGATTTCGAAGGGTATGCGAATGCCCGCCCCTAAAGGGGCATCACATTTCGAATGATTTACGGTATCGCTAAAGCGATACCCTGATACGAATCCTTAACGCAGTAATAGAACGGAGCGACGAATGGTGGTGTTGGCAGTAACTTGGATGGCAAAAATCGGACGCGAGTCCGAAGTGACCGCGATCTTTGAAAAACTCTCAGCCGAATCGCGCAAAGAGCCGGGCTGCCTCATGTATCAGGTGCACAAGCACAAGACCGATCCGCGCCGGTTCTTTATCTACGAGCAGTACAAGGACGACGCCGCCCTGGAGGCGCATCGCGCCGCCCCGCATTTCTTGCAGATGGGAAAAAAAGATCTGCCCAAAATCGCCGACCGCACCGAAGGGCACCTGTTCGAACCGCTAGGATAAGAGTGCAGTTGCCGGTTGCCAGTTCCCAGTTGCCAGACAAATCCTTCGTTAGATCGACCGCACTGGCAACTGGTAACCGGCAACTGTTCTCACTGCTTGTCCACCAGCAGCACCCCGCCCGAAGCGTAGCTCTCCTTGGAAACTTCGTGGAAGGCGACCATGACGGCTTCGCGGCGCGCACCGGCCTCTTCCACCATCGTGTCTGTAATGCGCTGCGCAATCTTACGCTTCTGATCGGCCGTGCGGCCTTGGAGCATCGTGACTTGAATTAAGGGCATGGAGTTCTCAGTTCTCTGTTCCCAGTTCTCAGGAAAAGCCCGGCCTCAGATCAACCGCACTGAGAACTGAGAACCCGGAACTGCTCTTACTGCGCCAGTTCGTAACCCGCGAAAAAGAAGCTCAACTCGAAGCGCGCCGTTTCATCTGCGTCGGAGCCGTGGATCGCATTGTGTTCAATGTTGCTGGCCCATTTCTTGCGGATGGTGCCCTCTTCGGCGCTGGCTGGGTTCGTCGCGCCCATCAGCTTGCGCAGATCGGCGATGGCGTTTTCCTTTTCCAGCGCCAGTACAACGATCGGTCCACTCGACATGAAGGTGGTCAGCGAGTGGTAAAACGGCCGACTCGCATGGACGGCGTAGAACTGCTCCGCCTGGTGCTGGGAGATTTCGAGCATCTTCATGGCCAGAATGCGGAAGCCATTCTTCTCAAACTGTTCGATGATGTCTCCGACCGCGTTCTTCTTCACCGCGTCGGGCTTGATGATGGTCAGTGTTCGTTGCAGGGTTTTCATGAGTCAGGTCTCAGGTGTCAGCTTATTAGCTTTTAGCTCTTGGCTTTTAGCTACAACACATTCCCGGATACATGGAAGGGCCAAAAGCTAAGGGGCAAAAGCCAAAAGCCGATTGCTCCTACACTTTCACTCCCAGCGCGGCCGCGAGCGTTTCGCCGATGTCCGCCGGCGATTTCGCGACTTTGAGGCCAGCCTTTTCCATGGCGGCAATCTTCTCGGCCGCGGTGCCCTTGCCGCCGGAGATGATCGCTCCGGCGTGGCCCATACGGCGTCCGGGAGGCGCGGTCTGTCCGGCGATGAACCCCACCACCGGCTTCTTCATGTGCGTCCTGATGAACTCCGCGGCGATCTCCTCCGCGTTGCCGCCAATTTCCCCGATCATGATGACGGCTTCGGTCTGCGGATCGCGGTTAAACAGATCGAGTGCGTCGACAAAATTCGTGCCGATAATCGGATCTCCGCCAATGC
>Ga0208042_1000162_pt1 | contig 24050 bp, 18 predicted proteins | sample Sb_taG_10_FD_187708 | JGI IMG/M metagenome (GOLD analysis project Ga0208042, IMG submission 187708) | Peat soil microbial communities from Weissenstadt, Germany - Sb_50d_7_NC metaG (SPAdes) (version 2) | ecosystem: Environmental > Terrestrial > Soil > Wetlands > Peat | place: Germany... | reverse complement strand
TGTCGGTTTACTGTCGCTCACCTGGGAGTTTGGCTTGCCGAGCGTCCGCTTTTCAGGAGGTCTATCACCCCGAGAGCACTTACCTGGAAAAGCCGCCGACAGCCCAGCTCACGCGCATCGACGCTGCTGACCGGCTATTTTCCGTATCTTTAACACGCATAACAAGTGTACCGGAGTGTGCCGTTTCGTCCGTGGGATTCCTGTGGGGATCGCCGGCGTGTCGCTGAGTTGTGGGGTTTCTGTGGGGGCTCGCCGAGGCCCCTGACTGGGCTGGCCGACCCGGCACGGGTACCCAAGTCCCGCCGACTTCCGGATCCTAATGACCACTTTCCTGTAACTCAGTGTCATCAGGGCGACCTGGCCGGCTGTAGTAATTCCGCGCCTGAACAGTCGGCCAGCACGCCCTGAACCGCGAGGCACCGCACATCAGCAGTGCCGCGGTGTGCCCCATACCGATGCCGCTAGCTGATCGACCTGGGCGCGCATCGGGCATGATCAAGCGCTCAGGCTTCTTCCGGCTCAGTCTCTTCGACCTCTGGATGCTTTTCATAGCGGTAGCCGGGCGGTGGCAGTGATGGGTCGCCCTCGGAGATGGACAATGCTTGGCGCATGAGCACCAGCATGTCGAACTCGGCATCGTCGAACTTCTGCTGGCGCTCGTAGAACTCGGGATCGTCGGGATCGTCATATTTCGTATGCATGCCCCATGAACAAGCGGCGTTATAGGCACGATCCGCGGCTGCAAGTATTACAGTTGCTGTTTTTCTTTCTGTGACCGCGCTGCAGCTCAGCGTGGCGCATGATTCCAGGGTGCTGGTTACATCGTGTCACCTCCTTTCGTTCGTCGCGGGTCAGGTGGTGAGTGCCTGGAGGCGGGTGCTGTAGTGGTGCCAGCGGGCGCGGGCCTGGTGCCGCCTGCGCCATGCTGACCAGCGGAGGCAGAAGGCGAGGCGGGCGGTGGTGAGGAGCCCGGCTTTCCAGTCTCGGGCGAGGCGGTCGATGCGGGCGGTCTCGGTGTCGGACAGTTCGATCGGGGGGATATCTGGCGGGCAGGGCTGGCCGCCTCGGACGGGGAGCGGCGCGCCGTACCGGTAGAACTGCAGGTCAGCGGTGCTCACGGTGTTTTCGCTGGAGGCTGCTGCGGTGCTCTCGCGGGCGGCTGCGGTGACGGGAACCGCGGCGGAGCCGCTGAGGGCGGCGCGGATGGCGGCCGTCCTGAGCTGGGCGAGCGCGGTCAGGACGGTGTGGCGGCAGATCGCGTCCCAGGTGCGGGCCTGGGAGGTGTCCCAGCCGAGGGTGTCCTTTCCCGTTTTGAAAGTTTCCTCAGTCAGCCACCGCTGATACCCGTAAAGAAGAAATCGTCTCTAGCGTTCCGGGTGCATCCGGGGCGATACTGAGCGTGGGAGCACTGTTGCAGGCGGCAGCGACGGTTGGCCGTCTGCTGGCTGCGGCAGGTGATCCTGATGCGACTGGGCACCGGAACGACGGCGGCTCCCGGCCCGCTGATCTGGGCGGCGGTGCCGCCAGGGCGGCGGATGACGGCGGTGGCGCTGCTGGCGATGCTCGCGGCACGGGCCGCGGCCTCGGCGGGAGGCGGTCACGGTGAACGCGGTCATGCATCCGGAGGGACTGCCGCAGCTGAAGATCCGGCCGGAGCACCTGGCCCTGGCCGCGATCGTGTATGTCCGGCAGTCGACCAGGGGCCAGGTCCTTGAGCACACGGAATCGACGCGGCTGCAGTACGCGCTCGCCGGGCGGGCGGTCGCGCTGGGCTGGGCCCGGTCCCAGGTCATCGTGATCGACGACGACCTCGGGGTGTCCGCGGCGGTCCCGGATTCCCGGGAGGGCTTCGCCCGGCTTGTCACTGAGGTCACCATGGGAAGGGCGGGGGTCGTCCTGGGGATCGAGATGTCGCGGCTGGCGCGGACCGGGAAGGACTGGCACCACCTGCTGGAGCTGTGCTCGCTGTCGGGGACGCTTCTCGCTGACCCGGACGCGGTCTACGATCCGGGGTATTACAACGACCGCCTGCTGCTGGGGTTGAAGGGGACGATGAGCGAGGCAGAGATTTTCCTGATCCGGCAGCGGATGCTGGGCGCGAAGCGGGCCAAGGCCGAGCGCGGCGAGCTGATCTTCCCGCTCCCGGCCGGATACGTGCGGCGCCCGTCCGGCGAGGCCGCCTTCGACCCCGACGAGCAGGCGCAGGACGTCGTCCGCCTTATCTTCAGGACCTTCCAGCGGCTGGGGACCCTCAACGCCGTGCTGCGCTATCTCGTCGGGCACGAGATCCAGCTTCCGGTCCGCGCGCGCTCGGGGCCGGCGAAGGGCGACCTGGAATGGCGGCGCCCGACCCGGGAGACGCTGCAGAACATGCTGCGCAACCCTGCTTACGCGGGCTATTACGCCTACGGCCGCCGTCAGGTCGATCCCCGCAGGAAGATCCCCGGCCGCCCGGACACCGGGAAAGTGGTGAAGCCCGCCGGCGAGTGGCTGGTCATGCTGCCGGGCAGGCTTCCCGCCTACATCTCCGAGGAGGAGTACCGCGCGAACCTCGCCAGGCTGGCCGCCAACCAGCAGACCGCGGAGTCCCCGGGCGCTCCCCGGAACGGGCAGGCGCTGCTGTCCGGGCTGCTGCGCTGCGGCCTGTGCGGCGGGCACCGCATGGCGGTCAGCTACCACGATCCGTCCGCCCGTGCCGCCTACGGCTACACCTGCGGGTTCTACCCGGTGAACTACGGGACCGGCGACCGCTGCCAGCACATTGCCGGCCCCGCGCTCGATGACTACGTCGCCCGGCAGGTCCTCGACGCGGTGGCCCCGGCGGCCCTGGAGGTCTCGATGGCCGCCGCTGCGCACGCCGAGAACGAGCGGGCCGCCCTGGACAAGCTCTGGCGGCAGCGCGTCGAGCGCGGCCGTTACGCCGCCGACCGCGCCCGCCGCCAGTACCAGCTCGCCGACCCCGAGAACAGGCTCGTCACCCGGCAGCTCGAGGCCGACTGGGAATCCGCGCTCGCCGAGGCCGGGCGGCTAGAGGCCGAGTACCAGCGGTTCGCCGAGCAGACGCCCGCAGTGCTGGCCCCCGCCGAGCGGGACGCGATCAGGTCCCTGGCCTCCGACCTCCCGCGGGTCTGGGACGCCCCGACGACCACGCGGGCCGACCGCAAGGAGCTGCTCCGCATTCTTACCGACGACGTCACCGTGGCCGTCGAGGGCGACAGCGAGATCGTGAACGTGGACATCACCTGGGCCGGCGGCCACCGGACCAGCGGGAGAGCCGTCCGCCCTGTCGGCCGCCTGGACCAGCTCTCCTACTACCCGGCCCTCCTGGAGACCGTCACCCGGCTCGCCGGCGAGGGACGCAACAGCAGGCAGATCGCCGGCACGCTCAACGCCGCGGGATACCGGCCGCCCAAGCGCACCGCGGTCTTCACCGGCCAGCAGGTCCGCAACATCATCAGCAAGCACGCCATCCGCGAGAATGCCAAGGGCCGGCCCGCCGTCCTCACGGACCTGAACCCAGGCGAGTGGTCCGTCCCGGGACTGTCCGCCGAGCTCGGCATGCCCACCGCCAGCATCTACAACTGGATCTACCGCGGCTGGATCACCGCCCGCCGCGCACCCGGGGGCAGGAACTGGATCATCACCGCCGACGAGCAGCAGATGCGCGAGCTCCGCGAGCGCAGGGACCGCCCGCCCGGCTACTACACCCGCGCCCGCTGGGCACCACCCCAGGCAGAAACCGGCGAAACGCAGGAAGAAGGACAAGGAGGGCAGCCGTGAAAGACAAATCCCGCTTGACAAGTAGCAGCGGTGGCCGACTTCGCAGGGCCACCTGCGGCCGGCTATCGCGACGAACAAGGTCATGGTCGCGGGGACCTCGTCCGGCGCCCAGCACCAGTAGAAGGTGATGAGGTCCGGGCGGGAGATCGAGCGGCGGATCAGCAGGAGGTGGCGGGGGCTGGCGGTGGCGACCAGCGCCCAGTCGCTGTAGCGGGGCCCCTTGGAGCCGTTTCCGCAGGACCGGCGTTCGAACACGGCGTCGTTGAGGGCGTCTTCGGCCTTGATCAGATTGCCGGACGGGAGGGTGACCCGGAAGTCGCGGGGGGCGATCCCGACGTACGGCAAGCGGCGTTTCTCGCATTCCTGCCTGAGCTTGCCGCTTCGCGTATAGACCTCGTCGAACGCAGCCCATGCGGCGGGCATGCCGGCGTCCAGGAGCCGTCCGAGCTGCTGCCGGGCCAGCTCCGGCTTGGTCTTGTGCCGCAGGCTGCCGGGGATGCCTGCGGCGCGGCGCCGCTGCCGGCCTTCCTCCCAGCGCTCGGGCATGAACACGTCGAAGTCGATCCAGGCCTGGCCCGTTGTGGTCACCCACGCGGCGAACACCGTGGTGACGCAGTTCTCGACGTGGCCCGTGCACCCGGCGTGCTGCGGCGCCGCGCACGCCGTGGCGTCCCCGTCCTTGAGCTGGGCGGTCTCGTCGAACGCGATCCCCGGCCCGATCACGTCCCCCCGGTCGTGGGGCAGCCACGCCAGCGCGAGGGCCGGCAGCTCGCCGCGCAGCTTCTCCCAGTCCCACCGGCACGACCGGAGCAGGGCCTGCATCCGGTACGGGGACTCGTGTCCGGCCGCCTCGGCCAGAGCCCAGCAGTTCGCCTTCACTCCCGGCGACAGCCCCCGGATGTAGTCCAGCGCGGCCCCGACGGTGCGCCGCTGCGCCATCACCCGCCCCAGCACCGCGCTGACCTGCGCATCCGCCGCTGCCGAGCCGCTGCTGACATCACTTATCCTGGCCCCAGCGGCCGTGTCGTTGCAGTCTGTGGTCACGCATCAGGCAACACGGCACGGCCGCCCCGAATTTCACTGGTGTAACTCCGCCGCGCGACCGAACCCAGTGACTCAGCGCTACCAGTGCGGCATACCGGGCGGATCCCCACCGCAACACCGGCATCACTGAACGTCAAACCGCGACTGTACTACGTGGATGACATGCAGGCACGTCGCCTCGCACGACGACGTGCTGCGGGTGCTTACAGTGATGAGATCCGATCTCGCCGGAGCGGGCGCCACCGGATGGGGGAACCCGACCCTGGATCGCTTCCTTGAAGCTTTCAGCGGATTTCGGATACTTCGCCGAACGCGCAGAGCCGGCACCGGCCCACTCAAGCTGGTCATTGCTCGCTACCCCGTCGCCGCGACAGGCTATGAGTAGCACAGCCTCAAGGCGGCAGAAGCGTGCGTTCGCTGTGCAGGGCGGCAGCGTATAATCGGTTACGTTAGTTGATTGTTCTTAGTCGAACTCTGGATGGCCGGACCACCGGCAAAGCGGATGCCTGCTGCTCTCCGCCGATCGTTGTTGTCGCCGGGCCGAAGATTTAAGAAATTCACGCCGAGAAGATTCGAATCTTTTGCGTTCCGCAGCCTGTACGCGCGATATTTGCGCGGATCTGCAAGGTGCGAAGCCGCGACGAGGATCATTCGCATCTGGCGAGCCAGATCTTGCACAGCCGAAGTTAGTCGACAAGAGTAATGACGATGCAACTGGCAACCTACCTCAAGGCCGAGTTGACCGAAGCCGGCTCCCGTCGGTGCGCGTTACGAAATTACCATGATAAGTATGAGGAGCTTTTGATCTCCCGTGGACAGGCAGGCAGCCTACGGTTCTTGGCGCTGGTCGGTCGTTCTCTTTGCCATCAACTGAAAGAGCGGTCGGCGGCGGTGTTGTCGCTGTCTATTTTTAGAGGCAATTATCTGGAGCATCGACCGTTTACTCTGAATTTCATCTCGTAGTTGACCGTCAAGATAAGTTGCGAATGCGGAGCCAAACTTGCGCCCAAAGGCTCCACTCATGATTCGGTCCCAGCACTCGTGAAGCTCTTGCTCCGATATTCTTTTGAAGCCATGCTCGTTAACTCCTGGAAGCTCATCACCGGATCCAAAAGAAGACAACGTTTGGAATTCGCGGAGAACATTGTCTAGAGCGGGTAGCTGGATCAATCGCTCATCACGATCAGCGAACGACTGGATAACCGATCCCATCGCGCAGATGATACCCTCCACCGATAGTCCGGCCTGACGTGCGGAGTAACATGCGAGCGCCAGCTCAGTGTTGGATAGTCCACTCTCGCCAACCGTTCTCAGCAGTACGGCCGGATTGAGGACGGCTTCGCGGGTGGCACCCATGAGTTGCCTAGCCGCTCGATAGCCCAGCAGTCGTTGATCCAGTGAGAGAGTGGCCCAGAACGACGAGCTCAACTGCTCGCTGAAGGGAAACGAGGCCTCTGGCAGCTCCGCGAGGTAATCCAAGAGGCAGGAAGCCATTTCGTGATCCGTTGCCCACCTATTGAGCAGCCATATGCCGACGACTAGATTCTTATTAGAAATCGACAAGTCGAGGATCGCGCATTGCAATCGATTCCGCAATGCCTTTACGGGTACGTCCTTAAGCGCCTCCGTGAGCGCATTGCCGTAGTCATCAAGTATCACCGGCATGGCCTTAACGGGGAGGTCCCTAGGACTTCCCCCGAGCAAGATCCGTACCACGTCCATGACCGCCACTAGCGGTGCCGGAACATTCTGCTGCCACAAGCCGATATTCAGCACTCGAAGCAAGTTACCGTTCGTGGACGAGGCTGATGAGTCAGCGGATAGTGGAGTGATACTCATAGCCAAATTCTTTAGGCTAGCCGCCATGTACTCCAGCACTTGAGGCAGGCAGCCAAGTGCCATGGCTAGCTTCAGTATCATGACTGCCCAGGCTTCGTCGAGCATCATTACTTGGCCGCTGTCGGGCGGTTTTTCTCTGGCATGCATAGCAACCACGCAACTCAGCGCCTGCATCCAATCTGGACGCTTGCTCTGTACGGCAAAATCGGTACGGCAGAGCCAGTCCGTCCAATCCACGACACGTTGATAGCTCGGATCGACCGCCATCTCATTGTATAGCAACTTGCGGACGAGGAAAGCTTCCCATGAGTCGAGATTGCCGACCTGAAGCGCCGCGCAGGTATAGGGAAAGGTGTTGCGGACAGGTCTAACGCGCGATTGCAGCAATTTTATTTGTGCAGACATATATCCCTGCCAGTCGGAGGACTCCTTCCTGGTAGGGCCGATAAGTTCTGCCAGGAGCAAATCCTCAACGTCGCCGGGCAATTTGCTAATCGCGTCCAGGCACCAAGCTGCTAGGGTGATTTCACCATGATCAAGCTCATGATCGATAAACAGCAAAAGATCGTCGGCTATGGCCCCCAGGTGCTTGACCACCACATTCGCGGCCAGTCCATCCAGAGGACTCAAAGCGAGGAGCAGTGCCCGTTCGCGGAGTTCACTTGTCATGTCGGAAGCGTGCAGCCATCGTCGAACCGCTCCTGTCTCCCGCTCGTGAAAAAAACTGAGCATTTGCTCTCGGTCAGCGCTGCCTTCGCGGAGCGACCGCTTCAACGCACGATCGAAGGTCGCGCGCGAACCATTTCGAGTAAGTGCCAGCATGTGGGCGGTGCGGGTGCTGCTCTTCTGCGGTTCCGGCAGACCCTCCGCCTTCATTATAACGCGGAGAGCACGGTACATGTCATCGATGGTTAGGAGTTCAGGGCCTTTGGGTATTCCTTCGTTTAGGAGGTGAAGCAGTCGTCCTGTGAAGGCTGTGTGATCCTCGCCGGGGAGGAAAAGTGCGACCCCGTGTTGTGGAGCTGAGGTAAGGATGTACGTCCCGTCCACCTCGATCTGGCCTATTACCTCAGTAGCCGATTCAGCCATCGCGCCTGTAATACTTCTGCCGGAGAAACAGCAGTCCAGAATAATTACCTTGGTCTGAGCTGGGCTGTCCAGGACCGCATCTCTTACCTTGCCATATTCTAGAGAGTTAAATTCCGGCGCAGCCGATTCGCTATCGGGCAACGCAAGATAAAGCTCTTTTCTCTTGCCGCTTAGCAGTCCATGACCCGTATAATAAACGAGGAGAAGATCTTCCGCCCGGCTTGCGGCGGATCGAAGTTCGCGACCGAGTTCACGAAGGTCGCCCTCATTCACCAGCTTGGAACAATTGCTGGCGGGCACTACTCCATAGTCCGGGTCAGTCATGGCCGCCGCCAGGTCGGTGATGGTCCTGTCCACCACAGGCACATTTAGTAGATCTTTGTCGGCGTATGTGCTGGTACCGATCAAGACAAGTTGAGAACGCTCAGGATCAGGGAGACGCATAGCTACTGCTCCGGATGTACGCTTCCAATAGCCTGCCGGATTAGGGCTTCCACCTGATCCCGGCCGACCCTGTCAGCGTCGATTTCTACGGTTCGGCCTTTGTGGGTCTCGACGCGGATCCGGACGCGAGACCTACGGGGTTGGGCCAGCCACACCTTCAACGACATGGCCAGTACGGACAGCATGCCGCCTGAGCCAACGGAGACGACCAATGCGTCGCTCAGCGCACTCAACTCTCCTGGTCGCTGCACGCGATCCTCCGTGACGTAGCCTGCAAGCTCAGGAGCATCCCGAAGCCAACCACTTAGAGACTCCAGGTTAGCGCCTTGCTCGTCGTCCCGGTCATCCGCGAGTGAAATCCGTAGATCCACTTCCCAGTTCCTCCCCACATGTCCCACAGCCTGGATACCACAAAAAGTAGATGGTCGCTCCGACAATGCTACTCGAGGTGCCTCGTGTGACGTACCTGTTCGTTCAGCCATCAGGGCAAGACTGGTTCATCGGCGTGCTGCTGCGCGGAGTCCGAGTTAATCTCTAAGCTCGGTTGCCGCATATTTGAACTGTTAGCGGCCCCATCTCTCACCTGAAGCCACCATAGGCTATACAGAATCAGTCTTTCGAAGGAGCACGTCGCTACCCTATAGCTGGGCGCGCAAATGACCTACGGCTAGCCGGAAGTTGGAATCAATCTAACGCCGGAAGAAGTCTTTACCTTCCAACTGCCTGGATCCGCCGACCAATCATACCGATCTAACCAACCCGCAGATGTTCGGCAGTGCCGCGCCGTAATCCTTGCGGGAGGCTGGCGAGCTTAACTGGACTACGAATGGTAATGTTACCCGAATGAATAAGCACGCACTCGGGCGGCGCCCTCAATTCGGCCAGATCCGGGCGTCGCCCACCAGTAAGGTCATCCTATCGCACACAGATCACCCCTGTCCCCGCGACTCCGGGGGCTATCTCAGCAACCAGGTTGCCGAGCAGATCGGCGGCTACTTGCGCTCGTCCTTCCGGAATTCGGCTACGCTGCGTCATCCGCCACCGATCTCCGGGCTCGTCCCAGTGACAAGGGGGTCGCCTGATCCTGACGGCCGTCGGCGTCGGCAGCTGCGGAGGGTTAGTGCGGGGTCTCCGCGGTCGGCTCTCGGGATGCGAGGTCGAGTGCTTCGGGATGGGCGCGGCGGTAGTGCCCGGTCAGGACCTCGGTGAGGGTGCCGGGCCGGTACGCGACGGTGCGCTGGCAGATCTGGCAGCGGGTGACCGGCAGATGGGTGACGGTCACGGGGAAGCGGTGGGCAGGCGGCTTGCTCATTTGTCTCTATGATGCCAGGCCCGCGGAGTGATCTTGCGCGGTGCTCACGCCGCACGCACACCTCGCGGCATGTGAGTAAGTTCGTTGGTAACCATAAACTGACTTCTTGATCTCACTAGCCGACCATGGCACTGCTACTCAATTACTGCCCGCGGCGGAGGAGCTGGAGACACCGAGTATGTTTTCAGCTTGCGTCACTGGCGCCTGGGCGGGCCCTGCAAGCTGCGTGCAATTTTGTCAGCACATACTTAGATCGCATAAAAGGGGATGAGTTTAACTCTATTCCGGTCGGCCCGCGGAGGTCATTGTCAAAATAACAGTCACACTCGCTGGACCAAGATAGTCACGCAATATATCGGCAAACTTCTGATCACCGAGAGCGCTGCGGACGACATAAAGTAGCAAAATATCCCCTCTTATGTCATCCGACCTTGTCTCCTGATGGATGACCATGCTCTGAAGGATCCAGCGCACCGCTTCCGCGGGGCGGGCCGTCCCTGCCAGGAGCTCACCAAGGCAGAATGACGTAAGTGCCAGCATGCTCTTGCTGCCAAGCTCCGCGCTAAGAGCGAGTGACCGCTGGAAGAAATTCTCTGCTAGGCGAATATCAGCGCGCCGGGCCGCGAGCAGCCCGAGCATGTGGTAGTTTCCGATAAGATCACCGGGCCGCCCCAGCTCCTGATTCAAAGCCATCGCCTGGCGATACCATCGTTCGGCATCCTCGTAACGCTCTTGTTTATATGCGACCTCGCCAAGCTGATGACATGTGCTAGCAATGCCTGCCCGGTCATCAGCTTCCTGCTTGATGTCAAGCGAAATGCGATAATGGCTTTCAGCCTCAGCGAGATCTCCTCGTTCCTGCGCGATAATACCCAGTTGATGATGAGATCTGGAGATATGTTCCTTGTGGCCCTTCTCCTGGAATAGTGACAGCGCTCTATTCGCACATTCCTTGGCCCAGTCCAGATCATGCCGTTTCAGAGCCACATTACTAAGGTGATACCATGCTGTAACGACTGATTCCCAGATTCCGAACTGCTCGCTTATGTTGAGTTCCTGCTGGTAGCTACGCTCGGCTTCGGCGTAGTCTTCGCGCTGAAAGGCGATCCGGCCGAGGTTGTGATGGTTTGCTGCGATTCCTTTCGGATCATTCATCTGCTGATTGATGGCAAGTGACCGCCGTTCCAGATCCTCCGCTTCTTGGTAGCTGCCGCGAACGATCGCCAGGCCGCTAAGATTGTGGTAGCTTGCCGATACTCCATACATGTTGTCCACGGCCTCGTCGGCCGCCACGGCCATCCGATACCATTCCTCAGCGCCCTTGTAATCCCCGCGGTCAGTGGCGAGCGATCCGAGCGAACCGTAGTCTGCGCCGATGCCATACGGATTGTCAGCCTCTAGATTCAGGGTCATGGATTTTCGGAGCCACTGCTCTGCGCTCTCGTACTTTCCTTGATCCAGCGCCGTTAGCCCCATCTCATGGTCTGCCTGGGCTCGTGATATGGGGTTCCCGTCTTGCTCAGTCAGGCGAATGGCCTCGAGAATAAGCTCCTCAGCTCTCCGGTAGTCGCCTCGATTGCGCGCAATGGCGCCCATCCTGAGGAGAAACGCGCCCCTCGAAAGAGGTTCAAGGCCCGGTTCCTCGAGGGTTTCCGAACATAGTTGCTCGACCCAATCCCAGGCGCCCCACCTTTCTAGCTGATCGCAGATCGCGCCGGTGATCCGGGGTATATGCCGGACCTGCCCGGCCCGGCTGTAGTGATAACGCGCTTCGATTAGCGTAAGTATGTCCTGCATTGCGTCCTGCGGCGTCTGGACCCGCCGACTCAAATAGGAAGCCGCCTTGGCGTGAGCTTGTGCCAGAGCGGTCGCGGGTATTAGCTTTCCCAGTCGCGATGCGGTCCAGCGATGGACGACATAACAGTCCTGATCCTCATCTTCTCGCAGTGGCGATTTGACCGGGGTAATCAAACCGAAAGCGAGAAGAGCGTTCAGAACCTGGCGGGTGTCCTCCGGCGCGTCAAATGGAGTACTGTGCGGCGCTTCCGCTGAGCTTTCGTTCTCGGAGACCATCCAGGCGACACCTGCATACTCGACCGGGCGGCGGTAGACGGAGACGCCGTCGAGCATGGCTCGGGCGAGTGGAATACTGTCCACACGCTCCAGCAATGCCTTCAGGAGAACGTCGTCCGCCGCGAGGGTCACGGCTTCGGCAAGCGCGCGGTCCAGGTCGTCGCGCATTCCTCGCAGCCAGAGTCCCGGCTGGTCGATGCTCCTTCTCCGGAGGAGGTCCTCCACGCGTTCTGCGACGTCATGGAACCGCGCGGAGCCGCCCCGCAGCAGGGCGTCGAGGTACTCCAGCGTCCGCGGGTGACCGCCGACGTCGGTGTAGGCGCGCTTTTGATCCTCAGGACTGAGAGCATCCAGCGCCGGAAGGCGCCAGAACATCTTCCGCGTCTCCGCCTCAGACAGGGGCCCGAGGTGATGAAAGGTCATGCGTCGTTCCATCCCCCCAGGCAATTGGAACGGATACCGGCTGGTGACTAGGAGGCGGACGAGCGGCGACGACCGCAGCCAGGCGGCGATGAAGCTGGCCAGCTCCTCGTCCCTGACCCGGTACTCAGACCCTTGGCCGTCGGCCACGAGGTTGTCCTCGAAATTGTCCAGGATGAGCAGGACCGGCAGCCGGGGGAAGAGGGTGCCAGCCAGGAGCGAGAGCATTTCCTGCCACCCTTGGCTGGGGTCTCGCAGTGCGGCCGCTATGCGCCGGATGGGATTCCCTTCACCGAGGCCACGCTCAAGGCAATGGGAGAGCAGCTGAATCCGCAAAGCCTGGAGGACGGCATGCGGGGACGTCGGCCCGGTGAGGCAGACGATCAGGCCGGTTCTGCGGCCGAGGTCGTCTATGAGTTGCGCTGTGAGACTACTCTTGCCGACGCCGCCGATGCCGTGCAGAATCACGCCAGGACAATCCTGCCGCAAGGTGCGGAGCAGCTGGCGCAATTCAGCCCGCCTGCCGACGAATTCGCCAATTCGCCTGGCCGGAAGATCCAGGCCGTCACTTCCGCCTATCCGTTCATAGATTTCTTCATAGCCGTCCTCGGCATGAAACATCGGCAGTGAAGGTCCCGCAAGGAACAACGTCGGCGTTGACCACTCAGCCGGCACCACGATGCCGCCCCGGCCGGCTTCAACGCGCCGCTCGTCTTCTTGCTGGCGCCTCGCTTCCGATAGAGCCGCCAGCGGCTGTGGGGAGGCACGTGCGGCCAGCTCACGGTACAAACGACCCCCGATTGCGATGGCGTACCGGTCCGTCACCGGGGCTGTCATCGCGATCACTGCCGGAACGCCACGATGAAGCAGTTCACGGGCCAGTCCTGCATATGCCGGTTCGTTTACCAGCGCGTCTCGGTCATGGCCTTGCGGCATGGAAACGGCTGTCGAGCAGCCTGCAAGCACGATCAGGGGAATGCCTCGGTCGGCGACAAGCACGTCGCGAGCGAAACGGGCCGCGTCCACCCGGTCCTCCTCGCCGCCATCATCCTCCATGATCAGCACTCCAGGCTCCGCGTGGCACGAGATATGGAGGATATGAAAACGTTCCTCCAGCAGCGCCGCGCGAACTCTGCTTGGGCTGCCCCAGTTCAGGACCCGGATATAGGCGCTCTGGTTGCGGCGCGTGGGATTGACGATATCGAGGATCCGTGCCAGCTCTGCTTCATAGTCCAAGAGCTCACCGCGGCCGCGTTCCGGGCTGCAGATCACGGCCAGGATGCGCAGCGGGCCTGGAATGTTAATTGCGGGCACGGGTTCGGCCCTCGCAATGGAGCGGTACAGTTCGATGCGGTCCTGCAACACCAGTGGCATCGCCTGCCCGGGCAACGTGAGGGTCTCCCATGGCAGGTCGGACAGACTTGGGTCATCGACCTCCACGGCAAGCCGGAATGCACTGTTTGAGTGCCGCGCCGAGATAGCCTCGGCGGCTAGCGCTTGGCTGATTCTGTCGCCCAAGAAGATCTGCCCTAGCGCGCGGCCAAGATCTTCCAGAGGCAGGACATCTGGATCTCCATCGTCGGCAGCACCAGCATGCCGGAAGCCGGCATTCAGGCCGGCCCTGGCCTGCCGGACCTGCCGGATCAATTCGCTGGTGTGTTGATCCAGCCCGCCATGCCGGTACGGCTGCTCCTCACGCTCGGCGGTGCTGAATCGCACGTCTGACGCTGTTATTCGCAGGCGAGCCAGGCGCGGGCCTTCGGGTCGAGCAGGCAAGTCAGGTGTCACTATTTCGCCGCCGGGTTCCGGTCGTTGGCCGGGTGGCGACCCACGGATGGCCCGCACCAGTTCCCCGAACCGGCGCTTGTACTCATCTGGGCTGTCGACGTACCGGAAGTCAATCCATGCCCGGCCCGCAATGAACGGGGGAAGATCGACATCGCCAAGCAGAACCGGAATCAGCCGCTGCTCCCCGGCCACCGCGCGCGCTATTGCGGCATTGATCTCCTCATTAACCCAAGGCCGCGACATCGACAACGGGCTCACAACAAGTACGGTCGTCCGGGCCCTGCCTATGCCGCCCTCTAGCCGGCGCGCGAGCTGATCGCCACCGATGACTTCCCACTTATCCAAGAATACGTACAGGCCCTCACGGGTCAGGTTGGCCGCCAGCACTTCCACCCAAGCGGCGTCACCGTGACCGTACGACATAAATACGTCATAGTTGGGATCCACGCGGCCTCCCCGGCTGCCCGCCGCACATATCCTGACCTGAATCGGTCCCGTTATCCTGACACCCGCAACTGGAGCCGCTGCATCAACTGCCACAAGCGCTGCCCATGGAGGCAAGACAACAGCCAGCTACTGTTCCGACAGTACTCCGGCGTGGCCGAGACCATAAGCGCCGGATCGCTAGAGCGCCAGAAGGATCAGCCGCGACGCGGGGTGATGGCGTGAGGCCGTCCCACATGGGCAAAGCCCGAAATAGCCCCGACGACGAGCCTGATCCGCCGCAAGCCTCACAGCACATCATCGCCGCCTTATCTGTACCTGTGCGGTCGCCTCTAGAATGACCCTACCTACTACCGAATGATCATGAGTCACCATGCCGGCCAACGCATAAGTATCTGCTCCTCGATGCGCTCACATCGGCAGATGAGGTTGACGGGGCTGCAGGGCAGCGATCTTGAGCAGGGATGCGGATCGGCGCGAGGTGACAGAACATCCGTTCTCGCGACTTGGACGACCCGTCTTGGCCGTCCGCCAGGACGTCCTAAGGTGGATATTTTGCCCGGGTGTGATGCATTGGCGTGGCAGGCATCCCTGAAGCGACGGCCCTGGCGGGCTCAGGTTAGGGCGTGTCCTCCATGATGCGGTCGTAGCTGCGGCGTGCCCGGGCGCTGCGGGCGCTGGCGCCGTAGCGGCGGAGCATCTGCGGGGAGGTCCAGCCGTTGAGCTCCATGAGGTCGCCCTCGGCGCCGCCCCGGTCGAGCCAGGTGTGGCTGAAGTGGTGGCGGAACCGGTGCGGGTACACGTTGATGCCGCACTGGCGGCCGCGGCGGGCGATGACCTGGTAGATCCCGCTGGCTGTCATGGGCCCCCGGTTGCTGACCCCGAGCCACAGCTGCGGTCGGTACGCCTGGGTGTGCCTGGCGCGGACGCGGGGGTACCGGTCGAGGCTGCGGGCGGCGTCGAAGCTGATCTTGACGGTCCGGGTCTTGCGGCCCTTGCCCTGCACGGTGATCTCCCGGTGCCATAGGTCCACGTCGCTGCGCCCCGGGTCGTCAGCGTCGTACCGGATTCCGGCCAGCTCCGAGAGGCGGATCCCGGTCGCCCGGAACACGGCGATCAGGGCGGCGTCGCGGCGCTCCGCGAACGCGCGGGCGCGCTCCAGCCGTGGCAGGTCCCCTGCGGCGAAGACCGGGACGGGCTTGTCGGGGACGCCGGGCGGCTTCAGCCCGGCCATGGGGTCGAGAATCTCTTCCTCGGCGGCCAGCCACTTGAAGAACTGCTGGAGGGCGCGGTACTGGTTGCTGGCGTACGCGCTGCTGTACCAGTCCAGCAGCCGGACAATCCACCGCTGGATGTCCTGCTTGCCGACCTCTTCCCAGCTGGTGAGGTCGGTCTCCCGGCGCAGGTGGGCGGCGGCGAACCAGGCCACCGCCTCGGTGCAGGTCCGGACCGTCTTGGCGGCCTTGCCCTCGGCGGCCAGGTGCAGGCGGAACGAGCTGATCTCCGGCTGGAAGCCTGCGGCGTCCAGCTGCTTGGGCTGCCGGTAACGGGACTGTGGTGCGGGCATGATTTTTTTCCTCTTCTCGCGCTGTGCACCGCCGACAGCAGGTCAGCACCAGGCACGAGCGATCGTCAGACACACGCCCTGAGCCCGGGAACATCCGCGGCTGGGGTCAGTCCCAGCCTGTCCTGCACGATCTGGAAGCTCACCAGGGGCTTGCCGACTGGGTGCGCCGGCGGGCCTCGTACGCCGCTGTTGCGTGCCCGAGTGCGGCCCACGCCACCGCGTTGCGGGTGCCTGCGAGCACCCGCCCGGCATGCACGCCCACGAACGTGCCCAGGCTGCCGTCGCCCCGGTTGGGCTCCATGTGCACGAGCCATGGATGCCGTAGCCCACGATCCCGAGCTTGGCGAGCTTCTCCACCACCGGCCACGGGAACTCCGCCCGCTCCCAGTGCCGTTGATGACCGGCAATACCTCGACAAAGTCGCGGGTGCGCTGCAGGTAGCTCAGCTCCTCGCGGGTCAGCTGGTCAGCGATCAGGAAGTAGTCGGTGCTGAGCGAGCGGCCGATGTCCTCATACATGGCGTCTCCCGGTCAGGTGTCCAAGACGTAAGTGCCCGGCGCGTCGACGATCGGCCGCAGTCCGCCGCCGCCGAGTTCTTCCGGGGCCGGCTTATCCGCGCCGCACCGCTCGCCAAGCCACGCCAGCAGGTCGGGCCACCAGCTGCCCTGCTCAGTCCCGGCGGTTTTCAGCCAGTCCTCCGGGTCGGCGGGAGTGCTCTCGTTGATCTGGTAGCGAGCTTTTTGATTACCTGGCGGATTCACCAGCGCGGCGATGTGACCGCTGGTAGACAGGATGAACCGGCTCTTGCCGCCGAGCAGCCTTATGCTCCGGTAGCAGTTCTGCCATGGCGTGATCTTCCCGCGCCTTGAGCAGCGGATTCATGGGGACGACAGCGCAGCCGGCGCGGAGCACGCCATAGTAGATAACGGCGAACTCGGCGACGTTCGGCAGCATGACACCCACCGGGTCGCCGGGCTTCAGGCCGCGTTCGCGAAGCATCCCGGCGACTCGCGAACTCGCCCGATCGAGCTCGGCGTATGTCGTGGCGGCCGGACCGACCCGCAGCGCGACGCTATCGCCCAGGCCGCTGGCCGTTTCCACGAGGTTGGATGCGAGGTTCGCCATTGTCATCCCCTCCAGCGCTCTTGCGCCCCGGCGGGCGGCCGAGCCTTGCCTATATCGGGCCGCGTGGCGGATACACCGGTTGCAGACCCCGGTGACAGCGGCTGCGACGCCGTCGCCGGCCGTGCTTTCTGCGGTGCGCTCGTGCGCCCCCAGGTCGAGTCTCCTCCCTGTGATGCTGGCAGGCAATCCGGCCGGGATCTCCGTCTGGTAGATCCAAGCAGGTAGCGCCCTACAAGGCCTGGCGCCATGGTTCCTCCTCGGCCGCACCGACCTCGAATGTAGACGCCGGCCGGCTAGCGGCCACCGTGCGCAACGCACGAGGAACACGATCCCCGTTGGCCGCCGCGCACAAGCGGAGATAGCCGCGCACAAGCGGAGATAGATGCACCGCCGGACAACATTCGCGGTGAACCTTGGTACCAGGGAACACGGACGGCCAGATGGCACTGCCCGTGACGATGAGGTAGCCCCGGGCGTTCGCGCGATAAGGTTCCCGTATCCGCCTGGGAGGCACAGTGAGGCTGCTGATGGTCGCCGCTCCTGGTGGCGGCAAGGGAACGCAGGGCGAGCGGCTGGCCTCGCAGTTCGGCGAACAGCACCTCTCCTCCGGGGAGGTGCTACGCGCTGAGGCCCTCCCCGGCACTCCCGCCGGGCGCGAAGCCAACCCGGACGAGCGGGAGATGCTCCTGAACACCCTCGCCGCGTTCTTCGCGTTCCAGGGCTCCGCGATCTAGGCAGGAAAGCACCTGTACTGCCACCCCAACACGGTGCGCGGCCGGCTGCGCCGCATCGAGCGTCAGACCGGCCGCTCGCTGCAGGACCCCCAGATCGTCAGCGGAACTATTCATCGCTCTGGAGGCGCTGCGCACGCTGCCCGAGCCGGCCCGTGGCTACGCCTGATGCGGATCGCATCAGGTGAAGGCGCCCTGCCCGGTGATGTCGCGGCCGACGATGAGCGCCTGGATCTCCGCGGTGCCCTCGTAGGTGACGAGCGACTCGGTGTCGCACAGGTGGCGCATCACGTGGAAATCCAGCAGGATCCCGTTACCGCCGAGGATGTCGCGGGCCAGGCGGCACACATGAAGGGCCTTGACCGAGCAGAAGTACTTGGCCAGGGCGGCCCTCGTGTCGTTCATCTTGCCGTCGTCGATCAGCCGCCCGAGGCGGATGCAGTACAGCTGCATGGCGGTGACCTCGCCGAGCATCTCGACGAGCATCGACTGGATCATCTGGTTCTTCGCGATCGGCCGGCCGAACTGGGTCCGCCGCTGGGCGTAGTTCAGGGCGATGTCGTAGGCGGCGACCCCGTGTCCGGCCGATGCCCAGGCAACCGTGTTGCGGGTGCCCTTGAGCACCTTGGCGACGTCGGCGAACGAGTTGCAGTTCTGCAGCCGGGCATCTTCGGAGACGCGGCAGTTGGTAAGGGTGATGTCCGCGTTCTGCACCATCCGCAGCGAAACCTTGCCCTCGATCTTGGACGCGGCGTAGCCGGGGTTGTCCTTCTCCACGACGAACGCCTTGACCTGCCCGTCGTCCGTGTCACGGGCGAAGACCACGATCACGTCGCACCACACGGCGTTGCCGGGCCAGCGCTTACGGCCGTTGATCACCCACTCGCTACCGTCGCGCCGGGCCGTGGCCTCCAGGATGACCGCGTCGGACCCGTGATCGGGCTCGGTGAGCGCGAACGCCCCGATCTTCTCCAGCCTGGCCATCGGCGGCAGCCAGCGCTGCCTCTGCTCCTCCGAGCCAAGCAGGTAGACCGACTGCATCGCCAGCCCGACGTGCACGCCAAAGAACGTCGCGATGCTGCCGTCAACACGGCTGAGCTCATAAGTCAGCAAGCCCGCGCCGACGGCCGACATCGGCGTCGTGCCGTAGCCCGCCATGGTGTCGCCGACGATATTCAGCGCGCCGAGCTTGGGTACCAGCTCGAATGGGAACTCGCCCCGCTCCCAGTACAGGTTGACGACCGGCAGCACCTCGGCTTCGGCGAACTGCCGCACCCGGTAGAGCAGCCCCAGCTCATCCTCGGTCAGCTGGTCTTTCATCAAGAAGTAATCGGTCTCACGGGCGAGCCCGATATCCTGCGCCAGCGCGGTGACTGTTGTCGTCATGACCACGCCCTCCCGTCCGGGGCTATTGACGGCAACGTAACGCGGCCGGATCGCCTTGTCGAGGTGCCGGGCGACAACGACCCGGGCAGCCGCAGTCATCCGGCATATACGGCCGCGATGGCCGGGTGGGCAACATCGGCGCGAAGTCAGCGACCTTGCCCGGCGCGACCCCCTCCAGCCACGCCGCGGTGTCCCCCAGCTCGTCGACCTGGTCCAGGTACCCGGCCTGGGCCTTGAAGCGGAACCAGGTGGCCCTGGGCCGGTTTCTTCAGCCGGCTGAACATCGACCTGCCATCTAGCCCCGCCGTCGTCAGCAGCCCGCGCATCCGCTGCCGTGGCTCCGTGCCCACCCGGGAGACGATACCCGCAAGATCCCGGCGTTGACCTCAGCGCGGATGGTGGCGGCCAGCTCATCCAGCGCGGAGAACGCCGGGAGCTCCAGCGAGGCCCCGGCGCGGGTTGTGCGCGCGTAGAGTCGGTACCGGTCGGCTGGATGCCCGAATGGCCAGGAGGACGGTAAGGGCGCGTGAGTTTCAATCACCTTCTCGTTGACCAGCCCCAGCCTGAGATCGCCCGATCCGCGGTGATCCTCGGTGAGGTCCACGTCGGTGCCGGCGCCATCCTGGCGCAGGGCCTGGTGGTGCGCTCGCATGGCGGAGCGGTGAGCATCGGCAACCACTCGGCCATCCTGGAGAACGGGGTGGTGATCGGCACCCCCGCTCATCCGGTCCGGGTGGGCCAGCGCACCGTCTTCGGCCACCGCGCCGCCATCGTCGGGGCGACGGTCGGTGACTTGTGCGAGATCGGCAACGGCGCGATCCTCATGCTCGGCTCGCGTCTCGGCAGCGGGTGCATCCTGGGCGAGGGCACGCTGGTCCCGCCGGGTGCCGTCATCCCGGCCGGTTCTGTCCTGGTCGGGCGCCCGCCGCATGTGATCCGGTCGGCCACCGACGCCGACCGGGAGCGGCTGGCGGTGCTACGTCAGCATCAGACCAACCTGACCGACTACCCGGGCACGATCGTGTCCGGGCCGCTGCAAGCCGGAGAACGCATGGGAACCCTGTACGCCTACCGCGACAAGACCCCGTCGATCGGTGCCGGCACGGTGCTGTTCGACTCGGCGGAGATCACCGGCGACGTGGTCATCGGCGAAGGCTCACTGATCGGCGCCGGCGTGAAGATCATCGGGGACTCCCACGGCCCGGTCCGCATCGGCTCCCGGGTGCAGATCCTGGAGAACACGGTGCTGCACCTGCTGCCCGACAACGAGCTGATCATCGACGACGACGCGGTGATCGGACCGGGCGCGATGATCCACGGCTGCCACATCGGCCGCGGCAGTGTCGTCGAGCCGGGCGCGATCGTGTGCGACGGCAGCGTGGTCGGGGCCGAGTCGGTGGTCCGCGCCGGTGCCTGCGTCAAGCAGCGCGACCGTTTCGGTGACCGGTCCATCCTGGACGGCTTCCCCGCCAGGTTGGCCGGTACCCTGGCCGACCCGCCGCCGATACCGAGCTGGGCCTTGCCCCGGGACGCGGTCGCAACTCTCCGCAGAGTGCAACGATGATCGCACCGGCCGCGAGGAGGCAATGGTCCACAGGCAAACCTGCGCAGCATTACCGCGACGGCCGCCGGGTCGCCCTGGCCGCGGGGGTTGAGTGTCGGCTGCCTGGGGCTTGGCTTGTCTTGATCAGGCCGCCGTCGATCACGTAGTTGGTGCCGGTGATGTTGGCGGCGCGGCCGCAGTCCCCTTGACGCAAAAGGGCTCGCGCAGCTATTCCTCTGATCGCCGCCCCTGGCGGCGGCAAGGGAACGCAGGGCGAGCAACTGGCCGCAAAGTTCAGCGTGCAGCACGTCTCCTCCTGGGAGGTACTGCGCGCGGAGGCAGGGGCCGGCACTCCGGTCGGCCGTGAGCTCGCCGCCTACCAGGAGCGTCACGCTCAGGTCATCGCGCGGGAACTGTGGCTGGCTACCGAGTGGCATCCACCGGCCGACGGCGAGGAGCCAACCGGCCCGGACTTCCGGTCGGCGACAAGCAAGCATCCCAGATGCACCGCGAGCCTGATGACGAAGAGCAGAATACAGGCGAGGATGGGCTGAAGGCCCGGCATGCTCCGCGGCGGCGCAGCGGACGCGCACAGATTAAGGATGGCGTGATGAGCGACGACCGTGACCACACCATCGCCACCGCCACAGTGGCAAGTGAGGAAACGCCGTACGGCGTGCGCATCAACACGGGGGGCCATGCGCTGCGCGGCGACGAACCGGTCGACCACGGCGGTGCCGACACCGGTCCGGCTCCGTTCGGCCTGCTGCTGTCCGGGCTCGGTGCCTGCACCGCGATCACGCTGCGAATGTACGCCGAACATCAGAGCTGGCCGCTGGCTGGCGTGGATGTCGAGCTGACCTACGTCGTCAAAGACCGGAACACACGGTGGATCGACCGGCTGATCACCCTGCACGGCGTCTACGACGACCAGCGCGCGAAGCTGGCCGAGATCGCGGAGAAGACCCCGGTCACCAGGGCGGTCCGGGCGGGAACCGAGATCCGCACCACCACCGGGGCGGCCTGACCGGTGGCGGCGCACGCGACGGAGCGGCCCAGGCAGTGGGGTGTACTTATGCCATGACCGGGCGGATCGTCGTCATCGGGGCGGACGCGGCCGGGATGAGCGCGGCCTCGCAGGCCAAGCGGATCGCGGGTGATGCGGTCGAGATCGTCGCGTTCGAGCGCGGAACGTACAGTTCCTACTCTGCCTGCGGCATCCCGTACTGGGTGGCCGGCGATGTCGACGGGCCGGAGCGTCTGATCGCCCGTTCGCCGGACGCGCACCGGCGCAACGGCATCGACCTTCGGATGCGAACCGAGGTGGAGGAGATCGACCTCGCGGCCGGGCGGGTGACAGCTCATGACCTTGCCGCCGGGCGATCGTTCCGGGAAGGCTTCGACTCTCTCGTCATCGCGACCGGCGCGGTCCCGGTGCGACCGCCGCTGCCGGGCGTGGACGCCGCCGGCGTGTTCGGGGTGGAGACTCTCGACGACGGCGCGGCGCTCCTGTCGGACCTCGATCGCGCGCAGCCGCGGCGGGCTGTGGTGGTCGGCGGGGGCTACATCGGCGTGGAGATGGCCGAGGCCCTGGTGCGGCACGGCGTCGCCGTCACCGTCGTCGATCAGGCCGCGCAGCCGATGACCACGCTCGACCCGGACATGGGGGCGGCGGTGCACCGGGCTATGGAGGGCATCGGCATCGATGTGCGCACCGACACCGCCGTCACCGGATTCGAGGCCGACGGCGACCGCAGGATCCGCTCGGTGCTGACCGCCGACGGCTCGATCCCGGCCGACGTGGTCGTCCTTGGCCTCGGGGTTCGGCCGAACACCGCGCTCGCCCACGGTGCCGGCCTGCCGCTGGGCGATCACGGCGGCCTGCGCACGAACGTGCAGATGCAGGTTCTGGGCCACGACCATGTCTGGGCGGGCGGCGACTGCGTGGAGGTCCTCAACCTGGTTTCGGGCCAGTACCAGCATGTGCCGCTGGGCACCCACGCCAACAAGCAGGGCCGGGTCATCGGGCACAATCTGGCCGGATCCTACGCCTCGTTTCCCGGGGTGGTCGGCACGGCGGTGAGCAAGGTGTGTCATCTGGAGATCGCCCGGACCGGGCTGCGCGAGCGCGACGCCACCCGTGCCGGGTTCGAATACGTGACCGTCACCGTGCGGTCCACTACGAAGGCCGGCTACTTCCCGGGTACCCAGCGGATGACCGTCAAGATGATCGCCGAACGCCTCAGTGGTCGCCTGCTGGGAGTGCAGATTGTCGGCCGCGAGGGGTCGGCCAAGCGGATCGACACGGCTGCGACGGCGCTGTGGAACCGGATGACGGTCGAAGAGATGACCGCCCTGGACCTCGCGTACGCTCCGCCGTTCGCGCCGGTGTGGGATCCGATCCTCGTGGCGGCACGGCAGGCCGCCGGGGCAGTGCGCCAGGCCGGCGCCAGCCGGCGATGACGCGCCTTTCAAACGCGCGGTGAACCAGGCGCCTGGACCGGGGACCGGGCCTGAAACCGGGATGTACGCCGTCGGTGCGTGTACCGCTTCAAAACTAGTCGTATGGCGTCTGACCTGGTGTTCATGAGATCAGCTACGCCGCGTGGAAGTACTCGTTGATCATGCCGCCGAGCACCTTCCGCCGCTGGACCGGTAGGTCCAGCGGCGGGCTCGCTTGGCCGTCGTGGTCGGGTGGTCGTTGCTGGCGGGACTGGTGCGGGCGGTGGCCGTTGTAATGGCCGGCATGCTCGCCCAGTACCGATCGCAGATGGCCGGGTCTTCACCTCCATGACGAACCAGCACGCACAGGCGCCTGAGGAAGATCGTGTCCACCTGGAAGAAATCACACGCCAGCAGCCCATCAGCTTGAGTGCGCAGGAACGCCCGCCAGGTAGTGTCCACGTTCCGCGGGGCCGGCGCCCGCCGCCGGGCGCGCAGGATCCGCCGCACTGTCGCTTCGCTGATCTGGTGGCCGAGCCGGCGCAGTTCACCGTGCACCCTGCGGTATCCCCAGGCCGGATTCTCCGGCGCCAGCCGCAATATCAGGTCACGGATGTCCTGGCTGGTCCGCGGGCGGCCGGGCCGGTTCAGGTACGTCCACTTGCGGGTGATCAGCCGACGGTGCCATGCCAGCAGCGTGCCCGGGCTGACCAGCCGGCTGGCACCTAGCACGGCTGGCAGCAGCCGGGCCAGCGCCGCCAGGATCGCCCGATCGGCCCAGTCCGGCTTCGGGCGGGCGACCTGCCGCCGCAGCACAGCGACTTCATGACGGAGCATCATGATCTCCGCGTCTTTGGACGCCTCGCTGCGGCCGAGCAGCACCAGCCAGCCGAAGACCCGGATCATGATCAGGTAGAGCAGGCGAAGGGACACAGGCCGCGATCTTGCCGCAACCAGCTCATCCGGCCAAACCGCAGGTCACAGTATCTATGTCAGTTTTGAAGCGGTACAGGGCTATTCGAT
>Ga0208042_1000153_pt1 | contig 24552 bp, 20 predicted proteins | sample Sb_taG_10_FD_187708 | JGI IMG/M metagenome (GOLD analysis project Ga0208042, IMG submission 187708) | Peat soil microbial communities from Weissenstadt, Germany - Sb_50d_7_NC metaG (SPAdes) (version 2) | ecosystem: Environmental > Terrestrial > Soil > Wetlands > Peat | place: Germany... | reverse complement strand
CGTCCTGAGCCAGTGCCTTCTGCATCCGGGTCCGGACCGAAGGCGCCTTGCCGTTGATCAGCGCAATGCAGGCGTTGGTATCGAGCAGATACTTCATTTGAAAATCTCGCGGCGCGGCGTTGCGGGCTGGTTCCTTCCTTTGCTGAGGAACTGTCCTTCCCTGACCCGGTCCAGTTCCGCAAACCACTCGCCGGGATCGGCGATTAGCGGCTCCAAGAGCACTCCCTCCGCCAACCGGCGCACGCGCACCTGACTGCCTTCAAAGCGAAACTCGCGGGGCAGCCGCACGGCCTGGCTGCGTCCATTGCGAAACAGCTTGGCGATCCCCGTTCCAGGCATTCGGCCTCCTGCGCCAATAGTATATACCACAAATAGCGACCACGAACTCTATCAATGGTATATATCACAGTGGGAGGTTTTGCAAGGAAGATTACGCGCTGGCCTTGTCGAGCAGCGGCACCGGCTTTTCGCCTGACGCTGGCGACTCCAACTCCAACTGCTCCTGCCCGCTGAGCGCGGAAACTTTTCCCCGATAACTTTTCAGGTGCCGCTGCGCGGTCTCGAATGCTTCCTGCGCTTTGTTCAGATTCTTGCCGACGTTTTCAAACTGGTTCTGGAAAAAGTCGAACGACTTCTGCGCCTTGGCCAGTTCGGCGCGGCTCTTCTCGAAGCGGCTGGCGACTTCGTACCACTTATGCACCAACGCAATCGTGTGCAGCGTCATCAGCAAGGTGTTGGGCGAGACGGGAAACACATGCTGCTCATTCATCCAGTCGCCCAGTTCGCGGTTGCGGATCACTTCCATGTAGAGCGTCTCGCTCGGCAGATACATGAGCGCGATTTCCGTCGTGCCATTCTCCGGCTGGATGTACTGCTGAATGCGCTTGGCTTCTGCCTTCATCACCCGCACCAGCGCCACGCGCGCCGCTTCAATCTCAGCCTTGTCGTTGCTTTCGAAGAGCGCAATCACTTGCTCGCGTGGAAACTTGGCGTCGATCGGCAGCTTGCGATCGGGGAAATAAATGACGGCGTCGGCGCGTCCTCCGCCCTCGCCCGCCGATGCCTGCAGCGCGAACATATGCGCGGGCAGAAAGTCCGCGAGCAGCCGCTCCAGGCTCGCTTCGCCGAACTGGCCGCGCAGATGCGGAAGCTTGAGCAGGTTGTTCAGATCGTTAATCGAGTGGCCGAGCGCGCCCACTTCACGGAGCTGCTCTTCCGCCGCCTTCAAGTGCTGCTGAACTTTTTCGAACTGCGCAAATCCTTCCTTGATGTTCTGATCGAGCTTCACCTGCACCTGCTCGGTGATGGCCATCAGCTTCGAGTCCACGCGATCGCGAATCGAGTCGAGGCTCTGCGCGGTCTGCTGATTCAGGCTCTGAAATTCGCTCTTCAGTTGCTGCGTGGTGAGCAGAAGAGAACTGGTCATCTCGCTGCGGCCATCGCTCAAGCTCCGGTTTTGTTCTTCCCTTCCCGCGGCAAGTTGCTGCTCGACCGAGCTCCGAATCTCTGAAAACCCTTGCTGGATGCGGTCTGTGACCTGCTGGCGAAGGTCCCCTTTAGTCTGCTCCAGGCGAGTGGCCATGTCGGCAGTGCTGATACTGATCTTCTGGCCAAGGGCGGTATTGAACCTTTCGAGCTGACCTGCAACTTCCGCTTTTACATCCACTTGCGCGGCGGCCGAAATGCGGCGCAGCAGAACCGCCGAGAACCCAAGCAGGACAAGGGTTCCGACAAGCACGGTAACCAGCAGTATGGTCTCCATAGTAAGTAGTTGAAGTGAATTCTAGAAGCTAGCGTGAGAGATGGAAAGCGGAAAACTTTGCCGGCGATCCCCGCGCCGCAACGCCAACCACAAAATCATGCTCCGGGCCCTGGTGGTTTCATTCGCGATGTTAGCGGTAAATCCGGGACCCTGCGCAGCAGAAGCGACTCCGCCAGCAGTCGATATTTGCAACGCCGCTAGCACCGGCGTTGCCAACAAGCAACCCACCCCCCACTCGAACTCGGCGGCCGGATCATCCTCTGGTGAGGACTCCGCCACCGAGAACGAACTTTTGGAAGCGGCCAACCAGAGCCGCGAACTAACCGGCGTGCCCCCGTTGCGCATGGAAGAAAGTCTGCGCGAAGCGGCGCGAGCGCACGCCCGGCGGATGGCGGAGAGCGAGCGTCTGGAGCATCGTTTGCCCGGCGAGCCCTCCCTGCTCGAAAGAATTGCCCAAGTCAGCCCGCTAAGAATGGATCGCGCCGGCGAAAACATCGCCTACTCTAATTGCGCTCTGGGCGCGAATGATGCCCTGATGCGCTCGGCCCCGCACCGCGAGAACCTGCTCGATCGCGGATTCAATATCGCGGGCGTCGCCGCCATCTGGAGCAAAGGCCGGCTGTATGTGGCCCAGGATTTCGCGCACGAGGTGCCGTCGTATTCCGCGCAGCAGAGTGGAAAATTAGTGGGCCAGGCCGTCGATGAGATGCGTCAACAGGCAGGATTGCCGCAGCTCGTCCAACTCACGCCGCCGAATCTTGACGAGGCCGCTTGCTCGCTGGCGCGAGAGAATCGTCCGAACGCCCACCTGCTCGCGGCCGCCTACGACAATCGAAAAATTATCACCTACACGCAGAGCCGTCCGGAAGTCCTGCCGCCGGGCGCCGTGCGTCTGCTGCGCGACCCGGGCGTTCGCCAGTTTGCAGTCGGCTCCTGCTACGCGCGCAATGCGGCGTATCCGACCGGAATGTATTGGGTCGCGATTCTGCTCTATTGAGCTTATCTATTTACTCTCAATTCGCCAGACTTTTGTCATCCCGAGCGAAGCGAGGGATCTGCAGTTCGCCGCAAAATGCAGGTCCCTCGCTTCGCTCGGGATGACAATTCATGAGGCGTAGCGGCTCGTGCACCGCTCCGGACCCGACCTTCACGACGGGCTCCAAGCACTGTGCTAACCTGCGAACATCTGGCCCGCCGTATGGAACCTGCTCCGCGAATCCGCATCGGGACTGCCGGCTGGTCGTACAAGGACTGGGAGGGGATTCTGTATCCGCCGGAAGTGACGCGGAAGAAGATGCATCCGGTCGAATTTCTGGCGCGATTCTTCGACGTCATCGAAATCAACACGTCGTTTTATGGACACATACGGCCGGAGCTGGGGCGTCTGTGGTCGCGCAAGGCAGCGGCGACGAATCCAAATTTTCTTTTCACCGCAAAGCTGCACCGCTCGTTCACCCATTCTCCGCTGGCGGTGATGGAACCAACTTCGGCGGCGAGCATACGTCCAAATGACCGGGACGAACGGCTCGCCCGCGAAGGTCTGGACTCGCTGGCCGCGGAAGGCAAGCTGGGCGCGCTGCTCATCCAGTTCCCCGTCTCGTTCAAGAACACCAGTCTGAACCGCGAATACCTGGAGCAGTTGCTGCGGCAGTTCATCGAGTATCCGCGCGTGGTCGAAGTGCGGCACGAGAGTTGGAATAATCCTGAAACGCTCGCCGAATTCATGCGCCACAACGTCGGTTTCTGCAACATCGACCAGCCTTTGCTGGGGCGTTCGCTCGGGCCGACCGAGCATGTCACGTCGGGCGTCGGATACGTCCGGTTGCACGGCCGCAACTACGAGCAGTGGTTCGACAGCGACAACCGCAACGACCGTTACAACTACCTCTACAAGCCCGCGGAGTTGGAGAAGTGGAAAGAAAAAATCGAGATCATCGCGCACCGAGCGGAGTCAACGTACGTGATTGCGAACAATCACTTTCAAGCGAAGGCTGCGGTGAATGCGCTGGAGTTGAGGCATCTGCTGGACGGGAAAAAAGTTCGCGCCCCGGAGACGCTGGTGAAACACTATCCCGAACTGAAAGAGATGGCTGAGATCGAAGACGCGGGTGGAAGCTACTCACTCCTGGCGTGAAGACAGTTACGCGTGTTCAGCGAAGCGGGTCGGGAACTGCAAGCTGTTTGCAGATTCGGATTGCCGTAGGGTTCTTATCTTAACTTCACGGTGTCTCGGTACGGTACCGGTGCGTTGTGCGGCTGCCGACCGCGAAGACGCGCCAACGACATGGTCAGCGTCAGGTAATTAGAGTGATGCAGACTGCGAGCCAGTTGCTGTCTGCCGAGATCACGGTTCGGGAAGCGCTGGAAAGCGTTCGATCGAGCGAAGTCCGAACGTGGCTGGTGACGGATCGACGAGGTGTGGTTGGCGTAATCAACCTTGCGACGCTGGAGCGCGAACTGGCGGAAGGTGCGGATAAAAAGCTCGGCGAACTCACGGATGCGCTGGTTTTTCCGCACGTCCACCCCGACCAAACGCTTGATTTGGCGCTCGAGCGCATGGGCGCCAACCAGATCGAAGTCCTGCCGGTGGTGAACCGTGCTGATATGCACGAGTTGGAAGGTATGGTTACGCTGCGGGATGTGCTGGATGCGTACGGTGTAAGCCGCGCCTGAGCGGCGGAATTGCGTAGGGACAGCCGCCCTCGGCTGTCCGACTCACCGCGGAATCCAAGTTGCCTCCAGCTTCATCTATGCAGCATGAACCTGGATAGTCAGAACCTGGATAGTCTTTCCGTAGAACCCCTCTCTTCGCACCAACCGCCCGGCGGAAGCTTGGCGGAGGAATCGGTGCGCGCCGCTGCTGCCGAATCAGTCGACGCCGGCTTGCTCGACTCCTACTCGCGGGCAGTCACGGCTGCGGTTGAGAGAGTCAGTCCGTCGGTAGTAAACGTTGAAGTACATCAAACGTCACTCCGAACGACGGCCCAAACTCGTTCGGGTGAGCCCCGCGAGCGCCGTGGAGGCGGCTCCGGCTTCGTCTTCACGCCCGATGGATTGATTCTCACCAATAGCCACGTCGTGCACGACGCGACCCGGATCGAAGTGACGTTGGCGGACGGACGGCGCGCTCCGGCTCGGACGATCGGCGATGATCCGGCGACCGATCTCGCCGTCGTTCGAATTGATGTTTCCGGATTGCAGGCCGTTCCACTGGGAGATTCGCAGCTCCTGCGGCCGGGCCAAATGGCGATCGCGATCGGCAATCCGTACGGGTTTCAGTCCACCGTGACGGCGGGCGTGATCAGCGCGCTGGGGCGATCGCTGCGCTCGTACTCGGGGCGCCTGATCGAGGATGTGATTCAAACCGACGCGGCCTTGAACCCCGGAAATTCCGGCGGCCCACTCGTCGATTCGCAAGGCCGGGCAATCGGCGTCAACACGGCGACGATTCTGCCGGCGCAGGGAATCTGTTTCGCGATCGGGATCAATACCGCAAAATTCGTTGCCAGCCGCTTGCTGCGCGATGGGCGGATCCGGCGCAGCTACATCGGAGTCTCGGCGCAAACGGTTCCCATTCACCGCCGAGTGGTGCGCTTCTACGGTTTGGCGCGAGAAAGTGGTGTGGTCGTGGTCGGCATTGAAGACGGCGACCGAAGCCCGGCGCGGACAGCGGGCTTGCGCGAGGGCGACGTGATCGTGGCGCTCGACGACAAGCCAGTGGCCGGCGTGGATGACCTGCATCGTTTACTGACCGATGCTCAAGTCGGTGCGCGGTGCGCTTTGACGGTCATTCGCCACGCCGAGCGGCTGATCCTGCCGATCTTTCCCGAAGAGGCACGCTAGAGACTAATTACTGCCCGTGACCGTGCTATCGCATTGCACACACTGGATTTCGTGTGTTAGCTTCGACTCGGAGAGTTCCGCTTTGCGACACACGGTTCCGGCGGGGATGGAGCGCAAGGAGAGCGACGTTTACCTGCGCCTCGATTCGGCGCGTCTTCCCCAGCATATCGCCATTATCATGGACGGAAACGGACGCTGGGCCCGGCACCGGCATATGCCGCGCGTCGCCGGACATCGCGCCGGTGTGGCCGCCGTACGTTCGACGGTCGAAACCGCGGCGCGCATCGGAATTCCGGCGCTGACGCTCTACGCCTTCTCCGAGGAAAACTGGAAAAAGCGTCCGAAGACGGAAGTCGATTTCCTGATGCGTCTTTTGTGCCGCTACCTCAAAGCGGAAATCAAGACGCTCAACGAAAACAATATCCGGTTGAAATACATCGGACGGAAGCATGAGTTACCGGAGTCGGTGCAGCGCGAGATGGAAGAAGCGAGCTGCGCGACATCGAACAATACCGGGATGCTGCTGACGCTGGCGTTGAACTACAGCGCGCGCAGCGAGATCGTCGACGCCTTCCGCTCGCTGGCGGAGGCTGCCGCCCGCAATGGCGGCCTCGATCACATGGAAGTCGATGAGCAGGCGATTAGCGACCATCTCTACACGCGGGGTCTGCCCGATCCGGACTTAGTAATTCGCACCAGCGGCGAGATGCGGCTGAGTAACTTCCTGCTCTGGCAGCTTGCCTACGCGGAGATCTATGTGACGCAGACGTTGTGGCCTGATTTCCGCGGCCTTCAACTGCTCGAGGGGATCGAAGAATATCAGAGGCGCGACCGCCGCTATGGCGGGCTGGGCCCGGACGGGCATGCTCCGCGGCCTACGTCGCTCCGGGCCCACGCTGAGGCGAAACGTTGATGAGCACTGCTCGTGTGGGGACGGGCGCCCTCGCCCGTCCAGGGTTGCGTAGGGACAGCCGCCCTCGGCTGTCCAGCCGAGCGCAGCTCGGCAACTCCCGGCGATCAAAGCAACTCTGGATTTGCTATAGGCGTAGCGTGATTCCATGATCAAGCGCGTCGCGACCGCCGTCGTTCTAATTCCCCTGGTTTTGGTGCTGGTTCTGAAAGCGCCGCTTTATGTGCTGGCCATTGTGGCCGGGGCGGTAGCCCTGCTGGCCATCGTCGAGTTCCTGAAGCTGGTGACGCACTATGCAGTCCAGCCGCTGGGGCCGGCGACCTATGCCTTCGTCGCGCTCTTCTTTGTATTTGTAATTGTCGCTTGCACCAATCGCACGCCGCTGGTTGAGACCACGGCCATGCTCTACGGGATCACGCTGGCGGCGGCGCTCGCGCCTTTTGTGTTTCTGACCGTGGCAATGAGGATGACAATGAAGCGCGCCGATTTGGCAATCGGCTATCCGGCGGCCGCCGCTTCGGTGTTTGCCTTCGTGTATATCGCGATCCCGATGGCGCTTTTGGTCGCGATCCGCCAGCAGCCGGCGGGAGCGATCTGGACGATCTACACCCTGCTCGCCGTGTGGGCGGGAGACATCTTCGCTTACTTCGTGGGCAAGTCGCTGGGGCGGCATCGCATGTCGCCCGAGATCAGCTCGAAGAAGACCTGGGAAGGCGCGGCGGCTTCGGTCCTGGCCAGCGTGATCGTCGGCACGCTGTGGATTCAGCACGCGCCCGGAATCAGTTCCGCGCTGCTGCGGGTTGGATTGATTGACCGCCGCGATGGCATGTTCGGCCTGGAGCAGCCGCAACTGTGGCCCATCATTCTGCTGTCGGCGGTGGTCAACATCGCGGCGCAATTGGGCGATCTGGTCGAGTCGCTCATAAAGCGCGGCGCCGGAGTGAAAGATTCCGGCACGATTCTGCCCGGCCACGGAGGCATGCTCGATCGCATCGACGCCATGCTGTTCGCGGTGCCGGTGGTGTGGGCGTACGGCGCGTGGCAGCTGATGCAGTAGGGAGGAAAAAGCTCAGCAATAGCCCGCTCACCTGAACGCTTGCGCGGTCGTGTACAACGCAACCAACCCCAGCAAAAGCACCGCCTCCTCGAACTTCTCCGACCACACGTGCAGACGGTCGAATTCCCTGCGCAGCGGATTGTCCAGAGGCACGCTATCGATCACTCCAACCTCGGCGCGAAGGGCGTGCATTTTCGGAGAAATGGCGAATTGCGAGATCACCGTCAGCAACAGCATCAGCACGATCAAAAGGTGCCGCGCCGCCAGCGGTCGCGCATTTCCCGTGGCCATCCGGCTGTAGAGCATGGACGCGATCAGAAAGACAATTCCGGAAACAATGGCCATGTAGTGCAGTAAATCGAGCGAGCGTCCTACGATCGATCCCGCCATATGGCGGGTCGGGAGAAGTCCGGGTGAAAAAGCGATGGGCGCTTCGACGAACGCGAGAAAGATCAGGCCGCCAAGCCAGACCGCGAGCGACAACAGCATGAGGAACCGGAGAAATGACATGAGCGAGATTATAGAACTCGTTGGGCGGTTCCACGACTGCGGCGGTGCACGCGAATTCCTCCTAGCTTCTACAATAGAGTACGACTTCGTTTTAATCCTCACCTTGGGAGATTGAAATGCAACGCAAAGCGAGTGCAGTGTGGAAGGGTGGTCTTAAGGACGGGAAGGGGACGGTCTCGTCTACCAGCGGCGTTCTTTCGAATACGCCCTATTCGTTTACGACGCGGTTTGAAAACGCTCCGGGGACGAATCCGGAAGAGCTGATTGCGGCGGCGCATGCGGCGTGCTTTTCGATGGCGCTGTCGGCGCAACTGGGAGGCGCGAACCTGACGCCGGAGAGCATTAGCACGGCAGCTACGCTCACCATGGACAAACTCGACGCGGGATGGACCATCACGGCCGTGCATCTGGATGTGGTCGCGAAGGTGCCGGGCGCGAGCGCGGAAGCCTTCAGCACAGCCGCGCAAAATGCAAAAGCGGGCTGCCCGGTATCGAAGGTGCTGAACGCGAAGATTACGATGGATACGAAGCTGGGCTAGTCGCCCGTGGCGAAAGTAAGATAACTCTCAATTCGCCGTATTTTGTCATCCCGAGCGAAGCGCGGGATCTGCATTTTGCGGCGAACTGCAGATCCCTCGCTTCGCTCGGGATGACAACACATGAAGAGTGTCGCTTGTGCAGCGCTCGCCTGGCAGTTGGCGACTAACTTTGCGAGCGCAAGAGCTGGCGCAGCTTGTGATTGATTTTTACCGCTTCCTGCGAGGCCTGATCGATCAGCTCGACCCAGCGGCGTGTGTTCTCGGGCGGTCCTGCCTGCGAAATCAGGTAAGTGGCTTGCACGATGGTTTCGAGCGCATTGCTGAGATCGTGCGCCAGTGCGCGGAGTTCCCTCGCCAGTTCTGGCGGGATTTTATCGGAGGCATTTTCCATGATCTTGGGCGGCCCGGCGCGTTGCATATGACGAAGCGCGGCGAAGGATACGACTTTGCGTTCGTTTGACAGCCGGACGCCAGCCAGTAGATATTAGTGTAGTCCCCCCTAAAAAAGGGCCTGCTGATTTTTTCTTTTTATGCGGATGTGGCGGAACTGGCAGACGCGCTAGGTTCAGGACCTAGTGGCCGCAAGGTCGTGGAGGTTCAAGTCCTCTCATCCGCACCAAGAAAAGCTCTTAGCCTTTAGCTTCTAGCTCGTCACTCGCAGCCCGTAGCTTTTCACCCAGAAACTGTGTTCGTGCGGGGCAGAACGTCCGCGCCACCTCAAGCGCCAGCGGAGAGGCGGTGAGTGCTGCGGTTTTGCGCTATCCCGTACTGGCGGATTTTATAGAGCAAAGCTTTATAGCTGATCTTCAGCAGCGCCGCGGCTTGTTTGCGATTCCAGTTCGTCTCTTCCAGCGCACGGGCGATGGCTTCGGCCTCAGCTTCATCTTTGGCGTTGCGCGACAGCGACTTCAGGCCGCCGCCGGACTCAGCACCCGCGACTGCGGTTCTGCCCACTGCGTGGGCGTGCATTCCTCCACCGCCATCGGGCCGGGGCTGCAACTCGGATGCCGCAAGGGTTTCGTCTCCCAGAACCAGGTAGCGCTTGATGAAGTTGCTCAGTTCGCGCAGGTTGCCCGGCCAGGAATGCCGCAGGCATGCCTCCATCAACGCGGGCGAAAGTGGCAACGGGGCACGCGCGTAGGAATCCGACATGCGCGACATGAAATGCTTCAGCAGGATCGGAATTTCTTCCTTGCGGTCGCGCAGCGGAGGCAGCGACAGGGTGAAAGCGTTCAGGCGGTAATAAAGGTCGTCACGCAAACGCTTAGTGGCGAGCGCTTCGGGAATGTTGATGTTGGTGGCAGCCAGGATGCGGACGTCGACTTTGACCACGGTGCGGCTGCCGAGGCGGGAGAACTGCTGGTCCTGGAGGACGTGCAGCAGCTTGGCCTGCAGCCCCGGCGGCATTTCGCCGATCTCGTCGAGCAGGATGGTGCCTTTGTTGCAGAGTTCGAACTTGCCCGGCTTGGCGTGCGTGGCGCCGGTGAAGGCTCCCGCTTCGTAGCCGAACAGTTCGCTTTCAAGCAGGTCGGCGGGCACCGCCGCACAGTTCACTTTGAGGAAGGTGCGGTGGGCGCGCGGGGAAAGTTTGTGGATCAGGCGGGCGAGCACTTCCTTGCCGGTACCACTTTCACCGAGCAGGAGGACCGGGATTTCGACGTTGGCGACGAGTGCGGCCTGCGAGCGAATCTTCCTCATCGCCGGGCTGGCAGCGATGAAGAACACGTCGTCGCAAAGCTCTTCGATTTCGCCGGCATAGCTCTCACCCTTGGCCGTGCCGACGCACTGTCCAATGACCGCGTCGAGTTCGGCTTTCTGGAACGGCTTGGTCAAATAATCGATCGCGCCCAGGCGCATGGCCTGCACGACTTTGCGCGTGTCATTCACGCAGGAGAGCATGACGACTTTCAATCCGGGCTTGAGGTGGCGGAGTTGTTCGAGAGTCTGCAATCCGTCGATGCCGGGCATGAGTAGATCGAGCAACACCAGGTCGGGCTGCAGTCCTTTCTGGACGCGCTCGATCGCTTCTTCGCCGGAGCTGGCGGTTTGAACCTTGTGCTCATCCACTTCCAGCAGCGTGCGGATGTAGCGCAACATTCCCGGTTCGTCATCCACCAGCAGGATGTTGGCGGCTTCGCTCATTTCGTTCCTCGCAGCGGACTCAGAATTGGTTTCAGTGGAATGAGAAAAGAAAACTTGCAACCTGTGCCCGGTTCGCTTTCGACCCAGATCTTGCCGCCCATGGCTTGCAGAAGGCGGCGGGAAATGGCGAGTCCCAGGCCCATGCCCTCGGCCGATTCGCTGCCGGGCAGGCGGAAAAAATCGTCGAAGATTTCCAGGTGAAACTCCGGCCGAATTCCCGGGCCGGTATCGGCCACGCTGATTTTGACAGCGTTCGGCACTTTCGTCGATTGACGGCGGCGCTCTCCATTGGCTGCGGACTGGCTGACGCTGCGCCGCTCCCACATATGAGGTTCGCCGTGCAGCCATACGGTGCCGCCCTGCGGTGTGTACTTGGAGGCGTTCTCCAGAAGATTGGAAATCACGCGCTGGATCTTGGGCGCATCGAAGGGAAATGGCGTCAGTTTCTCATTGGCCAGGAAATACAACGCGAGACCGCGCTCCTGAAACCGGCCTGACCAGAGCCGGCAAACTTCCGAGAGGCACGCGTTCATGTCACCTTCCACGTACTGCGTGCGCAGTTCGCCGGTTTCGAGCACGCTGAAGGTCAGGAAGTCCTGAATGAATTGCTGCAAGCGCTGCCCGCTGGAGAACATGTCGCCCATCACTTCGCGCTGGCGCTCATTGAGCGGTCCGAGTTTCTGGCTCTGCAGCAGCTCAATGTAGCCGTTGAGGATCGCCAAGGGCGTCTTGAGGTCGTGGGCGGCAGAGGCCAGAGCGTCCGCCGTCTTGCGGAAACGATCGCGCAATTGTTCGAGCTCGCGTGCCGCGTCGTCCGCAGTGCTGGGCGCGGAAGCCCGAGCCGGGGCGGTTGACGGCAGGCTACCTTTTGGACCACTGCCGGTCGGGGAAACGGCTGGGCTTTTGTCGGACATCGAAGCCATGGATAACCAAATAGCGCTCAATATTGGAGGAGGGAAATGTACTATCGCCAGAACACAAGGGGATACTTTGATCCTATGTCAGGTGCACCAGACTGTCAATTGGAAACGGCCCCAAGCAGGCACCGAAGCGAAAAAGGTTGCAGCTTTTTAACATAACCCCTAGTCATTATTAGATTCCGGGCTGTGCAGCTGCTTCGGCAATGTCCGTGCCGGTGGCGAGGTTTCGAGTGATTCCAGGCAGGCTCGGCTTCTCTCGGAAGTTTGGCCCCTAAGATGCGGTCTTAGGAGTGTTTACACCTCTTTATGGTGGGCCAGACACGTGCCTCGTAGCTTATCGAAGAAGGAAGAACGCAAGTGGCCACGGTTGCAGCTCGCCATTCCGGTTTTTGTCCGCACTCGCGACGGAAGCGGCAAGGATTCCCTTGAGTTTGCCACGGCCATTAACATCTCTCCTGGGGGTGCTTTGGTGGTGGTTCGCCGTTCTTTGCCGAAATCGGCACTGGTTTCACTGGAGATTCCGAGCGCTCCAATCGGGCCTGTCAAGGGTTTGAAGACCTCTTTGCGGATGATGCAAGCGAAGGCGGTGTGGGTTGCGCACCTCGATGACTACCATCTTCTAGGTCTGAAGTTCGCCCGCCGCCTGAGCACCGACGCGGCGTCTGTTTCCGGAAAGCACATGAGAAAAGCTGGTTCTGCGGTGTGAAATGTTTTTCCTATCTCAAGTCTGTCTCAGAATGGCACTTTGGTGCCATGCCGGATGTTCGGGCTTCCGCGATATCATCACTCTAAGCCATTGATAAGTTGAGCGTTTAACGGAAAGCTTCTGGCTCGCTCAGCTCTCTTCCCCGGTTTGGTGCTTGGGGTGCACTTTTAGTGCATGCGGGTGAACACTCACCGCAACGGGGCATTTAGTCTTATGACGACACTTTCGGTAAGTTCGCTGGCACAATCGCTCGGCGAGGTTCCCCCTGACAATATTATTTTTGGCCATTCTGAGGTCATGCAGGCGGTTCGTTCGCGGCTCGGCAAAGTAGCCGCCGCCAACGTTCCTGTCCTTATCACCGGCGAGAGCGGCACCGGGAAAGACATCATTGCCCGGCTCATCCATGGGCTGTCTCCGTGGAAGATGGGGCCATATGTAAAGGTGAACTGCCCGGCAATTCCGGGGACGCTGCTGGAAAGCGAACTGTTCGGCTACGAAAGAGGAGCCTTTACGGGCGCGGTTGGGTCGAAACCTGGACGGGTCGAACTGGCCCACCGCGGCACCTTGTTTCTAGATGAAATTTCCGAGCTTGACCCATCCTTGCAATCGAAACTTTTGCAGCTTTTGCAGGATGGGCAGTTCTGCCGCATCGGCGCCCAGGAAGACAAGAAGGTCGAAGTGCGAGTGGTGTGCGCGACCAACCGCCATTTGGAAGCGGAGATCGAATCGGGAGCTTTCCGCCAGGATCTTTACTACCGCATCAACGTGGTGAACCTCCGCATGCCGGGGCTAAGGGAACGCCGTGGCGATATTGAAGATCTGTGCAGCTACTTCCTCGAATACTACAACCGCAAGTTCAACTGCCGGGCACGGCCTCTGTCGAATGAAGTGCTGGCGGTGCTGCAGAAATATCACTGGCCGGGAAATATTCGCGAACTGGAAAACCTGATCAAGCGCTACGTGATCCTGGGCCATGAGGAAGTGATCACTAACGACCTGGTGACCCGCGAGCCGGACTTTTTCAATCAGGAGTTCTCGCTCGACGGGCCGATTTCTCTGAAGCAGCTTACGCGCCAGTGCGTGCACGAACTGGAGCGTAAGGTCATCCTGAAGGTGCTGCAACAGCACCACTGGAATCGTAAGCAGGCAGCCCGCACGCTGGGCATCAGCTATCGCGCCCTGCTTTACAAGATCCGCGATGCCGGCTTGCCCTCGAACCGTGCTCTGCGCCTGCAGCAGGCGGAGAAAAACAAATCGACCGACGACAAGCCCACCGGCGACGAAAGACCGACTAGCGGAGCGGCCGCCGACTGAGACGGCTTTCGTTAAGGCATCGAGTGATCGGATCATCGGGCCATCGGGTCATCTCTCCCTGCCCGAACTTCCTATCACCCGATGACCCGATCCCTTCGCTCACGCCCAGTACGTGCGGTCCAGCGTTCTGTACTGAATGGCCTCGGCGATGTGTTTGGGTTCGAGCTGTGGAATACCGTCGAGGTCGGCAATCGTGCGTGCGACTTTCAGGATGCGGTCATGCGCGCGGGCGCTGAGCCCTTGCTGGGCCATGGCGCGCTCGAGCAGGCGCTCGCAATCGGCGGAGAGTTCGCAGAATTTCCGTATGAACTGTGTCGGCATTTGGGCATTGCAGTAAAGTCTTTCGCGTCCGGAAGAAAAGCGCGCCAACTGGACGTCACGCGCACGAACCACGCGCTCAAGAATGCTCGCCGAGCTTTCCGACTCCTTCGTGCTGCGCATTTCCTTGTAGTTCACGGCCGGGACGTCAATGTGAATGTCGATGCGGTCGAGCAGGGGTCCCGAGATTTTAGAAATGTAGCGCTGGATCATGGGCGGGGTGCAGTGGCATTCGCGGGTGCGGTCGTTGTGAAATCCGCAAGGACAGGGGTTCATGGCGGCGGCCAGCATGAAACGCGCGGGGAAAGTCAGCGACATGGCGGCCCGCGCGATGCAAACGGTGCCGTCTTCGAGCGGCTGCCGCATGACGTCAAGAACGTTGCGCGGGAATTCGGGAAACTCGTCGAGGAACAGCACCCCATTGTGCGCGAGCGAAACCTCACCCGGCCGCGGGATCGCACCGCCGCCGATCAGACCCGCGTCGGAGATGGTGTGGTGAGGCGCGCGGAAAGGTCGCAGACCGACGAGTCCGGCGTGCGCATCGAGCACACCAGCGACACTGTGAATCTTGGTGGTCTCCAGGGCTTCTTCGAAAGTAAAGGGCGGCAGGATCGTCGGCATGCGTTTCGCCAGCATGGTTTTTCCAGATCCTGGAGGCCCGATCATCAGAATGTTGTGACCGCCAGCGCAGGCGACTTCAAGGGCACGCTTGGCGGTTTGCTGGCCGCGGACGTCTTTGAAATCCACGGGGAAGTGCTGCGCTTGGCAGAGCAGTTGATCGGTGTCGACCTGCAAGCGGGAGACGCCATTGCCCGAGTTAATGAGATGAATGACTTCCAGCAGTGATTTAACCGGGTAAACCTCAACGTCGCCGACCATGGCGGCTTCGCGAGCATTGACTTCGGGCACGACCAGGCGTTTTACTTTCGTTCGACGAGCCTCGATCGCGATCGGCAAAGCGCCACGCACTCCGCGCACCCTTCCGTCGAGAGAAAGCTCGCCGACAAACAGCGCGTCAGGCACCTCCTTCTTATTCAGCCCGCCGTATGCGCCGAGGATGCCGAGCGCCATGGGCAGGTCGAAGCCGGAACCTTCCTTGCGGATGTCGGCCGGCGCCAGATTAATGGTGATCTGGGTGGGTGGGATATCGTAGCCGCAATTCTTCAGTGCCGAGCGGACGCGGTCGCGGCTTTCGCGGACGGCAGCATCGGGCAGGCCGACTGTGTGAAAGTGGTCTTCGTTCATTTTGACGCCCGAGACATCCACTTCCACTTCGATGATGTTGGCGTCAATTCCGTAAACGGCGGCACTCAGGGTTTTATAGAGCATAGAGATTCCAGTGAGCACACGAAGAGGACAGCGCGGATGGGAGATCCTTGCCGACATCATAGTCAGTGCCAGACTGGACCGCTGTGATGGCCATCACCCCTTTACCGTGATGGAACGTTCTGGAACGTTCTGTCGTGAACCGCCGCTTTCGGTGCTAGGCTAGGGGCAATATGGCGGATAACGTTTTTGCGCCAGGGGAGTCCCTCAATGCTCGACGAAGATGCCACTTCAGCCCGGTCCGGTGCGGCGTCAAACCGGCTGGAACGCGAAGAGAGCCAGTTGTGGCGATGGGCGCTTGGCCTGCTCGTTTTGTTTGCGGCGGCAGTGGCAGCGTTGTCGTGGCAACAACTGAAAGACCTTCCTTACCGGCTGTGGGCAATTCCCGCCGGACTCTTCGCGCTCGCCGTCTTGTTTGCCACCTATGCTTTCGGGCGCAAACGCGAGGTTGCGGAGCTCAAGCACATTCTAAAGGGCTTTCAGAATCAGGCGGGAGTCACACCCTCCGAAGAGCAACTCGATCAGTTGGGCCAATTGATTATGCGCTCGCAGCGCAACTTCAAGGAGCTGATCGATTCTCTGGATGACGTGGCGCTCGCTATCTCACTCGATGGAACCCTGCGCACGGTAAACCGGCGAATTACGGAAATTCTCGGCGTTCCTTACTCTCAGCTGGTGGATCACAAACTTGAGGAATTCCTGGGCGCGCCGCTGCATGCGGAGGCGACCGGAGGGCTGGCACGGTTTCTGGAGAAGCGCAACTGGTCGGGAGTGGTCGAGGTCCGCCTTAAGAACGATTCCCGGCGGCTTTACTACGACTGCGTGGTCAACGCCATCGTCAAGGGCGGCGAGGTGACCGGGGCGAGTGTGCTGGCGCGCGACATCACCGAACATCGTGAGAAGGAACAGCGCTTCACGCAGCTGTTCGAATCTCTGCAGGAAGGCGTGTACATCAGCAATCCGGAAGGCAAGCTGCTCGAGGTAAACCCGGCCCTCGTCTCCATCTTGGGATATGACAGCAAAGAAGATTTGTTAAACCTGCCGCCGGAACACCTGAATGTAGACGGGGGCGATCCGGTGCTGGGACACGCGGGAAGCCAGAGCGGCCGCACCCGCACTCGCGAGGTTCGACTGCGAAGAAAAGATGGCGGAGTCGCGGTGTGCGTGGATACCTCGAGCGGCGTGATGGAGGCGGGACGGGTTGTCCGTTACCAGGGCACGCTGGTAGACGTCACCGAGAAGCACGCGCTGGAACAACAGTTGCGGAGGCAGGAAGAGTTCCGCCGGCACCTGCTGGAAAGTTTTCCGGATCTGATTCTGGTGCTCGACCTAAAGGGGCAGTACACGTTCGTGAGCGCGCGCATCGGTGAGCTCCTCGGGTACGGACCGGAACATCTCATGGGCAAGAACGTCGCGGAGACGGAGAATGCTCCACCGGAACTGGCCGAACTCTACCGCACCGTCGCGACCGGTGAGAGTTCACTGACGTCATGCGAATACGGCTCCCGGCACCGCGACGGCAGCTGGCGCACCATGCTGGGCATGGCGAGTCCACTGTTGGACGCCGAAGGCGAACCAGCGGGCGTGATCGTCTCCGTTCGCGATGTGACGATGGAGAAGAGACTGGAGCAGCAGATTATTCAAAGCGAACGCCTCGCGGCCATGGGGCAGATGATCGGCGGCTTCGCCCACGAGCTCAACAATCCGCTGACCAGCATTCTGGGCATGGCGGAACTGCTGCAGGAAGGCGAGGCCAGCGAAGCCGCCCGCAAACAAATCGTCATTCTGCACCAGCAGGCGCGGCGTGCGGCCGAAATCGTCCAGAACTTGCAATACTTCGCCCGGCCGCCGGCTCCGGGACGCAGCCAGGTCAATCTGAACGAGCTCGTGCAGCGCACCGTGCAGATGCAGGCGTATCCGCTGCGCAAGAGCAACATCACGGTGGATTTTCTGCCCGAACCGGCGATACCCGCAATCGTGGCCGATCCCAATCAGCTGATGCAGGTGTTCCTGAACCTCCTGCTGAATGCGGAGCAGGCGATCCGCGAAAGCCGCGAGAAAGGCACGATTCGCGTGCGCATCGGACGCAAGCCCGACTCGGTATGGATTGTGTTTCAGGATGACGGTCCGGGAATCGCACCCGAAAACCTGGCGCACATTTTTGATCCTTTCTTCACCACCAAGCGGCCCGGCCGAGGAACCGGCCTGGGCCTAAGCATCTGCAAGACCGTCCTACGCGAGCATGGAGGAAACATCGAAGCAGCAACGTCCCCGGATGGGGGCGCGCTGTTCACGATCACACTGCCGGTCACGGCGGAGTCCACCCCAACGGCGGGTTAGAGGATGGATGATTAACCTTAGATTGTCATCCTGAGCGAAGCGAAGGACCTATGCATTGCCGCTCGCAGCGTTCAATGCCCTAGTTAGCCCGGCCATCCCAGTCCCACGGGGAACGAACGAATGCGGTAGAGCTTGAAGTGCGGGTTCTCGTAAACCAAGTCGAAATTCGGCGCATTGTTTTGAACGAACCGCAGCAGAAATCCCGCGTCTTCATCGAAAGCGTTCGTGGTCACAAGATACTTGGCTTGGATGTGCTCCGCCCACCGCCAAAGCTCCGCATCGTCGCCCTGGTAGTTGTAGGCGGAAGCTGGCCGTCCCGTGTAAAGCGAGAGCGCACGGGCGCGGAAGTAGATGATTGCGTCCTGCGGTGCGGTATTGTCGCGCACCGCCTGGCACACCTGGTTGAACTCAGGGAGCCCCGTCGTCTGACGAATCGGGCCAAAGCTGACGCCGCGATAAAACTGTACGTAACCGACGGCGATAAGAAGGAACAACGCCGAGGTCACCGCCGGAGAGTAGCGTGGGCCCATGCTCTTCGTCAGGCCTTTGCATCCGGATATCGCCAAGTATCCGACCCATGGAACAACAGGAAACATCATGCGAGCACCCTCCGGAAAGGGCCACAAGATAATGATGGCGAGATAGGCTGCAAGCGTGGTCTCGACGAAGGTGAGCCCACGCCTCGGCTGGATTAAGAACCCGGCGAGAACCAATACAGTGAACAAGCCCAGCACGACGTAGGCGAAAGAGTTGGGGGCTGACCCGACCCAGAACGACGCCAGCACCCGCGCATAGGCCGCGATGTTGCCAGCGATTGTGTGCAGCGTGGGAGATTGGTAGAGGTAACCACCGGGCCCGACGCCTATGAAGTGAGGCTGCAACACGAGTAATGCAGCGCACACCATGATCGAAACGGCCGTAAAGCGGGTGATCGTCCGGAGTCGCAGAACATCATAAAGAAGCAGTCCGGCCACCAGCGCTACGCCCACGGCACGCGTGCCGATCGCAAGATAAATGGCAAAACCTATCACCGCGGACCAGCGCCACCACCCGGAGCTGTCGCGGCGAGCGTGGCGCACCAGAAGCACTGTCACGCAAAAGAAGAAGAGGAATGGAATGTCGGACAGCACATTGTCTTTGGCAACCCAGAGCTCTGGATTGAATCCCAAGAGCGCGACCAGCGCCAAGGTGTATCCTTCGCCCAGATCGCGCTTCCAATAAGCGTAAACAGCGATGAGGGCCAGAACAAGGAAGAGAACCTGTTCCAATTTCATCGGAATGAGGTTAAGTCCAAAACTCCTATAGATGGGTGCGAGCAGTGCTGGGAAGATCGGCGGATAGAATCTCGGCCCATAGACTGGAAAGGATGGGTTGTAGATGTACCCGGTGTCGGTGTAGGGACGCCCTTCGACAATGTTTTGCGCGTGATGCACATACATTGCAAAGTCGTCGCTCCAAATATGCCCTTGCCTTACTGTGGCGGCGTGAAAGATGCCGACGGCAACAAGGAGAGCGAGGATATAGATCTTTTCGCGCACGAGCAGTGACGACAGGGTAGTTTACCGCTCCGCCGCCATCGCCACAGCGTTCCCCCCGCCCAGGCACAGCGCGGCAATCCCGCGGTGCACGTCGCGGCGAATCATTTCATAAATCAAGGTGACGAGCACACGGGCTCCGCTGGCCCCTGCGTCCTTGAAAATCGTCTCTCATCATAGAGCGTGACAAGCATCGCGAGGTTCTCGACGCGCAACCCCGCCGGCATCCGAACGACGCTTTCGGCTGAAACGTGCGCGCGGCAGAAACGACGCGAGGGGTGAACAAGTGAGAGCGAGTTGTGATGTCACTCGACTTTTTCTTCGCGCGCGAGTCGCGCAGGTGACTTTGGTACAGCGGTGCATGCGCCCGTTTCAATCATTTTTCTCTTGACTTCGTTCTGCGTTGACTCTATACATTCAAACAGTTGCAACAAACGACCGTTGCGAAATTCCATGAAGAATGGAAAGGGAGAATAGATCAATGGCAACCAAGAAGAAAGCAAAGAAGAAGAGCAGCAAGAAGCACTAAGCACCTGCAACAGGCAACGACAAAGGGGACGCGATGAGCGTCCCCAAAGTTTTTTGCGGCATTTTCCAGATTCCCAACGCCATTCCGCTTGTTCCCGTGAACGAAAGCCTTCTGCTCAAACCAGGGCTGGTCTCATAAATGGTTTTGGGAAGGGCACGGCTTCAGCCGTGCCACACGGCCAATAGAAATGCGGGCTTTAGCCCCTGAGGGCCAGACCGCCCGCCCGGAGAATCATCAATTGGGACCAGTTCTAGTTGACGCGAGACGCCGACTTCTTCCGCGGAGCTGCACCGATCTTCTCGCCAACGATCTTCTCGGTCGCGGGACAAAGGTTGCGATAGGGACAGAACGCACAGTGATACCCGGGGTTCGGGGCAAATTTTCCCTGCGCGATTCCGTCTGACGCTTCTTGCACGCGCAATTTCGCCGCTTCCAACTCGGCGTCGGTCCGCGTGGTGTAGACGGGCGTGTTGTTTTCGAGGTTGTGGAAGATCAAGCGGTCAGCGCGCTTTCCCCACGTCTCCCTGGCCGCGAGCGCATACAGCGAGAGTTGCAGGCTCTCGTCGGCGTCCTCTTGTGACTTCGGCTTGCCCGTCTTGTAGTCCACGATGGCAACCGTGTCCGGGCCCGTGCGATCGATGCGATCCACGCGTCCGGCCAACTTCGCCGGGCCCACTTGCAGTTCAAATCTGCATTCGGTCTCGATGACTTCGGGCGGCTCGGCGCTGCGAGCAAACTCGAAAAATTGCCGCAACTGCTCCATCCCCTGCCGCAGATACAGCTCATACTGATAGCGGTCGGCAATGCCCGCGGAAGCCAGGTCAGACCGGAACTGTTCAAACAAATCGTCGTCGCTGATCTCGCGCTCGTAACGCTGCGCGTCGTAGAAGGTGTGCAGGATGCGATGCATGGCCGCTCCGTAGTGTAGGGACGCGGGCACGTCGCGCGGCAGGTTCCACTCCCGTTCGAGCTTGAAGCGAAGCGGGCACTCTTCGTAAATTTCAATAGCCGATGCGCTCAGGCCGGTGACGAAGCTCGCCGACGGCGGCATGAGCAGCCACGCGGCCACGGTCGATTGCTGCACCGCGATTCTCTGTTCCTCTTCGGCAAACAAGGTGTCCTGCACGGCCGCCGCGGGACGGGTGGACCAGAACTTCTTGTAAGCCGGGTGAACCATGAACTCCCGCAGAAACTTGGTCGGCTTCGGATCCTTTTTGCTCTGTCCCTGGTGCGCATAGATCGCCAGTGTGTCCTTGGCGCGCGTCATGGCCACGTAGAACAGGCGGCGCTCTTCTTCTTCGTGCAGTGTCTTGTCGTCATTCACAGCGCCCGGCGAAGACGTGGCCGCCCGGCGCAGTTCCTTAGGAAACGCAATGAGCGGCTCATGGTATGCAGTTGGGAACGAAACGGATGAACCGCGAATGATGGCCACGTGCTGGAACTCAAGTCCCTTGGCGGCGTGCGCGGTCAAAAGCTGTACTGCGTCGTCCTCGGTGCGAGGAAGCGGAATTGTACCTCTCGCCTGCACAAAATAATCCAGGTACTCGAGGAATTCGGAGGGGCTACCAGTTTCGGCAATCGCTTTCTTGTGCCATGACTCCACAAACGTCAGAAACGCGGCCAGCAAAGCCGACCGCTGCAGATCGAAGTGCCGGATCACAACGCTCACCGCATAGTTCGCGGTAGAGCCCGCGGTAGAGCCCGCGCGAACTCCGTCCTTCCCCACTTCGCGGTGGACCTTCTCCACGCTCTCCAGCACCGCTGGACCGCCAGCCAGCCTTCCCAACACCATGCGGAGATCGAGTTCCTGCCGCCGCACCGCCCTCATCGCCGCCCGCAATTCCATTGGGTTGATGCCGAATTGGGGCAGCGCTGCTACGCGAAACAGGCTGGCATGATCGTTGGGAGACACAGCGGCGGTCAGGCAGGCCACCGCGTCGCGGACCTCGGGTGTGTCGAGGACGTCCAGACCTTCGATGGAGAATGGAATGCCGCGCTCGGCAAGTTCATGGACCAGTTCGTCGCGATGGTTGTGTTGGCGATAGAGCACGGCAAAATCGCTCCACCGGCATCGCTGGTCTTTATCTTTGTCCTTGCGCTTCTTCTGGATCCGGCGGGCGAGGTCGGCGGCCTCGACTTCTTTATCTCTCCAGGTAACAACTTCGACTGGCGGCGCGGCCGTGGTCTCCCCTTTCCGCTTCGCCTCCTCGTCGCGCAGCGATGCAAGGGGCGCACGCTGGTAGGAAACTGAAATTCCTTTTTGCGAGAACGTTTGTCCGAACGCTTGTCCGAACACTGCCGGGTTCTCATTCACAATGCCAAAAGCGCAACCGAGGATGGGCGAGCGCGAGCGCCGATTCTTTTCCAGGGCAACGACTCGGGCCGCAGGAAAGTTCCTCATAAACAAAGTGAACGCCTCGCTCGAAGCGCCGCGGAACTGGTAGATCCCCTGATCCGGATCGCCCACGGCAAAAACGTTCGCCTCCGGACCGGCGAGAAGCGACAGGATCTCGATCTGGGCAAAATTCGCGTCCTGGAATTCATCCACCAGCAGAAAGCGAGTCCGGCGCCGTTCTTCTTCGAGCAGCGCGGGATCGTTCTTCAGCAACTGATAGGCCTTGGTGATCATGTGGCCGAAGGTGCCCAGGTTTCTTTCCAGGAGCATGTTTTCCACGGTGGCAAAAACGCGAGCGATCTCCTGGCAGCGCTCCAGGATCTCGACCTCTTCCAATTCCGTTTGCTTCTTCGAGCGGGCAACCCGGGGAAGCGCGACCTCGCCGCGTTCGAGGCGCGCAACGTAGTGCGCGTATTCTGCCGGGCCGACCAGTTCGTCCTGGCAGCGACGCATGAAATCGATCAGGCTATCGAGGAACTGGCCGACGTTGGCAGCGCGCACAAAGTGTTTGAGGCGCAGATCGCGAATACGGCGGCGCAAGTACACCCAGAGATCCTTGTCGTCGAGCACGCCAAAACCAGCGCCGCGGCGCTGGAGCAGTCCGTAGCACCATGCATGGAAGGTGCAGGCCTGCAAACCGTCGATGCCGGTCCCCTTCAGTTCCCCTCGTACGCGGGCCAACATCTCCGCGGCGGAATTGTCGGTATAGGTGAGCGCAACAATTTCGTCAGGGCGGGCGTGACCTTCGCGGATGAGGTTGGCCACGCGCTGCGTGAGGACAGTGGTCTTCCCGGTGCCGGCGCCGGCGATCACCAGCATCGGGCCATGAAGGTGTCCGATGGCTTGCTGCTGGCGTTCATCGGGAACGATCTTTGTCGCAGATGAAACAATCGAATTTACTTGAGATGTCACTTGAGATGTCACCAGCCGGAGAATATCAGAGGTGGTTGTGGAATGCTGCTGCAAGCTACGGGAAACGCAGGCTTCGTTGCTGTGCCTCGTATCAGGGCATCACTTTCTGCTGTGCCTCGTACCAGGGCATCGCTTTCTGTTGTGCCTCGTATCAGGGCATCGCTTTAGCGATGCCGAAAGTTCTTCGAAATCCAATGCCCCTTTAGGGGCTGCGACTCCGCAGCCTGGAGCTGCATCACCGCAGCGCATCAAGCGCGAGTGCGGTAGCGACAATCGCCGCGGTTTCGGCGCGCAGGATTGTGCCGCCAAGCGAGGCCGCGACCCATCCCGTTTCGCGAAACCACGCGAGCTCCTCGTCGGCCCATCCCCCTTCGGGCCCCACGGCGAGCGCCACTTCAGTTGGCTGGGATTCTAAAATGTCTCCCAGCCGAGTGTCCTCTTCAGACTCGGCGAGAGATTCGGCAAGAACTATGCGGGTCAGTGCTCCGGCCGGCAGAACACCGGCGCCAGCAAGATCTTTCACTTTGACCGGTGCGGCAATCTCAGGCGGCGCCGACCTTCGCGACTGTTCGGCCGCCTGACGTACGATGCGCTGCCAACGCTCGTGGCGTTTCACGGCAGCAGCGGCCAGATGCGCATCGGTCCGGCGGGCGATTACGGGAACGATGCGAGCGACCCCGATCTCTGTACACTTCTCGATCGCCCACTCCATGCGGTCGAACTTGAAGATGGCGAGGGCCAGCGTGATCTTCGGAGCGGCCGACGGCTTGGGCCTTGGCGTATGGTACTGCTTCGTGCCGAGCGCGAACTCGATGCGATCATAGGAGATCGTAGTGATGGTTCCGCGGCGAACTTCTTCTCCAGTTGCGATGTCAAACTCCTGCCCGACTTCTGCGCGCAGCACACGGGCAAGATGCGCGGCATGTTCGCCCACCAAAGCAGCGGTGTCTCCGGTAACCTCGTCAGCGATCCAGCGGCGGCGTGTCATAAGGCAGTTGTCAGTTGCCAGTTACCAGTTGCCAGTACTCAGCCCCATGCCGTGCCGCGATCGTCTCAGTGAATCACTGGCAACTGGTAGCTGGCAACTGGCAACTGCCTTACGCAAACATGTCCTTCACGCGTCCCAAGAGCGACCGATGCTGCGGCTTGTTTTCCACCGGGGACAGCTCTCCCAGCTCGGCCAACAGTTCGCGCTGGCGCTTACTCAGTTTCCCGGGTGTTTGGATTCGCACCTCGACATAAAGATCGCCTTTGCCGTGCCCGTTGAGTACCGGCACGCCTTTGTTCCGTATGCGAAACGTGGTTCCCGATTGCGTGCCTTCGGGAACTTTCAGCTTGTGTTCTCCTTCAAGCGTCGGAACCATAATCTCGATGCCGAGGGCAGCTTGCGCAAACGAGATCGGAACCACGCAGTGCAGGTCGTTGCCCTCGCGCTCAAAGAAGGCGTGCTCCTTCACATGCAGGACAACATACAAGTCGCCGGCTGGCCCGCCG
>Ga0208042_1000141_pt1 | contig 25295 bp, 24 predicted proteins | sample Sb_taG_10_FD_187708 | JGI IMG/M metagenome (GOLD analysis project Ga0208042, IMG submission 187708) | Peat soil microbial communities from Weissenstadt, Germany - Sb_50d_7_NC metaG (SPAdes) (version 2) | ecosystem: Environmental > Terrestrial > Soil > Wetlands > Peat | place: Germany... | reverse complement strand
GGTTTTCACCGGCTGGGACATTTTCGAAGACAACATGTACGCGGCCGCCCGCAACGCCGGCGTGCTGGAGCGTGATCTGCTCGACAAAGTGAAAGGGCGGCTCAGCGCCATCCAGCCGCTGAAGGCGGTGTTCGATCACAACTACGTCAAGAAGCTCGACGGGCCAAACGTGAAGAAAGGGAAGAACAAACTGGACCTGGCCGAGCAGCTTCGCCAGGACATCCGCGACTTTAAGAAGTCGAGCGGCGCCAGTCGGCTAATCACCATCTGGTGCGCTTCGACGGAGACCTTCATTGAGCCCAGCGCCGCTCACCAAAGCGTGAAGGCGCTCGAAAAAGCGATGCAAGAGAACGACGAAAACATCGCGCCCTCGATGGTGTACGCCTATGCTTCGCTCATGGAGGGCGTGCCCTTCGCCAACGGCGCGCCGAACCTGACGGTGGACGTGCCGGCGATGCTCGAACTCTCGCGTGCGCGTGAAGTTCCCATCTGCGGCAAGGATTACAAGACTGGCCAGACTTTGCTGAAGACCGTGCTGGCCCCTGCCTTCAAGGCGCGTCTGCTCGGGCTGAGCGGATGGTATTCGACCAACATCCTGGGCAACCGCGACGGCGAAGTGCTGGACGATCCCGGCTCGTTCAAGACCAAGGAAGAATCGAAGCTGGGAGCGCTGGAGCACATTCTGCAGCCGGCGTTGTATCCGGAACTCTACGGCAATATTTTCCATAAAGTACGCATCAACTATTACCCGCCGCGTGGCGACAACAAAGAGGGATGGGACAACATCGACATCTTCGGCTGGCTCGGCTACCCGATGCAGATCAAAGTGGACTTCCTGTGTCGCGACTCGATTCTTGCCGCGCCGATCGTGCTCGATCTGGTGCTCTTCCTCGATCTCGCGCAGCGCACGCCGGAGCTACGCCGCCTGGGCATTCAGGAATGGCTGAGTTTCTACTTCAAGTCGCCGATGACGGCGCCGGGTCTGTATCCGGAGCACGATTTGTTCATCCAGTTGATGAAGCTGAAGAACACTCTGCGGCACCTAAAGGGCGAAGAGCTGATTACGCACCTGGGGCTGGAATACTACGACTAGTACACAGCTCGTGTGGGGACGGGCGACTCGCCCGTCCTAAGGTTGCGTAGAAGAAGGCAAAGCTCACCCTTGCGCAGCTAGTGCCGACCAATCAACCGGTAATCTTCGCCCTTCAACAAATGCAGCTAGATTCTGGAACACCGCCTTCCAGGCGTGAACGTGCCATGCACGCGCCTCGGCCCACTTATCGCCCTCTAGCCAGCCGGTGTGGCTCACCCGGACGGTCGTCTGCTCGCCATTGGCCGCGAAGCTCACCGTAACGTGCGTGGGAGGCGGAGGCGGCACCGCATTTTCGTTCATTAGGTCATCGTATATACTCGGGCCCCGCCATGTGAACCCAAGCCATCTCTGCGGCTGAATGAAGGTAATTCGGCATCCCAGCGTGCTCTGGCGCTCGTGGTGAGCGAGGTCCCAAAAGAGCTCATATGGCTCACCTCGTTTCGGCACAACATTAGCTCTCAGGGCAAACCATGGGCAAAGTTGTTCGGGATCAGTCCACGCACGCCAAACACGATCAATCGGAGCATTCAGACTCTCCTCCATAGTTATAGCTTCCATGCGCGCCTCCCTGTCAGAATGTCAACTTCAATAACTATTATTGCGCCTACTTGCATCTGAAGACGGGCGGGACGCCCGTCTCTCCACGAGCTATTCATCCATCTCGTAGGCCTTCTTCAACCACCGCTTCAGCTCATCGTCAATATCGGCCTGTGACCTGACCTCAATCCGGCGCGTGATGCGGTCTTTCTTTTCGTAGCCGCCGGTATCGATCAGGCGCTTCGGAGTTTTCATGTTTCCCAGCGCGAATCCAAGGTCGATTCGCGTATTCGTGGACGGCTTGATCTGCGCGAACACGTGCTTGCGATAGAACGGCACCATCGTCTTGCACGGGCAAGCCTTCACGTCCTTGCCGAGGGAAAACCCGAGCGTCAGCAACTGCTCATACAGCGGACGTAGCGCGGCGCGCGGACCGGAATACTGCGCTTCCACCCATTCGGAGGCGGTTTTCAGGTAAGCGTCGGGCGAATCTTCCTCCGTGCCTTTGCCGTCGAGGCGCTCCGCGATCCATGCCGCGGAATTCGAGCCCAGCTTATGTTCTCGCTTCAACCACTCGCGGCGTTCTTTCTCCGTCGGGGGACCGGACGTCTTCGTGAGAGCGATCCATTCTTCGAGCGACCGCCCGGTCTTCCCCGGCAGTTCCTCGATCCACTTTTGAACCATGGCAACGCCAGGATGAACGGTGTAGGGGCTGAGTGTTTCTTTTGCGGGAGACATGGGGACCTCCTGAGCACTCGATAATTTGCCCGACATGATACACAATTCCCGCCCCCGTTCACGATAGAATCTTTCGATGGCTGCTAAGAAGTCCGGCGCTGGACACGACACACCCAACGTACACGCACCAAAGAACTACTGCTTCGCCTGCGGCAAGGATAACCCTGACAGCATGCGGCTGCGCTTCACCTACGACGAGGACCGCGACTGTTTCGTCTGCCGCTTCCGCTTGGGCAAGCGCTACACCGGGCCGCCGGGACACTGCCACGGCGGCATTATCGCGACCATCCTTGATGAGGCGATGGGCAAGGTGAACAAACTGCGTCACGTGGTGGCGATGACTTCCGAGATGACCGTGAACTACCTGAAACCGGTGCCGCTGAAACAACCGCTGCGCGTGGAATCGCGCGAGGTTAAGGTAGAGGGACGGAAGCACATCAACATGGCCGAGATCCTGAACGAAAAAGGGGAAGTGCTGGCGCGCAGTCAAGGCTTGTTTATAGCGATCGATCCACACCGCATGTTCGCCAGATTTGTCGACCGCTAGCAGACGTGGCCGGTGGAGAGACGGGCGTCCTCGCCCGTCCCCCTAACAGCAAGACCACATCCGGGGGTACCGCGAATCATTAACGGGCTGTAAAATGAGGGTCAGGAAGAGGGTAGACCTATGTCGCAGAACAACGGACACAACACCACCAGCCTTCGCCTGAAGACCGGCCTCGCCGAAATGCTCAAGGGCGGCGTGATCATGGACGTAACCGACGCGAAACAGGCAGAGATCGCCGAGCGAGCCGGCGCAGTCGCGGTGATGGCGCTGGAGCGCGTCCCGGCGCAGATCCGCGCCGAAGGCGGAGTGGCGCGCATGGCCTCGCCGAAAAAGATTCGCGAAATCATGGCGGTGGTAGATATTCCCGTCATGGCGAAGTGCCGCATCGGTCATTTCGCCGAGGCGCAGATCTTGCAGGAACTGGGCGTCGATTACATTGACGAGTCCGAAGTGCTAACCCCCGCCGACGAAGCGCATCACGTCGACAAGCACGCGTTTACGGTTCCATTCGTCTGCGGAGCGCGCAACCTGGGCGAAGCGTTGCGGCGCATAGCCGAAGGCGCAGCCCTGATTCGCACCAAGGGCGAGGCTGGCACCGGAGACGTAGTGCACGCCGTCCGCCACATTCGCCAGATTGTACTGGAGATGAGGATCCTCACCGTGCTCGGCGAAGAAGAACTCTACGCGAAAGCCAAGGAACACGGTGCGCCCTACGAACTGGTGAAGATGGTGGCGCGAGATGGCAAGCTCCCGGTGCCGAATTTCTCGGCGGGAGGAATCGCGACTCCGGCGGACGCATCACTCGTGATGCAGCTCGGAGCCGAGGCGGTATTCGTTGGCTCGGGCATCTTCATGAAGAACTCAACCGAATTCGCCGACCCCGGGGAAGCGGAGAAGCGCGCGAAAGCGATTGTGCAGGCGGCAACGCACTTCAAAGACCCTAAAGTATTACTTGAAGTCAGTGAAAATTTGGCAGGCGCCATGAAGGGGCTGGCCGTGTCTACGCTCGACGAAGCCCACCTGCTGCAGACGCGCGGTTGGTAGTGGGGGATAAAGGTGGGCAACAAGAAGCTGAGGATCATCAACACCGAAACCGACAACCTCGTCAGCAATCTGCGCGGCGAAATAGGGGGCTGGCCCACCCTTTCACTCATCTCAACTCCCGAGGGTGCCCCGTCCTTGTGTCTGCGTTCTTTGCAGACACAGGGCGGGGATTTTGACTTCCTATGCCCCGAGGGACCCCTACGTTCTCTCTTCGGCGACTCAGTCTCCACCACACTTTCACCCCCACCGAAACATAGGAGGGATGAGTGGAGCCCCTAAAAGTTTCTTCACGGTTTTTCCGCGATTGTCAAAGTCAAAGTCCCCGCCCTGTCGCAAACAACGCGACAAGGACGGGGCACCCACGCTAATTTTGACTTCCTATCCCCACCACGACTCCCATCTGTTCTCTCTTCCGCGCCGTCCACTGCGACTCAATTTCCACCACGCCTTCAACGCCTGACACATAGTGACGAAAACTGCTCCACGCCCAATCCTCCGGACTCCGCACCAGACCGCGCTTCACCGGATTTCGGTGCAGGTAACGCAACTTCTCGATCCGCTTGGCCTCGCTCCAAACATTGAAGTCGTAATATCGCGGCTGCCACAACAGACCGCCCTCCGGCGAGCGCAAGCGCCGCGCCACATTCTGCTTGAGCATTTGCAGCGCCACGGAAAGCTTTGCCCGTTCCGGTTCGCTCATCAGCAAATGAACGTGTTCGGGCATGACCACGTAGCCAGAGACGTAAAATCCATACCATTGCCGCGTCCGCTCGAGAGTTTGCTCGAAGGTGTCGCGGGCGCGTGCTGTGCCAAGAAGCGGAGCGCGTCGATAGCAGCTGAACGTCACAAAGTGTAGACAGCGGGCTTCCTGAAAGCGCTTGAGGCCCCATGGCATGTAAGCATCGTAACCCCGGAGCCTCGGCTGCGAAGGCCACAGCCGCTAAAATTCCTCATCGTTCTTCCACAATTGGGAAAGTCAAAGTCCCCGCCCTGTCGCAGAAAACGCGACAAGAGCGGGGCACCCGCGCTGATGGTTTCTCCGTGACTCCGTGGTGAAAACGCTGAATTAAGACCATTGCAGCTCGCTGCATTTCAATTGACATAGGCGGTCACGTGACCGATGCTTAAATCAGCGCAGACCTAAATGCTGGGAAGTAGGGACGTGACCTAAGTCGCGTGCATTCAAGACTTTGCCTTTAAACGATTTAAAATGAATACTTTGCGGGGTACGATCAGCTAAAGTACTTATTATCAAGACTTTAGTAAAATAGGAGGGGGGGTACCCTCTTTGAACAGAGAAACTGAACGTGTCCCTTCATCCTCCAACTGTCGCTTCAATGAAAATCGGCGTTCTAGCACTCCAAGGCGATTTTGACGCGCATCGCCGCCGTCTCGAAGAACTCGGCGCCGAAGTTGTTCTGGTCAAGAAACCCGAGCAACTGAATGAGATTGACGGCTTGGTGATTCCCGGAGGCGAGTCGGGCACATTTCTCAAGCTGCTCGGTGAAGACGGATTCGCGAAGCTTCGGAATTTCGTGCGAGCGAAGCCGACGTTTGGCACGTGTGCGGGATGCATCCTGCTGGCGGCAGAAGTAGAGAATCCAAAGCAGGCCGGCCTGGGCGCGCTCGACATCACCGTGCGCCGCAATGCTTACGGACGGCAGATCGACAGTTCCATCCGCGAAGGCCGATTTCTTAACAGTCCCATCGAAATGGTCTTCATCCGCGCTCCGAAGATCGAACGCGTGGGCGAAGACGTCGAAGTGATCGCGACGGAAGGCAAGGACAAAGTGCCGGTGCTGGTGCGCAAGGGCAAGACCCTGGCGGCGACGTTCCACCCGGAGTTGAGCGACGATCCCCGCATTCACCAATACTTTCTGGAATTGGTGGCGAAGCTGTGAAATTCTGAAGTCACGTCTGCATGGAACCTGCTCCCGAAATAGAAGTTAGCCGCGTGTCGTTTGCGTCGTACGCGCGCCTGCTGGGCGGCAACCGGAATTTTCGCCGCTTGTGGAGCGCGCAGGTAGTCAGCGAACTCGGCGACTGGTTTTACACGCTGGCCATCTACAACCTGCTGCTGCAACTCACCGGACGCGCTGGATCGGTAGCGCTGGCGCTGGTGCTGCAAGTTCTGCCGCAAACTGTGATCGGGCCGACGGCGGGCGTGGTGAACGATCGGCTGCGGCGCAAGCGCGTAATGATCGCCTCGGATATCGGACGCACGTTGATCGTCCTCAGCATGCTGCTGATCCGCTCCAAAGAAATGGTGTGGCTGGTCTATCCGCTGCTGATGGCGGAAACCCTGCTGGCCGCTTTTTTTGAACCGGCGCGCAATGCCGTGATCCCGAACATTGTGGAGCGGGAAGACGTGGTACTGGCGAACACGCTCTCCTCCTCCACCTGGAGCGTCAATCTAATGGTGGGCGCGACCCTGGGAGGCGTGGTCGCGGCGCTGCTTGGCCGCGATGCCGTCTTCCTGCTGAATGCGTTGTCGTTTGTAGTTTCAGCCGCGTTGATTTGGGGGATGCGTTTCGCAGAGCCCCACGCCGAAGGTGCTCGCCGGTTCGAGGCGCGAGAGCTAGTGGATTTTTTGCCGATCCTCGCGGGAATCCGCTACGTGCGGGCGCATGTTAGTTTGCGATCGACGATTTTTGTAAAGTTCGGAATCCTGATCATCGGACCGGGCTGGGTGCTCTTCACGGTGATGGGACAAAACGAATTCGCTGTCCGCTGGCACGGCATGGCGCCCGAACGCGGCGCGTTTCTCGGGATGAGTCTGCTGCTCGGCGCCCGCGGACTGGGCGCGCTGCTCGGGCCGCTATTGACTGCTCCATGGGCGGGGCACTGGAAACATCGCTTGGAAGTCGCGATCTTCTGGGGATACCTCGGAGCGGCAGCCGGGTACACGCTGCTGGGTGTGTCGGGGCATCTCTGGCAGGCCTGTTTGTGTGTGATCCTGGCGCACTCCGGAGGTTCGATCGTGTGGGTGTTTTCGACCACTCTGTTGCATCTGCAAAGCGACGACAAGTTTCGCGGGCGCGTCTTCGCCGCGGACCTCGGCCTCTGCATGTTCACGATTGCCGCGGGTGCGTATCTTGCCGGCCGCTTCGTGGATTGGGGTTTCGCCGCGCGCAGCGTAGCCAGCGGCGCGGGCATTTTGATGCTGATTCCGGCGGCGTTGTGGGGATTGTCGATCACCCGATTCAGACGAGCCGGTCAATCTTCGCCGCCAGGATGAAATCCGACTCGGTCAGCCCATTCACCGCGTGCGTCCAGGTCGTGATCTCGACCTTGCCCCATCCCAGCAAGATGTCGGGATGATGCCCCTGCTCCTCGGCCAGTTCGCCAACGCGATTCACAAAGGCGAGGGCAGACCGGAAATCGGGGAACTTGTAGGTGCGCACGAGGTGATGTTCCTCGACGATGTTCCACCGGCCAGGTTCCGCCAACTGCCGATGAATTTCCGTAAGTTTGTTTCCTTTCAGCGGCGGTATACCGCCGCGGCAGGGGACGCATTTTCGGTCTGCAAGCATAGGCCTCCTCGTGCTGTCTTAGATGCTGGGCAGGTTCGAGCGACGCAGCAGAAACGCAAAAACCGAAACGCAAGAACCAGACCGCGTGCCGGCGCTCGGGTGTCGGCCCATTTGGCTATCGTTCTGCGGGAAAGTTCAGACGAAGTCCAACCCGGTAGAGGACGGGCGGGCCAATATTGACGATGGGTGTACGCGCTACCTGGTAACGCTGGTCGAGCAGGTTTTCCGCAGCGGCAAATACTTCGAGGTGCCGTGTGAGGGCGCGACCCACTTGCAGGTCCATGGTGTAGAAACGATCCAGAGGAAACTGGTTCTGGTCGTCATCGAATTGCTGGCCCACGAAACGTCCCTGCAGGCTGAGCAGAAGCCGCGAAGGATTCCAGTAGCGAGCTTCCCAGGTGAAGACATTGCGCGGGACTTGCGCCACCTCCAGGCCCACCAGAGAGACTGAGGGAGGCGAAGGATAACTCACGACGCTGGCGGCGGTGAATTCGTAGCCCGCGGAAATCTGAATGTCGCGCTTGACGTGCACCACCCCATCGATCTCGACCCCGCGCGAACGTATGCGGCCGAGGTTTTCTTTTTCCCGGGTAATCAACGATGAAGTCTGGCTAATGGTGACGTTCTGGACGGGATCAACGATGTCGCTCCAGAAAAAAGTTCCGCGCAAGTCGAGCTTTCGGTCCCATCCCGTGACGTTGACTCCAGCTTCCGCGCCGGTCATACGCTCGGCGTTGAGGTAAGGATTGTTGTAGGTCTGGATGTCGCCCACCCGGAACGGGCGGTAGAGCTCATTCAGCGTAGGCGCCCGAAAGGCGCGGTACATGGAGCCGGTGAGCGAGACATGACGGTTCAGCGCTCGCAGCACCGAGAGGCGGGGGTCAAAAGCCGTTGCATTGCGGGCCGGAAAAAGCGTGCTGGGCGACTTGCACGTGCCGGAAACCGGTGTGCAGATTGAACTGTCGTTGAAATTACTCCAGTCGTCAAACCGCCCGGCCAGAATGATGGTCCACTTTTGGCGCAAGCGCAGAATGTCTTCGCCGAACCATCCCAGAGTGCGCTGCCGCCCTCCGGCCGCAGTGTTATGGGTGTGCGCGCCCGACGAATAGAATTGATCATCGCTCGCGCCCATGACTTCCATGAGATCCATACCCGCGATCAGCGTCTGGCTCTTGCCGAGCAGGTGCGTCCACTGCGCACCGCCACCGCCGACCTGTTCGGGGACGTGCTGAATGTCGGTCAGCGATTCGCTGTCGCGATCGGCGGCGACCGCGGAGAACACTTCATCGTATCCCTGCACCAGGCCGTAGGCGCGGAGGCTCAGCGAATCATCGCTGCCCAATTGCCGGTCGAGGCCGACAGCGCCTTCGCCCGAACGCGTATCGTTGGTTTGCAGCGGCGTGCCATTGTGCCGGAACTCGGTGAAGAAATTGCCGCGCGCAAAAATTCTTCCCTGGTCGCCGAGCCGGTGGCCGAGGTTCAGGTCGACCGTCGCGTCTTCAGAATTGGCGGGCGTATCGATGCTGCCGCGAAGGGAAATGGGTACGACCACGAAGCCATCGCTGCGGAACATCTCCGACGCGAGTGAGACGTCCCACGGGCCCGCGCGCGTTCCAGTCCAGAAGGAGAGATCGGGAGTGCGCTCGTTGCCGTAGGAGGTCTCCAGGTTGAGCGCCGGAGCCTGCGGCTGGCGCGTGACGAACTGCACGACTCCGCCGAGCGCGTCGCTGCCGTAGAGATTCGAAGCGCCGCCGCGGAACACCTCTACCGTCGAGAGCGCCTCTCGTGGAATGCGATCCCAGTAGACCCAGCCGCCGAAGGCATCGACCAGAGGCAAGCCGTCTTCGAGAACCAGAGCGCGGCTGGCAGCAGTGCCGCCCAGTCCGCGCAGCGAGACGCCTTGGTTAGAGGCAACCGCGAAGCGGCTGTCGGAGCGTCGATAGAGCGAGAAGCCGGGAACCTGGCGGAGCACGTCGTCGACCCGCAGGGCAGGAGTGGCGGCAATATCGGGAGTGGAAAGCAGAACCGTGCTGCCCGGAGTCTCCGAGAGGCGAACCTCGGTGCGGGCCGCTAAGACTGTGACCTGCTCGTTCGCGGATGAAGGTTGCAAGACGATTTCCAGGTGGGCGATTTCCAGGTGCGTGATTTCCGGGTGCGTCTGGTTCGCTTCCACCTTCCACGATTGGCGTGCGACGGTGAATCCCTCTGCGCTCACTTCGAGCGTTCCTGTCGTGCCCAGCACATGGGGAAACGAGAAACGGCCATTGTTATCCGTTTCAGTGGTCGCGCGAAAGGGATCGCTTCGCAGGTTGACCGTTGCATGTGCAATTACGGCGCCGCTCGCATCGCGGACGACCCCGTCCACTTGCGTTGTCTGCGCGGACAGACCCGGAAAAGCCAGAGCTACGAAAAACAAGGCTAGGATGAGGATGAGGGTTGGTCCGCGATTCGCCATCGTATGAAATAAGCTTACAATGACTTGCTTCTGCTGGGTTGATCGCCGCGGGAAAGGTCGCGTAACCGAGGCTACCTTAGGGATGAGGCCGAACTGCGATCGGCGTGGACGGGCGAGGGTGCCCGTCCTCGCACGAGCTCGGCCTTCAACCTAGAACGGAATGTCTTCATCCGTAATCGGAGAACTGCCGGCTGGGGCGTGCTCCGGTTCGGGCGCGCTCTGGTCGAAGTTGTTGCCGCCCGCGGATGCCGAGGCTCCCCGCGAGCTGCCGGCGTGCTCGCCCCCGCCACCTTCGCCGCGTCCGCTCAGCAGGACGATGTCGTTGCCCACGACCTGAGTCATGTATTTCTTCTGACCGGTTTGCTTGTCGTCCCAGGAGTCGGTTCGGATGCGGCCTTCGATATAAACCTTGCCGCCCTTCTTCAAGTACTCTCCGGCGATCTCCGCCAGCCGCTCCCAGAGCACGATGTTGTGCCACTCGGTGCGGTCCTGCCAGTTGCCGTCTTTGTCCTTGTAGCGCTCGTTAGTGGCCAAGGAAAATTTCGCCACCGGTTTGCCCTGCGGCGTGTACTTGATCTCGGGATCCTTGCCAAGGTTTCCAATCAGGATGACTTTGTTTACGCTTTTCATCAGTCCGGGCTCCTTCGAGAACGCTGACCTTCGAGACGCTCACTATAGCAGAATTGGGCGACCCCTTGGCGGTGTCGCACGTACTAAGAATATGTGACGAATCGGGCGGGGTTCGGGCGGAAGCCGATTTGCCCCAACTGTAGAGACGCAGCTTGCCGCGTCTCCCGAGGCGAAACAACCGTCTCCACCTTCTATACAAATATCTGAAACAGCATGAGGTAGACGATCACGCCCGTCACCGAGACGTAGAGCCAAAGTGGGAACGTCCAGCGCGCGATGGCCCGATGCCGGTCAAACTGCTCACGCAGCCCACGGGTAAGGGTAATCAGCACCAGGGGCACAATAACGATGGCCAGGATCGTGTGCGAGATCAGGATGGTGAGATAGAGAATTCGCGCCCATCCTGTACCGCGAAAATACACGATGCCGCCGTGATGTGGCCAGTGGTAGTAAACATAAGACACGAGGAAGAGCGAAGAGGTACCGAATGCGGTCAGCATCACCGCGCGATGCGCCGCCATCTTGCCGCGTGCGATGAGCACACGCCCGGTAACCAGCAGCACCGCGCTGCATCCGTTGAGCGTCGCATTGATCTTGGGAAAAATTGAGTAGTCGGTCATGGCGCTACTTTAGTTTGTACGGGGAAGACGGGCCAGTTGGCAACAATTTCTAATTTGTAATTTGTGATTTGTAATCTGAAGATCGCATCAATGCCGAGACGCAAGTGGGCAGGCGTTTTGGTTTTCAAATTACAAATCACAAATTACCAATTACAAATTCTTCCTCCTCCTCTAGAATGTGAACACGATGCCTGACGTGGGCAGCCCTCAGCCGCCGGCCACGGCGGCTACAAAAGAATCCGGTGCGCCCCCGCTGCCCGTGGTAGCGGTCTGGGCACGCGATCTGCTGGTCTCGCTCCTCATCTCCGCTTTCATCATTATATTTCTCTATCAGCCGGTAAAGGTGGAAGGCACCAGCATGATGCCCGGCCTCGAAGACCAGGAGCGGATTTTCGTCAACAAGTTCGTCTATCGCTGGGAGCCCATCCAGCGCGGCGACATCGTCGTCTTCCGCTATCCGCGCGACACGTCGAAAAGCTACATCAAGCGCGTCATCGGCGTTGCCGGCGACCGAGTCCGCATCGAAAACGGCCAAGTCTATGTGAACGGCGAGGCGCTCGATGAAGACTACGTTCCCAGCGATTACGCGGATGCCCGTTCTTATGGCGAAGTCGTGGTTCCGTCGAATAGCTTCTTCGTTCTCGGCGATCATCGCACGATGTCGAACGACAGCCGCGACTTCGGTACCGTGAACGAACGCTACATCTACGGAAAAGCCGTCTTCGGATATTGGCCGATGGAAAAGCTGGGCCGGCTGCGGTGAAGCGACTGAACTCGGATGCGGAGTATTTTGATCGGACCCTTGATGTAGCTCAGAGGCTCAGACACCACGTTCAGCGAGCTGCCCGCAAGAACTCACGACATAGCCCCGACCTCCATTTGTCGTATTTCTTTTTCACAAAGTCCCTCACGTCACTCGGGGCCATGAAGCTCCTCTGGGCAAACGGATTTTTCCAAGACGCCCTCATCCTCGGCCGATCAATCTTTGAGACCTGCGTGTTAGATGCCTACATTCGGATCGACCCCACCGAGCGCGTCCCGAGGTATCTCGCATACGAGTCGGCGGCCCGGCACGCTCTGGCCGTAGGTATGATCAGGTCATTGAGAAACAGAAGCAGCGACTGGCGAAAGAAATGGGGAAGCTACGCTTCCAAGCACGGTCGCACAGCAAAGAATTCTCCGTACGCTTTCGATGAAACACGAGGATGGTCTGGGAAGTCGTTGCGCGAAATCGTTCGGCTGGTGGAGAAAAGATACGGAAATGAAGGCATCTGGATGGACTACGAATTTTTCTACGCGCTCGGCTCTGCGGTGGCACACTCCTCGGTTCTGAGCATGCAGGAATACATAAGCGAGCCGCACATGACGAGCTATCGGAAGCTAGGCCGGCGCAAGCAGTACCTTCGAGAGTTGCCCATGTTGTCCTGCCGGTGGTGCCTCGTTGTCGGGGTCTTATGTGCGAGAGGACATCACCCGAAGAGTGGCGACATAGGCTTCCTTGAAGCACACTTCGATGCGATCAGGCTTCTGGATACTCTCACGTCCGAAATTGAAGGAAAAGATGTGTATACGCTACCAATCTAATCCTGCTAAAATTCATAAAATCCACTCCCAGGAGTTCCAATGCAAGCGATCCTTGCCCTCGAAGACGGCAGAGTCTTCCGAGGCAAAGGCTACGGCGCTAAAGGCGAGTGCTCCGGCGAAGTCGTTTTTAATACTTCCATTACCGGCTACCAGGAAATTTTCACCGACCCCTCCTACGCCGGGCAGATCGTCGTCCTGACCAACCCCGAAATCGGAAACTACGGCACCAATCCCGAAGACAACGAAGCGGTGCGTCCGTACATCGAGGGGCTGATCGTGCGCGAGTTTTCGAAAGTCAGTTCCAACTGGCGCTCGCAGCAGGTCACGGACGAGTTCATGGAGCAGTTCAAGATCCCGGTGCTCGCCGAGATTGACACGCGCGCCCTGGTCCGCCACCTGCGAGACCACGGCGTGATGCGCGGCGTGATCTCGACCCTCGAAGACGACACGGACAAGCTAGTCGCGAAGGCGCGCGCCATCCCAAAGATGGACGGCCAGGATCTAGCCAAGGTCGTCTCGACCAACCATACCTACGTGTGGGAGACGGGCGAGCGCTCGCACTTGCCCGACGAAATTGTTGGCGTAAAAGACGAGCCGGCGCGCTTCCACGTGGTCGCCTATGACTTCGGCATCAAGCAGAACATCCTGCGCAAGCTGCGCGGAGAAGGCTGCAAAGTGACGGTAGTCCCGGCGCAAACCACTGCCGAAGACGTACTGGCCTTGAAGCCCGACGGCGTGTTCCTGTCGAACGGACCAGGCGATCCCGAGCCCTGCACCTACGCGGTCGACAACATTCGCCGCTTGATGGGCCGCCAGCCGATTTTCGGAATTTGCCTGGGACATCAGCTCACCGGCATAGCGCTCGGAGGGAAAACCTTCAAGCTGAAATTCGGCCATCACGGCGGAAATCATCCGGTGAAGCAGCTGGCCAGCGGCAAGATCGAGATCACCGCGCACAATCATAACTTCGCCGTCGATCCCGATTCGCTCCCGCAAAGCGAAGTTGAATTGACGCACATGGATCTAAACGACTCGACGCTCGAAGGCATGCGCCACCGGAATCTGCCGCTGTTCACAGTGCAGTACCATCCGGAAGCCGCACCGGGCCCGCACGATTCGCACTACTTGTTTAAGGATTTTGTGCGGATGATGGAGGAATGCAAGAGACAATAGCCAGTGCTTTGTCGGCCAACCTTATAAGAATTGTCATCCCGAGCGAAGCGAGGGATCTGCAGTCGGCCGACAAAGCTACAACGTTCGTGTTCGGATACGCCCTGCGCAGTGAAGGATTGAAAGCATGCGAGAAGAGAAGCGCTATTACGTCTACATCATGGCCAGTCGCTCGCTGACTCTCTACACCGGCGTGACCGGAGACATCTACCACCGCGCGTTGCAGCATAAGGCAGGCGAAATCGAAGGCTTTACGAAGAAGTACTACATCAACCGGCTGGTCTATTACGAAACGTTCAAGTATGTGAACAACGCCCTTGCCCGCGAAAAACAAGTCAAGGCATGGACGCGTGCGAAGCGCCTTGCATTGATCAAGACCATGAACCCGGCGTGGCAAGATTTGGCTGAGGGCTGGGGTGAGGCGACGAAACTGCAGATCCCTCGCTGCGCTCGGGATGACAATACTGAAAATAAGGAAGACAAATCTAAAGTAGAGGAGGGCGGCGCGGCTGAAGCCGTGCCCCTTCAAAGCACTACTGCGAAGATTGCATAAATGCCTAAACGAACTGATATCTCAAAGATCCTAATTCTCGGCTCCGGTCCCATCGTCATTGGCCAGTCAGCCGAGTTCGACTACTCCGGCACACAGGCTTGCAAGGCGCTCAAGTCGGAGGGCTTTGAAGTCGTGCTGGCCAACTCGAACCCAGCTACCATCATGACCGACCCCGAGTCCGCCGACCGCACTTACATCGAGCCGCTCACACGTGAATATCTCGAAGAGATCATTCGCGTCGAGCGCGAGCTGTCGCCAGGCGCGGGCTTTGCCCTTCTGCCCACGGTTGGCGGACAGACCGCGCTCAACCTCGCCATCGAACTTTCCGACAGCGGCGTGCTCGAGAAGTACAACGTGCATTTGATTGGCGCGCAGATCAGCGCCATCAAGAAGGCTGAAGATCGCCTCTTTTTCAAAGACGCTATGCAGCGCATCGGGCTTGACGTGCCGAAATCGGCGCTCGTCAACAACCTGAAAGACGGCATCGAATTCGCCGGCAAGATCGGCTTCCCGGTCATTATTCGTCCGTCGTTCACGCTTGGCGGCACCGGCGGCGGCATCGCCTACAACCGCGAAGAACTGTTGGAAGTGCTCGCCCGCGGCCTCGACCTCTCGCCGGTGCATGAGTGCCTGATCGAAGAATCCGTTCTCGGCTGGAAAGAGTACGAGCTCGAGGTGATGCGCGACACGAAAGACAACGTCATCATCATTTGCTCGATCGAAAACTTCGATCCTATGGGCGTGCATACCGGAGACTCCATCACCGTCGCCCCCGCGCAGACGCTCACCGACCGCGAGTACCAAGTCATGCGCGATGCGTCGATTGCCGTGATCCGCGAGATCGGCGTCGAGACCGGTGGATCGAATATCCAGTTCGCCGTCAATCCCTCGACCGGGCGCATGGTGGTGATCGAGATGAACCCGCGCGTTTCGCGTTCGTCCGCGCTGGCATCGAAGGCGACCGGTTTCCCCATTGCGAAAATTGCCGCCAAGCTGGCCATCGGCTACACGCTTGACGAGATTCCGAACGACATCACGCGCAAGACTCCAGCCTGCTTCGAGCCCACGCTCGACTACGTGGTCGTCAAGATTCCAAAGTGGCAATTCGAAAAATTTCCCGGCGCCGATGAATCGCTGGGACCGCAGATGAAATCGGTCGGCGAAGTGATGGCCATCGGCCGCACGTTTAAAGAGGCTTTGCAGAAGGGAATCCGCGCGCTCGATACCGGCAAACGCGTCGGCTCCCAGAAAATCGAGCCCAAGATTCTCACTCAGCGATTGGTCACCCCGCATCCCGAGCGCCTGACCTACGTTCAATACGCAATCCGCCAGGGGCACACGATTAAGCAAATCGCGAAGATGACCTCGATCGATCCCTGGTTCCTCTATCAGCTCAAAGAAATTAACGACATGCAACTGGAACTGGAAAAGCATCCGATGGAATCGATCCCGACCGATGTGCTGCGCGAAGCCAAGCGCATGGGATTCTCCGACGGACGGCTCGCCGGAACTTGGCGTCTGGACGGCAAAGGCGGCCAAGAAAAGGTTCGCCACTTCCGCAAGAAGCACGGCCTCAAGCCCGTCTACAAGCGAGTCGATACCTGCGCGGCCGAGTTCGAAAGCTACACTCCTTATCTCTACTCCACCTACGAAGAAGAAGACGAGGCCGCGCCCACAGCGAAAAAAAAGGTCGTCATTCTCGGTTCCGGTCCCAACCGGATCGGGCAGGGAATTGAATTTGATTACTGCTGCTGCCACGCCAGCTACGCGCTGCGTGAGGATGGCTACGAAACCATCATGATCAACTGCAATCCAGAGACGGTCTCGACCGATTACGACACCAGCGACCGCCTCTACTTCGAGCCGCTCACGCTCGAAGACGTGTTCGCCGTCTGCGAACACGAAGCCTCCGGCGGCGTGCCCGTCGGAGTGATTGTGCAGTTCGGCGGGCAGACTCCTCTGAATCTCTCGCTGCCGCTCAAGGCTGCCGGCATCAACATCATCGGCACCACGCCCGAATCGATTGATCTGGCAGAAGACCGCAAGCGTTTCGGAAAACTGCTGGAGGAGCTTGACATACCGCAAGCTCCCGGAGCCATGGTCGCCTCGGTTGAGGAGGCGGTCGAAGCGGCGAAGAAGATCGGATTCCCGGTGCTGGTTCGTCCTTCGTATGTGCTCGGAGGGCGGGCCATGGTCATCGCCTACGACGAAGACACCATCACCCAGTACATGAAGCAGGCGGTTGAGTATTCGCAAGACCGCCCCGTCCTCATCGATAAATTTCTGGAAGACGCGATTGAAGTCGACGTCGACGCGCTTTCCGACGGCGAGGACGTAGTGATCGGCGGCATCATGCAGCACATCGAGGAAGCCGGCATCCACTCCGGCGACTCTTCCTGCGTGCTGCCCGCGGTCGACATTCCCGAGCCGCTGCTCAAGCGCATGCGCGAATACACTTTCAAGCTGGCGCGCGCGCTCAAAGTGATCGGCCTGATGAACGTGCAGTTCGCCATCCCGCGCGGTTCGCATGTAGGGAATGTGGGAAATGTGGGGACGGGCGCCCCCGCCCGTCCAGGCGGAGCGGAGCTCCGCCAAACCGCGGATGGCAATGGCAAAGTCTATGTGCTCGAAGTGAACCCGCGCGCCTCACGCACCGTGCCCTTCGTTTCCAAAGCTACGGGCGTGCCCCTGGCCAAGATTGCCGCGCGCCTCATGACCGGGCGCAAGCTGCGCGAGTTCCTCCCGGAAAATATCGAGCGCGGCACCGATCTGGACACGGGCCGCTGCTTCCACGTGAAATCGCCGGTCTTTCCCTGGTCGAAATTTCCCGGCGTCGACACGGTTCTTGGCCCCGAAATGCGCTCCACCGGAGAAGTCATGGGTATAGCCGACAATTTCGGCGAAGCCTTCGCCAAGGCCCAAATTGCCGCTGGCCAGAAACTGCCGGCGCAGGGCACGGTTTTCGTCAGCGTCACCGACCATGACAAGCCGCACGTGGTAGAGGTCGCGCGTCGCTTCGTCGACATGGGATTCAAACTAGTGGCCACGCACGGCACGGCGGACGTCCTGGAAGAAGCTGGCTTGACGGTCGAGCGCGTCTACAAGGTGAAAGAAGGCCGCCCCAACGCGGTGGACCTGATCAAAGCCGATCGCATCCAGTTGATCGTCAACACGCCGCACGGTCCCGACCCCTACTTCGACGAGAAAGCGATCCGCCGCGCCGCAGTCAGCGGCCACATCACCACCATTACCACGCTCTCCGCCGCCCGAGCCGCCGCCGAAGGCATCGCCGCGCTGCAGCGCGGAGAAGTGCGCGTGCAAGCTCTGCAGGCCCTGCACGCGGAGCGAGTGGGTGCGAAGTAAGGCCGCGAACTAAGACGGCAACGATAAGCCGGAGCGCCTCCGAAGACAAGTAATCGCCACGCCGGGGTGATGTCAAGCCGCTTGTGTAAATAGCTTGAGGGTGCGGTTTTTCCATTCCAGATTGAATCGCTGGAAGATGGAGTAGATGATGCGGTCCACGCTGGCCACGTTGACGAAGCAGACCATGGGACGGGTCCGTCGACGTACTTCGACGAAGCAACGTTCGATGACGTTAGTGGTACGTACCTTCTTCCACAGGTGCCGGGGCAGGGAAAAGAACGAAAGCAACTCCGGCAGGTCGCGCTCCAAGCGCCGCACCATGGGACCATAGTCCCGCAGCCAGCGCGCCCGGAAACGGCGGAAGGCGGCCTGCGCCTGGGCCCGGCTGTCGGCCCGATAAATCGCCTGCGCGTCCCGCTTCACTTCGTCGTAGTCGCGTTTCCGCACGTGCTCTAAAATATTGCGCATCTTGTGCACCCAGCAGCGCTGATGGCCTACGCGCGGGTAGACGGTCTGGATCGCGGCCGCCAATCCGGGACAGCCGTCGGTGACGATCAGCAGCAACTTCTTGCCCTCCAGTCCGCGCCGGTAAAGATCTTCCAGCAGGCCTTCCCAGTCGGCCTGGCTCTCGCCCCAGCTGCGCAAGAACGCCAGCAGATGGCGCGTGCCGTCGCTCCGTACTCCGTAGGCCACCAGCATGTGCACCCGCTTGCGCCCCGCCGGACGCCGCATCCGCAGGCTCACCCCATCCAAAAACAAGTACGCGTAATCGTCCGTCAACCGTGCCTGGTGAAACTGCCGCACCACTTCGTCCAGCGACCGGGTGATGCCGGACACGGTCTGTGGACTCACCGTTTCGCCCGTCAGCGTCGCCACCACCCGGCCCACTTGCCGCGTCGAAATCCCGCGTAGAAACGCCTCCCGAATCAGGAGTGTGACCTCTTCGGCCCGGCGCTGAAACTTCTTCACCACCACGGGCAGGAACCCGCGCTTGCGGCTGCGCGCCACGCGCAAGCGCAGCACCCCGAAGCGGGTCACGAAACTCCGACAGTAATATCCGTTGCGGTAGTCCTGGCGCGGCTTCGAGCGCTGGTAGGGCGCGCTCACCAGGTAGAGGTCGCGCTGCCGCTCGCTCAGTTGCTGGAACAACTTCTGCGCGGCTTGCTGCACTCGCCCTTGCAGGTCGCCCCAGAAACTTTCCCGCAAATCCTCCACAAAATGTTGGAAATGCTCGGTGATTGGGATTATCTTCGCCATGGGTGTAGGTCTCCTTTTCGGAACGGCTTTAGCTTGCGAGGCCAAAGCCAACTTACACCCTCTTCGCTTTTACACAATCGAATTTACGTCACCCCACGCCGTCGACCCCACCGGCAAGGACTGGCCCGCCTTCGAGTAAGTTTCCCGCCCTGACCCCAAGATGACAAACGCTCAATTCAGACTCCATAATTGAATTGCGGTCGCAAACGACCAACGACCGACGACTGAGGTGCACCATGCTTTTATCCGGAATCTTCCCGCCCATCACGACACCCTTCTATTCCGATGGCGAGGTCTACTACAAGAAAATCGAAGCGAACGTCGAGCGCTACTCGCGCACGCCGGTCGCCGGCATAGTGGTGCTCGGTTCAACCGGCGAGGCGATTCTGCTCTCCGACCAGGAACGCCGCGACGTTTTGAAGACCGCTCTCGCCGCCGCCGCGCCCAGCAAAGTCATGATCGCAGGCACGGGCATCGAGTCCGCACATGAAACTCTGCGGCTCACGGAGTATGCCGCCGAACTCGGCTATGACGCCGCCATGGTGCGCACCCCGCACTACTACAAGAGGCAGATGCTGCCCGCGAACCTACTCGCTTTCTATCGCACGGTCGCTGACCGGTCCGCGCTGCCGATCATCATCTACAACTTCCCGCAGGCCACCGGATACGACATCCCCGCCGAAGTGGTGATCGAACTCGCGGGCCATCCCAACATCGTCGCGATCAAGGAATCAAGCGGCAACCTCGACAAAGTGAAACAGATGGTCGAGGGCACGCGCAACGTCAATGTAAAGAGGCAGGTCACGGTGACGGAAACGTTCGAGGCCGTAACTCCGCGCATGCTCAAGGCCGCGGCTGCCGAAAGCGAAAAGCAAAGCAGGGAACTGGTCAGCGTAGCCTCGCTAGCGGGTACCGCCGAATCGATGGAGCGACGGGCGCCCTCGCCCGTCCCCGCAGACAGCACCACGAAACCTTCATCCTCTGCCGTGACCGTCGTAGGAAAATTGAAAACGCGACAAAAGGAGGTAGGCTTCCAGGTCATGGTCGGCGCCGCTCACCAGCTCGAACCGTCGCTGGGGCTGGGAGCGGTCGGCGCCATTCTAGCTCTAGCGGGCCCTGCGCCCACCGCGTGTTACGAAATCTATGCCGCGCTCAAAGACGGAGACAATGCGCTCGCCCGCGAAAAACAAGAGCGCGTGAAACTCGCTGCCCAGCGCGTAGTCGGCGACCTCGGCGTCCCCGGCGTGAAGTACGCCATGGACCTGAACGGCTACTATGGAGGCCCGTCGCGGCTGCCATTTCTGCCGCTCTCCGGCGAGCAGAAAGCCGGGATCGAGAAGTTGATGTCGGGAATCAAGAGCTGAGGATTTGTGCGGGAACTGGCAACCTGGGCATCACACCCGCTTGTGATCCACCACACAAATCCCTATAATTAGAACGAACGTTCGAACGTATGCCCACTCTACCCGCAACCCGCGCCTCCCGCCGTCAGAGCAGAATTCCAAGCACGACGGCCAACCGTGCGCCTGTGACCCGTTTCGACCGCCGCCTCGGGCAGATTCTCGACCACGCGACGGAGGTCTTCTGCCTCAAGGGATACGAAGGCGCTTCCATGCGCGATCTTTCTCGCGCTACAGGCATGTCGCTGGCGGGACTTTATTACTACTTCGAGTCCAAAGAGCGCTTGCTCTTCCTGATTCAGAAGCACACCTTTACCACCATTCTCGAAAAGCTCAAAACGCGGCTCGAGAATGTCACGGATCCCGAGCAGCGGATCCGCATCTTCATCCTGAATCACCTCCAATATTTTGTGAGCAATCAGCAGGGGTTGAAGGTGCTTTCGCATGAAGACGAGTCTTTGAAGAACAGCCTGGGCTCGGAGATCGCCGGCATCAAGCGCGAGTACTACCGCATCTGCCTCGGCCTGATGGAGGACCTCCGGCGCAGGCGCGCCCTCGATTTCAACGCACGCACCGCGGCGCTGAGCCTGTTCGGCATGATCAACTGGATCTACACCTGGTACAACCCGCGCGTCGACGGCAGCGCCGAAGAGCTTGCGGAGCAGATGTGCAACATTGTTCTCAATGGAATTGTGCACGGCGGCAAGCCGCGCAGGAAGAGCTAACGCGAACAAGTTATCGATAAAGTTAACGCGAAACCAATAAGGAGCAATTTATGGCGACCACCATGCAGCCGGCCACCGGCGAAACCACCAAGCAGCTCATCAACTATCGCACCGGCGCCGGCGTGGCCGTGATCGAGATGAACGACCCTCCGGCGAACACCTACACCTACGAAATGAACCGTCAGCTCGACGAAGCCATCCTCAAGGCGCGCATGGATAACGATGTGCACGTGATCGTGCTCACGGGCGTGGGCGACAAGTTTTTCTCGGCTGGCGCGAACATCAAGATGCTGGCCTCGGTCGACCCCACGTTCAAGTATTACTTCTGCCTGCACGCGAATGAAACACTGTTGCGGCTGGAGCACACGCCGAAACTCGTGATCGCCGCGCTCAACGGGCATTGCGTTGGCGGAGGGCTGGAGATCGCCATGGCCGCCGATCTCCGCATCGCGCGCAAAGACGCGGGCAAGATCGGCCTGCCCGAGGTCAACCTCGGCGTTCTCCCCGGCACCGGCGGAACGCAACGGCTGTCGCGCCTGGTGGGGAAAAGCAAAGCCATCGAACTGATGATCACCGGCAACACCTTCTCCTTCGAAGAAGCGCGGGACTTCGGCATTGTGAACGACATTTTCGAGCGCGAGGGCTTCATGGAGAACATCATGGAGTATGCGCGCCAGTTCACGCCGCCGAACAAAGCCGCAAAGGCGGTGGGACGCATCAAGCGGGCCGTGCAGACCGGGTGGGAGATCCCGATGGAATCGGCTTTGGCGGTCGAGCGAGAGAACCAGCAGATCCTGTTCCAAAGCGACGACGCCAAAGAAGGTTTGGCTGCCTACGTTGAGAAACGTCCGGCTGTGTTTACGGCGAAGTGAGAGCGCAAAAGCTTGAACCATGTCATAACTGGTTTTGGGAAGGGCACGGCTTCAGCCGTGCCGCCCGGGCCAATAAAGACGCGGGCTTTAGCCCCTGAGGTCTTATGCCAGGCAAAGTAGCAAAAATCGGAAACTTCAGTGACTGGGTCGGGCTGTTCAACGAGTGGCGCAAGGAAGTTGGCGTCAACAAGGGCGACGTCGAGGCCTTCCACTTTGACACGCTCTACGGCGCAATCGAGACAGAAGAAATCCAGTTCGGTTCCTACAAAGGCCGCAACAAGTGGGAAAACCTGCGCCAGGTGCCCACGCAGCAGATGCGCGACGCGCTCATGAACATGATCGTCTACCAGGGCGACACCGAATTTGCCAGCGTCGAGCAGCAGCGCAACCTGTTTGCAACCGCGCCGTCAGAATGGGATCGCCGCGCCCTCACCCGCGTCATGATCGAAGAGATGCGCCACGGCTGGCAGATGTGCGCCCTGCTCATCGACTTCTTCGGCTCCTCCGGCAAAGTGGAAGCCCAGAAAATGCTGGAGCGCCGGGCGTTCGAAAACAAGCGCCTGCTGGGCACTTTCAACGTCGATGTCGATAACTGGCTGGACTTTTTTACCTACACCGATTTCGTGGATCGGGACGGCAAGTTCCAGCTGCAGATGCTGAAGTATTCGTCGTTTGCGCCGCTCGGACGCTCGACCTCGTACATGCTGCGAGAGGAAGCCTTCCACATGGGAACCGGCAACGATGGGCTGCGCCGGGTAGTCGAAGCGGGCGTGATTCCACGATGGCTCATGCAGAAATACCTCAACAAGTGGATATCGAGTTCGTTCGATCTTTTCGGCACGGACCATTCTTCCTCGGCGCACTGGGCGTACGTGTGGGGAATCAAAGGCCGGTACGACGAACTGCAAAACGACAAGGCGGCTGACCTCGACGACCTGAACGACTACAGCCGCCACTTCTATCGTCAGGAAGTTTCCGGATTGGTCGAGCGGCTGAACACATTCCTGATGCCGGGCGAGAAGAAGTTCTACACGCCCGACATCCACTTCAACCGCAATATCGGACGATGGGCAGGCAAGAAGTACCACTGCGAGACCGGCGAGCTGTTGGACGACCGCAGCTACGAGCAGCACTGTGAAGAGAATCTGCCCAGTGTGAAGGATAAAGAGCTGCTGCTCGACATCATCCGCAACGAAAAGAAGTGGATCAAAGAAAAAACCGGTGCCAGGGATCCGCTGTCCACCATTGGCGAGCCGCGAAAGTCGGCGATCAACCTTTAGCTGGTGTGGGGCGGGCACTCTTGCCTGCCTGAACTGATGAACTGGTCTCGACCGCGGACGCGCGCGAGGGTATCATTGCCTTCCTTGAGAAAACAACCACCGAAATGGACAGGCAAATAGAGAACGCGAAGGGCAAGGCAAAGACCGGGGCGGAGCGGACTTACAGTTCCGGCCACCTCATGTGCCGCACACCATTGTGGGGAGTGGCGGGGTTCCTCGGCTGTGCCTACTTCGCGTGGATTTCGTTTAGCCACGTCACTCGCAACGAGTATGAATGGCCGCACGACGTCTGGACCGCCGCGACCTATATCGTGTGGATCCTGTTACTGGCTGCCCTGGCGCTCGATACGCGCTGCCTGCGCGAGCGCGTGTTTTTTGGACTGCTCGTTATTAATTTTGTAGCCGGTTGTGGCTTGACCCTGTGGCGCAACATTCCGTCCGCCGATGTGCGTACCGCTCGCATTGGAACCGGTGCGCTCTGGGCGTTGGCCGCGGTGGTGAGTCTGACTACGCTGGGAAGTGCGGCAAAGCTTAGGGGGGATTGACGCGCAACATCAGTGATCTGCGGATGGCTTGGTTTTCCTGGGACCTGAGACCTGACACCTAAGACCTTAAACTATGGACTACGAAATCTCTCCCGGGCAGGTCAAGTCGCTGCAAAAGCGCGGGGAAACATTTACCCTGCTCGATGTTCGCGAGGCTTGGGAATGCGAAGCCTCCCGCATCGAAGGGGCAAAGCATATTCCGATGGGAGACATTCCGATGCGCGCTCACCAGGAACTCGACCCCGACGATTACATCGTGGTCCTGTGCCATCACGGCGTGCGCTCGTTGTCGGTCACGAACTGGCTCCGCCAACAGGGATACGAAAAAGTTCAATCCATGCGCGGCGGGATCGACGGCTGGGCGCGGACGGTGGATCCGAAAGTGCCGTTGTACTGAGAAAGCTTCTAGCCGCTAGCTCCTAGCGAACAAATTCGTGGTTGCCAGCAGCCAGGAGCTAGCAGCCAGGAGCTGCCCTTGATCACCGACTGCCACATTCACATCGAACCGCTCGCACTGTTCAAGCCGCATGCCCTTGAACTAATGAAGCGCAAGCGCGCCAATTTCGACGAGATCGCCGAATATTGCCGCTCACCCAAGGCCTTCCTGAAATATCTGGACCGTTGCGGTGTTGACCGCGCCGCACTGATCAACTACGTTGCGCCCGAAGTCATTGGCTTTACGCCCGAGGTCAATCAGTTCGTCGCCGACTACACGAAGCACGATCCCAAGCGCCTGATCTCCTGTGGTGGCCTGCATCCGCGGCACACCACCAACATCATGGCGGATGTCGAGCACATCCTGCGCCTCGGCCTTCGCATGATCAAGATCCACCCGCCGCATCAACTGCTGTTTCCAAACGATTATCTGCACGGAGTGAAGGAACTGGAAATCATCTACCGGGCGGCCGAGGCCAATGGGATCCCCGTCATGTTCCACACGGGGACATCGATTTTCCCCGACGCGCGCAATAAGTACGGCGACCCGATCTACGTTGACGATGTTGCTGTCGATTTCCCCAAGCTCAAAATCCTGCTGGCACACGGCGGCCGCCCGCTCTGGATGCACACCGCGTTCTTTCTCATACGCCGGCACCCCAACGTCTATCTCGACATCAGCGGCATTCCACCCAAAACGCTGTTGACATATTTTCCGCGGCTCGACGAGATCGCCCACAAGACGCTGTTTGGCACCGACTGGCCAGGCCCGGGCGTTCCGGACGTTAGGCGGAATCTTGAGGAATTCAAGGCTCTGTCCATTCGCCAAGAGATGCAAGAGCAGATTTTGAGCAAGACCGCGGCCTCGCTCTGGCCGGAATAAGAATTGGGTAATTTTGAAATTTCGAGTAATT
>Ga0208042_1000140_pt1 | contig 25524 bp, 24 predicted proteins | sample Sb_taG_10_FD_187708 | JGI IMG/M metagenome (GOLD analysis project Ga0208042, IMG submission 187708) | Peat soil microbial communities from Weissenstadt, Germany - Sb_50d_7_NC metaG (SPAdes) (version 2) | ecosystem: Environmental > Terrestrial > Soil > Wetlands > Peat | place: Germany... | reverse complement strand
GCCCGCCGGGACGAGCGGCTGGTGCATATGCAAGGCGACCGCAAAGGCACTGGTCACGTCGCCGAACCCGGCGGCCCCCGGCGGCAGGAAGACCGGATCACCGCCCCCAGCCCGGATCGCCTCCTCGATACGCTGCTCGGAGCCGCAGATGTCAGGAAGGCCGTCGATTTCCTCAGGCAGCTCGCCCATGGCTCCGGCTCCCTTGCCCGACATGCGCGCGGGTCTTAGTTATGGCAGATGTGGTCATAGATGTTCACGTAATCCTGGCCCGGACCCGCCCAGGAGTGGTCCTGGCGCATCCCGTTCAGCATAAGCTGGCGGAAATCGTCCGGGTAGGCGAACCACAGCCCGATGGCCCGCGCCATCGCGGACTCCAGCGCCGGGTTGTCGGCCTGGTGGAACACGTAGCCGTTCCGGTCGTCCGGGTGACGTACGGAGTAGTCGCGGTCGAAGACCGTGTCCGCCAGGCCGCCGATGGCCCGCACGATGGGGACGGTGCCGTACTTCAAGGCCGTCATCTGGCTCAGCCCGCACGGCTCGAACAGGCTGGGCATCACCAGCATGTCGGCACCAGCGTAGATCAGGTGGGCCATGCCCTCATCGAACCCGATCTCCAGGTGACAGTCGGGGTTATCGTTCAGCTGGTGCTTCAGGTGCCAGAAGTGATCATTTACGGCCGGGTCCGGACAGGCACCCAGCAGCACGAACTGCGCGTCCTGGGCCAGGGCATAGAAAATGGCGTGCTCGATGAGATGGACGCCTTTCTGGTGGTCGACGCGGCCCACGTAGGCGATAACCGGCTTATATTCCTTCCGCAACAGCAGCCGGTCACGCAGGGCATCCTTGTCCGCATACTTCCGGTCGACTGTATCTGCGGTGTAGTTCGACGGGATCAAGATATCGATCTCCGGGTTCCAGACATCATAATCGATGCCGTTCAGCACGCCGCCGAACTTCTCCCGGTGAACGTGCAGGGTGCGTCCCAGTCCCATCCCCTGATCGGTGTAGGTTACCTCCCAGGCATGCTGCGGTGACACCGTAGTGATGAAATTCGAGTAAACGATGCCGCCCTTCATCAGGTTGATCGCGCTGTGATTGAAGTTATCGCGCAGCCGTTCGTCGCCGAAGAAATGCTCCGGGCGGGTCAGGCCCGTCGCCCACAAGACGTACTCACCGCAGATACCCTGATGCGCGAAATTATGGATCGTATAGCAGACACGCTGATCGGCCATTCCGAGGTGCTGGTAGATCTCATACAGCAGCACCGGCACGACCGCCGTCTGCCAATCGTGAACGTGGATCACCTCAGGCCGTTTACCGGCCTTCCACATGAACTCCAGGGCTGCCTTGGACAAGAACGCGAACCTGCCCACATCATCTGGCGAGCCGTACAAGTGGCCCCGGTTAAAGAACTGATCCGGTGAGTGCGGCTCGATGAAAAAGCACCTCCTGCCATGAACGAACCCGAACCACACCGTGCAGTGCACGAACCCGCTGTACCACGGCACCTGCAAATCCTGATAGGCGACAGCGAGCCCGAAGATCTGGTCATAGTCCATGCAGTCGTATTTCGGCATGATGATCTCGACGGCGTGACCCCGCAGCTCCAGCTCCCGGCTGAGCCCGAAGACAACCTGCCCCAGCCCGCCCGCCTGCGCTACCGGCGCACACTCCGACGTGATCATCACCACGAACACGGCCGTCTCCCGGAAAAGCCGCAGGGGCCAGCCGCTCCCTGCGGGGACTCAATCTGGCCGCGGCGCCGCCCCCGGCGCCGTCGCGCCCTGGCCGGCGCTATTTGGCCGTCCTCCCGGCCCGCTTCGCCGCATGCGCGGCCGTCTTCCCGGCGGTCTGCGTCGGCACCGCCTTATTGACCGGCGTCCTCCTCGTGGCCGACGGGACTGCCTCGGCCAGCGCGGTCACGTCGACGACCGAGTCGTCCCCGCCGAAGTCGTTGCGGACGTAGGCGTCGGCGGCCCAGTCGTTGTCCCACCGCTGGCCATCCAGCAGGTACCGGAACCGGTAGGCCCGCCCCGCGTCCAGCTCGACCGTCACGCTGAATCCTCCCTCGGCATCGCGGTCCATGACGCCGGCGTCGGCCGACCAGCTGTTCCACTCCCCGCACACCGCCGCGGCCCGGGCGCCCACCCGGGGGTCGACGGCGAACGTGACCCGGGCCTTGCCCTTCGCTCCCCTGGACTTGATCACTTCCGCCTCCTCTATGCCTAGCTTGCGTCCGCCGGCCTGCTACCCAGCGCGGTCCGGCAACGGCGTGGCGAGCCCGGCGGGCCCTGCCGGACCGGACCGGTCACACCCTGCCCGTAGCCTCCGCCCAGGAGGTGATCAGCGCGCCGCCGCGAAACAGGTTCACCAGCTTCGCCTGGGCCGTATCGGAACCGGCATCCAGGCGCTCCTCAGCAACGAACACCGGGCCAGTAAACCGGCCCGGCATGGCATCCGGCAAAGGGGCTTTGGTCCTTGATCTCACGCCAAGTGCGCTGACCGCAGCACTGACAGCTAACCAGGAACATGCGTAACACAGGGCGCCAACCGAGGGACGCCACGAGGCTCGTGCCTGCTCCGGCTGCGCGATGCAATGAGCGGCTCCCCGGATAGCCTGCTGGACAGGGTGGACGGTGGGGGTGGTGTAGGTCCTGGCCTATCCGGACTGTGAGAATGAGCCGCCGCCGGGGGAGGCTGGAGCAACGGCAGAGCCGGGGTACTGCGGGCTGCCGGACCCGGTGACCGGGGAGCCGATACGGCGCTGACCGCGTTCCGGCAGCGCCAGGTGCTGGCCGGGCAGGGCGGCGGGACGGCTGGGCCGATGGATCCGGAGCGTCCAGGGTAAGGACGGCGTCAGGGACGGTGTCACGGCCGGGAATTATCCCCGCAGTGCCCGGCTGATCCTTTCCGCCTCCCCTCCCGCATCCCCGTCATCGCCCGCACTACCAGCACCGCCAGCCGTTGGCTCCGCTGGACTTGATCATTTCCGCCTCCGCCGTGCCTGGCTTGCGCTGGTGTCCGGCTGGGCAATGGCCTTGCTTCCGGGCTGGTTCCGCCGGTTCCTACGGTCAGGCAGCGGAGCATCCGCTGCGGACCGGCCAGTGCCGGTGCGATGCTCGTACTGGAGGGCATGGTGATCTCGTATCCGGAGTCAGAGGCAGGGCAGAGCGGTGGTAGCAGATACGGCGGTGTGGCCGGGCGGCAGTTACCCGCTTGGGGCGGGTTATGACGGTACAGGGACTAACTTCGCGCTGTTCTCGGAGGTAGCGGAGTTGGTAGAACTGTGCCTGTTCGCCGACGACGGCGCGGAGACCCGGGTGGCGTTGCGCGAGGTGGACGGGTTCATCTGGCATGGCTACCTGCCTGGCGTGGGACCGGGCCAGCAGTATGGGTACCGGGTCCACGGCCCGCATGACCCGGCTGCCGGGCACCGCTGCAACCCGGCCAAGCTGCTGCTCGACCCGTACGCGAAGGCGATCGAGGGCAGCGTCCGCTGGGACCCCGCAGTGTATTCCTACCGCTCGGGGTACCCAGGCGAGCGCAACGACGCGGATTCGGCACCGTACGTGCCGCGGTCGCTGGTGGTGAATCCGTATTTCGACTGGGGCGCCGACTGGCCGCCGCGCACGCCGTACCACGAGACCGTGATCTACGAGGCGCACGTCCGCGGCCTGACCATACAGCATCCAGTCGTCCCCGAGGAGCAGCGCGGGACCTACCAGGGGCTGACGCACCCCGCGGTCATCCGGCACCTGCAGCAACTGGGGGTCACGGCGGTCGAGCTCATGCCGGTCCACCAGTTCGTGTCGGATAGTGTCCTGGCCGGGCGCGGCCTGGTGAATTACTGGGGTTACAACACCATCGGGTTCTTCGCCCCGCACAACGCCTACGCCGCCGGCGGCAGCCGGGGCCAGCAGGTCCAGGAGTTCAAGTCGATGGTCCGCACCCTGCACCAGGCCGGGATCGAGGTGATCCTCGACGTGGTGTACGACCACACCGCCGAGGGTGACCACCTGGGGCCGACGCTGTCGTTCCGCGGCATCGACAACGCCGCCTACTACCGGCTGACCGACGCCGACCGGCGGTACTACCTGGACACCACCGGGACCGGCAACAGCCTGCTCATGAGGCATCCGCACGTGCTTCAGATGATCATGGACTCGCTGCGGTACTGGGTGCTGGAGATGCACGTGGACGGATTCAGGTTCGCCCTCGCCGCCACCTTGGCCCGGGAGTTCCACGAGGTGGACCGGCTGTCCGTGTTCTTCGACCTGGTCCAGCAAGATCCGGTGGTGTCCCAGGTCAAGCTGATCGCCGAGCCGTGGGATGTCGGCGAGGGAGGCTATCAGGTCGGCAACTTCCCCCCGCTGTGGAGCGAATGGAACGGCAGGTACCGCGACACGGTACGTGACTTCTGGCGTGGCCAGACCGCCACGCTGCTCGAGTTCGCTTCCCGGCTGACCGGCTCCGGCGATCTGTACGCCGCTGACACCAGGCGCCCGGTCGCCTCGGTAAACTTCGTCACCTGCCACGACGGCTTCACCCTGGCCGACCTGGTCTCCTACGACCGCAAGCACAACCAGGCCAACGGCGAGGACAACCAGGACGGCAGCGACGACAACCGGTCGTGGAACTGCGGCGCCGAGGGCCCCACCGATAACCCGGGCATCGTAGTGCTGCGGGAGCGGCAGAAGCGCAACTTCTTCACCACGCTGCTGCTGTCGCAGGGAGTCCCGATGCTGCTCGCGGGCGACGAGCTGGGACGCACCCAGCGGGGCAACAACAACGCTTACTGCCAGGACAACGAGATCTCCTGGGTCGATTGGCCGGCAGCCGACGAGCCCCCGGCTTCGGGCGCGTCGGCCAGGCGCGCAGGATCGGCCGCACAAGGGAGTAGCCAGGCTCTGCTGGAGTTCGTCCGGGGGCTCGTCCAGTTCCGCGCGGACCATCCCGTGTTCCGGCGCCGCCGCTTCTTCCAGGGGCGGGACATCCGCGGCGTGCCCGACCAGCTGAGGGACATCGCGTGGTTCACCCCGGCCGGCCAGGAGATGACCGACGCCGACTGGCAGGCTGGCTCCGCCGGGTCCCTGACCGTCTTCCTGAACGGGGAGGCGATCGGTGAACCGGACCGGCGTGGCGAGCCGATCCGCAGCGACTCGTTCCTGTTGCTGTTCAACGCCGGCGAGCGTGACCTGGAGTTCACCCTCCCCCCGCCCCGTTACGGCGTGCTGTGGTCGAAGGTTCTCGATACGGCGGTGCCGCTGATCTCAGCCCATGACGTGACCGTGGTCGAACCGGGCGACGTGATCGGCGTGCCCAGCCGGTCGGTCCAGGTGCTGTGCCGCAACTGAATCCCCGCCCAGCCCGGTCCCGGCCTACCGATTGCAGCAGCGGCCGGAGGCGGTTGACCTCGGCCCGGGTGGTGGCCACATAACCGCCCACGCGCCGCAAGGCGGCGGCCGAGGCGTAGAACATGCGCTCGCGCCGCTTGGCGACCGCGCCCGCGACGCTGCCCTCGTGATAGCAGTGCCCGGCGACCGCGGCAGGGACCTCCAGGGTGAGCAGGCAGCCGCCTTCCCGCAGCCGAAGCCCGCTGCTGAACAGCAGGTCCGCGAACGCCGCGTTCCGCCCGTCATTCCGGCCCCGCCACGACGGGTCCGGCTGCCCGGACATGCCATAGCCGAGCAGGCCGATATCGCGCCACAGCCGGTAGGTCCGCGGCGTCACCCACTTCACATCCGAGCACCGGACGTCCCGGGGCGCCTGGTCGGCGGCCATCACCGTGCCGCCGTCCCGCAGCCGCACCGCGTGCACCAGCACCGGGCTGCGCGCGATGTGGCCTTTCTTTTCCACCCACTCATACAGCAACCGCAACGCAGCTAGTTCCCGCTGCCACTTGCTGCCGCCGATCCGCCGGCCCGGCTGGCTGCGGCGCCGCCAGGATTCCCAGTCCAGCAGGTCGTCCGGGTCCGCCTCGTGCCGGTACTTCCCGCGCTGCCACAAGAACGAGAAGAACAGCCGGTAATCCTTGGCGTACGCCTCCCGTGTCCCCTCCGCGAGCCACGTAAACCGCGACGCGGTGAGAAACCGTGCCAGCACCGGGTCAATCCGGTACTGCGGGTCGATCAGGATCGGGTGGCGCGCGGTAAGGCCCGCATCCGCCTCGCGCTGGTCCAGGTCAGCCCATCGACTGGACCAGGCGGTCCTGGAACGCCGCACAGGCGTACTCCGAGAGCAAGCTCCACGTAACCGCGCTCGCGCTCACCCTCGCGCGCGCTTGGCCGGAAGTACTCAGCAACGCCGTCGATCCGGGCTGGGTCCCGACCAAAATGGGCGGCTCCGCAGCAACCGACGATCTGCAGATGGGCTATCTCACGCAGACATGGCCCGCCGTCAGCAATGACGCCGCCGCAACCGTGAGCGGCGGCTACTGGTACCACCGGCAGCGACGGGCGCCCGCAGCACAAGCCCGTGACCCGGCTTTCCAGGACCAGCTGATGGACCGGCTGGCCGCGCTCACCGGTGTCGCGCTCTTTTAGCGTCGCGGTTGCGTCCAGCCAGATCCGAGGAGAAGCCCTCGGCCCGGGGCCCCAGGCCAAAGACCGCCGCAATGCATAACACCTGGTTATGCACGGCCGCGACCGCAGCGAGCTCACGCTCGTGAGCCGCGCCGAACGGCTACTTGCGCGCGCGTCCGAGGGCAGTAGTCACGCGAAGTGATCGAGGGGGACGCCGCAGCCCTTGGATGCCGACGACGGCCGTCGCGCGGCGGCGGTGACGCGATCACGCGCGATCCAGGCACGGCGTGCATCCGCCCGATCCGGGCAGATGGAAGCCAAGCGCACTCGCCGCACCTGCGGGCCGACGACGCGCACCGTGTCCCGCCTATCGCGCGCTTCCGGACTTCACGACGTCCTCCCATATCCGCGTAGCCCACGGCTGGCTGATCCGGATGACAGGCCGGTTACGGCCCGGCAGGTCATGGCACAACCGCAGGTGCGACCGGGACCGAGAAATCACAGGCAGCAGCCGGCGAGATCCACTGAACACAAGTTCCAGGATGCGCCACTGCCAGGAGTTCCCAGGTACGCAGGCACAACCGCAGCCAGCTTGCCGTGACCCGGCCGCCGCCCTCTGGATCGGTCCTCGCGAAGCCACGGACCGCCATGATCAACACAAGCTAACACAACCTGCGCGGAGCCGCCGAAGCCCCCAGACAGTCCTGCGGGAACAGAAACCGCAGGTCAGAGGCCATAAAACTGGCTCCCGCGATAGGACTCGAACCTATAACCTGCCGGTTAACAGAAGGCCTGTCACGGCCGGGAGCGCCCGGGGCTGTCAACAGCGTCACCCTGTCCTGCCTGCATAAAGGCTTTCCAGAGCTGACAAGGCCATGCTAGCAGCCGTGCCGTCTTGTGCCGGGTAATGCCGTTTTGTACGTGGGGTTTTTGTGGGGGCCGTCGACCGCGGACGCGGACTTGTGGGGATTCTGTGGGGGCGTGAACACGCAGGTCGAGGAGGTGTACCGACGACTAGGGTAGGTGACTGTGCCTGATGCCGATCCTGTCGAGGTCGCGTTCGCCTTTGCGCGCAACGCGCTCATTCAGGCTTCCCGGGAACCGGGGTGGACCCAGGTGGCCGGGCGACTGCTCACGGCAGCCCTTGAGTACGCGGTCCAGGGCGTCTTCATAGCATGGGGCTTCCCCGTGCTCGCTCCGAAAGTTCGGAGATACTTCGATCCTTCCATGACAGCGCACCTTCAGCCGGCTGACGCCGAAGTCATCCGCGCTGTGTGGAGCGACGCGGGACGCTCACACGCTTATCTGGACTTGAGCACCATCATCGACGTGTGCGCCGCTGTCGTCGACCGTCTTGAAGCCCTCGCGGGGTCTCCCCCGCCTGCCGGGTGGTCTCCCCCGCCGGTTCCGGCCAGCATCGGATGGGCTGCGCTGAGCGGCGCCGATCAGCAGCTCCTGACCAGGGTGCGCTAGGGTGCTCAAGCACTGTGCCCGGGGGCAACGGTCATCTTGTTCGGCTCGCGGGCAACCGGGCTCGCCAGGCCAGAAAGCGACTACGACTTGCTGCTTATCCTCCCCGATGACATCGACCCATATGTCCGGGCGCTGATCATGAGCAACGTGCGCGACATGGTCAGGGAAACAGGTGCGGCGGTTGATCATGAGTACGTCACCGTGAATACCTGGCAGAACCCTCCTCCGGGAGCCCGGATTCTGGTTGAACAGGCGAAGAGCCAGGGAATCGAAGTGCCAGACGATTGAGGCGATAGGCCTGGCGATTGATTCGGTCGTCAGCGGCGAACCGGGCCCGCAGCCCTGCTCGCCGTACATGGCAGTGACAGCGTGCAGCGGCATCACCGTGACAAGCTGCAGATCTGCGTCATCGACAGGCCGGCCGCCGCTTGTGGGGTTCCAGAACTCGGCCACCGGTCCTGACCTGGGCTTCTATGTGGCCCGCCCGTACTCGTTGATGAGGCCGCCGAGGACGGGCCGGCGGCGCTGGATCCGTTCCTGGGAGAGGTCCGCGACAGGGTGGTCGGGCCGGGGCGGGCGGAGCTGGCGGCTGCGATGGGGTCGCTGTCCGTTGTAGTGGGCCTCGTACTGGGCCAGGACCAGCCGCAGATGCCGTTCGCCGGAGATCAGCATCCGGTCGGTGACCTCGGCTCGGACGGTGAGCACGAACCTTTCCGCAAAAGCATTCGCTCGCGGGCTGCGGGGCGGGATCTTCACGGCCTCGATACCGGCGCCGGCCAGGACTGCGTCAAACGATGCGGTGAATTGCCCGGCCCTATCACGGACCAGGAACCGGAAGCCGGCGGCCCGGTCCCCAGATCCATCACGAGGTTGCGGATCTGCTGCACTGTCCACGGCCCGTCCGGGTTCGCGGTGACCCCGAGGATGTGCACGTAACGGCTGCCTATCTCCATGACGAACAGGCAGTACAGGCGCCGGAGAGTCACCGCGCAGTCCACGTGGAAGAAATCGGCGGCGAGCATCGTCGCGGCCTGCGTGTGCAGGAACTGCCGCCACGTCGTGTCGGTGCGCCGCTCGGGCGCCGGGGGGATCTTCAGGGCCCTGAGGACACGGCGGATGGTGGATGCGCCGACTAGGTGGCCGAGCTTGAGCAGCTCGCCTTGGATCCTCTTGTATCCCCAGCCGTAATTCTCGGTGGCGAGCCGCTCGATCAGCGCGGCGATCTCGGCGCTGACCGGCGGCCGTCCCGTCCGGTGCGGGTAGGTCCACTTCCGGGTGACCAGGCGGCGGTGCCACCGCAGGACGGTGCCGGGGGTGACCAGGCGATGCGCCCGCAGCCTTGCTGGCAGGAGCCGGATCAGTGTGGCGAGGATTGCGCGGTCGGCCCAGTCGAGCCGGGGCCGGGGATTGGCGCGGCGCAGCACGGCGACCTCTTGCCGCAGGACGAGCAGCTCGGCGTACTTGGAGGCCGATGACCGGCCGAGCAGGACCAGCCAGCCGCAGAGCCGGACGAAGATGAGATAGAGCAGGCGCAGGGACACGGATGATCATGATGCCCTACGGCTGACACTGGTCATCGCCACAGCTCACAGGGCACGCAGACTTCTGGCACCCCACAGGCTCGCAGCCGGTGATCCACTCCAGCGCCGCCTACGCCTCGTCAGCCGCCACAGGATCCTCCACCGCCAGCGCGGTGCTGATTTCCGGATTCTCTGCCCCAGTCATCACGCGGTCAGCCTCCAGGCCCGTCCCAGATCCGCAGCCGACGGCCCGAACGGCTGCCGAGACCGCGTTGCGCGCAAATGCTTACCTGGCCATGGCCCCGCACACCCTCGATGCGTAGCAGACCTGCCCGCAGGAGCAGGCAGAGCCCAGCCGTGGCCTATCCGCGAGCGGCACACTATCACTATCGTCGGCGTGTATGAGCCGGTGCCGACGATGTGGCCCCCGTGGGCACGTTAGGTGCACGGACCACGGAGAATAGTGTCGTGGTCGACGGCGCGCGGCGGGCAGCGTTCCGGGGACGTGACCGGACTCGCAGCCATCTTGGAGCGCGCCGCCGTCACCCTGCCGCAGGCCGCCGTCGCCGCCCGGCTCCTGCGGCGCGCTGGCCGGCGGGGTACGGTCTGATTCCGTGGGTAAGGCGAGCCGGAAGAAGGGACAGCGCCGGCAGGGCGTCGGCAAGTCGCGCGCAGACTTCGAACTGCGGCGCAGTTCCGCACGGTTCGGGGCGAATCCCAGCCCAGCCCTGGCCGCGCACGTGTGGAGCGGCGGCAGCAAGCCTAAGCCCGCTGCGATCCCGAAATGGCCAGACGACTCCGCGGGCGACCGTTTCTTCAGCACCCAGGGCATCGCCGATGCTGCCGAGGCTCCTCCGATCGTGGGCGCGACCCTGCCCACGCCCGAGGAGATGGCGGCCACCTCAGAACTCTGGGTAGTCGCCACCAACGCACTGGTCCGAGCCGTCGTGCTGGACGGACTGACGGTCAGCCATCCGGCAGTCAGCGCGGTCATCGCGCTGCTTGAGCCCGTCGTCAAGCGGGAACTCGCGTATTACGCGGACGAGACGACCTGGGACGAGTACCCGGAATCAGATGTCCCGCTGCGGCTGCTGGGCGACGAGGTGCTCATGGACGCGACCTGGGCGATCGTGGGAGACGACTCTCTAGCGTCGATCCTGGCCCTGCTTGAGCGGTGCCTGGACACCGCCTTCGACACGCCCGGCCGGCCGGCAAGCCTGACCGGCAGGGCTGCCGCCGAGGCGCTGATCCGCGCCTTCCCCGACCACTTCGAGTGCCAGGCGCCCGGTGACGAAGCGTGCCTGGACCGGCTGCAGGCGACGGGGCGCACTTCCTCCAACCCCTTGTGTGACCTCGTGCGCGACAAGGTCATCGCCCCGGAGGATGCGTTGCCCGTCGGCCTCTCCGTTCTCGCGGCGCTCGCGGATCTGGCCCGCACGAGCGCCTTCTCGGTACTGGACGCTTCCGCGTAACGCCCGCCTGCGGCCCTTGCGGGGACGAGCGGACCGGGACTTGGTCTTCCCCTTCCGGTGCCGGGCGGTCGCGACTGCCCGGCCTCCGGGGCGGGCGCGCCGGGCCGCCAGCGCCACGGCCGGGTCCGGATGCTGAGACAAGGGCCCGGCAAGAAGGGCGAAGGTGTCGGGAGCCGCGTCCGCGATCGCCGTGACCAGTGACCCGGCGCCGCCGGGCCAGTCATCCGCGGCCTGGTCAACGGCGGCCCGCAGCTCCGGCGGCAGCCCAGGATCGCTGTCGGGATCCTCGGCGGTCATCCGGTGGGCGAGGAATGCCGCTCGGCTGACCGCCTCAAGCTCGTCGGCGAGGAGCACGGCCCGGGCGGAGGCAGGCACGTCAGCGGCGTCTACTGAGAGTCCGCGCAGGCGCAGGGCCCGCTCGGCGACGGCGCCAATGACGCGGTCGGACACGCCAGCGCGCAGCGCCTCGACAGGTGCGTCGCCGAGGTCCAGCAGGCGCAGCAGGTGACGGCGCGCTGGGGCAATGTCATCGGACAGCTGGGCGCTCAGCGCAGGCAGGAGCGTTTCCCAGCCGCCCGTGCCACGGGCGGCCAGCCAGTCGCACAGCACCCGCCGCGCTGCCGCCGGCGGCCAGTTGCCAGCGGCGTCGGCTAGTTGCCGGGCATCCCAGGACAGCACCTCGTCCTGGGTTGGGAATGACGCCGCGGTCGCGTTGTCCGCTTCTGCGGTGCCCAGGATGAGCGCGTCGCGCAGCAGCGCCGACCCCAGCGGGGTCAAGGCGACCGCATCGCCGGTGCGCGTGGTGATGCCGAGCGGGGCGAGCCGGTCGATCACGGCGGCCAGCCGGGAGGCCGCGGGCTGCAGCTCTTCACGGTCCTCCTCCGTGAGGCCGGGGAGACCGGTGAGCTCGGACAGCACCAGGATGGCGGGCAGTTGATAGGGCCCATCGACCGCGGCGGCAGTATCCGGCACGGTCGTGACCGCCGGGGAAACTATCCATCCCTCATCCTCTGCCGCCTGCCGGGCCAGGGATTGCGGCACCCCGGCATGCTGATAGAGGAAATAGAGCGTGCCGAGGTGCTCGCCGGGGAACACCTCAGCGGTCTCCTCGTCCGCTGCCGCCTGGGCGAGCAGCGCGCCCAGCACGTTCAGGGCGAGGCCGGCCAGTTCGGCAGGCGTGCCTTCCCGCCAGATCTCGTCGGCGGACCCGGGCAGCAGCGAGCCTTCCGCGCCGCGCCGCAGGAAGCCGCTCGCTAGCGCCAGGTCCAGCAGCGACGCGTCCGCGTGATCCGGGTCAGCCGCTGCAGCGGCCAGCGTTGCGGCCAGCGGGGCCGCGCGCACGGCGGCGGCCCGTTCTCGGGCAGTGGCGGGCAGCGGCACAGGGGGCAACGGGAAGACGCCGGGCCCGAACGTCTCCAGGTGCGTAGCGGCAAGCACCTCGACCACACCCAGCAGTGGGGCCGACCGGTCCAGGCCGGGCGCGAGCTGAGCGGCACGCCCGCGCAGCAGCGCATCCAGCCCGGCCGCCGTCCAGCGGTCCGCCAGGAGACCGGCCTGGGCGTCGTACCAGGCGCCTTCGGCCTCCTCGTCCTCCGGGACCCCGGCGACCAGCGGTGGACCATCATGCCTGTGCAGCTCCTCGCTCAGTACGACGTACTCCAAGCGCTGACGCAGCAGCAGATGGGCCTGCCGCGACCGCTCGCCGATTAGCGCCCGGAAGAACGCCGCCGAGGCGAGCGGGGCCGCCCCGCCGCTGTCCGGCCCGGTGAAATCATCGAGAGCCTCCAGGCCGAGCGCCGCGCGCCGCTGCGGATAAGGACGGCATGCGAAGGCATCCACCCAGGCACCGACCGCCTGCGGATCGGCGGCATCGGCGCCCTCCGCGCGCAGCAGCTGACCGTACAGCCGGGCCCACGTGGCGCGGTGCGGGCTGGTCATCGCCGCCTCAAACTGCGGCTGCAGCGCTTCGACCGCGGCGACCAGGCGGTCCCGCCGCCTGGCGTTCAGCTTGCCCGCCTCGTGGGTGTAGCCAATCAGCGCGACCAGCACGGCCGGGAAACCGGCCAGCTCGGCCGGGCCGGCGCTCACATACAGCGGCAGGAGAGTGAGCATCAGCTCCTCCACCAGCTCCGGGGCTGGTTCGGGCAAGCCAGTACGACGGCGTGCCCCCGAAAGGGCCAGCAGGCCGAGAACGGCTTCAGCCGCCCGCGGGTCGAGTGGCCCGCCGCGCCGACCGGCCCAGTCGAGAAGCGGAGCGGCGTGGAGGTCCAAGGGACCAATGCTGCTCACCCCAGCAGCGTAATGACGGTCTCGGAGATCTCACGAATCGAGGGCACGCCATCCGCACCATGGCATGCGGGACTGACCGCAGCCAGCTCCCGTGCCACAGGAGGCCGGCGCAGCAGATGTCAGCCAGTCCGCTCATCGACCGTGGATAGTTTCTCGCCGCGGCGGTAACGGCGTCACAGGCGCCACCGCCCGTTCGGGATAACCGCTCCTCAGCCCAGGGAGCCGAGCGGCAACTCGATCGAGGTCACCGTGCCCTCACCGGGCGGGCTCTTGACGGCGAGCCGTCCGCCGAGCTCCGGCGCGCGGGATCTGCCGGCGCCTGCCCGCTGATCATCTTCGGCCGGTCCGCTCCATTTCGGTCCAGCTATCGGAGCGCTGCTACGGGAGCAGGCCGCTGAACCTCTGCTCCCATCGCTTGCGAACCTGGGGTGCTCCCCGCGGCGAAGGAGGCTACCGGCGCCGCCGCGTCCACCACGCCGGGAGTTGTTGACGCGGGCGATCGCCGGAGACCGGCCAATCCACTCGGCTGAATGTGTCATCCTCACCGGGTGGGCGGAAAGGGCAAGGACCGCAAGAAGAAGAGTACGCAGTCAGCGCGGCAGGCGGCACAGCGGCGGGCAGTCCAGCAGCGCACAGCCGAACGTCGCGTGCGGGATCTCCGCTTCCGGTTGCTCTCGGCCAGCGACGCCAGCGCTGCGGCCGGCCGGCTCATGGACACGTTCGCTGATCGCGACCGGGTGTCTTGTGCCTACGACGCGGAAGCGATGGTCAGTTCGGTGGCAGGCCGCATGGCGCAGGCCGGGTTCGCCGGCGACCGGCTCCGTGACGCGTGCCTGGACATCTGCGACGCGCTGGCCGCCAGCAGCGCTCCGCTTGCCGTCGGGATCCTGCGTGCGTTCGCGGTCGCAGGCCCGGATTCCGCCGTCCGGGACCATGCGAGGACCCTGGCTGACGCGGCCGGGCGTACCGCGCCGGCCTGGGCGGCCGAGCTGGGCCAGGCGATTCCCGGCAAGTGCTGGGTGACGACCGACCCGTTCTGGGAGTCCACCGTGCTCCTGTGCGAGTTCAGCTACCCGACCAGGGGAAACCGGCATGCCGTAATAGCGCGGCTAGACCCGGTCTGGCATGACGCGGTGTCCTCACTGGCCGCCCCCTTCCTGGAAGAGGAGGGCAGCCTGGATGCCGGAAGCGCAGTGGGACTGGCACGTCGGCTGGGCGCTGATCTCCGTGAGGTTCCCTCGGCTGAGGCCGCCGGGCTGCTGCGGGCGGGGCTCGACGCGTTCGCGCAGCACGGCCCGGCGCCGTGGGCGGAGCGTGACTCCGAGGACTACCGCACCACGCTCGGGCTCGCGGTCCTGGCTGATCAGCGCGCACGGGAACTGGCTGCCGCGGCCGAAGGCGCAGGCCAGGCGACGGAAGCACCCTCCGGGATCACCGCCGGCCGCTGGCCGCCCGGGGAACGCGAGCGCCTGGTCGCGGAGTTCTACCGCTCGCCAGAGGGCCGGGCACTCACCGGCGTGGTCGCCCGGTTCCTGCCGCGGGATCTCGTCGCATTCTGCGCGGACTACCTCGGCCGGGACCCGCTGCGGCCCGGGCCGCTTCTCTTCCGGCGGCTCCTCCGGGACGTACTGCCGATGCAACTGGTCCTGCCGGCCAGGCTCGCGGGCGAGGTGGCACCCGTGATCCGGGCGTGGGCGGCCTGGACCGCCGACCGCGCCAACCTGCCGGAGCGCCTGCGCCGTCGTCTCCTGTCGGAACTGGACGGCGAGCTGCGCGAGTTTCCCGCGGTGCTCGCCGCCGCGAGCCAGAAGCCGCATAACCGGTACTTCCAGGACCTGCCCGACGACGTCATCTCCGACGACACCCGATGCCAGCAGGCATTGCAACGGCGGCACCTCGCCGTCCCGCTTTACCACGACCGGGCGGAGGGCACCGGAACCCTCGACGCGGCCGGGCCGTCGGGGCGCGCCAAGATCACCGAACTGTGGCTGGCCGGACGCGGAATCCCGCGAGACGAGCGGGCGTCCTACCAGGCTGTCGTCGAGGAACTGTGGGCAGGCGGGCCGCCGCAAGTAACTGAGCAGGCGCTCCGCATGGCAGCCGACGGGCTGAGCCGCGACGCGATCCTGGACAAGCTCGTCCAGGACCGCTAGCTGCGCCCCCGTGTCTGCCGATAATCTCATCCGTGCAGCTCAGGCGGCATGGTCGTACTCGTTGAGGATCCCGCCAAGGCGTTGGTGTCGTCGGATGTCCAGGTGGGCGATCTGGTCCGGATCAGTGCACGCGCCGATACCCCCACGCGCGGTTCTGCCGAATCAGGCGCAGGACCAGGGCGCGGATGGAACGCACGGTGCGGGGCCGGCCCGGCCGCTTGGGTCTGCACCGGGCAGCGTGCCGCTTCCTGATCAGGTCGCGGTGCCAGCGCAGCACTGTGTCAGGGCGCACCAGCAGCCGCATCCGGCGAAGCGTCTGTGGCCTCAACCGGTGCAGCAGCGCCGCCAGCAGAGCCCGGTCCGGAGGGGTGAAGCGCACCTTCTTCCCGCCCAGTTGGTCAGCCCGGCCTGGTTTCGGGCGGGAGACCTTCCGGCGCAAGACCGCGATCTCGTGCCGGAGCACCAGGATCTCCGCGTCCTTAGCGGCGTCATTCCGCGCCAGGAGAACCAGCCAGCCGAACACCCGGACCATGGACAGGTAGACGAGGCGGATCAGCACGAGCGCCGAGCGTAGAGCAGCAGGTCAGGGCTACACGCGGGATTCTGGCACAGCACATGGCCACATCCGCCGCCGGCCGCCGCTACAGTCAGACCGCAGAGGACGCACGAACCGAGCGTGGGAGGGGACGCATGGCCAAGACGGCACGGGAACGGCTGGCACGGCTGCTCGACGATTCGGAGCCGACCGGGTCGTTCAGCGCCCAGCTGCTGGCCCCCGCGCACTTCCTTCGGCTAGATGTGACCGGCGCCGGGCCAGTGAGCCTTCCTGTCCGCGCACCCCAGGCCAAGAAGCTGATCGCGGTGGCGCGGCCTGCGATGTTCGGGCGCGGGGAGGAGACGCTGACCGACACCAAGGTCCGCGACACGTGGGAGATCACACCGGATCAGATCAGGCTTGGCGGACCCGGCTGGACGACGCTGATGGACAGCGCGCTGGAGCACTTCCGGGACGAACTGGGGCTTCCGCCGACAACACGGCTGCGGGCCGAGCCGCACTCGATGCTGGTGTACGGCAAGGGGCAGTTCTTCCTCCCCCACCAGGACTCGGAGAAGGACGATGCGATGGTGGGCACGCTGGTGGTATCGCTGCCTTCGGCGCACACCGGCGGCGAACTGGTCATCGACCACGCCGGGGAGAGCAAGGCCTACCGCGCGTCCAAGGAGGAGCTGACCTTCGTCGCGTTCTACGCCGACTGCCGGCATGAGGTCACGCCTGTCAGGTCCGGGTACCGGGTGACGCTCACGTTCAACCTGCTCTCCGGCAATGAGACTCCGACGCAGCCAGCCGGCCCCGTCACCGAGCTTGCGCACTGCCTGACCGAGCACTTCACCACCCCAGCCACCCCGCGCTACGGAGGCCGCGACCTCGCCACCCCGAAGCGGCTCGTGTACCTGCTCGACCACGAGTACACCCAGCGGGGCCTGAACTGGAGCCGGCTCAAAGGCGTGGACGCAGAGCGCGCCGCGCTGCTGCGCGCCGCCGCGGAGCGGGCCGGGTGCGAGGCTGTGCTGGCGCTCGCCGAGGTGAAGGAAACCTGGGACGCCTGGCCGTCGGACGAGGACCCGTGGGACGACTACGACTATTACCAGGAGGAGGAAGAAGACGGGGACCATGACGACACGTACCGGGACCGGGGCAGCAACCACGACGACTACCAGCTCAATGACCTCGTCGACGACGAGATTACCCTCGGCTGGTGGACCAGCCCGGACGGCGTGGGTGGCGAGCCGGTCTCGCTGTACGTCCCCGACTCGGAGGTCTGTGCCACCACCCCGAGCGCGGACCTCACGCCCTACCAGTCCGAATACGAGGGCTACATGGGCAACTACGGCAACACGCTGGACCGGTGGTACCGCCGGGCCGCGGTTGTGGTGTGGCCGCGGGACCGGGCGTTCGCGGCGCGCGCCGAAGCCGGGTCGCAGTGGGCGCTGTCGGAACTGCGGACCCGCATCGAGACCGGAGATCTGGAAGGGGCGCGTGCCGCCGCGGAGTCGCTCGTGCCGTTCTGGAAAACCATCGGATCGCAGGCGGAACTGCTGGATACGGCGCTGCACGTGGCTGCGGGCCTGGACGCTGCCGGGACGGCGGCGATGCTGCTGGAGCCTTTCCGGGTGGAGACGGTCGGGCTCGAGCACGCAGGCGGGCTGGCGGCTGCGGCCGGGCAGTACGGCGAGCAGTGGACGCGCGGGGTCATCGACGGGTGGTTCGGGCCGAAGCACTACTACGAAACCGGCAGGCACGAGTGGGTGGAGAAGCTGCCGCAGCTGTGCAGGGCGCTGCATGCCGCCGGAGCTCCGGAAGTGGCGCGGCTGCTGGCCGCCGACGCCTGGCGCTGGATGGGCGACCAGCTGCTGATCTGGACCACCACCGGGCGAACCGAGGTTCGCCAGCCACATCTGGAGATGCTGGGCTCGCCGCTGGTGCGGCTGCTGGAGGCGGCCAACGACGAGCTGCGGGACGATATCGTGGCGGCGCTGCGCGGGTACGGGGACACCGTGCTGGGATGCCTGATGCCGGCGCTGCGTTCGGCGGCCGCGCTGCCGACGGCCGAGCGTCGGGCAGGTGGGCTGGATGCGGTCGCGCGGGACTGCGCGAAGCGGCTCGGCCCGATCATCGCGCGGCCGTTGCGTGACGCAGACGACTGGTCGATCGCATGGACCGGGTGCGGGTGCCACCTTTGTGACGCGTTGGGGAGGTTTCTCGGCTCCCAGTCGCGGGTCTTGGAGTGGCCGCTGGCCAAGGACGGGCGGCGGCACGTGCACACACAGATCGACTCCGCCGAGCTACCGGTGCGGCACAAGACCCGGCGGCAGGGGCGGCCCTACACGCTCGTACTAACGAAGACCGACGAGCTGTTCACGCGCCAGAAGGACGCACGGCACAAGGCCGTGACCGACCTGACGTGGCTGAGGTCGGCGTGGGGTGACGGCTCGCCGGAAACGCCCTTACCTTCTGGGTGGCCAGGCTCAGCCAGTCAGGCACGTGAGTCCGGAGAGCGGCGGAAGACAAACACGCCGCAGGTCCCCCGGCTTGCGGGAAGGCGGGCGACCGGTCAACACGGCGGCATGATGGTGTTGTGCGTCCCCGGAAACGACGGCTGTCCGATCACGAGCGGTCCGTCCTGCTGTCCGAGTTGCTCCTCCGGCACCCTGAACTGGTCACCGAGACGGAGGAGATCACCTCCACGCTGCTAGTCGTGGAAAACGATCAAGAGCTCGCCTACGAGATCACGGCCAGGCTGCGGGCGCTACGCCCCAGCGGGCCGGTGTCCGTCGATGCCGGGCGGGCACGGGCCCTGGACGTTCTCCAGCCATACATCGATGACCTCACCTGGCGAAAGCAAAGCGGTGCCCGGCGGGCGGCCACCGATATCGCGATCGCCGTCCTGCTCGGCCTGTACGAATGCCGCGACGACACCGACGAGGACATGCTGCTTGTCCGGATGGGCCTGCCCGGCGCGGCGGACGACCTCGCACGCACGGTGTACAAGAAGGTGAAGTCACTGCACCTGTCGTTGCCGTCGCTCGCGGACGAGTGCCCCGGGTGGGAGTGGTACGAGGAGAGCTGAATCCCGCATGTTCAGCCATTGCCGCGACGCGGGCGACCCAGGGATCTGATGCCGCCCGGCCTGTTCGGTCTGTCGTAAGTAATCGGGGAACCTGTGGGTGCCGAAAACCCGCGCCACCTGGGCAGATGCTCTGCGGATCGCGGTTGGCTCGGTCCCGCGTTCGGGTGCCGGGCGGGCAGGTCTGGGTCCGTCCGGAGATGGGATGATCTTCGGCCTGTGGGCTTGAAGCTGATTTTCCTGATCGTGTCCCGTGCGGTGCCGGTGCAGGGCTTGTCGCGGCGGGAGCCGTGGTGGAAGGACGCGGAGATCTTGATGCTGCGCCATCAGCTCGCTGTCGCCCAGCGCGAGCGGCCTCGCGCTCATTCGCGTTTGACGTGGCCGGACCGGGCGTGGCTGGCGCTGCTGGCCGGGACGCTGCCCGTCGGCCGCCTCGCCGCGATGCGGCTGATCGTCACTCCCGGCACGATCATGCGATGGCACCGCGACATCGTGCGCCGCCGGTGGGCGCGTGTGTCGCACCGTGGCCGCTCCGGCCGTCCGCCGGTGCACCGCAACGTGCGGTCTGTGGTGCTGCGGCTGGCGGGAGAGAACGAGCCGTGGGGCTACCGGCGGATCCACGGCGAGCTTGCCGGACTGGGCATCGCGGTCGCGCCGTCCACGGTCTGGCAGATCCTCAAGAGCGCCGGGATCGATCCGGCGCCCCGCCGGGACACGGCCCGGGCTGGGCCGAGTTCCTGCGGTCCCAGGCGCAGGGGATCGTGGCGCTGGACTTCTTCACCGCCGACCTGCTCAACGGCGCCAAGGTCTATGTCCTGGCAGTCATCGAGCACGGCTCCCGCCGCGTCCGGATCCTTGGCGCCACCGAGCACCCCGTCCAGGCCTGGGTCGTGCAGCGGGCACGGAACCTGCTGATGGACCTGGAGGACACCGGGACGCGGGTGAAGTTCGTGCTGCATGACCGGGACGCCAGCTTCACCGCCGCGTCCGACGCAGTGTTCCAGGCCGCTGGCGGCAGGATTGTCCGCTCCGCCGTTCAGGCGCCGCGGATGAATTCGGTCATGGAGCGGTGGATCGGCAGCTGCCGCCGTGAGCTGCTGGACCGGACCTTGATCTGGAACCAGCGGCACCTGATGATCGTCCTGCGCGAGTACGAAGACTTCTACAATGCCCACCGGCCGCACCGGACCCTCAGGCAAGCCGCGCCGCTATGCCCGCTGCCCGACGGCGTCACCGACCTGGACCATTTCCGGGTTCAGCGGCGTGACCGCGCCGGGGGCGTGATTCATGAATATCGCCTGGTGGCGTAGGTTTTCGGCACCCACAAGTCAAAACCGGGGAAGCCGGGCCGGAAGTACGATCAACATCCCTCTGCCGGGCCGGAAGCACTATCCACATCCTCCCTGTCGATTAGGCAGAGCGCTGACGGCCAGTGCGCTCGGCCGCTATCTAGCCCCGGTCTTCGCACATGGGTTGGATGCGTGTGGCGGCTGGGTGATGCGGGTCGTCTACGACCCTGAGTGGCATGTGGGGAATGTGGCTTTCCTGATTGCTGGTTGACGTGTGGTATGGGCGGGATGTCAAGGACTGGCCGGGGGCGTGGGCGGGCGCGGGCGGAGATCGCGGTGGTCCGGGTGCTGGAAAAGCGGCTGGGGGCGCTGCCGGTGGTCGCGGAGTTCGGGCGCAGGCTGCGGATCGCGGAGATCGTTGATGAGTTGTGCCCGGTCCGGCCGGTGGTCTGGATCTCGCATGCACCATGTCCCGCCCGCCGCGCCGGGTCCAGGCAGGTCCCGCACCGCGAGCATTCCGTCGGCGGCGGCACTTCCTCCCGCTCGTCCGGGTCCGGGGCCCGCGACAGCCCCGTCCCGGGATGCCCCGGCTGCCGGCCGCGCTTGCGGTCCTTGCGCCGTTCCCTTTCCGAGGACTGGCGGGCCTTCCGCTCAGCCTTGCGTCGCTCACGCGCCCCGATCGGGTCCTTCGACGGCGGCATTCCCGAGGTCGTGCTCTCCGACCCCAGCCGCCGCTCCAGTTCCGCGACCCTCAGCTCCAGCCGCCGGTACCGCTCCAGCTGAGCGCGCAGCATCGCGTTCTCGGTGTCCTTGGCCCTCGATCACGGCCCGCAGCCGGGCGACCAGCTCACGCTGATCCCCGCTGCCGGCAGGCACACCAGGCTCATCGGACACAAACGCCGAGCATGCTCACCCGCTGCCAAAGGTTCAAGCACCCCTGCGCGCTGGCCGACGGCGGGGCGTTCCTGCTCATAGCGGTCATCGGGACCAGGCGCCGCGCACATGGCAGCTGAGACCGAGCTTGACCCCGTCATTCACGCGCCCGCGCGGCTACGTGTCCTAGTGACACTGGCCACCCTCCGGGACGGCGACAGCCTCTCCTTCACCAGGCTGCAAGAACTGCTCGGCCTGACGCCCGGCAATCTCATCATCCACTTGCGCAAGCTCGAGGACGCGGGTTACGTGACGACGGTCAAGACAGGCAGCGGCGTCACCGCCCGCACCTCGGTCAGCCTCAGCCAGCAAGGCCGCCCTGAACAACTACACAGCAGTCCTGCGGCAGCTGGAGGCCACCACATCAAGATCGCGAAAATCGCGGCCAATACAGGTCATTCGTCACGGCGATTGCGGGCCTTCTGCCGTTGTGAACGGCGTATCGGTGCCCGAGCGTGTAACTAGGCCCGCGTCGACGCCCGGATTCGGTGCAGCACTCTCGATCTATCGGGATCAGTAGTGCTGCGAGTGTGGATAGGAGTATCGATGCGCTCACCTTGGAGGGCACAATGGTCGATCTGAACTCCATGCTTGCTCGAACGGTAGCGGATCACGGCGAGCGTCCGGCCATCCGCCTGGACGGCCTCGTACTGTCCTACGCGCAGCTGCACGACGCGGCGGCCCGCCTGACATCGATGCTGAAATCCCTTGGCGTATCGGCGGGCGACCGGGTGGCTGTCATGCTGCCCAACGTGCCGGCCTTCCCGATCGTGTTCTTCGGCGCTCTCGGTGCCGGGGCGGTCGTGGTGCCGATGAACCCACTGCTCAAGAGCCGTGAGATCGCCTACTATCTCGGCGATTCTGGCGCCAAGGTCCTCTTTGCCTGGTCCTCTGCGGCCGACGAAGCTGCGAAGGGAGCTGCGGAGACCGGCGTGCAGGTCATCGAGGTGCCCGAGCCGGCCCTGGCCACGCTGCTGGCCGGCCAGGTGGCGGCGGCGCAGTGGGCAGAACCGGCGGCCGGGGACGACGCCGTGATCCTTTACACCTCCGGCACCACCGGCAAGCCCAAGGGCGCCCAGCTGACCCATGCGAACCTATACCGGAATGCCGAGCTGACTGCGGTCACCCTGCTGCAGAACGGTCCCGATGACGTCGTGATGGGCTGTCTGCCGCTCTTCCACGTTTTCGGGCTGACCTGCGGGCTGAATGCGGCGCTGTTCGGCGGCTCGAGCCTGACACTGCTGCCCAGGTTTGACCCGGGCCAGGCCCTGCAGATCATCGGCCGGGACAAGGTGACGATCTTCGAGGGTGTGCCGACCATGTACGCGGCGATGCTGCACCATCTAGACAGCGCGCAGGCGGACGTCTCGTCCCTGCGGCTGTGCGTCTCAGGCGGCGCGGCCCTGCCGGTGGAGATCCTGCGCGGGTTTGAGGAAGCCTTCCATTGCATGATCCTCGAGGGCTACGGGCTGTCTGAGACATCGCCGGTAGCGTCCTTCAACCACCCGGACAAGGTGTGTAAGCCCGGCTCGATCGGCACGCCGATCGCTGGCGTGCACATGCGCGTGGTCGACGCCGACGGCAATGACGTGCCTGTAGGCGAGGTCGGCGAGATCGTCATCGCCGGTCACAACATCATGAAGGGGTACTGGCACAAGCCGGAGGCCACCGCCGAGGCGATAACCGACGGCTGGTTCCGGACGGGTGACCTGGCCAGGGTCGACGAGGATGGCTACTTCTACATCGTGGACAGGAAGAAGGACATGATCATCCGCGGTGGTTACAACGTCTATCCGCGCGAGGTCGAAGAGGTCCTGTACGAGCACCCGGCCGTGGCGGAGGCAGCCGTCGTCGGGATCCCGCATGACGAGCTCGGCGAGGAGATCGGCGCGGCCGTCAAGCTCAAGCCGGGCGAGACCGTCACGGCCGAGGAACTGATCGCTTTTGCCAGAGACCGGATAGCGCCATACAAGTACCCGCGGCATATCTGGATGGTGCCAGGCCTGCCCAAGGGGCCGACCGGCAAGATCTTGCGCCGCGAGGTGCAGTCGCCGCGGGACGTACGATGACTACCGCGCCGACCGAGCAGGTCGTCACTGTTGACGGCCAGGACCTGCGCGTGGCCGTCCGCTCCGGCCAGGCCGGGGCTACCCCGCTGCTGATCATCAACGGAATCGGCGCCAGCCTGGAACTGCTGCAGCCGTTCGTCGATGCGCTCGAGCCTGATAAGTCAGGGGACGTGATCAGGTTCGACGTCCCCGGCGTCGGCTGGTCGCCCCTGCCCAGCCGCCCGTACCGCTTCAGCGGGCTGTGCAGGCTGATCGCCAAGATGCTGTCCGCGCTCGGATACGGCCAGGTCGACGTGCTCGGCATCTCCTGGGGCGGCGGGGTCGCGCAGCAATTCGCGCTGTCCCAGCGGTCGCGCTGCCGCCGTCTGGTGCTCGTCAGCACGGCAACCGGTGCGACCATGGTGCCGCCCAAGCTCAGTGTGCTGCGGCAGATGGCCGGACGGCAGCGTTACGTGGACAGCGGGCATCTTGCCAGCGTCGCCCCCGACCTGTACGGCGGATCAGCGCGAGCCGAGCCCGAGCGGGTAAGCCAGGCTATGCACGGCAACAACCACCTCGGGCCCCCTCGCGGCTATGCCTATCAGCTCGCGGCATCGTTTGCCTGGTCGAGCGTGCCGTTCCTGCCGCGGCTGCGGCAGCCAACCCTCATCATGTCCGGTGACGACGACCCCATAATCCCGCTGGCTAATGCCAGGATGATGCACCGGCTAATCCGCGGTTCGCGCTTGCACATTTTCCAGGGCGGCCATCTCGGCCTGGTCGCCGAGGCAGCTGAGCTGGCACCAGTGGTCCAGGAATTTCTAGCTGCGGACCCGACGGGATAACGCCCTGGAATTACCAATGGGCCAGCGGTCGAAGTTGGAGAACCGCCAGTGCCTGCCGCGCGGGCTGGGGAAGATCAGCCCGAGCGGGTTGATCCCGGCCTGCTGCTCGGCGCGGGCCTACTCGGCCCGGGCGGTGAGCCTGTCCGCCAGCGGGTACCCGTGCGGGGTGCGGACGGGGTAGATGGTGCTGCGGCACTTGGGTGCCTCGACGTACAGCTGCCCGGCGACCTCGATGAGCTTGCGGTCCACGGTGATGACCCGGGCCGCTGCGGCGACCTGGCCGGTGGTCAGGGCGAACAGCTCGCCCTGCCGCAGCCCGGCGTAGGCCGCGACATTGGCCATCAGCTCATCCAGCTCACCCCGCCGCCCGGCGGCCAGGGACTGGCCGAGCCTGGCGATGTCAGCGGCGGCCGGGATCTCGGCCGGGTCGACCCACAGCGCCGATTCCCCGGACGTGCCGGGCTCCGGCTCGGGCACGGGCCGGCCGGCGGCCTGCCAGTGCACCTCCCGCAGCCGCGGGCTGGCCAGGTACCCGCCCTTGATGCCCGCGATGACCATGGCCGACAGGCACCTGTGCAGCCGCTCGCCCTCACTCGCGGTGGGCGCGGCGCTGACGACCCGCTGCATGTGACCGGCGGTGATGTCCTGGCAGCTGACCGCCGCGATGACCGGGGCCGCGAACCGCCGGCACAGCCGCCGCTGGGTATCAGCGTGCCGCCGGGACCACCGCTTGGCGACCGGGAGCCGGCCGGGGGCCAGGTAGTGCGCGATCAGGTCCGCGCCGGGCCGTTCCATGTCCGGCGCCCCGGCCCGCAGCCGCTCGGTGACCTTCTCCAGCTTGGCGGCCAGCTCCGCCTCGGTCATGGCCTGCCGGTACCGCCGCCGCCCGTGCTCGGTGAACACCGCCCGCCACGGCTCCCCCGCGTCCTCCGGCGGGTACACCGTGATCCCGCACTCCACCTCCACCACCACACGGGCGGAATCACGGACGGACTCGCGGGTATCCCCGCTGACACGGGCCTGGCCGCGCCCGCGCCGGCCCGTCTTGCCCCCGCCCGGGGTACGCCGGGACATCGGGTCAGGTCCGCGTCCAGCCCGGCCGGCGGCCGCGGCGCGAACAGGTGCCTGGGTAGCAGGCCGCCGCAGGGTCGAGGATGAGGACGGCGTACCCTGCGTCGATCCACCGTTCGGCCAGCAGCCCGGTCAGGTAGCTCTTGTCGGCCCCGCTGTCGCCCGCGATCAGCACGCTTCCCTGGGAACCGGGCACCAGCACCGGCTGCCCGTCGTCGAAGGTCCCGATCTGCACCCATCGCCGCCTGGGGCATAGTCGTTGCTGGCCGTCTGCCAGCGTGGGC